>Ga0123337_10003417_pt1 | contig 16968 bp, 12 predicted proteins | sample frozenSSSSmetaG_FD_89792 | JGI IMG/M metagenome (GOLD analysis project Ga0123337, IMG submission 89792) | Glacier valley bacterial and archeal communities from Borup Fiord, Nunavut, Canada, to study Microbial Dark Matter (Phase II) -... | ecosystem: Environmental > Aquatic > Freshwater > Ice >... | reverse complement strand
GTGCCGGATTAATAGGCCAACGCAACGCGATTACCGAACCTGCCCCCGCCGTGAGGAGATTTATGGCGATACGTTCCATTGTTTCATCGCGCTCTTGCTGACCCGGAAGCAGACTTCCGTTGCGGCCCATCCGCTCTTCCTCATGATAGCTCAAGAAAATAAGTGGGCGTTTCGGCAACGTCTGTAAAAGTTGCTCGACGGCTCCCCCGTCCAGGCGCGAGTTGCCCGCGAGAGCCAGCACGGGTTCACCTGTCGCGTTGGTGAGTGGCAGGGGGCCGGCGTAATGGATGATGTGCGGCGTATCGGCACTCAGGCGCATCCGCATCTCTAGCTGGTTGGCCTGCTGTCTGTAGAGAATAATGCGCGAAATCGACTCCGGTAGCGTGGTGCAGAGTGTCGCGACCTCTTCTTCCGCGCTGCTACGCTCACCTGTTGGGTTCACAAGAAACAGGACCGATAGCCCTTGCGTGTCGCGTCGCCCCACTTTGCGTGGTGGTCGCTCCGCGAGTGGGGGGCGATACAATGGTTCGCGCCCGTTTTGCGTCATCCGTCCAATTCCGATGTACTGCGAAAGGTAGCGCGCGGGCTTTGCTTGTGCGTCGAAGAGCAACTCCCAGGGAATGTCGGGTGTGTTTGTGTCAAGGATGAGCGCGGAATCCAAACGGCGTAATGCGTCCTGAAGCTGCGCGGGGACAAGCACATCAAAGAGAAAGCGGCCTAATGTGAGCAACGTTTCATTCACCGCACCCAGCTTCACGGTCTGTCGCTTCGCCTCGGCCTGTGCCAGCGTGTGCATCGACTGCGCCGCCGTTTGCATCGTACGACGTAGCCGCTCACGCATCTCGCCTGTAAGCTCGGTAGTGTACTCTTGACCCAGCGTGGTCGAACTATCGGGCAAATCAAGACGAAAACGATATGCGGTATCGGTACGCGTGATATGTAATATTGCTGCTTGTTCCATAATCGTTGTCGCAGGAAACCCCATGTTTTCAGACTATGGGTGGAATGCGACACCCCTTTCTACTCACTACTTGACCTGTAACCTTCCCATAACACAACACCATATGCCCAATAGCACAGAAGATTTGGATAAAAACGACAACGTATAGAGCACAAACGCAATGACAACATTTGCGTCAAATCTTCTCATGAGTATCTATAGCAGAACCAGTATACGAGCCAACCCGCCTGGGTGTCAATAGTTGGGTTGACGATACGCTCCGTAGGGGTCTACTTCATTACACCTTGTTGGTGATGCACCCACGTCCCCCGAAGCTTTATGTATCTCTTCTTGCCTACACTTTTGGTTGCTCATAGCAATTGGTCTTTGCCCCATCCTCGGTGTTGGGCGCGACCAGTGAGAACGACTGATCGCGGCTAAGAACAGTATTGAAATACTTGCCCGTTGTCTTGAGTGCCGCGCAACTGCTCGGCGTCGGTAGAATGGTAAGATCGAGTTCGGGATACGAGCCAGATTGCCTCTGAACAAGTAGGTTATACGCATCGTGTCCCATCGGGGGAACATACCACGCAAGCGATACGGTGGCTGTACAGTTTTTAGGCATAATTACCCAGCCGCCATACATCGCACGTTGCGGCTCGTCGCTGATCATATTGGTTGGTGGCCCCTCCTGATTCAACGGATGGTATGCGCGGTCATATGGGTGGTTCGCGTTATTGGCCTGATCCGTCTCGGCCATCGGGTCGCTCTGTCCAGTCGGACAGAGGAGATCACCATTGCCATACGCGTCGTCCTTACACTTGCCATACGCCGTGCCATAGCCACAGACGGGCGTTCCTATCCCTAACTGCTCAAAGCCGTTGCCACCCAGAAACTTCGCGGTTGGCGGAACATAGACGCGTACATAATCGTGGTAAGTATCAAGGCCATACACCTGATCTATTTGATGGTAGACGAGGCGTATCTGGAGCGAATGGGTGGCTCCACCGTTTGCGTCAAGCACAACAGTATCATGCATAAGCGTTTGAACGTACTGTGAGCCTTTGTTGGCATCCACATTGGCCTGCACAACGAAAAGGCCGTCATGGGTTGTTGAGCGGTCTACCACGCCAGCCGCGTCATACTGGATCAGCAAATTCTCGATCTGAGTGTTCGTGACATACACCTGTAGGTCGCGTGTCCGCAATGCGTGAAGCATTTCGTGCGTGATGCCAGCCAGATCACTGACGGATGCATGACGAACTTTATCAAGCAGCATCTTGGAGACGCGCTTCGTAAAGAGCTTACGTGCAATGTCCGCGTTATCGTTATGCTCCGCTAACTCGGCCTTACGGATGCCCGCGTTATCCAGTTGATAATAGTGGAGCTTGCTTTCGAGGTTTTGCGCTGTAACGGTTTCCTGGTATTCGGGTACATAGATTGGCCCAACCGCCGCGAGCACCCGCGAGATCAAGAAGGGCGAGAAGCAGATTACACCATCAACTGAATGTTGAAACTCGCGTTTATACACATCAATAGCAATGCGCGCCGAGGTCGGAAAATCCGCGGACAGATTGGAGTCGCGCAGGCCCCAGTTGGCAATCGGCCACCATGAACGGTACGCGGACGGCGCGAACTGGCCCACGTTAGGTGGATTTTCCGCGTTTTCTTCGTAAATGCCGATGTTTTGCAGGTTGATTGGCCCCATACGTCCGCCGGTAAGCGCAAGTTCGCTGAATTGTCCGGTGAAGCCGCCAGTGGGCCGCAGTTCAGCCCGATCCAGCGTTTGTATCAAGAAGGTGCGCGGCTGACCCACGCCGAGTATCCAGCCCAGCGCGTCCATCATATCATGCGCCTGTGTCAGGTCGGTGATAGCCGAGGGCAATAGTTGTATACCTTGCGCGAGCTGGTCACGTTGGGTCGCGCTAATTGGAAAGATATCCAGCGCAAGTAAGGGCGTTTGTGTCTGCATATCCTTCATTAGAGGCAAAATATACTCGATGGCAGAGCGCATTTCTAGCAGCATTGGAGGTGTTACAAGCGGCTCCGTCGATGTTGCAAGGGGTGAACTTCGCAGAGCAGGTGCGAAATGGATCGCGGTTGTCGTCAGGGCTTGCCCAATATCTGTCGCGTCTGTCCCAATCTGGGCGAGTGCCAGGATTGAGGAAGCGTACTTAGGAAGGCTACTATTGAGCGCGACGACATAGACACTGTTTGTAAGTTCGGTGTGCAGTGTCTTGAAATCATCACGGGCTGCCGCGAGTTCGACCTGTATCTGCTGTAATTTGGTGCTATCAAGATTGCTTGTATGGCCCTTGAGATCGTTGACGATGGTGCGAACGTGGAGCAGATGCTGTACGCCGCTCGTGCCGTGTTGCACAATCATAAGAAGGCTTATTTCGTTGCCAATACCAATGATGATTGGTAAGATTGAGCCTAGCACAAAGATCAACAAAAGCATTTTGGCACGTTTAGAGTGTGGCGGCATTGGTCTCGATGCCGCAGAGACACGCGGCGAGAATTGTTCCACCTTGGGGAGCAAGGCGGCTGGCTGCATTGGATTGAGTGGGGCCGAGACCGGCATCCGTTGCGGCATAAAATTGTTCGTGTACGGCGAATTCGTCGTGGGCGATAGATGTTGCTGTGGCCGTGCCGCCGCAATATTTCTCTGCAAGCTGTTTCTACTTGAGAGCGCGACCCTTTTTAGAGTGTCAATCTTTACCCGTTCGCCCCTATTATTGAAATTGACAACGGGATCGGTTGACGGAAAACTGCTCGGCGCGCTCTGCATGTCGGCAAGCATAAAAGGTGGAACCTGAAAACCACCTTGCGATGGCGGATTTGCTGTCCTATTGCTGGTTCCCGCACCAGAATTGGCATAGGGCGCATACGATTGAGCAGGAGGGGTTGTATTCTGCACGGGTGCGTCAGGAACAAAAGGTGGCTTGAACAGGTTTTTTGTCTGACGCCTCGCCCCATTATTCTGTTGAAAATCAGGCGAACCTGATGTATTTGACATATCGGCCATACAACCCCTCTAGCAGAAACAAGTATGAAAAGTAGTCGCGTAATATTCTTTTGCGTGTTTCTTTGTGAAATATACTGCGGTCCTACTTAATCATAACGCACTGAGACGGTGTTTGTTTCCTTTTGTTTCTCCTGTCCACCCATTTATCTCATAAGAGAGATTTTTTACGCGAAATTTGGCTCCTTCATAGTCGCTATACACGTGTCGGACGGCTTTTGATCAGGTGCGTCGTCGAAGGCCGAGATGATGCTATTTACACACGAAGAATTGTACTGTGCCCCATGACCGAGGCCGGGGAAGAGGAAGTAATAGCTATTTTTGAGCGTCTGAGCCGCGAGTTTGCCATTCGCGGGCGGCGTGATTGGGTCGTATTCATCGCTCAGTACCAGCGTGGGGATGGCACTTACAACCGCCTGCTTCTGCACGGCTGGTGCTTGCTGCACATTCCAGAGGCGGCACGTGTCGTATTCCTGTTGTAGGCTATTGCGAAGCGCGGGCTGTATCTGAGACGCGACGCCCTGTACGGCTGTCGCGATATCCTGCTGCCTGACAAACGGCCAGTCTTCGCTACATTCGTGCGAGTAAAACATGCCATCGCTGAACGTGTCATCAAATTCAACAATCCCATATATTTGCGAGAGTAGCGCGTTGTTGTGGGCGCGTACCTGAAAAATCATCTTTGGGAGCGCGGGGATAAGCTGCGTTCCATAGAGCGCACTGAACAGCAAAAAGACAAAATCATCGCCGGCCAGCACAACCGTATAATTCTTTCCCGTTGTGCTATTCGTCGTGTCAAAGTGTATTGGGGTAGCGTTGAGGTCTGTGACGAGCTGATAAAAAACACTATCCAGGTGGGGGTAAAGCGCATTACACTGGGTGTTGGCCGCGCATCCCTGGAAGAGGACATTGAAAACGCGCTGTGCCGTATTCGGCAGATCGGTACGATTTCTCTGTGGCGGATACACGGAGTCCAGGACCACGCTATGAACGACCTCTGGATACAAGCGCATTGTGGTAAGGGCCAACCGTGTGCCATATGAGACGCCATATAGGTTCGCCTGCTTGTAACCCAACGCCACGATCAGATCGTGAACATCGGCGGCGTTCTCCAATGAATTGAATGCGTTCAAGTCAACGCCGGCTTTCGTAAGGCGGTCATGACATGTCTGCACTGCCTGCAACACCAGTTTCTCGGAGTCTTGTGGCAGAAGATGTATATTGAGCGTATCATATTGCAGCTTTTGGGTCTCGGTACACTTGAGCAGAGGAGTGGAATAGCCTGTACCGCGCTGATCAAACATAATCAGGTCGTGATTGAAGACAAACCTGGAATAATTGGCGGTTGAGATATAATGTGCCCAGTTGTCCAGCGAGGGGCCACCGGGGCCACCTTCGAGCCGAATAATGGGGGATGGGTCGTTCTGTACGTCCAGTGCTTTAAACATCGCTACAGGCAATTGTACCGTTGCACCCATCGGCTTTTGGCGATTTTCGGGTACGGTGACATAGCCGCATTTGACCGTTCGCCCGTCAATCATGCCCGCACCAAGCCCAAATGGACAGGGGGCGGCCCGAAAACCGCTGGTCGGTACAATTGGTACGGTTGATTGAGTTGTTGGCGAAACTAACACATTACCTTTGCGCGTAGCAAGCAACTGTGGCAGCGCGATGAGCGCGACGAGTAGAAGCACCAACAACACACAGCCTCCACCAAGCAACAGCGATAGTGTGCGCTTGCTGCGCTGCTTTGGCGGCACAATGGGTTGTGCATACAGCGGCGGTTGTTGTGACCACACCTGTACTTGCTGCTGCGCTGGCAACTGTGGAGACGCCAATGGTTGCTGTGGGGGAGTCGATGGCTGTGCTGGCTGCCCTAAAGATGAGTATTCGTAGTAGGGGATGTCGTCTCCCCCGTATGGCATCGGTTGGTCTTGGTTGTTAGGTTTCTCTTCCAAAGAACACCCTTTTTTTTCTTATTTTCTTATCGTACATCCTCCGCATAGACGCGACTGTACCGTGCCTGTGCGGAACGCCCAATTGCTTGCCTATTATACATCAGGCTGGGGATAACAAGTATCCCCTATGTGTAGTACTCCGGTTTTGATGGGAGCATACGCCGTATCTTGTCGCAACACACCATAGACGTGCAAGCCTTGTACATGCGTTGCCACGCAGCCGCCAGGGGTCGGAAGAATGGTCAGGTCTAACTCTGGAAACGTACCCGCCTGTCTCTGGATGAGTAAGCTATAAGCGGTATGTCCAATCGGTGGCACATACCAGGAGAGCCTAACATTCATTGTACAATTTTTTGGAATAACCACATATCCACCAAACATGGTGCGTCCAAACTCATCGCTTACCAGGTTCGTGGGCGGCCCAACCTTGTCCAATGGATGCCATTGGCCCGTGTAGTCGTCGTTAATCATGGGTGCAGATGCTCCGCCGTCATATTGACCGGCGGGACATGTCATTTCATCCTGTGGATAGACGCCTGTTTGTCCACACGCAGTAAGCGGCCCCCCACACAGGGGAGTGCCCGTATCGAAGCCATTCCCGCTTAGAAATTTCGCGGTTGGCGGCACATAGACGCGCATATAGTCACGGTACGTGTCCAGGCCATAGACAAAGCCAAGTTGGGTATAGGCGAGCTGTACCTGGAGTTGGTGTGTCGCGCCGCCCTGCGCGTCGAGCGTCACCATGTCATGCATCGTTGTCTTAACATACTGTGATGCTTTGCTCGCGCTCACGTTTGCTTGCACCACATACACGCCGTCATGGGTGGTGGAGCGGTCAACTTGTGCTGCGTAGCCATATTGGGAAAGCACTGTTTGTAGTTGTGTGTTCGCCACATACATCTGCAAGTCTTTTGTTTGTAGATCACTTAACATCTGTTTGCCCAGCGCAAGCAGTAGGGTTGGCGTCGAATGACGCACAACATCCATTAGCGTTCGCGCAACCAACGAAGTAAAGTGTTTGCGGTCAGAGGTCGATTTGTCGCCAGATGAAATGGCTATCTGCTTGGCAATACCCGCGTTATCAAGTTGATAGTAGTGAAGACGTGCCTCTAAGTTTTGCGCTGTGATTGTTTCGTTGTAGGACGGAATACGCACCGGCCCCGTCACCTGCAACACGTGTTCGATCAAGAAAGGTGTGAATAAGATGACCCCATCAACATGACGACGCGTCTCCACCTTGTACTGGTCGATTGCGATCTGTGCCGAAGTCGGAAAATCGGCGGACAAATTGGAGTCGCGTAGCCCCCAGTTGGCGAAGGGCCACCACGAGCGGTACGCCGTCGGCGCGAGTTTGTCAGAGGTGGGACTGTTGTCCGCGTACTCGATTAGCGAGATATCACGTAGCGAGAAAGGGGCGACGCGGCCACCTGTAATGCGTAACTCACCGTACTGTCCGGTAAAGCCACCCGTTGGACGCAGTTCGCCGCGATCCATCGTCTGCACTAAAAACGTACGTGGTTCGCTTACCCCCAGCAACCAGCCCCCCGCGTCCAAGAGGGTACGGCCCTGTGTGAGGGTACTCCTCACCTGTGGCAAGAACTGGATAAGTTGTTGCACCTGTTCGCGTTGATGGGCGTTGACGGGCAGGGCCGTGAGCGACATACCTTGTGATTGTTGTTGAATATCGTCAACGTACGGCAAGATGCGGTCAATGGTAGCACCCACAAGCTTGAGGTCCGCGGGTGTCACAAGGGCTGTCTGCGAACTTGTCAGAAGTGGGCCGCGCAGCTTGGGAGCCAGCACAAGGGCGGCGTCAATTATAACCTGTCCAATGGTGGCAACATCGCTCCCGACCTGACTGGCGGCGCGTGCCGACGTAATCTGGGGGCGATATTGCGGCGCGTATTGCTCAACCAATGCCACAAATGAGGTATGATCGAAGATATACCGCACCTGTGTAAAGTCGTTATGCGCCGCGGTAAGCTCCTTTTTGGCCCGTAATAGCGCGGTTGTATCGAGTAGCTTGGATGTATTCGCAACAGAAGAGGTACTTGTTTTAGCCGGAATAAGCAGCGTCTTCACGGTGAGCAGATGCTGTACCCCACTGGCCGCATGGCTACGCAGCGTTGTATACGTTGTATACGCCTTCATGCCGTAGAGTGTGCCCTCTATCGCGGGAACGGCGACGGTGGCTAGCAGCACGAGCAGGAGTACCAACGAGAGCAGTTTGTGCTTTGCTATGCGCTGCCGTAGCAACGCACGTACAGGCGTTGGCGCAACCAGTGCCGCAATCGGGCCGGTGGTTCGTTCTTTTGGTGGTGGTGTTTGCGGCATTTCAGGAGCGTCTACAACAATAAGTGGTAGGTCTATCGGCGTCACAGGGTCACGACGTTCCAACCGTGCAATCGGCTCTGTAGTGTTTTCCACTATAGTTTGATTGACGAGTGGGATGGTTATCTTAGATTTGCGTACATCGAGTATAGGCTGCTCGTCTTGCATGTCTGCAACAGCGGGAACGAGCGTCTCGCTTTCGGGTGCTATATCGGACATATGTGGCCCCTAAACATAAGAGTGAGAAAATACGCTCCCTTGCTATATTCGGCCTCTTATTATTATTTCATGATGGTTATATGTAGAGTATCTCACTAAGTATAACGCATAAATAGGAACACTCGTTTCACATTATTGTTGTGTTTGCAAAATATAGGAGAAATGGATGTGGAAACGCGCACACAAACGAATATATCCTGAAGGGTTACATAATTATACTAGTTTACCACTGTTCGTTCCGTCTATACCATGTGTCTGTACAAGAAAGTTCAATCATATGTTGTACAGATATTTCTACACAGAAGTAACGTATACTTATGTGTTTTTCTACTGTTTTTCAATAGTGGCTACATCATTAGTAAAAATGAAAAGGGGTTCACCCGTATGTCAAAGAAATTGCGCTTACTCGCCGTTTTCGCGCTTGCGATTACCGCACTGTTCCTACTCCCAGCCGTCAGCTTTGCCGCGCCACGCACAGTTGAGCAGACAGCGAACAAAGTAACAACCGTTTCATTAGCATTCACCGCCGCAGTCCCCAACACAACCGTAGCTCTCACAGGTGGCTTGAAGCTTGGCATCCGCAAGTCCGGTAGCTTCGATGGCACATTCACGCAGGCCGATGGCACGAAACTTGGTGTTGGTGGCAAATTGCAAAGCACCGGCGACTTCAACATCACCTTCTACAACAAGCAGGGTGGAGCCTATATCTTCGGCGTTGGCAAGCCAAACGCAGCCGGCGTGTTTGTTGGCACATTCCAAATCAGAAATGGTGCTAGCGGTATCTGGAGCGCGGTTGTTGTTCCGAACCCAGCCGCTGTACTCGCTCTCGCCTTCACAGGCAAATCGGGCGCAGTCTTTCTTGCAGGAGCGATTGTTCTGGATGGCAAGACCTTGCAGGGAACATTTAGCCTGGCTAATGGCGCAGTTCTTCCTGTTTCGGCAACACTCATCAAGAACAGCTACTACCAGATCCGCGTCAGCTTTGCTAACGGCGCAATCGTCGGCTATGGCAAGTCAACGGCCACCGGCTTCGCCGGCCCCTTCACCATCACCGCCTCTGGCGCAAAAGGCAAATGGGTCGCCAATGTCTTTGGTTTCTAAATAATTCTCAACGGCGTCGCTCACAAGCGTGAGGGCGTCATGGAATGAGGCCCTCACGCTTTTAAACCTTATCTTGCTACGTAGCTTGCCTATCTTGTATAGTAGGTAGCGAGCTTGTCACAAGAAAGGGAATATTGGTATGGGATTCTCCTGGAAGATTGCAGAAGGCACAAAGGTCAAACTAAAAGAGTACGCCCCCGAATATATTGATAGAAGTGTCGATCATGATGCGGCAAAGGAAACATTAGCCGGTCTAAGCGATGAATTGAGCAAGTTGCAGGAGTTGCTGGCGGCGGCACAACATCATAGTTTGCTCATCGTTTTGCAGGGCATGGACACGAGCGGAAAAGACGGAACCATTCGCCACGTTCTTACCTTGGTCAACCCACAGGGGTGTGATGTCAACTCGTTCAAGGCTCCCACCTCTGAAGAACTGCTCCACGATTTTCTCTGGCGTATCCACAAGGTCACGCCGCAACGTGGCATGATCGGCGTGTTCAACCGTTCGCACTATGAGGACGTGCTGGTGGTGCGTGTGCATAACCTTGTTCCCGAAACGGTGTGGAGTGGTCGCTACAAAGAGATCAATCATTTCGAGAAGTTGCTTACAGAGAGTGGAACCATTGTCCTCAAGTTTTTCCTGCATATCAGCAACGAAGAACAAAAGCAACGACTGCTCGCGCGTGAGCAAGACCGCGACAAAGCGTGGAAGCTTTCCGCGAGCGACTGGGCGGAGCGCAAATACTGGGACGATTACCAAGCCGCATACGAAGACGTGCTTAGTAAGTGTAGCACCCAGGAGGCTCCCTGGTACATTGTGCCGGCGAACCACAAATGGTATCGCAACCTTGTGATAGCGCAGACCCTTGTTGACACCATGCATAGATACAAGGACGAGTGGCAAGCCGATTTAGAGATGCGCGGTAAAAAAGAACTGATTGCCCTCAAAAAGATGCGTGACGGAAAATAAGCATGGATGTGGCCGCGCTGACGCAGCGATTCCTGCGTCAGCGCGGCCACATCCATGCTTACCCGCCTAGCTTGCGAGTGGCCCGCCCACGAGCGCGGGCGGGCGGTGGATAGAACGCTGGAACAGTGGTAACGATATCACCGATCCGCAACTGCACCTGTAGGTAGCGGTACGCGGGGCGGTGATAGTGCGCGAACAGCATCAGGCCGTGCTGCGCGATAATGTCGGGGTCGTCGGTATGGCGCGTAAGCACCATCTGGCCGCCAATGCTCTCTTCTCCACTTGTTACCGCCATCTCTTCACCCTCTTCACCCATCATCAACTTGCGTGTATCAAGGCGTACCGCGCGGTTGGGCCAGAGAATCAAGGCAATCGTTTGACCTTTGAGTCGCTGCTCTTTGAGCCGCTCGCCGAGGTAGTCGGAGAGTTTGCGGATAGCCGCGCATGTCTCGTCGGCATCGGCGGCGTGGTGGAAGCGCACACGTGCGTTCTGGCTCAACGGGGGGGCATCAGGCACAACCAGGCTTGTATCCTCACCAGAGGCAACCTGATAGACCCACGTCCCCAGTCTTCCCAGGCGGCGCGTTACGCCCTCCTCCGTCAATGCGGCAACCTGCGCGAAGGTCGCGATGCCAAAGTCGCGCAGGTGTGTCACCAGTTCCGCAACCGCAACAGGGTCAACCTGCTCACTCTTGCCCTCGACCTCTGGCGGACGCGACCCCTCACGCTGCTCATCGAGTTCTGGAAACAGACCAGGACTGCCGACGCCCGCGGCCCGTAACTGCACCAAGAGCGAGAGGGGCAATGTTTGCACAAACGAAGCCTCGCGACCAGGGGGAATATACAGGACACCCTGGCGGCCATCTTTGCGGCTCATCAGCGCGGCCAGTTCTGCTATCGCCTTGCCGTTCGCCACGCCGACCTGCGCCGTCAAGCCCATTTCGGCAATCTCGGCACACAGCCGCTCCGCCAGGGCGACGGGCGAGTCAAACGTAATCTCACAGCCGCGTAGGTCGATAAAGGCGTCCGCGATAGGGATCGACTCGACGATACGCGAGTACGCGCGGTAGCGTTCGCGTAAGGTTTGAAGAATCGCCTGATAGCGGTCATACGACGCAGGCATAAAGCGCGTTCGTGGCGCGATGCGATGGGCGCGACGAAGCGGCATCCCAGGCGTCACGCCCAGGCGCATGGCGGCGGGTGAGGCGTCGATTACGCGTCCTGGCTCGTTTGGACGACCCGTTCCCGTTCCCACAACGAAGCTTTGGCCGCGCAAGGTTGGGTCAAACGACTCCTCCAATGTACAATAAAAGTGACGAATACGAATATGCATGATGCCCTGGCGTAGACGCGCGCGTTCCGCCGCACGGACAACCTCCTGCATATTGACGGACGAAGGGGGGAGCGTTGGTGTATCCACCAGAGGATGCTCCGTTTGACGAGCAGCAAACGCCCCCTCCTGGTTGCCATGAGTGGTGGGGTCAGTAGGAATATTTGAATGTTGCATACTTTACAATCTTCTATCGTTCGCTCTCAATGGTGCAGCATACCTATATATGAATAATTTCCATACGGTTATTTCGATAAACGAGTTGCAAGCTCATAATTTGCATCTGACGATTGAGCGCGTTGTAGCATTTTCTTTCCTCTATTGTCGTACTCAACCGCAGACCTGTCAAGTATGGAAACACAAATCATAGGGTTTCAATTCCTTGCGAAAACCTCGTACATGCGCTATAGTATAATGTCGTGATATGTTGTATGCTACCAGATCAGTGCTGAAAAGAGAGGTACGCAAATCGTGGACAATCAAAATCGCTTCGACAAGTTCAATGAGTCCGCCCGACAAGCCCTTAGCTACGCGCAAGAAGAGGCGGCGCAGCACAATCATGGGTACATCGGACCAGAACACCTCTTGCTCGGCCTCATCCGCGACGAAACAAATGTCGCGTGTGCTGTTTTGCAAAACCTGAACATCGACTTGGTGAAAATCCGAGATGCTGTTGAGTTCATTATCTCGCGCGGCGACGGGGTTCCGGTGGAGCAGATTGGCCTTACGCCGCGTGCAAAAAAAATAGTTGCGTTAGCGGTTGATGAGGCGCGTCGCCTCAACCAGCAGTCTATCGGAACGGAACATCTACTTCTGGGTATGATGCGTGAAGGTGAAGGTATTGCGGCGGGTGTTTTGGAGAGCTTGGGTGCTACACTAGAGAAATTACGTAAGACAACCCTGCTTGCATTGTCTCTTACCCTACCAAAAGACGAAACGGGAAACTCGTTGGTACAAACCGAGGCAACCGAGGCGACGCGGCCCCGACGCCTTGCGGTGATCCAAACACAGAGTATCAAGCCGTATGGGGGCTATCCGTTCACCGCGCAGTCACACAAGATTATTGAGCAAGCGTATGAAGAAGCGATGAATTTTCAGCATAATTATATCGGAACGGAACACCTCTTGTTGGGATTGTCGCGTGAACGCGAAGGGGTCGCTGGCGCGGTACTGCAAAATTTAGGTGTGCAACCGAGCCGTGTACGCAAAGCCGTCGAGTTCATCATCGGGCGCGGAGACCGCGTTGTGTTTGGTGAAATTGGCCTCACGCCTCGCTCCAAACGGATACTCCAACTTGCGGCAGAAGAGGCGAAGTACGCGCAGGTGAGCTATGTAGGCACGGAGCATATCCTGCTGGGCATGGTGGCGGAAGGCGAGGGTATCGCAGTGGGTATCCTGAATAACATGGGCATCCAGTTAGGCAATGTGCGCGCCGAAACCCTGCGCGTGATGCGCTACGCCGAACGCGCAGAGGCGTAGCGGTCAGCCATTCTATTATGTCTCCCACGTACAATAGAAACAGAGGTATTGTTACGAAAGGAAGGCGTGTGCCATGAATGGTCAAAAACTTGAGCAAGAGGTTGTGCAATCACTGCTCACAAGAGGAGATAGCCAACAACAAGAGGCGTCTGTTGAGCAGCCAACACCGCTCACACATGAGAGCGCGGAAGATAGCTTGCAACTTTTGTTGGAACGCTTTACAGAATATTTCAGGGGACGCGCCGAACGGGATGATAGTGAGACGCTCACCTTCTGCTTGCGCCAGCTTTATAGCTGCATTACTACACTGTTACAGCAAACACTCCCATCTTTGACCCGCGCAACGATGACACAAAGGCAACCTGTAGCCAGCGCACTGGCGCGGCGTCATGCCGTCTGGGTACAGCTACAGGCGATGTTGCTTCTTTTAGAGCGGGTAGAGTCGCATAGTCATTTGTTGCTCAGTACCACGACAAGCGTTCTCGGTGTCCTCGATACCACCGAAGACGCGGCGCCCGTGCTAAACGCCGCGTCTTCGGTGGGAACGGAGGCGTGGCAACGCGCCTATGAGGTGCTTTCAGCGTCTCTGCGAGCGTGGCAAGGACAACAGAAAACAATTCTCTGTTTTCATACCACGTTTGTAAGTGTCATCGACCCAGCAGCGGTTGCGCTACTGACACAAATGGATAGTGCCCTAACCCTATTTTTTGACTGCGCGAACGCCATATTTGACGATATCATCCCCGATGTACAGTTTGTGGCACAAGGCGACGACGAGATTGTCGCAACATTACTGTTCGACCTAATGCAGCAAAACGACCTGCTCCTCATGCAGATTGGTAAATTGGTAGAGCCGTTACAACAATTGATTAAGCACTATGTGGTGACGGAGTAGTAGGTTAATCTTAACCCAAAAGCGTCAGTCTTAATGCAAATATAACCATATTCAAGCCTGCTTCATCAGTGGAATTCTCGTACTATACATACAACAAACGTATGTCTACTACATTCTTATTAAGGAGCCACGAGATGAGCGACGAGGCTACTTCTCTTTTATCACACGAACCTACTCTATGCGAGCAAATATACAGAACCGCGCAAACATTGCACGATATCGAGGTGGCACTACACGCTCATGTGGCAGCGGGTGTACCACAATTCGCGCTTGTCGCGATTACCCTACACTTTGTGGTGGAGGGAACACCGCCCAGCTCGGAGCAGGTGCTGACACAAAGTATACAGTATTACCTTGAGGTGCTACGCCGCCTTGTTCGCAAGACAGATGTGGTGTACAGACTTGACAACACCTTCTATTTTTTGCTCTTTGGGGCAAACGAAGATGGGGGACACATCGTGCAGACGCGCCTGTGGGATGCCTTGCTCTGGCGTGTTCACAATAACAGCGAGGGCGACAGTGTGCGCCCACGCGTCATGGGCATCGGACACGCAGCCTACCCCGCGCCCTACGCAAGCCTACATGATCTTCTGATAGCCGCGAATGAGGTTTGTAACAGTGTGGAACCGGAGAAGAGCAAGGTCCTGGCGTCACCGTGTAAAGATAAAGAGCGTGAGCAGGAGAAAACGGTTGTTGAGCAAGAGCAGGAAGAAGATTTAACGGCTCTTGCTCGTCGGCTCGGCCTCCCATATCTCTCTTTGTTGCCACGCAAAAAGACGGAGCAGGTGCAACGGCTCGTCACGCTCCAGTTAGCTCACGAGTTACAATGCTATCCGCTTGGCCGCGAGCGTGGCATCCTCACCGTCGCGTTCTCAAATCCGCAGGATAACAGCACGCTGGAACGTCTCCAGCAAGCAACGGGTCTACGCATTTTTCCCGTCCTTACACATCCGGTAGAGCTGCAAACAGCCCTCAGTCTGCTTGTTTGATGCTTACAGCACACCTCTGCTATAATGTGCCTGTGAGTATCGATTAACGGAGCATAAAAAGAGAGGGCACAAACATAGATGAAGATACTTGTTACGGGTGGAGCCGGTTTTATCGGCTCCCACATCGTCGATCAATTGGTTGCGGCACAGCACGAGGTCGCGATTGTGGACAGTCTCTGGTCCGAGGGTGGCGGCAAAAGGGCGAACATCAACCCAAAGGCCGCGTTTTATCATGCCGATATCACCGACGAAGCGGCGCTAGCGCGTGTATTTGATGAGGTGAAGCCGGAGATTGTGAGCCATCAGGCGGGCCAGCACAGCGTTGCGATTTCTACACAGAACCCTCAACTGGATGCGCGCGTCAATGTTATCGGTCTGCTCAACGTGCTTACGAACTGTACACGCGTCGGCGTCAAAAAGATTATTTTTGCCTCATCGGGCGCGACCTACGGCACTCCTGTACGCTTGCCCCTCGACGAAGAGGTTCCCCAGCGTCCAGAGGCTCCCTACGGAATTACGAAGATGGTGACGGAATACTATCTCCGCTATTGGCATGAGTCCAACGGTTTGAACTTTACAGCCCTGCGCTACGGCAATGTCTATGGCCCGCGTCAAGACCCGAACGGTGAGGCTGGCGTTATCGCCATCTTCGCCAAACGCTTCCTCAATCGGCAAGGGGTGCGTATCGACTGGGACGGTGAGCAGCGCAAAGACTACGTGTACGTAGAAGATGTGGCCCGCGCAAACGTGTTGGCCCTCGATCATGGCGATAACGAAATCTTTTGTATCGGCGCTGGCAATCCTGTTTCCGTCAACGAAATCTATGAGCTACTCGCAAAGATCACCGACTACAAGCCAGAGATCACCAGAGCCGCCAAACGACCAGGGGATATCTACCTCTCCTACTTCACCTATAGCAAGGCCGAGCGCATACTGGGGTGGAAGCCCACAATGAGCTTTGAAGAGGGTGTCAGGGCAACGGTGGCGTATTTCAAATCGTAGACGGCACTGCGGCGCGACCCACCCGCGTTGTGTCATGTAAATGTATATTGTGTAACACTCATGGGGGAAAAGATGAAGCCGCGCACTATTCTTGTTGTCGGTAGTCTGAACATGGACGAGATTGTTCGCATTCCGCGCCTTCCAATGCTGGGCGAAACACTGCTGGGGGCCGGCTCTTTGAAGCTTGTCGCGGGTGGCAAGGGCGCGAACCAGGCTGTTGCGATGGCGCGGCTCGGTGCGGCGGTGACGATGGTGGGTCGGGTTGGAACCGACCCGTTCGGGGGGCAGTTGATCGAGGCACTGCACCATGACGGCATCGACACACGCCTTATCGCCGTCGATCAGGAAGAGGCCAGTGGCGTCGCGTTTATTTTTCTGACGCCTGACGGCGATAACGCGATTGTCGTGGCCTCTGGCGCAAACATGCGGGTCGGTCACGATGCTGACCAGATGGAACATGTTTACGCCCTGTTAGGGAGTGTTCAGGCGTTGGTGCTGCAACTAGAGATACCGCTCCCGACGGTGCAACTGCTGATCGAGGCAGGACACAAAGCGGGTGTGCTTGTTGTCTTTAATGTCGCGCCGGCGCAGCCGCTTCCTAAAGAGCTGCTGCAACAGGTCTCCGTGCTGATCGTCAACGAGAGTGAGGCGAGTCTGCTGAGTGGGCAACGGGTCGAAAGTTTGGAGGATGCCCAAATTGTGGGCAAGGTGCTGCACAGCTATGGTATC
>Ga0123337_10003416_pt1 | contig 16968 bp, 10 predicted proteins | sample frozenSSSSmetaG_FD_89792 | JGI IMG/M metagenome (GOLD analysis project Ga0123337, IMG submission 89792) | Glacier valley bacterial and archeal communities from Borup Fiord, Nunavut, Canada, to study Microbial Dark Matter (Phase II) -... | ecosystem: Environmental > Aquatic > Freshwater > Ice >... | reverse complement strand
CTGATGGACCAGTCGGTGAAGATGCTCAACGGCGGCGAGGCGAGCAGCATCCTCATCGTCTTCCTGGCGCTCGTCATCGTCGCCGACGGCTTGAGCGCGGCCATCCGCAAGGTGCTTGGATGACGGCCGCCGCGCTGCTCGCATTGCGCAGGCCGCGTCCCTGCTTCGCCTGCTGGGCGACGGCCGCCGCAATGGCCGCCGCCGTGATCGCGAGCTTCGCCTTTCTCGCTGTCGACTGGCGCTCCCTCTTCAGTACCGAATCGCTGCGCCTGATGGCCAAGTTCGTCAGCGAGTTCTTCCCGCCCGACCACTCGGCCGCGTTCGTCGCCAAGGCGGCGTGGGGTGCGTTGCAGACCTTCGCCGTCGCCGCCGTCGGCACGCTGCTCGCGGTCGTCGGCGGTGGCTTGCTGGCGCTGCCGGCGGCGGGGCGCTTCGGCCGTGCCGCGCGTGCCACGGCGCGGCTGGCGCTCAACTTCCTGCGCAGCGTGCCCGAGCTCGTTTGGGCGGCGCTGATGGTGCTCGCCGCCGGCCTCGGGCCTTTTGCCGGCACGCTGGCGCTGGCGCTGCATACGACCGGCGTGCTCGGCCGCCTCTATGCCGAGAGCCTCGAGAACGCTTCACCGGCGCCGGAGCGTGCCCTGCGCGACGCCGGCGCGTCGCCGCTCGCCGCCTTCGCCTACGCGACGCTGCCGCTGGTCACGCCGCAGGGCGTGGCCTACGCGCTCTACCGGCTCGAGATGAACATCCGCATGGCGGCCATGCTCGGCTTCGTCGGCGCCGGCGGCCTCGGCCAGCTGCTCTACTTCCACCTCTCGATCTTCCAGCAGGCGCAGTCGGCGACGCTGCTGATCGCGATGTTCCTGCTCGTCTTCGCCGTCGATGCGCTGAGCGGCTGGCTGCGCGCGCGGCTCGCACCCGCCCATGGCTGAGCCGCTGTCTCTTTCGATCCTGGTGCCGGCGCTGGAGATCGTCGGCCTCGTCAAGCGCTTCGACAGCAGCACCGCCGTCGACGGCATCGATCTCGTCATCCCGCAAGGCGAGCTGCATGCGCTGCTCGGCCCCAACGGCGCCGGCAAGACGACGCTGCTCCGGATCGTGGCCGGCCTGATCCGCGCCGACGCCGGCCGTGTCGCCGTGCTCGGCCACGATGTCGGGTCGCATCCGATCGACGCCAAGCGCGTGCTCGCCTTCCTGCCCGACGACCCGCTCGTCTACGACAAGCTCGACGCCGTCGAGTACCTCGAATTCGTGGCCGGCCTCTGGGGCCTCGACGCCGCCGTCGCGGCGAAGCGCGCCGAAGGGCTGCTGCGCTGGCTCGAGCTCTGGCCGAAGGCGCGGCAGCGCGCCGAGGGCTACTCGCGCGGCATGAAGCAAAAGCTCGCGCTCGCCGGCGCCCTCATCCACGAGCCGCGGGTGCTGATCCTCGACGAGCCGCTCACCGGCCTCGATGTCGCCGCAGCTCGCCAGGTCAAGGACCTCCTCATCGATCGCGTGAAGCGCGGCGGCACCGTGATCCTCACCACCCACATCCTGGAGATGGCCGAGCGGCTCGCCGAGCGCATCAGCCTCATCCGTGCCGGCCGCATCGTCGCCCAGGGCAGCCTCGACGAGCTCCGCGCCAAGGCCGCCGCCGGCAGCGGCGGCACGCTCGAAGAGGTGTTCCTGCAGCTCACGGCCACGCCATCGTGACGCTGCTCCGGCCCGGCTCCGGCCCCTGGCTGCTCCACCACGAACTGCGCCTCGCCTGGCGGCGGCTCGGCGGCGTGCACAGCCGCATCTGGGCCGGCCTCGGCCTGCTGGTGTGGCTGGCCTTTCACGGCGTGCCGTACCTGCTGCTGCGTATGGCCGGCAGCGAGATCGTCGCGCCCGGCCTGTCGCTCGTGCTCGGCGCCGCGCTCTGGTTCGTGTTCGCGCTGATGCTGTCGCACGCGATCACGCTCGCGGTCGACGTCCTCTTCGACCGCGGCGATCTCGACCTCCTGCTCGCCTCGCCGATCGCGCCGGCCACCGTCTTCCTGGTGCGCGGCCTCGGTGTCGCGATCGCCTGCGTCACGCTCTACGCGGTCCTGCTGACGCCGTTCGCCCACGCCGGCCTGGCGACCGGCCACCTTCGGCTGCTCGCGATCTATCCGGCACTGGCGGCGATGGCGCTGCTCGCCGCCGCCTCGGGCATGGCGTTGACGCTGCTGCTCGTCAGGGGGCTCGGCGCCCGCCGCGCCCGCACTGCGGCGCAGCTGCTCGGCGCCTTTGTCGGCGCTGGCTTCTTCCTCGCGGCGCAGGCCGGCAGCGTGTTCGGCGACGAGCGCGTCGCCAGTTGGATCGCGGCCGTTCGCCATGCCTCCGAAGGTAGCGTGGCCGCGCAGGCGACCGGCCTGGTCCGGCTGCCGTTCGCCGCGATGGTCGGCGAGCTGCCGGCCCTCGCCGTGCTCGTGCTGGCCGGCTTCGGCGCCTTCGCGCTCGTCGTCGCCGCGACCGGCCGGCACTTCCTCGCCGGCACCCAGGAGTCGGTCACCGACGCCGCGCTGGCTGCCGAACCCGGCGGCCCGGTCGCGCCGTTTCGCAGCGGGCTCTGGCGGGTCGTGCTGGTCAAGGAGTGGAAGCTCATCCGCCGCGACCCGCAGCTCATCGGGCAGACGCTGCTGCCCGTGCTCTACCTGCTGCCGATGATCTTCATCTGGGGCCGGCAGTCTCAAGGCAACCCCGTCTTCGTGCCGGCCGTGGTGCTCGCGGCGACGACGCTGGCATCCGGACTCGCCTGGGTCACCGTGGCCGCCGAAGACGCGCCGGAGCTCGTCGCCGCGGCACCGGTCGCGCTCGAGCAGGTCCGCCGCATCAAGCTGGCCGCGGCGCTGCTGCCGGTCTGGTTCCTGGTCGCGCCGCTGCTCGTCCATCTCGCCCTCGGCGACGCTCGCGTCGCCTTCGTCTTCGCGGTCTGCGTGCTCGGCTCGACGATCTCCGTCGGCCTCGTCCACCTCGAGGTCTCGAAGCCCGGCGATCGCCGAAAGATGCGCCGGCGCGGCAGCGGCAACTGGCTCGGCGGCGTGCTCGAGGGCGCGGTCGCCCTGTCGTGGGCCGCGCTGGCCTGGTGCCTGCTCGCCGCGCCCTTGTTCGCGCCGGTCGCAGCCGCGGCGGCATTCGCGGCACCGCTGGCGGCGATGCTGATCGGGCGCTCGCGGCGCGGCCGTGCTAGTCCGCCGTGAGCTTCAGGTCGGCGCGCGGCGTCCAGGCACCGGCGGCCGACGCAGTCTTCGGCGCACCCAGGAAGAGCCGGCTGGTCGCCAGCTGGCGCGCCGCCAGGTAGTCGCGCACGACGACGCCGCGGCGCACCGCGAGTTGCTGCATCGCGTCGTCGCCGACGTTGATGCCGGCCAGCAGCAGCGCTTCCATCTCGTTGGTGGGCAGGTCCTTGGCGAGGCCGACGACGTTCTTCGGCTTGACGATGTCGGCACGCTTGTAGACCTCCTTCAGCAGCGCCGGGTACTCGGCCTCGCTCACCGTGACCTCGTCGGTGGCCGCGGCGCCGCCGGCCAGCGCGGCGCGGCGCTTTTCGCCGCGCACGATCTGTTGCAGGCGCGCCTTCTTCCAGGCCTCGGCCTCGACGTCGAGGCGGCTCTCGCCGCTCACCGTCATCGTCAGCTGCGGGCGGTCGGCGAGCGCGGCGGCGATCTTGTCGAGGCTGGCCTGGGCGGCCGGCAGCAGCGCCGCGGTGCCGGGCGCGAACTCGATCGTCGACAGCTCGCTGCTGTTGCCGCCGAGCGCCGACGACAGCAGCGAGAACGGCGCCGTGACGGCCTTGACGATGAGGGCGCCGATCGCCTTCCAGATCAGGCCTCCGATCGAGAACTGCGGGTCGTTGATCGAGCCGCCGATCGGCAGGTCGAGATCGATGACGCCGTGGCGGTCGCTCAGCAAGGCCGCCGCGAGCTTGACGGGAAGACTCGCCGGCGCGCCCTCGACCTTGTCGCCGAACGAGAGCTGGTGAAGCACGATCTTGTTGCTCGCCGTGAGCTGGCCGTCGGGCTTCACGAGATACGCCAGGTCGACGCTCATCTTGCCGCGCTCGATGCCGTAGCCGGCGTACTTCACGGCATAGGGCGAGAGCGGCGGCAGCTCGAGGTCGCGCACGGTCGCCTTGACGTCGAGCGCGAGCGGCTTCGCGAGCGGGTTGACCTGACCGGCGATCTCGAGCGTGGCCGTGCCCTCGACGCGGCCCTTCAGCGCCAGCTCGGCGAGCAGCGGCGGCTGGCCCGGCGCCGCGCCCTGCGACGAGAAAGCGCCGAGGCGGCCGCTCAGCTCGCTGAGGTTGGCGCTGTAGTTCGGCTTGACGAAGCGGTCGTTGAAATTGAGGCGACCGCCGACGACGGCGATCGGGCCGAAGCGGACGATCGCGGCCGGTGAACGAGGAAGAGAGGGAGACGCCATCGACGCCGAAGCGGATGCGGCCGGCGCGCTTGCCGCCGGCGCCGGCCGCGTCACGTCCTGCAGGTTGAGGCGGCCGGTCTCGTCGAGCACGACGCGGGCGAAGAAGTCGCTCACCGCGGTCTCCGCGACCACCACCTCAGTGGCCGTACCGGGCGCCACCGCAACGTCGACGCCGCGCAGCGTCATCGTCTTCCAGCTCAGAAGTTGCCGACCGGCGAGTCCGCCCAACGCCAGCGACCGCTGCGGCGCGCCGCGGTCGGCGAGCGAACTGTTGGCGCGGAAATCGTCGATGGCGACATCGCCGCGCACGCGCAAGCGCGGGCCGGCGGCGCCGGCTTCGTAGCCGACATCGCCCTTGAAGCTGGTCTGCGCCTTCTGCACATCGATGTCGAGAACGTCGTCGAGATAAGGGTCGAGCAGGTGCAACGGCAGGTCCTTGAGCAGCAGCTCGGCGCGCGCCGAGCCGGGTACGCCGGCCGCGAAGGCGCCGAGCTCGCCTCGGGCATCGACACTGCCCGCGAAGCCGCTGCCGACCGCCACGCCGGTCGGTCCCGCCGGCACTGCCAGCCGCGCCCGCAACCGGAACGGCGCGGCACGCTGAGTGTCGAGCGCGTAGCCCTTGAGTTGCACGGAGATGTCGGTGACGTCGAGCGCGACCGGCACGGCAAGGCCGCGATCGCTGAAGCCGACGCGGCCCTTGTCGACGGCGAGCTCGTCGACGACCAAGGTCCAGGCGCCGCTGCGTCCAGGCGCGGCAGCGCTGGCAGCGGCGGCCGATGACGCCGCGACCACGACGGCGACCGCCGGTGTCGCCGCGACCGAGCCGGCCACCGCGGGTGCGACTTGCCAGCGCTCGAAGCTCCAGTGCTGATCGCGATCGCGCTCGAGGCGCAGGCGCGGCCCGATGAGCGAAAGACGGCCGATCGCCAGCAAGCGCTCCGCGGTGTCGAGGCGCGCGGCCGAAAGCTCGATGCGGTCGGCAGCCATGTCGGGCACCCTGGCATCGCCGAGCCTCAGCGCAGCAACGGCGATCTTCTTCGCGGCCACGGCAAGTCGCGGCGCACCGTCGCCGGGCTTCCAGTCGACGGCGAAATCGGCGTCGAGCACGCCGTCGAGCGGCGGCGCCACGAAGGCGCGCAGGTACGGCGCGGCGAGGGCCAGTGGCATAGCTTCGATCGTCGTCTCCACATGCGCGCCGGCCGCGTTGCCCTGGCCCGAGAAGGCGATCCGGCCGCGACCGCTCGCACCGGCCAGCGCGCCTTCGCCCTTGAAGACCACCGGTGCATCGAGCGGCCATTGCAGGGCGGTCGCATCGAGCACGAAGTCCTTCACGGCGAGCGCGGCCGGCGGAGCCACCGCCGCGTCGCGCCAGTCGAGCGTGCCGGCGCGCACCGACAGCGCCGCGACGATGACCTTCCAGCGCGGCGTCGTCGCGGCCGCTCCACGCGCGTTGCTCGCGGCACTCGCGGCTCCGACGGCACGGGCCGCGCTCGCGGCGCTGGTCGGCCTGGGCAGCGGCGCCACCGGCTCGGCCGCGCCGCTCGCAGCCTGCCCTTCGAGCAGCAGGTTGATCTTGCCGGCAGCGCTGCGCACCGCGAGCAGACGCGGCGCATCGACGGCGATGCGACGCAATCGCACCAGGCCTTCGAGCGGCCGCAACTCGTCGATCTCGACGCGGATGTTGCCGGCGTCGAGCAACTCGCCGGCCGCCGCGTCGGCGAGCTTCAGCTTCGCGATCTCGACCGTGCCGGCGACGCGCAACGACAGCTTCGGCCGCTGCTCGAAGGCCAGCCGCAGGTCGGCGCTCAGCAGCGCCGACTGCAGCTTGACCGGCAGGGTCTTCGGCAGGTAGCCGAGCCAGGGCGCGACGTCGACGCCCTTCAGCACCAGCGTCGCTTCGCCGGCGCCGCGCTCGCCGTAGGGCACGGCGGTCGCGGCCGAATCGAAGCGGCTGCCGTCGAGCGCGAAGGCCAGGCGCGGCTCGACCTTGATCTCGCGCTCCGACGGCAGCGAGCTGATGAAGGGCACGGCGAGCTCGAGGTCGCGCAGCCGGTGCTTCGCCTGCACCGGCTGGTCATCGAAATCGGCGCTGCCCCGCCTGACGACGATGTTGTGGATCGCGAAGCGGGCCGGCTCGTCGCCCGCCTTGGCGGCGAAGCGCTGCAGGATGTCGTCGATGTCGAAGCGGCCGTCGCCGAGGCGGGCCAGTCGAAGCTGCGGCGCCTCGATCTCGAGGCCGGAGAGATCGAGCTCGAGCGTCCACGGGTTGAAGGCGACGGCAGCCACCGTCACGTTGCGGCCGAGCTTCGCGCTGGCGCCGCTTTGCAGCTGCGACCGGATCAGCGGCGGGGCATAGAACCAGGCCGCGCTCCACAAGAGAACCAGCCCGAGGACGACAACTGCACCGCGACGCCACAGCACGCGGCTCGTCTTTGTTGCAGCGGCCGCAGGCGCGAGTGCCTCGGCAGGTCCGGTCGATTCCATCCCCGATTCTGGGCCGACCCGGTCGGCTCAGATCGGAGAGGCAGCGTCGTCAGCCCGCCATCTCGAGGATGCTCCACATCTCTTCGGCGACGCGGCGCATGTGGACGTCGGGGTTGGCCTCCTGCATGCCTTCGTCGTCGATGCCTTGCGCCGCCGCCTTCAGCTCGGCGACGCTGCTCTCCGAGAGCACGCGCACGATCGTCTGCAGCACGATGCCGTGCGCAACGAGACGCGCCTCGAGCTCGCGGATGCGATCGTCGGCGGAGGCGGGAGCAGAAGCGGGGGCGGGCGAAGACACCGGGAGCAGCTTAAGCGGCGCCCGCGCCGCTGCCCGCCGGACGGGATTCGGGCGCCGGGTAAGAGTCCTCTTACACGCCTTCGGCGCCTGCCTCCGGGTCGCACGCTTTCTTGCGCTGGCCGGTGTAGAGCTGCCAGGCCACCAGACACATGGCCGCGATCAGCGGCCCGATGACGAAGCCGTTGAGGCCGAACAGCGCCAGACCGCCGATCGTGGTGATGAGAACGATCCAGTCGGGCAGCTGGGTGTCCTTGCCGACCAGCATCGGCCGCAGGACGTTGTCGATGAGCCCGATCACGAGAATGCCCCAGCCGATCAGCGCCGCTCCTTGCCAGACGGCACCGATGGCGAGCAGGTAGAGCGCCACCGGCCCCCAGATCAAGGCAGCGCCGATCGCCGGCAGCAGCGACAGGAAGGCCATCACCACCGCCCACAGCACGGCGCCGTGAACGCCGAGCACCCAGAAGGCGAGCCCGCCGAGGGCACCCTGGGCGATGGCGACGAGGACGTTGCCCTTGACCGTCGCGCGGATCACGGTCGTGAAGGTCGAGAGCAGGCGGCTCTTGATGCCCGGCTCGAGCGGGATCGCCTCGACGACCCGGCGCGACACCTCGCGGCCGTCGCGCAGCAGAAAGAACAGCATGTACATGGCGACGCAGAAGCCGACGATGAAGTCGAGCGCCTGCTGGCCGAAGTCGACGGCGGTCCCACCGAGCGCCTGACCGCGCGCGCTGATGGCCGCGATGAGCTTCTGCTGCAGGGCGCCGACGTCGCCGAGGCCGAGCCGGTCCATCAGGCCGGTGGCCCACGACGGCAGCGCTGCCAAGATCTGCTCGAAGTAGCGGCCGAAGTTGACCTCGCCCGACTTCACGCGCTGCACCAGACCGCTGACCTCCTGCACGAGCGACACCGTCACCAGCGCCAGCGGCAGCATCACCATGAGAAGGATGACCGCCAGCGTGGCGAGCGCGGCCAGCGTCGGCCGGGGCTTCGTCATGCGGCCGAGGAACCAGCGGTAGAGCGGCTCGAACAGAAGCGCCAGCACGAAGCCCCAGAACACGGCGCCGAAGAACGGCATCACGACCGCGGCCAGACCGACGGTGAGGACGACGAGAACGACGAGGAAGAAAGTCTGCTCGGGGCTGCGGCGCGGCGCCGGGGTCAGTCGGGTCATGCAGACAGCGAGCACGGCTCGGTGAGGTGAAGGGCGGCCGATGGTAGCCGGCTGCACGGCGTGCACGAAGCCTCGTCAGCGTGACGACCCGGCGGCAGCACGGCCGGCCCGACTGCCGTGATGGAGCGCTTCCTCGAACACCGAATACGAGGCCAGGTCGGCGTGGCCGAAGTGGACGCGACGCTGCGGCGCCGCCAGCGCCTGCAGCGCAGCGCTGCCGCGAACACCGGGCACCGGCACGCTCATGGCGTGGCCGTAGCGCATGAGGTCGACGCGACGTACCCGCGCTGCGAGGTCCGGATGCGGCGCCCCGAGCTCGGCCAGCACACGCGTCGACCAGGTGCGCCAGTCGTCGCCGAGCAGGCGCTGGCGCTGGGCCGCGAGCGCCGCAGCGCTGTCGCCGCCGAGCGCCCAGTAGGCGGTGAGCACCGTCGCACCGGCATAGGGTGCGAGGCCCTGATGCATGGCGTCGACATAGCCGAGGCCGGCACTGCCGTAGACGACGTTGTCCCAAGACGGCGGTGCCCCGGGGCGATCGTCGAGGGCGCTGTCGAGATGGAGGTTGGCGACCAGCCAGGGCGCGTAGCGCAGTTGCGATGCCGCGTCGACGAGCGCCGGCGGCGGCGACTCGAGCAGGCGCGCCGCGACGAAGAGCGGCACCGCGAGGACGACGCGCGCCGCCAGCCAGCGCTCGCGTGCTGGCTCGGCCGCGTTCCAGACGTCGACCGCCACCTCGTCGCGGCCCTCGCGCACGGCGAGCACGACGCGGCCGCCGTGCAGGCGGTCGCCGCCGAGCGGCGCCGCGAGCCGCCCGGCGAGCCAGGCGTTGCCTTCGGGCCAGGTCAGGAGCGCGTCGCCGTTGTCGTCGTTGTCGGTGCGCTTTCGGCCGTCGTCGCCCGGCGGCCGGAAGCCATGGCGGCTGGCGAAGTAATGCAGGCCGGCCCACGCCGAGACCTGCGCGGCGCCGGCGCCGTAGTCGTCGCGGCAGCAGTAGTCGAGGTACCAGCGCAAGGCCGGTGACTTCAGGCCGCGGCCGTCGAGCCAGGTCGAGAAGGTGACGGCGTCGAGCGCGGCCAGGGCCGGGCTCCAGCGTGAGCGCGATGTCGGCATTGCGAAGGCGTCGCCCTCACCGGCGGCGCTGACGGCGGCGGCGAAGGCGCGGTAGTCGGCGAGCGCTTGCGCGCGCTCCGTCGCAGGCAGCGCTTCCAGCGGTGGCAGCAGGCCGTCGCGCCAGCCGCCGTCGATGAACAGGCGCTCCTGCGGCGTGTGGCAAAGCATGCGCTCGTCGTAGACGGCGCGGCCGTTCACGGTCTTGCGCACGCCGAGCTCGTCGAGCAGCTGCGCGACCTCGTCGCCGTGCTCACCGGGCGCCGGCAGGTAGTGGGCGCCGAGCGGGCAGCGCATGCCGGCGATGGCATGGCCGCGGCTGTTGCCACCGGCGTGGTCTTCGAGCTCGATCACGTGGCTGTCGTCGACGCCGGCGGCCCGCAACGCCCGCGCCGCAGCGAGGCCGGCAACGCCGCCACCGACGACGATGGCGCCGACGCGACGGGTCGCCGCGATGGCCGGAGCGCTGCCGGACTTCGCAGTCGGCATGCCAGTGCGAACGAGATGGCCGCGCTCGTGCGAAGCGCCGACCCAGCCGCCGTCGTAGCGAGCCTCGCGCTCGCGCGTGCAGCCGGGCAGCGCCAGCGCCGCGAGCGGCATCGCCATCGAGGCGGCGAGCACGTCGCGCCGGCGCGGGCCGCGATCATCGCGGCTCATCGCTGCACCTTGCCCCACTCATCCTCGAAGGTCTGCACCAGCACCTGGTTAGAGAGCCGATTGACGTCGGCCGGAACCCGGGCCATGTCGGGCGGAAAGTCGAACAGCGCGGGCAGCCCGGCGACGGTGAGAAAGCGCAGGCCGGCCGGCAAGGTCGCGGGCAACTTGAACGGCCTCCGACTGGCGACGATGAAGCCCCATTCGCCGAAGCTCGGCACATGGGCGTGGTACGGCGCCACCGTGAAGCCGGCGGCCTCGAGCGTGGTCGCCACGGTCCAGAAGCTCTTGCGTGCGATCAGCGGCGAGGTCGTCTGGATCACCGCGTAGCCGCTCGCCGACAGATGGCGGTCGACGCTCTCGTAGAAGGTGCGCGTGTAGAGCTTGCCGACCGAGAAGTTGGTGGGGTCGGGGAAGTCGACGACGATGGCGTCGAACATCACGTCGTGGCCGTCGAGCCAGGTGAAGGCATCGGCGTTGACGATCTCGACCTTCGGCGAACGAAGCGAGTCGCCGTTGAGCGCGCGCAGCATCGCCTGCTGCGAGAACAGCGCCGTCATGTGCGGGTCGAGTTCGACCAGCGTCACGTGCTCCACGCTCGGGTACTTGAGGATCTCGCGCACCGCCATGCCGTCGCCGCCGCCGAGCACGAGCACGCGCCGCGGCGCGCCCTGCGCCGACAACGCCGGATGCACGAGCGCTTCGTGGTAACGGTACTCGTCGCGCGAATGGAACTGCAGGTTGCCGTTGAGGAAGAGGCGCACGCCGGCGCGGCTGGCGGTGATGACGACGCGCTGGTAGGCGCTGTTCTCGCTGTAGACGACATGGTCGGCGTAGAAACGGTCCTCGGCCCAGGTCGTGATGCGATCGGCGCCGAGCAGCGTCGCCGCCAGCGCCGCCACCGTCAGCGCGCAAGCCGCAGCGTGGGCGGCGCGACCGCGGATCTCGCCACGAAAGAGCCACAGCGCCCACACCGCGACGGCGGCGTTGAGGAGCCCGAACAGCACGCCGGTGCGTATCAGGCCGAGTTGCGGCACGAGCAGGAGCGGGAACGCGATCGAGACGGCGAGCGCGCCGAGGTAGTCGAAGGTGAGCACCTGCGAGACCAGCGTCTTCACCGCACCGCGCTCGCTGCCGCTGCCGCGCAGCTGGCTGCGGAGGATGCGCATCACGAGCGGAATCTCGAGACCGACCAGGATGCCGACGGCGAGCACCATCGCATAGAGCGCGAAGCGGAACGACGACGCGGCGAGCGACTGCAGCGCGAACAGCGCCGCCGGCATCAGGCCGCCGACGAGGCCGACCAGCAGCTCGATGCGCAGGAACTGCGCCACCAGCTGGCGCTCGATGAAGCGCGAGAGGTACGAGCCCACGCCCATCGCGAACAGGTAGGTGCCGATGACGGTCGAGAACTGCAGGATCGAATCGCCGAGCAGATAGCTCGCGAGCGTGCCGGCGGCGAGCTCGTAGACCAGCCCGCAGGCAGCGACGACGAAGACCGAGGCGAGCAGCGCGACTTCGGCCGGGCGAATCGGCGCCGGTGGTTCGGAGGCCGCGGCCATGTCGGCCGCGGCCGGCGCCGATTCAGCAGGCGATTTCAACGGTCGTCTTCATGGCGCTGGCCGCCATGATAGGGACGACGACCGGTCTTCCTTCGCGCTATTTCGAAACGTACACGGAGCCGTTGGTGATGGCCACGTAGCGGTTGTTGCCGTAGGTCATGATGTTCTTCTCGCCGCGCAGGCTGGCACGGAACAGCGGCGCATTCGGATTGCTGCTCAGCCACGAGGTCTTGGGCGCACCGCCGCTCTTGTTGATGTAGGTGTAGCCGCCGGCATCGACCGCGACGAGCTGGTTCACGCCGACCACCATGTCGTTGATGAAGTTGCCGGGATTGGTCACCTGCCAGTCGTTGCCGCCCCAGGCCGTGCCGTCGGCGCTGCGATGGCCGCCGGTGTCGCTCTGCCACTGCAGGCCCCAGAACAGGTTGGCGAAATAGACGATCTTGTCCGCACCGCCGGAGAAAGCGGCCGTGCCCGCGGGCGTTGCGAACGTCCACTGCGCGGCGTCGGTGCTGGTGTAGCCCGCGGTCGTGAACTGGCGGACCCCGGCAGCGTCGGTGTAGCCGTCGTTCGAGCCGAGCACCACGAAGCGGCCGTTGCCGAACGCCACCTGGTTGAGCTGCGAATACATGAGCGGCGTGTACGCGGTGGTGCCGGAGAACGACGTGCAGGTGGCGCCGGCGGTGCAGACGTAGTGGGCCGGGTGGGTGACGATGATGTCGTGATTCACGCCGAAGGTGTCGCCGTAGCTGCCGACGGCCACGAACACGCCGTTGCCGTAGGCCACCGAGGCGAACCGCGTCGTCGCCGACGTGGTGCCCTGGAAGCCGATGGCGATGTTCGTCCACTGCATGCCGCCATCGGTGGAGCGCATCAGCGTGCCGCTGTCGCCGACGGCGAGCACGACGCCATCGGGGCTCGCCGCCACGCCGCTGAGCGGGACCGGGCCGACTCCCCGGCCGCCGAACTGCGTATGCACCGGTGCCAGGTCGTCGACCATGTGCATGATCTGCCGGTCGCTCTTCACCGCTACATAGTGGTCGCTGCCGCCATAGCGGGTGTAGGCGATCCCGGTGTAGAAGGCGCCGAAGTTGGCGTCGCCCCGCGTCGGGTCGAAGCAGCTGTTGCCGCCGGCCGGGCAGTACGCGAACTGCAGCCCGAGGAGCTTCGGAGCGGAGACGGCATAGCCGCTCGAGACGGTGCCGGCGGCGTTGGTGGCGCGCACGATGAAGATGTAGTCGGTGCCGTTGACCAGGCCGCTCACCGTCACCGGCGAGGGCCCCGCGCCGCCGAGCTGGGTGGCCAGCGGCGCGTTGCCGATGACGAGGGTCGGCTTCAGGTCGTAGTAGACCGCGTACGTCACGCCGGCCTGCGCCTCGGGCCACGAGATGCGGACCACGCCATCGCCGGATTCGGTGAGCGAGATCGTGGCCGCCGTGGGCAGGGCGACCACGGGCGTGTCGCGACCGGCGGCGACGTCTGCCCGCAGCGCGGACTGCGGCGTGGACGCCGCGTGCAGTGCCTCGATGGCGTCGTCGTACGGATCGCCGCTGCGGGCGCTGAAGCCCTGGTGCAGCAAGTCGAGCGCGCTGACGTTGACGCCGGCATTGGCGACGCGGCGGCGCACCAGCGCGATGGCATCGGCGAGTGCGGTGGCGTCGACAGCGAGCGGGTGCGCGGCGTCGAAGCCCGCGAACACCGCGTCGGGCATCGCGCGGCCCCAGGCCGCGACGACCAGGTCGGTGAAGGGCGAGATGTCGACGGTGCCGGCAGTGGTGGTGAGCGAGTAGAGCGATTGCGCCGGCGTGCCGAAGGTTGCCCGCAGCAGGCACGGCGCCTGGTTGACGGTCATGGTGAAGGTGCCGTCGGCCGCGGCGGTGGCCGTGAACGCCGTGGTGGCGCCGGCGCAGATCGCGGTGACGGCGGCGTTGGCGGCCGGTGCGCCGGTCGCGGCGGTGCCTGTCAGGGTGACCGTGGTCGAGACCACCGGCGGCGGCGTGACCGTCTGCGCGGGCGTGCCCTCACTACCGCCGCCGCAGGCGGAGAGCAGCACGATCGATGCGGCGGCGAGCGCTCGGGCGAAGGCATGGAAACGAAGTGTCGAAGCGGTCATGGCGAGGGCGCAGCGCGCATTTCAGCGAAGCGCCGAAGGCTAGGTGCCCAGCGGTTACGGATGGGTTACCGGCGCACCCCGCCGACGGGGGGAGTCAGCCGGCGGCGAGCCGGCCGAGGCGGCGACGCAGCGCGTGAACCGGCGGCAGGTCGATGCCGTGGAGCACCCGCTCCGGGCGTGCGGTCAACGGCGATGCGGCGGCGGCAAGCGCGTCTTCGGCGTCCCACAGGTCGCAGCCGACGACGGTGGCATTGAGCGCTGCCACGGATCCCTGCACCTTGATGGCATCGGCGCCGAGCCACTGCCTCAGGCGATGGATCGCCACCTTGAGCGAAGCGGTCGCGCGGTCGCCCTCGGCTTCGGGCCAGAGCCATTCGGCGAGGTCGCCGAGCGACACGCCGCGGCGCTCGGCGACCAGCACGGCCAGCAGCTCGCGCAGCTTGGCCGCGCTCTTGCCGGCCGCCGCCGTCGCGGCGTCGTCGCTCGCTTCCAGCCGCACCTGCAAACCGTCGAGCGCGAGCACGCGCACCGGAAGCGGCCAGCCGGGCGGCACGGGCAACGGCGGCGCGATGCGCTTCTCGCGGATCCAGCGCCGCGCCACGTCGGGGACGATGCGCTGCTCGAGCGCGAACGCGAGCAGGTCGCGCATCATCGGCGTGCGCCAGCCGCAGCCGCTGTGGAAGCCGCCGAGCTGCTTGACCGTGAGCATGCGTTCGAGCTGGCGTGCCAGCGCCGGCGTGTCGCCCTGCAGCATCGCGATCTCGGCACCGGCGCAGAAAGCGATGAAGCTGAAGGTCGGGTTGCGCGCCGCCTTGGCGAGGGCGAGCTGCTCGCGGTAGGCACGCTGCGCACCTTCGACGTCGCCGCAGTGAAGACATGCCGGCGCCAACGCCGAGAGCACGATCACCTTGTGGAACGTCGAGCCCATGGCCTCGGCCAGCGGCCATGCCGCCTGGGCATGGGCGAGCGCGGTCTGCGGGTCGCCACGGCCGAGGCAGTACCAGCTGCGGAAGAAGTGGAAGACCATGGTGTCGAGCCGGCGGTGCGTGCGCTCGGTGCGCGCCAACAACGCGAGGTACTGCTCGGCACGCGGCCAGTCGTCCTGGCTGAGGGCGCAGAACATGCCTTGCGTGAGAAGGAAGAAGTCACGCACGTGCACGCCGCTGGCCTCGGCCAGCGCCAGGCCGCGCCCGACCTTGGCATAGCAGTCTTCGGGCTTGCCGCACTGCCAGTCGACGATCGAGGCGCACGACCACCACACCAGACGTGGCAAGGGTGCCAGGCTGTCGTCGCTCGCCACCTCGGCGTCGAACGCGTCGTACAGGGCGCGGCCACCCGGGTAGTCACCGGCCCACCACAGCCGATAGATCAGCAGCTGGCCGGCGGCGGTGATGCGTGCGCCGGCATCGGGCGCGTGCGCGATGGCGCGCGCCGTCGCTTCTGCGTAGCGGCCGATGCGCGGGTCTTCGGCGCGGCCGTACATCAGCGCCGTCAGGGCATCGGCATTGGTGCGAAAGGCGATATCGGCCGACGGCTCGCCGAACACGGCATGCAGCGACTCGAGATCGTCGACGAGGTCGGCCAGGCCCTGCACCGCGCCCCATTGCACGACATAGCTCGCCACCTCGCCGCACCAGGCGGCATACGCGGCCCCGGCGTCATGCGTGACCAGCGCCTGGTGGCGCGCCTGGGCGAACAGCGGGCGCGCCGCCTCGGGCTCGATCGGCAGCAGCGCCTGTGCGTGCCACGACGACAGGACGGCGCGGGTCTCGGGCTCGACCTCCGCACCGAGGCGCATCACCCACTCGACGACGCTGCGGTGGCGGCCATCGGCCAGCCAGCGCGGGCCGTGCGTTTCGAGCAGTTGCGCCACGCCATGCGCGTCGTGAGCGGCGAGGCGCAGCTCCATCGCCGCGTCGGGCATGCTGCCGGCGATCGACCCGGCCAGCGAGCGACGCACCTGCTTCAGGGTCTCGGCATCGTCTTCGCGAACGTTGGTGGCGCGCAGCGTGTCGCGCAGCAGATCGTGCAGGCGCCAGCGGTCCGGCATGGTGGCATCGACGAAATGGCGCTGCTGCGCGAGTGCGTCGAGCAGACGCGCCGCCTCGGCCGAGAGCGGGGCGGCGCCGCCGTTCGTCGCCGCCAAGGATCGGGGGATCTCGGGGGGCTCGGCCAGCCGGCGCAGGCCGGCACGATGCACCTCGGGCAGCGATTCGAGCAGCTCGGCCGCGAGGAACTCGCCCAAGCCCGCGCGCGCTGGGCCGCGTCGACTCAGCGGCGTGCGTGCGGCGCCGGCGTCAGGCGCTGCGCGCGCGACCGCCAACACATGCGCGAGCCAGCCGTCGGCTTCGGCCAGGTGTTCGCGCTCTTCGACGTCGAGCGGTCGGCCGCGCGCCGCTTCGAAGAGCAGGCCGGCTTCCTCCTCGCCCAGGCGCAGGTCGTCGATCCAGCCGAGCCAGCCACCAAAGCGCCCGCGCTCGAGCGCGGGCGGTGGCGCACGCCGGCTGATCGCAACGATGCGAAGGTGCTCGCCGCAGACCCGCTGCGCCGTTTCCAGGACCGCCAGTGCCGGGCTGTCGTCGGCAACCCGGTGGCAGTCGTCGAGCACGAGCCGCAGCGGCTCGCCCGCCAACTCGGAAAAGAAGCGCTCGCTGAAGCGGGCGAGATCGGCCTGGTGCTCGGGCGACCACTCCGGCAGACGACGATCGGCGCCCGCGGCCTCGGTGATCGCCGCGAACAGGGCGGCAACGTCGGCGTCGCTCTCATCGAGCCGGTACCAGATCGCGGGCGTGGCCGATTCGGCCAGCCAGCACGCGACCAGCGAAGTCTTGCCGGCACCCGGCAGGCCCATCACCCATGTCAACGGATGGGCCTGAACCGCCTCGCCGAGATCCCGGAGCTGCGCGCCGCGACGCAGGTGCCGGGCGACGCGGGGCGCCTGGAGTTTGTACGACGAAGCAGAGGCGGGCACGGCCGGGGATGATGCCGTGGAACGCGTGACGCCGGCGGCCGCAGCTCGGCCGCGGCTCGCAGCAGAGTCCGTACTAACCGTGCACCGCCGCCGCGACGATGAGGCCGACGGCGATGCACATCGCGCCGAGCACGATCGCGAGCGCGACGTTCTTCTTCTCGACGATCTCGGTCCACAGGTGAT
>Ga0123337_10003414_pt1 | contig 16979 bp, 18 predicted proteins | sample frozenSSSSmetaG_FD_89792 | JGI IMG/M metagenome (GOLD analysis project Ga0123337, IMG submission 89792) | Glacier valley bacterial and archeal communities from Borup Fiord, Nunavut, Canada, to study Microbial Dark Matter (Phase II) -... | ecosystem: Environmental > Aquatic > Freshwater > Ice >... | reverse complement strand
CTCGAAACCCAAATCAGCAATCTAGATAAAGGTGTGGACAGTGGTGTAGATGCTGGTGATATCAAGGACTTGAAGCAGAAGGTAGAAGAGCTTGTGCTACAGTTGGCAAAAATTGAGGGTGCGATCACAATCCTTGGTCAGCGTTCCTCCGGTGGTGGTAAAAGACAACCGTACAACCAGATTTTGCCGCAGATGGAATTGCAGCCGTACACTGGTGACAATTTAGCCCGAAGACTTGCTGTTGATATCAAAACTTTGGAACGGGAAAGAAAAAATCTCAGTCTGAAGGAGTTTGAAAGCTGGTGCCGGTCTAAAGATCCGCGTGGCTTTTGGTGGCGGTTCGAGGACGATGGGTTTTACCATCCAATAAAATGAAGGGGGATGCCTGTTTGCAGGAACGTTCACTTTCACCAAAAGTTGTTGTGCCTAGAATTGAGAGAATTCACGGATTCAAGGAGCGATCGCCCTACACAGCAATCTTTAACTGTAGTAAATCTCTAGAATCGATCTGGCTCATTTCTGGCTTTTTGACCCACTCGCCGATTGCTGATAAAACTTCACCTTTTTCCTGAGGAGTAGCTTGCAGCACAAGTGCTACTATACTCAATCCTTCTGGCGTAGTTCCCAACAGCTGCGATATGTACCAAACACTAGCGGACTGAGGAACAGCTTGTAACAATGCAATCAACTTTCCTGATCCAAGATCGGCTTTCCCATTTCTAAACCGCGAAAGCATCGTTTCTGATACCCCGGACTCTTTACATACAGACTTTGCCGACAGATTAAACCGGACGAACATTTCGTCCAGCTTTTGCTGGTGCTGATGAATTGTTTCGTTTTCTGACAGCATAGAAATTATCTTATCTGACAATCTATTTTGTATTATAATACATTTATGTTGAAGAAACTAACCCTGAACTTTTAAAGGATTTTCAGGGCAGGGAAATTATATCTTTGTTCCATTGTGACACAAACTAACCCAAACCAGCACTATCGCTTGTCCCTCGAACAGGCGCGACTTGACCATAAAGATGGAATCATTACCACCACTGGCTTGATTTACTACGCGATTGGCATACTCCGTAAGCCAGGTCATAAGTTACGAGTTAAAGACATTGAGATTTTTTGTGCAGATCTAAAAATTGGAGTCAGTACTTTTTACAAGTCAATCAAGAAACTCAAGGACAAAGGACGCATTCGCTGGAACAACCTAGATGGTATTGAATTATGGATTCCAGCATCAAATGAGGTCGAGATTGTCTCTCAGACAGAAGTTGCTACGAGTGAAAACCCTGACTCTACGATTAAAGAAAATAATTCTCTAATAGTAGAAACTGGCTTTCCAACTAGAGAAAGTAATTCTCCGATAGTAGAAACTGACTCTCCAATTAGAGAAAATAAAAGCTTGCAAATCGCTTCTGGTAAGCATTTCAACCCCTCTTCAACTACTTATCAACTATTTATCAATTCTCTCTCAGACAGCGAGAGAGATAATTTTGAAAAATTTGTTCGAGAAGAGTGGAAAATCCTCACCAGCAGGAACGGGAGTTCAGGCAAGGAGATTGTCAGCCTTGAGAGATTCTTGAGCAAGCCAGAAGATCGAAATAATTGGTGGCAGAAATTTTTAAAATCCGCTGCGGGCAAAGCTTCTAAGAAAGAGGCTTTAGCTACCCTTCACGACTGGCGCAATGACGAGCGATTTGATGAGTGGATTTGGTTTGCGTTCAATCGAGGTTACGAGTGGGTTCACGAGGATGAAGCAGAACGAGCTTTACGCCAAGCTTTTTATGACTGGGCTTTTGCGGTCAATGCTTTTGAGGGTATTTGTCTATGAGCCTCCCAAAATTAAATCGCCAGCCCATTCGCCCGGAGATGGAAACCGACGCGGAGGATAAAGAAATCTGGAAACCGACATGGAGATGTTTCTGCTGCCAGGACACTGGAATAGTGCGCCCGTTGCTTGCCTCGTTGGTAATTCCAGATTACGACTTTAACCGCGACTTGTCAGTAGTTTGTCAAAATCCCCGCTGCATTGCTGGCACTGACTACAGGAGTAACGAGAACTACGACCAGCGTTTTACGGCTGGCATCTGTAGCGAACTAGATAAGATTAACCGAGAAGACTGGCGGCGCACAGTAGAGAGCCAATTTGCTGGTTTTCAAAAACGTATTCAGGACGCAGCAAAAGATCGAAATCTACGGATGCGATCGCGCACCAACGAGGAGCAACAAATAGCCAAGCAGAGACATACTGCTGTTTTGGATAGCTGTTTCTCTCCACAGCGGGAACTATGTACGAGTGATATTAAGGGAGCGATCGCATGAGCACGTCGTCTTACGTTTTTACCAATAAACAGAAATCATCCAGAGTTGGCGAGGAAAAACCAAACTATTCGACAAGCAAAAACACTGGCTTCACCCCCTGGACTTGGAGTAATAACGATCGCCTGGTTCGATACCCGCAAAACAATGGAATCGTTGACTATGACTCCGAGCAAGAATGTAGCAACGAGTCAGATTTGAAGAAGCAGATTGAAATCGTCACCAAGATAAGACAGGAACTGGTGGATAGAAGCTCAGGCGGCAGAAAAAAAGATTATTTGCGAAGTATCCAGGACAGAGATCAACATCTAGATTATTTGAGACAACGTTTGGAATTAGTCAGATCTACTCAACTTCCTGAGCCTCCCAACTCTCAAGCTGTAGATGAAACTGAACCAGAATCCACTGCCGTTGTTGATGCGGAGGAACTGACAGAAGAGGAGGAACGCGATCGCACCCACCTGGAACGCAAAGTAGAACGAGCATTTTATGAGGCTGGTAAAGCTTTGCAGCAGTTGCGGGATCGAAAGCTGTATCGTTCTACGCATGGGACTTTTGAAGAATATTGCCGCGATCGCTTTGGGTTTGAGCGTCGTCACCCTTACAGATTGATTGATGCAGCCACTGTTGTTGATAACCTAAGTCCACCAATGTGTCCGAATTGGACACAAACTGAAAATGGATTGGACGAGCCGCCAATGTGTCCGAATTGGACGCAAACCGAAAATGGATTGGACGAGCCGCCGATGTGTCCGAATTGGACGCAAACCGAAAATGGATTGGACGAGCCACCAATGTGTCCGAATTGGACACAAACTGAAAATGGATTGGACGAGCCGCCAATGTGTCCGAATTGGACACAAACTGAAGCTGGATTAAGCGAGCCGCCGATGTGTCCGAATTGGACACAAACCGAAAATGGATTGAGCGAGCCACCAATGTGTACCAATTGGACACAAATTCAGAATCAGGATTTGATAACAAATTGGACACAAATTTTGCCAACTAATGAGTTTCAAGTGCGATCGCTTACCCAACTTGAACCAGAACAGCAGCGCTCTATTTGGCAACAAGCAGTTCAGGCATCTGGCGGTAAAATACCATCTGGACGGGTTGTGAAAGATATTGTGCAACAGATTATGGAGAAAACCAAAGTACCAAACCCTTATCGAGTGGGGGAAGTTTGCCAAATTATTCCTAAGGATAATCCTGACTTGCGTGGTAAAGGCGGATGCTGGGGCATCGTTCAAAATGTGGGTGATTTCAGTTGTACAGTGATGGCTTGGGATGGAGAGTACACTGTGAGGATAGATCACCTGAAGTTGTTTGAGTACTCGGATGTGGAGTGTGAGCAGATGCGGGGGATATGCGATCGCATGACTCGACTTCGCAATGGTGGCTTTTTAGAACCAACTGCTCAAGCACTGCTCAAACAACTTGGTGAGTTGAAGCGTCCTTACCTCACGCCGTTGGAAGAAAAATTGTTGCAGCTGGTAGAGGTGGAGTACGGGGTTTGAGAGAGCGCCCCTCATTGCGATCTGCACGAAAGTTTGACGAGCGTGTAGGAGAGAGGCAACTTAAGTCGCGGCTTCATCGACCCTAGGTGGGTAGTTTACAATCAGGATCAGCTAGTAAGCAAAAGTCTCAATCAGTTAAGAGCGACTTTCTTCAAGTCGTTTCATTAGAGGCATTGCACCGAGATGTTTGTAATTTCCTGCAAGATGCGCTCACTCGGATTGATTTTTCGTTGCAAATAAGGGCTTTTTTGCTTTGATGTAGCAATTTTTAAAAGCTACACAGAACAAGGGTTTTCAGACCATCTTGCCGAAAATTACACACATCTCGGCTCGATACCTACCGGAGCAGCTTTGAAATAATGAATCAATGCTTGAGAACTGCTACCTGAACACTGGATCACCAAAAGTGGACAAGTTCCTATGATATTGTCGCTCAACAATAACGTTGTTGCAAAAGCTGGAAATTCAATGAGCGCTTATTCGCCGCTCACGCGCAACACGATTTTGCCCAGATAATGCTGTTTCATCGCGTCTTGCGCTTGTGCCGCCTCTTCAAGCGCAAACGTCTGGGCGATGCGAACTTGAAACTCACCGATGCTCACCAATTGGTTGAGTTGGTCGAACAACATCGGGTCAGCGAAGCCATTTGCCTTGTTGAGTTCCACACCGTCGGGCGCTTTCGGTTCTGGCATTACGCCGTTAGGAAAGGCGATGATTCCGCCCTGACGCACCAAACTCAGCGTGGATTGCACTGTGTCGCCCCCCACCAGCACCAGTGCGGTATCGAAGCCGTCAGGCGCAAAGGCGCGGGCACGTTGCACAATGTCGTCGCTGCGTCCGTCCATCGCTTCATCCGCACCCAACTGCTTAGCTAACTCTACGCCGTCCGCGCCTGATGCAATAGCGAAAACGTGTGCGCCCATGCGCTTAGCGAGTTGAAGCGCGACGTGACCGACACCACCGCTCGCGCCCCACAGCATTAATCTGGTGCCCTCGATTGTCCCCAGCGCCTCTAAATTGCGTAGCGCCGTCGCACCAGCAATAGGCAGTCCACCCGCCATCAGCATATCGAGGCGATCGGGCATCGGCGCGACTGTCTGTTCAGATACGACGACATATTGCGCGTAGCAGCCGCCCTTGTCGTTCATAAAGGCTTGGGCGTAAACGCGATCGCCGACGGCAAACCGCTCGACGCTCTCACCAACAGCGGCGATCGTGCCCGCACACTCGCCGCCCAGCACGCGCGGAAAGTGGACTTCGTTATACACCAGTTCACCTTCGCGCTCCATCGCGTCCCAGATGCCAACTCCGGCGATCTCGATGCGAATCAAAACTTCGCCCGCGTCCACTGCAGGCACGGGTAAGGTGTGTAAAGTCAGCTTGTCAGGACCGCCGAATTTGTCCACAGCCATTGCTTGCATTTGTTGGGGAGTGTTTTGCATCAGTAGGTTCTCCTGTGTCATGGGTATCGTGAAACTGGATTCGTACTTCACCGGACTGCCTGAGCCACGATCGCGTTGAGATCTTTGACGGCTTGAGGAGGAAGTTTCAGATCTGCGGATTTGAGGTTCTCACGCAGATGGTCAACGGATGATGTTCCGGGAATCAGCAAGATATTGGGAGAGCGTTGCAGCAGCCATGCGAGCGCCACTTGCAGCGGGGTTGCATTCAGAGCCATTGCTGTGGATTCGAGGGCAGACGATTGCAGCGGACTGAACCCGCCTAACGGAAAGAATGGGGTGTAGGCGATGCCCTGCTGTGCGAGTTGGTCGATAAAGGCATCATCGCTGCGGTGCGCTAAGTTGTATTCGTTCTGAACGCAGACGATCTCCGTAATGGTTTGCGCCTCTGCCAACTGCTTGGGCGTGACGTTGCTCAGTCCGAGGTGCCGGATCAGCCCCTGTTCTTTAAGTTCAGTCAGGGTCGTTAGCGGCTCGGCGAGAGAACCCTCGGAGAGTCCGTGACCATCACTCATCCCACCCATCCAGCGGAGATTGACGACATCGATCATATCGCGTCCGAGATTACGCAGGTTGTCATGAATCGCCTCGGTCAGATCCTGCTGCGACATGGCGGGAACCCATGATCCATCTTCAGGACGACGCGCCCCAACCTTGGTCACGATCACCAAATCTTCTGGGTAGGGATGCAGGGCTTGGCGGATGATTTGATTGGTAATGTGCGGACCATAGAAGTTGCTAGTGTCAATGTGGTTGATGCCTAGTGCGACGGCTTCGCGCAAAACAGCAACAGCAGCAGGAACATCACGCGGTGGACCAAAGACCCCTTTACCCGCAAGCTGCATCGCGCCGTATCCTACGCGATTCAAGGTCAGCGAAGTATTTGGGAGTGTAAAAGTGCCGCCAAGGTTTATTGGCTCGATCATGTTCTTGTTTCTCCTAGATATTTAGGTTCTGTCGCAAGGTTTTTTGATAAAGTTCATCAATGCCAATTCCCGTGATTGGCGAGGAAATCAAACGACTCAGTTTGCTAGAGGGTTTAGAGGGATTGCTTGACCCGTGCCACATAAAGTCTTAATAAAGTCTTATCCGTTGATATGGATTCAGCATAAGGAGAGAAAAGCTTTTCTTGAAATACACAATCCTTGCCGATAATTGCCTAATTCTCCAAATCGGTCGCTTAAAGCGGTTCTATAATCGTTAAGAGCAAGGCGTTGAGCGAGTCGAGTCCCTATCATGATTGAAATCTCGAATTCTGACGTGGTTGCGAGTCAGTGCCAACAACTCGTAGCACTGGTCATGAGGCACACCGAGAGCAATGGTGTTCATCCAACTGCAATTGATCGATTGAGCTTTGGGCGCTCCGATACGATGTCTACTACAACCTACAGTGTTGATGACCCCCGCCTCATCCTCATCGTTCAAGGTGAGAAAGAAGTGTTGCTCGGTGAGGAAACGCATCCATATTGCGCCGGGCAATATCTAATCCATTCGGTGGCTCTACCGATTAGTGGACGTTTAGTTGAGGCAACCCCTGACAAACCGTGTTTAGCGCTGAAGCTGAGCTTAGACCTAATGCAACTATGTGATCTGGTTGCCCAGATGAGTTTTAGTGTAGCCAAGCAAGAGAACTCCGTCCGAGGACTCTGGGTTAGCAACGCTGATGCTTCGCTGATTGAGTGTGTCCTTCGCTTGGTTAAGCTCTTAGAGACACCGCAAGACATCCCGATCCTGGCACCGATCATGCTTCGTGAACTTTATTACCGTCTGCTGATTGGTGAGCAAAGTGAAGCCGTGCGCCAAATTGCCACATCTGGCAGCAGTATGCAGCGCATTGCGTCAGCTATCCAACTAATCAAGGCTGAGTTTACCCGCTCAATGCGGATCGAGGATTTAGCAAATCAGGTCAAGATGTCTACTTCGTCGTTTCACCAGCATTTTAAGCAAGTGACCTCAATGAGTCCGCTGCAATATCAAAAGCAGCTCAGACTGTTGGAGGCACGTCGTCTCATGGTAACTGAAGATTTTGATGCGATCTCTGCTGCTTATCAAGTGGGATATGAAAGTCCCTCACAGTTCAGCCGAGAATATTCCCGGATGTTCGGCGCTCCACCCATAAGAGATATTGCACGGTTACGTACAGTTTAAACAGACAGCCCGATGATTGTTCAAATTCAGCAAATTGCGCCTAGATTGGGCTATGATTCGCATTCCTGCTCAAAACTGGGTTAAGGAAGCGGTAAACAAAGGAGCTATTTCGCAGAACAGGGGGCGTAAAGTATTAATTTTTCGTAGGATAGGAGCCTTGGACACAAAACATTGTTTTGGCGGCTCATCTAACAATTAGTCCCATAACAGCACAATTATGACATGAAAGTCTTGCGGCGGATCTGTCCGTTTCGTCGATCATCGCCTGATATGTGAAGAATTATTGAGCAATGCAAAATAGCATTGTGGGAGAGCGATCGCTTAATATGACCAATATGTGAAGAATTATTGAGCAACGCGAAAGAGCATTCTTACTAAAAGCGCATTGGAAGAATTGCTGTTGGGGCTTTTTAGGTTTTTATATGCAATTTTTACGCACTGGATTACAAGTTGGATAGTTAGATTAAAACTATCAAAAGGTAGATTGAGATAATTTAAGTATTTAAAGTATATTCTTTGACGCTAAACCTTTTTCAAAACACATATGCAGAAATTATTGCTCGCTGTTGCCGGAATAGCAATTGCAGTCTTGGGAACTGTATTTGTAGAACCCGTTCAAGCTGCACTACTGGACTTTAACTTTTCTACGGATAGTGGCGCAACAGGAGCGTTTACCTTAAACACCAACACTCCTGCATCTCCTGAAAAAGCTGTATTTCGACCTGATGTTACAGGAATAGCATACCTTAATGCTGTTTCTAACTTTTCTATTACAGCACCTTATGTAAATTTAAGTAACATTACCACTGACTTTGATATTGTCCCATCTATTACTTCTGATTTGGTTGGTTATCCGGCAAATTTAGGAGTTCTAAGCGGTGTTAGTTATCCACCTGGATGCATAACCTCCCCTGGCTTCAAGTGTCTATTTAATATTGCGCTATTCTACTCAAGTAATCAAACAGGACAAACTGTACTTTCTGATAATCCACTTTCCTATTCTAAAGGTGTTGGGATTGATTTCTTCGATCCCATAACAAATAAGTTACTCGTCCGCGACGCTGTGACCAACTTATCTGTTGCTTCTAGGCAAGTTCCTGAGCCGAGTAATGGATTCAGTATCTTAGCAAGTGGTATAGGAGGCGCTTTAGTCCTGCTGAAACACAATTTACGCACCAAGAAGAAAGAGTCGCTATCAATTAATAATAAATATATCAACGCATAATTCGCACTTCACGCGCTTCGGAATACGATCGCAAATCCATTATTCCATATGTGAAGAATTGTTGCTCTGCTTGTGGGAGTGTTGTGGAGTGCGATAGCGTTCGCGAAGCGTGTGCCTCCGCACACAGCGCTGCCCGCAGGGCGGGATCGCTCATACTACCAGGAAAACAATAAGTTAAGATGGAGAGCGCCCACTACTATCCACTTGTGAAGAGGGTTGTTAGCCTGCGTTGCGACGAGTTGCACCTTCCTAGTAGCCGATTTACATTTACTACGGCGCGTTTGTGGATACCACGACCAATCTCGCCTCCAAAACTCAAAAATAAAAAGCTTATGCTTTAAACAACAATGCGTAATTTGGATCGTGACCTTACAAGGCATCTGACTTTGTGGTTGTCGTGGCTGCTAGCGAGCGCAGCGGGCGGAACTGCTATTGGAAAAGTGATAGTTTTGACAGGATCGAACGAGATATTTGTGTTCTTATTCTTCACTGGTTTTGTTATCGGAGTTGCCCAATGGCTGGTTCTGCGCTGTTACCTCCGTGGTGCTCTATGGTGGATACCCGCCACTGGTTTTGCCTGGGTTGTGAGTTTCCTTGCTATGGCCATGATTGGAGGAATTACCGATCCCATAGCTAATTTTATTTCATCTGTGCTTGGGCTTTGGAGGGTATTTGGGATAAATGTCGTTCTCGGAACCGTCTTTGGTGCCGGACTCGGAGTTGCCCAATGGCTAGTTCTGCGTCGTCAAACTCAAAGTGCTGGCTGGTGGGTACTCGTCAGCATCGTCGGTGGAGCCATAAATGGAGCAGTGGCAGTATCTGTTGCACAAATGAATGGGGTCAGTGGTACGGCTTTGCCCTATGTTGTCGGTTGGGCTGCAAATGGGGCAGTAACCGGGATAGTGCTGGTGTGGCTGGTGTCAAATCGCACAGATATGGATCACGCTCGTTAAGATTAAGATAATGTTAGCTATGCAATAGCGCTGTCCGTTTCACTTTACTCTACCCAATATGTAAATAATTGTTGAGCCGCATCAGCACAAATAAATATGGGTGCGATCGCTCTCCCCTCCACCAAGGGAACAATAAGATGCGTCGCATTCCCCGTTCCTTATGAAGCAATTACTCAACTTCCTCAAACCCAAACCCCAAGCACCCACCATCGAAAGTTACGGACAACAAGACTGCGGCGTTCCTACCGAACAGATTCAGGCGGTGATGGAATGGTTGTTTGCTAGCCTGATGAACGCTGGTTACTGCGGCAAGTCACACGTTATTTGGTACGACGATGGTAAAGCAGATTCAGATAACGGGCGATCGCTCTCTTCTGCTATGCGCCAGGGCGAGCCAGTATTTTTGTACCGCTGTGGTGGTAGAGTGCAGCCGCCGCCGGACGGATACTGCTGGCGGATGATGGTGGAACATCCATCAATGCGGGTTTATCAGTTGGAAATCAAAGGCAACGGGTAAACCTCTAAAAATATGTTGACTAATGTAGCTTTAAGAAAAACTGGTGAGGGCTGGGAGTTTGCCTCTGAAGCTGTACTAGAAAATTTTGTGTGGGAGAACCTACAGCCGTTATTCGGGCTGACTCCTTTAAAGCAGCAATACCCCGTAAAGGGGGAAATCTGTGATATTTTGGCACTCAACTCTTCAAAACAACTGGTAATTATAGAACTCAAAAATACCGAAGATCGGTATGTAGTCCAGCAGCTAACCCGCTACTACGATAATTTGTTAGATGGAAAGCCATTTAGTGAGCAAATAGATTACAGCCAGAAAGTTCGATTGGTAGCGATCACACCCACATTCCACAAACATAACTATATTGATCGCAAATACAATCTACTAAAAATAGAGTTTTTACTCTTTGATATATTGCAAACAGATGAAGGTTTTCACCTGCATCTTAAAGATATTGATTCTACCCAAACTTGGACGCTACCCATACCATATCGAGAGATAAATATTAATAATAGTTCTGAAAATATTCCACCACCACCGCCACAGCTTTTAAATTGGCTTGGCAGTTGCAGTATAAAGGAGCAACAAGCAATTCTCAATATGCGTGACCTAATTCTTAACTTTCATCCAAAGATGCAAGAATTAATTGAATCCAAAAACACTATTAGGTATGGTGGTAAAGCTAAGATGTGTGCGGAACTAACTTTTGAACGTAAGTCAAATAAACCAATTGTATTTCTGTGGTTGCCTACTCCCAGTTCATTCAGGTTTGAACGCAAAGAAGTAATAGGTAGGATGCGATTGTGGATGGATAACTCTATAGTGACTCATGCTGGTCATGTAAGTGAAGGCATGGGAAAAATGAAACTAATATCTGAGTGGGAAGCCATACCAAGTGAACAGCGACCTAGAAACTTAGGATACAGCCTTTCTTATAAATCGTCTTCTCCAGTAGAAACTTATATGTATGAGAAGTTGATTCAAAATCCTGATTCTCTACAATCTCTTGTTAATTTGGCGCTTTCCAGGTGGCTGTCGAGAATTTAGAATGGCACTTATCTGGTATGGAGCGATCACTCTCCGCAATTGCACTTTTGTTTAACGGTGTCCGAGGATCGAAGACAGGAGCGAATCGGGTTTTACTTGATAATGCTTTAAATGGTCAAGAAAACGGTGGTTTAAGATAAAGGTAACAACCATATTCACCGGCTGCCACTAGCCTCACGGTCTTAGCCGAGCGCTACTGGCAGTCTGGTGCAATGAAGGGTTAGCTGGCTCTACCAAAGACTACTAGCGAGAAGAACTGATTTTACCCAGTACAGTTTTCACAGCATTCACAATGACTTCAGGTTGATCTACCCAAACAAAATGACCACTTTTACTCGCCTCAACTTGAAGACAATCCGTTGACAAGTTGCATAGCTCTACGTGCATCTTCTCCCGCAACTGGTTAGCTCTTTTCAAAGGGATAAAGATGGTCCAAAAGGAAGGTTTGAAGAACGAACTGGCTTTGATGCTAACTACAGGCACCTTGCCAAAATGCTTAGCTTTACTAACTTGACGGGCACTCTTATCTAAATTCATCATCTCTCGGCTCATTGTAATCCAGTGTTTGGAACGGCAGAAGGACCGTTTCACGCGATTGAGAGAGTCTTGAGAGGAGTGGCGTAATTCAGGCTTTAATAACTCAAATGCTCCAAAATTGCTCAGTAGTCGAATGATTCCGAGCACTGATCCCAAAGTAGACATCAAGAAGCCTGAGATAAAAAACAGCTTTAATGCTTGTAATGGAGCAGACATCTTAAGCATTTCTATCTCATGCAGCCCATCTGTGAGTACAATACCCACAACTTTCTGAGGAAATAGATGAGCATAGAGTCGTACATTGTAACTACCAAATGAATTGCCTACCAAAATATAGGGTGGTTCAATTCCCGCTTGAACCAATAAAGTATCTAATTCCTTTACAATCTGAGCGCTGCTTCGCGGATAGGGGCTGTGATCGCTCCATCCATATCCAGCGCGATCGTAGATACAGACTCGCGCTAGTTTTGATAGCTCCTCAATTAGAAAATAGCCTTCTACTCCTCCTAGACTATGGTCTAAGACGATCGTTGGATCGCCTTCCCCTCTCACACAAAGATGTAGCCGATATCCACCTACATCAATCAGTTGACCAGGCAGAGATTGTCGATCTTCTAGCCTGCTAGCAGTCGCTTGATAAAGTGTTGTAGCTATTAGCAGAAGAACTTGGATTAAACTTGACACCATCCCCCCTTTTGCTAACTAACGTTCAGGCTGAGCGGTTGCAAATTGCCTTCGCAATGCACCAAAAGGTTTCGACAATCCGATACGGCGGTTAGGATAGATAACTGGTCTCCAGAGATTTTTCAATGATTTGCTCATCTTTCGCTAGTTTCACTTGATACGCTTTTGCTGCTGGCTTTGAGGTAACGACTTCAATAACTTGTTGTTCTTCAAACAGTACCGCTGCTCCGTCATCAATTCCAACACCAGGAGGTAGTTCACCATTTTTGATTAACTGATAAAAATCAGATCTTCGATTGAATTCGCCATCGTAGTGTGGTGTGCAACTACCTCGAATTAATCCCAAACCTGGCAACGGACTGAGTTGACCAATCCAAGTTGAGTCACTGCCACCATATTCAAACCAACAAATTGCACCAGCACTCATCCCAGCTAGTAAGATGCCCGATCGCTAAGCCTTTCTCAAAATCTCGTCGATCTTCCACTCGCGCCACACTGCAAACATTGCACGAGTGTTTCCTCCGCCCACGTAAATCAAATCTTGATTCAACAGATGCTGTTCAACATCAACTAATGGGATTGCGCCCGATCGCGGTTGACGAAAGAATGCAAGATGTGAGGGTTTACAGGAATACCGAGCAAACGCAGTGTAGAAACGGGAGAGGAAATCTTCTGAGTCACCGCTATCCGTCGGAATAAAGCAAACTTTGGGAGCGATTTTGCCTGTGCAGTCCAGACAGTACTGATCTAACAGCGGATTTTCTGGTTCCATAAGGAAACCACCGCCGCCAATTGCAATTAATCTTGAAGCCATACAGATTTAGTTTAAACAACTTAAAACTGAATTTTAACGTGAAGGATTTGGAAAGAGCTACAACCAGAAACTTAAGCCGTATAACTATTGTTTAGACTGACTCTTTCTATTTAATCACCCAGACCAAGACATTAGACCGAAAATAGTCGGCATAACACTCCTCTGGGGCGATTTAGAAAACGCTGAGCGTCGGCATAACACCCTAAGTCGGGGAATCCAACATTTTTAAGATTGCGTATCTTTGTACTACTGATTATGATTGTGAGATAACACTGTGTCCGCCCGTCGATGATTAAACCTAGAGTCAGAAACACAATACCGGAATGCGATCGCTGCCTCCTTTACGCGCACAATCCATTTTTAGTCTGCGCGGTGCATCCGTCGGGACCAAGCGATCGTAGCTGCTTAGATTATCGTGAAGATCCAAACGCCGAAGAACTATGGGAACCAGAGGGGGCGAGGTATGTTGATGATGAATTGGTAATTGAGCGCACCTTTTACAACGGCGAAGAAATTAGGCAGCCACAGCGGCGGCTAACGAGAGAGGAGCAGCTGCAACTATTGGATACGCATCCGTTGTTCACAGGAAAGTGTCCGGCTTGCGGCGCTACTTTTAACAGAGATTATACGGCGCGAGTACATTGGGATTGCGAATGCGGGTGGGTTGATGATAGCGTGTAGAGCGATCTCTTGAAAAAATTGCTATTTTTGTACCAGAAAATATCAAAAGTTGATTATATCTGGAATATCAGTTGCAAAATAAGCTAAAAACATCGCAATCAAACCTGACAAGATTGCTAACTTAACATAGTTATTTTTTTGAGATTGTTGCAAAGGGCTTGTCTGATTATTCAAAATTAAAAATAAAGAAATTAATAATAGTAAGAAAAGGTGAATTAGTAAGATAACACCGATTAAAATTGGACTGGTTTGATTAACTAAAACATTTGAATTTGTTTGATTAATACTGTGGAAATCAATCAAAGATGTAATGTCAACTGCGAAGGCTCCAATAATCAAACTATTTGCTACTGAACCAAACTCTGACCATTCGGGACTTATCAGATTTTCAACATGAATAAAGTTATTTTCAGAGCGAATAAAATTGAGTGATTTTATATAAGATCTGGGTGTATTACTATCCTGTTCTTTTACCCATACTCTATATTGAGAATTTTGATTACTTCTTCCTTTTGCAAGCCCTAACGTATATTCTAATAAAGCACTAAGTAATGCCAATAAAATTGGAATGAATATACTTTTGAAAAACGAGTTACTTAATATTTCTGTTATCGACATATTTTATGTAATCCCTATAAATATATTTAATAAAATTGAAATAGCGAATTGATTTCAATTTATTTTCTTTAAGGTAAACTATGTAAATTAATTTATTGGCAACACAAAATCAATAGATACTTCTTGAGTCTTAGTACCATCAAAGACTTTGCCATTTAAATTTCCTTTTACAGATTCTCCTTTTTGAATTGGATTACTCTCTAATCTAATAGTTAAATCGTTATATTTACCATTTAAATCGTATTTTTTTCTTTGTTCACCAACAAACTCAATGAAGCCAGTAATTTGAGGGATTTCTTTAATTTTAATTGCACCTTCTTTATATTTTATAATTGGAATATTATATATAGTTAATATCGTTGGAATATTTTTTTTATAATCGGAACCAGTTCCATCAATTGATACATTTGCTCCATTTATAAACACACTTCCATTAACTACGCTTGATTTGATAACACCTTTATCAGAAATTGATGGGAGTTGTTCCTCTTTGGGGGAATTTATGGTGACATCTCTACCTGCATTTATATTGTCTCTACCTGCGTTACCTCCACTTACGTTATCTCCATTTGCTTTATTTCCTGTAGTACTAGTACAACCATTAATAAAAACTACTATTAACAATAGTGCAATTTTTTGTACATTCATAAGACTCTTTATACTTAAAGTTAATAATTATTTTTTAGCCATAAAACAATAATGCAATTGTCATAAACAATTGTTTGATTGAATGAGTGTAGGTATTGTGTAGATATCTCTAAAATCCCAGAATCGGGTCTAGAACATCTTTTACACTACTAATGGTATGCAGGTTTTTGCATACATGCAGACACAATGCCTATTAAGCAAATGTCTGTTTGGCTTAACAGTTCCAGTATCTCTCTTTTACTGAAAATTTGTATGTATAAAATCTCACTTTTACTGCTGGGTTATTTTGCAGAAGAGAAGTGATGTAAGTTTGCTTTACGGTTGGTAAAAATTGATAGGCAATACCGCTGGGAACCACGAGGCGAGCGCAGTACGCCCGTCAACACTCAGAAGAGCGGGAGTATCTCGGACTGTTCCACTCATAAAATCCTAGCTGAAAATGCCTGAAATATAGCCTAGGCAAAGATTACCGTGAATGCGATACCTTCGATACTGCCGCTTAAGGAGCAACGTGCGCTCGCTCGCTTCAGGGAGTGAGAAATGTGGGATCTACTCTAGCTACGGCGACTTAAAAACGATAATGATCGCACGTTCAAAAGTCTTAAAGATACATGATTACCTTCTTTTCACCAGCTGCAACGCTTACATATAAGGCGATTCGACTTTTTTCCACAAGGAAAGGGTGAATGCGCTATTGCCATTTAAGCGGCAGTACCAAAGCGATCGCATCAATAATACCCATATCTATTGTGATAAATCTGCACTCCATTGTATGGGTAAAAGAGATAGTGCGGAAAGGGTCATTATCGCACTATTATATATGTGTGTCTTACTCGCACTATGCTTCGCGCTCTATGACTGATAAATCCGCTCCCTCGATAGAACTGCTAGAAACTGCGTATACTTTGACGATTGGGGATGACTTCTGCATCGACACAGACCCCGATGTCATTGAGCAGCTGCTGAGTGATACACGGAGTCCCAATACCAAGCGAGCATATGAAAAAGATCTCAAAGATTTTTTCTTATTTATATCGGGGCGATCGCTGTCGCAAAATTTAGTCCTGGAGTTTTTGCATCTGGAGCAGCGTCACGCCGTCGCGGTGGTGTTGAAATACAAGGCGCACTTAGTCAACGTAAAAAAACTTGCAGAAGCAACAGTCAATCGGCGGCTCTCGGCGATTAAGTCTTTGAGTGCGATGGGGCGAAAGTTGGGAGTGTGTGTCTATACGTTGGAAGATGTGAAGGGCGAAAAAGTTGAGTCGTACCGCGATACTACCGGGATTACCCCCGCTGATTTTTCCAAGGTACTGGGGCTAGTGGATAGAACGACTCTCAAAGGTAAACGGGATTATGCGATTTTGCGGTTGCTTTGGGATAATGCGTTGCGGCGTTCGGAAGTATGTAACCTAAATATTGGGGATTTTAACGCCCAGTCAAGTACTTTATCTATATTGGGTAAGGGGAAGGGGACGCAAAAAACTGTGGTGGATTTGAGTCGGAAGACAGTGGAGGCAATAGCTGACTGGTTAATTGCGGGTGGTCGAACGAGTAAATTGAAACAGCCACTATTTACAGTAATTGCCTACAACGGTAAAGGTAAACGCTTAACAGGGGAAGCTATCCGGCGGTTGGTTTCGGAGTTGTCCAAGGCGTCAGGTATCACCAAACAGATGTCACCCCATAGGGTGAGACATAGTTCCATCACTACCGTTTTGGATAAAAATAACGGGAATTATCGGGCGACGCAACGGTTTAGTCGCCATGCTAAACCGGATACTGTGATGAAATATGACGATAACCGTTCTAAGTTG
>Ga0123337_10003412_pt1 | contig 16984 bp, 11 predicted proteins | sample frozenSSSSmetaG_FD_89792 | JGI IMG/M metagenome (GOLD analysis project Ga0123337, IMG submission 89792) | Glacier valley bacterial and archeal communities from Borup Fiord, Nunavut, Canada, to study Microbial Dark Matter (Phase II) -... | ecosystem: Environmental > Aquatic > Freshwater > Ice >... | reverse complement strand
CGTCACTAGACAAATTGATCTCCTATCACTTACCGCCACGCTATCTCCCCGCGCCCCGCTCAACGAACCCCAATTCGGGGTTGAGGTGGCGATCGCCGAATCTGGGTGAACGCAACCAGCAGGGGCATTCACCGAGACCCAACCGTCATTCCGCAACCCCGGCGGATGTGGTGTCAGGATGCGAAGCTGGTGTGTTCCCACTTCCATTTGGCGATCTGAGGCGCCACCCAGAAGCCGTAGATGCCGACCGTGATCACGATGAGCAGGAACCACTTGATCCACAGGCCAAAAAGGCCTACTCCGGTACCGGTAAACAGCAGCTGTCGGCCCTCAATGAACGAGTGCTTAGCCCTCCACTGTTCCATGAGCACAAAGCTGAACGGGTAGCAGATCCCCAACGTAATTATCGTGATCAACCCACCGAGCAGCGCCGTGCCGAGATAGGTTCCCGCGCCGCCATCGAAGCTGAAGCTTCCGTTCCGTGCCATCTGTTCTCCCAGTTTGATTTGCGCTCATTTTGAGCGCCGTAGAGGAATTAGCTGACTCAGAGGCCCGGATAGATCGGCTTGTCTACATCGCCCCAATCTGGGGGCAAGCCTCGAATCGTTATCGCTCACGAAAGCTCGAAGTGCCGCCTCTCTCCCTCGCCGTTGTAGTCAATAGGGCTTGTCCGTGCTTACCTATGCGCCAATCTCGCTGACAACCCGTGACAGGCAACTTTTTAGAGCGTTATTCCTGGAGCTTTCACGTGCAAGCCGATTACTCGTTCTGGCGGCAATGAGATCACCATCGGGTGATAACCCGACGTTGTGGGATACGGCCGGGACAATGATCATGGAGGAATGACCCATATTTTGCGATTCGTTCTCGTCGCTGGTCGAACCGCGTCCTACCTCTTGATTGGTGTCGCGGATGTCGTTCTTGTCGCCCGTGGCGAGCGCATTGGATATATTGCGGCGGGACTTTCCGGTGTGGTCGCTGGACTGCGCATAATGCGTATTCGTCTCGGCCGCCGCCAACGAGAGTTGGGTGGTATCGCGGGTCGCCTGTACCGCGCGCCGAAAGTAAGGCATTATCACGGGAGGCGAAATCAAACCCAGTAGGCGACAAGCGTCGCGAATTCACAGTTAGGCGTTTTCTTGAAGGCCGGCGAAACAACACTATTGAAGCTTCTTCAGGGATCAAAGGTCTTCTTGATTCCAAATTTTCAACGCCGCTATTCATGGCGGGCAAAGGAGTGGGAGCTTCTGTGGGGAGACCTCATCCGAGAGGTTGAAGTCGACCACGGGAACGATTCACAAGAGCTCGAAGGCCATTTTCTGGGCAGTATTGTTTTGCATCCCGCAGCCGGAGCAGTGTCCGTACTCATGCAACATTTGGTGATCGATGGTCAGCAGCGACTCACAACAGTCCTAGTGCTACTGGGCGCCCTAAGAGATGTCCGCGCGGAGATCGAGCCAAGTTGGGATCCAAAAGAATACGACACAAAGTACCTGACGAATCCGTATGACCCAGACCACCCGGACCGGCTTGTTCCTACTGAGCTTGATCGCGAGGCATATGTGAGAACGATGCGCCTCCACAAGCCGACTGATGGTATCGGCCAGGCCTACACATTCTTCGAAAAAAAGATTCGAGACTGGGTGCGATCGGGGCGCGACTCGTTGGCGGATCTTGGCAACACATTGCTGCTACATATGCTTCTAGTGGAGATCGGCACCAGCCCCGGCGACTCGGTCAACAACATCTTCAACACGCTCAATTCGAAAGGTCGCCCACTCACATCCGCTGACCTAGTACGCAATGAGCTTTTGCTCCACGTTGGGCAAGATGAGAGTCGTCGTGCCTACGACCAGTACTGGACTCCGATGGAGCTGTCGCTGGTTGTCGAAAAGCGCGATGGATTCGACGATCGTGAGTTCGTGACCTTTCTTTGGTCGCGCGAAGTCGCCTTCGACCCGAAGGCTACGCGGCAAGACCTCTTTCCGACCTTTGAACGTCGGCTTAGACGGACGCTGGATTCACTGCCTGGCGCGGAACGCCGGTCCCGAGCGCTAGCTCTTTTCTCTGATATTTACGAAGATCATCACTTGTTTCTGTTACTCAGGGATCCATTGAGGCGTCGCGCGGATGGACCAGCCGTCAGCGAAGATTTAAGGCTTGCTCTTGACCGACTCCGGCGATGGGGGTCAGAGCCGTCAACTCCCCTTGGTCTTTGGCTGCTTCGAGAAGCACTTGCGGGATCAATAGATCAAAGCGATGCGGCCGAATCAATCGATGTGCTTCTGGGCTATCTTGGGAGACGGGCCCTTGCGGGCGTCCCAACTAATTTGCTCAACCGCATCCTCACTCCGATAGCGTATCGGCTCAGCAACCGTGCCCAACTACCTGTGGTGGACGCGCTCAAGGGGGTGCTAAACGCAAAGGGTTCGTACTGGCCCCCAGACAGCGAGGTCTTGGGCGCGGTCACCAATCAGCCGATATATATTTCCGCAAAGCGTCAGGTCAAATTCCTTCTGAGCGAGCTTGAACGTTTCAAATCCGACGTCCAGGTGGTAGACACCCGCGACTTTGAGGTGGAACACGTAATGCCTCAAACTCTTTCCGCCGAGTGGCAAGAAGAAATCCTCGCGGCTGGTGTCGATCTGGACGATGCAAGGGCACTACTGCACACCTTGGGCAATTTGACCCTTTCCGGCCACAATCCGCAGCTTGGCAACTCTCCTTTCCGGGCGAAGCGAATTGTTTTCGAAGAGTCCCCGTTGAGGCTCAATCATGAGTTAGCGGCCATTCGTTCGTTTGTCCCGCAGGCTATCGAGGAGCGCAGTGTTGAACTTGCGAGGTTGCTCCTGACACACCTTCCTGGCCCTTCCATCCGGCAAGATGCTCACGCGGAGATGAAAGAGTCCGGAGCGTCACCCGGCGATCGACTCGAAACTGCGCTGCAGTCGATGGCCGAAGGTGAATGGACAACGGAGGCCGAGCTCGTTGAGTTCCTCGGAGTCGATTCGTCTGAATTGCGTGTCCTGGTTAACCAGTTGAGCCCGGTAATCGCCCGACTTGTAAGGGACGACCAGGGTCAAGGCCCTTCGTGGTTCAGCGACTCGTTAGAAATTGCGGTAGCAGAGCAATTCACTGTGATAGATCTTCGCGGTCGCGTTGGAAGTGACCGACTTGGCGAACTCGTTCGCGCCGTCGAGCAGACGACTGAGGAGAACGTCGATGTTGTTGAATCCGAGATTCAGTGAACGAGACTCAATCGGTCTCGCCCACCATTCGCAGACTTATCTGGCAAAGGGTGAGTGTGAGCGCGTCCTACGGTGGAACCTTAGCCGCAGGCCTATTGGCCGCTGGCGGGTTTTTTGTTGACCTGTTCAATCTAACCGTGAGAATCGTCTTGTTCGTAGTCGCGGTTGTGCTGGCCGTCGCGGGCGTAATGGGGATTCGTTGGCGGGCGAAGAGGGAACAAACCGAGTCTGATCAGTTGCATGCGGCGAATGCCGAGGCGACAAGACTGCGCATCCAGGTCAAGACTTCTGCGCCCAAAATAGTGCTCGAAGTCGTAGGCGCGGCACTCTTCGTTAAACCAGGCGGATGGCGTCTCACCCTTTTTGTCATCGAACAGCTACCCGACAAATCGTGGTGTCTGAAGCCTCTGATTACATGCGCCAGCTCAGAAGTGTTCGAAACACCACCACATGACTCAGTCTTGCTTGCACGGAGCCGATTACGCGAGGTGCTCGACGTCGATGCGAACGATCCGCTTCGCCCGTTCTCAAACGAAAGCGCAAACCTGCCCGACCGCCACGTCGAGCCAGAAGAGTGGCAACGTCTTCGATCCTATCTAATTCCGGGCGATTCTGATGAATTCTGTATGCCAACGAGGAAGTTTGCCTGGGCGGTGACGAAAGAGCCGGCGAGTCATCGGACCCTCGTATTGCTTGGTGAGAGCGTGCTTCCCGACGGAATCCAGGCCGATGAAATGCACTCTCCATTGTTGGCTTCAACAATCGCATTGATCGCTCGAATGTATGGAGTGGCAGCAATCCAGCCTGATTCGGATAACCAAATCGTATGAGGGTTGTGGCAACTACCGCCGGTTTGGCAACTGTAAATCTGTTGATGATTTCAGTTCTCGTTAGTCCGCAAATCTTGCAAGGAGCTGCTGCCGTGCAGAACATATGTGCTGTTATCGGCGGGTTCGCGGTGGACATCTGTCGGAATCAAATGGATGTCGGCAGTTCCTGCTCTACTTGCCGCACAACCCTCGGCCCAGTAAAGGATCACCATGACAGACGCGCTAATCAGGTTCGGCACCAATGGCATCAACGGGATTGTCGGGGTGTGGGCGGACGGCCGGCGGCGCCGTCAGGAGGATGAGCGAACGCTGCGCCGGGCGGCCGGTGCAGATCTCCTGGCGTGGGTACCCCGACTGCGCGATCAGCTCGTCAGCCTCGAATCCCGATGCGACATGGATCAGTGGCGGGAAGTAATGACTGTCGCCTTCGCCTCGACCCATCGGGTCGAGGAGCTCATCCCGAGCCGATGGCGACACTTGCGCCGGTCCTTGCGAGATGCGGTCGGGAATGGGGCCGGCGGGATCATGTGGATCGACTTGACGCCCTCGCTTGCGGATGCGGAGCTGACGTTTCATCCCCGCTGGACGATGAATGCCGTGGAGTACCTCGACTATGTGCAAGCCAGGGTACAAACGTGGCAGCAGGCGTTCAGTGCAACTAGGGCGAAAAGGATCAAGTTGCTGTCGTACAACGATTGGCTTCTTCGAACTGACCGCTGGTCGCCGAACGACTGAAGTGTGATTTGACGGACAGTTCGGCTCCGCTTACCAAACCCGAGGCCTCACTTCAGTTCAGGATCTAACGCGAATCACAACTCGACGAACGGACCTGCAAGTTGGGGTGGCATTTGGCGCTACGTTTGTGAATGTCCGCTGGGTGGGAAATCACGCGTACTTTATGTATTTCGACCGAATATAGTGGCGTCTTTACCCGAGACCTTGAACCTCAGATCGCAGCCGACATCGAAGTGATGCTGGCTCTTGCGCTCGGTGCGGTCGGATGGTCTCGGGTGGCAATCTAGGTCCTGGCCACGGGATCGCGCATCTTTCAGACGATCATTCTTTGAGTATTTGCGGAGGCGCCCGAGGATTCCAAAAGCGGTCGCGGAGCCTGACTGGGTCTCCGTCGATGACGAACAGTCCCGCGCCCGTGATCCGTGGGGCTGGCGCCCGTCATCCAGTTTTGAGCGCGTTGACGTTCATGGAACTCGACCTGTATTCCTTCGCTGCCGTCAAGCGTGGAGAACGTCAAAATCCGAGCGCACTGAGCACCTGGGATAGGGTCTGCTTCGGCTCGAAGCCGAGACTCGCGTCGACGACAGTCCAACCGTTTTCAGAGAGCCAAGATTCTCGGTCGGGGTCTGTGTCGACTACAACCGCCAGTCGATGAGCTTCCCATCCCAGCTCAACGGTCCAGTTGAGTGCCGGACCCACGCCGACGGACACCGTAGGAGGAGGGACCACGTCGCTCAGGCTCATGAGCAACACCGTGAGCGCTGGATCAGCAACCTGTTGGACGTGAACCCAATTGCCGCCAGTCGCACTCGGTCGCGTCAACAATTCATCGAGAAAGCGAAGAGCCTCACCGCGGCTCAGCTCGTCGTGAAGACGTTGGTTGGAGAAGGTCCGCAAACACATATAACAGCTGGTCTCCGAACCGCACTCACAGTCCGCAACTATTTGACGCGCTTTGGCCAGCACAGCCTCAAGGTTGGCGTTGATGAGCCTTGCGTAGCCCGCACCACCGGGCACCGTATCGATAACGGTGAATGAGGCATCGAATGCGGCGTATCCTTCGGCGATTCCGTCGATGTTGTCTCTGGAAATCTGCAGCTCCTGTGCCGCGGCTTGGAGGACGGCATAGAGGACAGACTTGGCTGTGACATTCGCATCCGCGCCCGTCCAGGGACGGCTGAGACTAACGCTCACAACGTCGGTCTCGTATTTGTGCGCCAATGAATACTGCGTGTATCCGCCTTTGCAGGGTCGATCTGTCAGCGGGTCCGTGTGTTCTTTCGGCCAGGATTCCATTGCTGGATTCCCGCGTCCGCAGAAGTCGCAAACCGAGTACCCGAGATCGGCCGGGCCCACGTTGATTCGGACCATTTTTGTGCGCTCAGACAGCGCTGAGGTAATGGTCGCGGTCGCGAGTTTGTGTTGAACGGTTGTGACTGTTGTCCCGTCGCCTGCTATCCGAGTCTCGCCTCGCCAACTGATGCGTGGGGCGCGTTCGCCCGGCCGATCTTTGCCTCCTTCAGCGATGAATCCGAAGCGCGGCTCGTAATACTTCCGTGGCATCCCGTCGGGTGATGTGCCGCACCTCGTGCACGGGCCGTCGTCGCGCTCGTGAGATTCCGTGTAAAGGTCACAGGTCTTGCAGATACGGAAGTAGACGGGGGGCAGTTCTTTGCCGGGTTTGCGTCCCAACCCGGCGGATGTCCACAGGTTGCCGCCTGCGACGATGGTTGATCCGGGCGCGTACTCAAAAATAGCTTGCGAGAGGTCGCGAGATAGTTCGAGATGAGAAGCTGAAGCGGCTTCCCCGTAGGGGGTTCGCATTTCGACAGTGTCGACTGGAAAACCGTATTTGGGCAGCAGGTTGCGGTTAGCGAGGAATCCGAGAAGTTCGCGTTCCTGCAGCGTCCGAAGGATTCTGGCAAGTTTGTCGCCATAGCTGCCTTTCTTATCCAGATAGGCCTGATCACGCGTTTTCTCGTAATACTCGACCTCCTCGACTTGCTCGTCGATGACCTTCTGGAGCAGGTCGTGCAAGTGCTCTACCCATAGAGAAGTCGGTAAAAGTTCGGTTGATACTGCACCGGCTAGGACGGCGCCAATTGATTCGATTACTGTCGCCGGAAGTTTGGTTGTCCAATCGCGCAAGCGTGTTGCGCCGGATTCCCCTTCTTCGATGTTGAAGAAGTCGCCGACTCGTCGATAAACGCGACCATGCGCTTCGAGTTGCGCTCTGAAAAATGCTGAGATGGCTATTGAGTAGATGTGTCGTTCCGCGATTCGTTCGTTCGCGATCGGCACGACCGGCGGACGCACGGCGCCGGAGATGAGCTGGCGGGGGTTGGCAAACATCGAGAGGTCGTGAGGTCGACGCTGGGCGTAGGTGAGTACGAGGGCGGGGCTGTCGACCCGGCGGCCGGCGCGGCCGGCCCGCTGAACGTAGCTAGATACTGTCGGCGGGACGTTGCGGAGCACGACCGACTGCAACTCGCCGACGTCGACACCCAGTTCGAAGGTCGTGGAGCAAGACAGGACGTTGGTCCGCCCGGCGATAAAGTCCTGTTGTATCTCTGCTGCTCGTTCGTTTGTCCATTGGGCGGTGTGCTCCATCGCTGTGAGTGGCACGACGCGAGATTGCCGATATAGCGATCGGTAGTGATCTGAGTCAGATGCTGCGGACGGGAGCGACCACGTAGTCAGCCTGCCTTCGCAACGGTACGTTTCGCAGACCGACCGCACGTTGAAGCCAGATACCCTTCTGCAGGTATCGCATCGCCACAAGGCTGACTCGGCATCGAAGAGCTTCGCTTCGATCATCGATGGTTCGACTTGGCTCACAATGCCGAGGGCGCCCACAGAGTCAGTGCGGAACCAGCTGAAAGCTCTGTCCGATGGCGTTGAGAGCATCCGCCAAATGCCGCTCAGCAGGCTTTCGATATCGCCCTCTTTGTTGAGTGTGGTGAGCACTTTGCGAAGAAACGCAGATCGGCGATTGTTGCCGCGGGTTGGAGTCCAGCTCAGAACTTTTCGCGCGGAGTCGGCGCCGTTTTGTCGAACGTAGATTGGACCGAGCCTTGGTTCGAAGATCGCGTCTTTCATATCCACGCGTGGCAACGCGCCGACGGCACCTTGAAGCCTGAGGCTCCGGAATAGGACCTGGAGGAGGTCGAGTGCTTCGCGGTCACTGAGTCCGAGCGATGTCAATGCCGCCGGCGCGGTGAGACCGTTTTCACGCATTTGCCACGCCAGCAACCCTGTGCCTTCGAGAGAGTTGCGATCATCGAGGCTGAGCATCTCCGCTTGAAGCCAGGTCTCGGCGCGGGTTTGGCGTTCCACGTTAGTTGTGGCTGGGTGGAATATGTCCCGAGTTGAGGCGATCTTCCTTGCTTCAGCGGCGATATCGGTGGCTGCGGCAGGATCTCCCTCAAAGGAGGCTGATGCAGCCGCTTCGAGCAGAATGCGGCGACGGAGCAGACGTGCATGGGTGTCTTCGAGGTACGGGGCGAAGAATGCGGCTTGTTGTCGGCTGTCGCTGAATACCAGGAGTTTGCGTCCGCCACCGGGTAGCTCGGCCTGTTCGACGGACGGGGCCACAGATAGCGACTCGTACAGCGCTGTTGACAGGACTCCCACGGCGGCGTCATTTCCGCTTTCGAATCGTCGGATGACCCCACTGCGGTTCGTCCCACACTGTCGGCATTTGCGAATCTCGGACGCGACTATGCGTTCGACGGCGATGGTGCCGGCAGAGTGGCAACCCGGCGTCTGGCATAGAGCGCTATCACCCAACGAGATGGATCCGCAGGTGGGGCAAAGGCGAGCTAGTTTTGTGGCCTGTTCGGCGGCGTCGGCGGCATCAAGGATGACGTCGTCTTCGTCGAAGTCTTCAGGATCGGAGGTCTCCAGCGCGAGCCACACCAATTTCGATCTATCCGCGTTCTTCGGGGAGAAGAACCGGCCGGCCGGGGTCTGGGCTTCCGAACCACACAGATACGAGGCGCCGCAGTTGCGGCAGGCAGCGAATTCGAAGGACGCAGCGTCGCATTGGTCGCAACGTTCTCGACGCGCGAGCGAAACGTGTGGCCCTGACTCACTGAGACAGGTGAAAGCACCCTCCGTTGCACGCGCGAACAGGTGGTACTTTGCCGCCAAAGCGGGCTCTCCGTTGGCGTCGGTCTGTGCCGCAGCCGCCTCGATCAGGCGCCCGAGGAGCTGAGGGGTCGCTGACGATTCAATGGCGAGACGGGAAAGCTCAGGCAGAGTTCTCGGCTTTTCTGCCGCAAACCGCTTGATCGCGAGGACGTTTGAGTCACGGGAGAGGACGTCGAAGTTGTCGATCGCGGCGCCGCCTGCCGCTACCGCCGCGGGGACAAGATCGTCGCTGTCCAGATCGGATTCGGTCAGGGAGCCCCACCCATTCTGCTCGACGGGAAGCCGTGAGGCCGTGATGACGTCTTGCCTGGCGGGGTCGTCGGCGTATTCGAATGGAACACCAAAGAGATCGCTCGCGAACTTTGCCGCTTTTCTGTGGTCCGATCCGACCGTTGCGCTGGTAGCGATGCACTGAATAGGTCGACTTCCCCCGACTCGTTCGCGTAAGCGCCTGAGCAGAAAGCCGACCTCCGCTCCTGTCGCTCCGTCGTAAACATGGGCTTCATCCACCACGATGAAGCGCCAAGTCTCTTCACTGCCCGGCGACTGGAAGAGATCAAGGTCGGCAGGGCGCAACAGCAGGTATTCCAACATGGCGTAGTTCGTCAGCAGAAGGTGAGGCGGATTCGCCCTCATCGCCTCCCGGCTGAGCAACTCATTCGGCAGACGAGTCTCCCCGGGAAACTGCCTCTCAAATGCCGCCGCGGCGTCACCCTCGGTGTTGCGAGTGTCGCCGGTATAACGTCCAAACGTGATCTCAGGTGTCTTGGCGAGAATGGTTCTCAGCCGTTTTTGCTGATCGTTTGCCAGCGCGTTCATTGGGTATAGGAGGAGCGCGCGGACGCCGGGGGAGACTTTTCCATCGGTCGCCTCACGCTGGATCGCGTCGAGGATCGGTAGCAGGAAGCTCTCGGTCTTGCCAGAGCCAGTTCCCGTTGCCACCACGACGTTGCGACCCGCTGCGACTTTTCGAATCGATTGCTCTTGATGACTGTGAAGAGGTCGCTCAAGCGGGAGGCCAGCGCCGAAACGTTCGAATCGTTTCCCAAGAATGCCCTCGGCGATGAGGTTTTCTGAGCTTGCCCCCTTGCTATAGGGGGGTTGAACGTGCAGGTAAGGCCCCCGCGTGAGGCCGTCTCTAGCAGCTTTGTCGACGGCTTCCGAAAGTGCTCGACTCAGCGACGGATCCGACGGCGTTATCAACGAGCCAAGATACTTGCGGTAGGTCTCCGCGATCGCAGCGCTAACAGCGAGGGGGTCCATCGAGGTCATTGGGAACTCCATCGGGTTATCCATAGTTCGGCGAGTATGAGATCTTGCTCCACCAGCTTCGGCGACATTCGTGCCATCGCAACCAGGTAGGGCTTCGTAAGCTTGTGGAGCGCATTAGCGCCCTCGACTTCTCGACCAGTCGAGCGCTCTACAAGAGAGAAGGCGATCGTCAAAGTGGGCAAGGACGCCCATCCCGGAGCGCCAGACCGCGCGGTTATTGGAGAGCTGGCCGCATCGCCATATTCCTTTTCGACGACAGACTTCACTGCCGCCAAGAAATTCGCGGCTGCCCTGATGTCAAAAGGTATGCGCGCGCGTTGATCGAACATCTGCTTTGCGGCGATAACGCGCGTCTCGGCATCAAGAAGGCGGCCGGGGACTGGGTTCACCGATTTCCAGACGGATTCGATTCGATCTGCCGGCCACCTAGCTAAAACTTCTTCATTAGGACCGAAGCGACCTTGCGGTCCAAACGGATCAATTCCCGCATCAAGTATCTGGTTCGCTGACTCGCCGAGCACGCGATCGAGATCGTCCGAGACGGATTCGAGTGAGTTTGTGTTCGCCAGTACGGCGAGCAGGGGAGAGGACTCCCAAAGTGCGGCGCCGTGCACATAACCGGAAGGCGGCAACGTCGTTACTTCCGCCGCGACGAAAAGGTCGATTGGGGCGGTTTGCACTACCGCTTGAGAGTAAGCGCCAGGTAGATACTCGCGGTGGACCGACATCGCGCGCGCGAGCTCATCGCGAAGCACGTCGCCTTGAACACGAAACTTGGCCACGTCGTCGCTGGCGTACAGGCTGATAGCGAGGGGCAGACCTGACGGTCCCACCATGCAAGGTGCCGATCGCTGTAGCCAAGACCGGAATCCCTGTTCGCTCCCGCCGCGAGAGTCGGTGAGGGAGCCTAAAGTGACATCGAAGGTGTTGAACGTACGGCTGGGGTAGTCACGGGGCCACTCAAATGGCACCCATGGGTCTTCAACCCGGATGACCACGCGAACTTCGCCCTCTCCGCTGAGTTCTACAGGCAGCGAAACTAAGCCTCCCGAGGATTTTGTGACCTGCGGGCCACTCCACGGGGCGTAGCGGGGATAGAACGCTATCTCCAACGGTTGGTCCGTGTGCGCGCCGACAAGCAGCATCCGTTGTGGGTCTTCGGGATCGAGGGCAACGGATTCGACAAGTTGACGAGGGCGCACACGCCCGACTGGGATGCGATCACCGTCCGCGACAACGAATAGCGACGCCCCCGAACTCCCTAAGAGCGTCTCTCCAAGTTGCGCGAGGTTGAACGTCGCAATGCCGTGACCGCCGAGTGCCGCGGCGGTCACCGTCTGGAGTAACTGCTCGGCCTTCATTGCTACCAGCACGGCTCGGCCGGGCGTGCCGCAAGTAACTCGCAACTGGGTGTTCGCGAGCTCTTCTAGGTCAATCGCTATCGGTGAGTGGCTCGTAGTGATCGGGCGGTTATTTGACAGCTTGGTGACGGACATTGCCGGGATCTCAATGACCACCCGAATATCCGCTTCTCCCGCGATGATGACAACCTTCGAAGCCTCGCTTCCTGAAAGCATCGCGCGGTCGGCCGTTGCGGAGCCGAGCGAGCGAATATCTACCGTCGCGGGCAGCAAGCCGTTGCCCAGGGCGGACATCGGGCGGAATCGGGTCTCCGGAACGATTTCTAGTCCGCGGACCAGAGTGATGCGTCGCGAGGTTCCCCGGCCCAGCGGCCCCTTCACCGTAAAGTCGAATGTTCCCGTCGATGGGATATCCGAGCCGTCGAGATCAACGATCTTTGCCGCGTAACCGCCCAGAGCTTTTACCTCGCGGACTTGTTCGCCGTCGGATCGAGTCATGGTCACGGTCCATTCGATCGCGGAGCCACTGCCGGTGCGGTCGATCACCGGCGGGAGTGTGATCTTCGGCAATTCCGCACTTATCGATGCACCGTCAAGAGCGCGCGCCCATTCGAGCACCTCTTGCGCCTCGATGGTGGGACGCGCCGTTGTCGAGACATAACGCCATAGGTCTGCCCCAGCACGTCGCAATTTCGAAACCAATGCCAGCGAAAGTTCAGCGAAAAGCCACCCCGACCATCCCATTGGTTCGTCCAACGCCTTCGCATCGACGGTTCCATCCACTTCGATTAGCTCATCGAAGGTTTGGTCGTCCGGGTTCGGCACGGCGATCCAGATGCTGGTCTTCGGCAACGTGTTTCGCAACGGGATCCACTCTCCGGTGGAGCTATCAAACACCAAAAGCGGGTCGTCCGGATCAACTACATTGACGAGCCAAGTTTGGTCGCCTGGGATCGCCGTCAGCGCAACCTGCTTGGCGGGCCGAGCCACCGAGAAGTACACCGTTTTGATTGGATCACCCGGCCATGGCGGATCGGCAGTGAGGCGCGATGTGGATCCTTCCGCCGATATGACCCATTCCACTCGTGCGTCCGTGACAGTTTCGAGTGGCGGAAGTCGAACGCGCAGTCCACTCGAAGGGTCGAACAGCAACCTCGGAACGAAGTCGAGCTGGCGGGTGCGTGCTTTTGATCGAGGCGCGACACGTTTGTCGCCAAGCTCATCAAGTGCGCGAAGCAAGTCTTTTTGCATCACCCCGGGAAACGAGACAAGGTCGGCCTCGGTCACCCCCGCTTTAGCCCACGTATCCAAGAGTTTCAAGCATCGGTCGACCAGATCTTCAGCGATCTCCCGCCCCTCCGCGAGAAACCGATAAGTGGGCGCGTCCAGCTTGTGCGTCGTAAATGCCGTCGCTCGGCTCAATCCGCCGATCCACTGACAGAACGAACGACCATCGAGACCATCGGAGAGAGTGTCACGTCTAGCGAGCAGTTCGATGAACTCGTCCATGCGCTGACCCGGAATCCCAGCGTGCATGAGAATCTCATCGACGTTCCGTCGCGGGAAAGTGAATCGAGAGAGACCAAAATCGTCGAGGGAACTGCGGAATGCCTCAGACAGGATCTGCTGATCAGTGGACGGTAGCGGGCCAAAAGTCTCTTCCAGATACGGCCACATGCCGTGAACGTCGTATCGAAAAGCCGCCGAACAGACACCAACCAAGAAAGCAGCTCGGTACTTGAACAGGAAATTTGCTTTCTGCTCGCGCTCTCCTGCACGTCGGTAGTTGAAACCGAGAATTCGGAGGGCGTCCTCCGACTCCGCCGGGTCCGCCGATGCCTCGATGACGAGAGATCTGCCGGTGAGCTGTGCTCGCCACCGAGACTCAGCGTCATCAAACTCCTCTTGAGTCTTCATCCTTGAGACCTTCCGGGTATCGGGTAACAAGTCGATACGCTACGTGTTCCCTGTGACATTCTCTCGATTCCTGGTGGTCTCTGTCGACCGGTGGGTCGCCTGATATGCGCGGCAGGTTGGGTATGTCCGACGCAGCCGGTTCGCGTCTTGGTTCGAAGACAGGTGTCGCAGCCGCGAATGCGCGGTGCAAGATCAGTCATGATCAAAGGGGACTGCTGTCGGTTCAGTTGAGTCGTCAGAGCCATCTGAACCAACAGCAGTCCCGGCCGCTCCCACAAACGATTCCTGGAGCGGCCATTCCGGTGGCTAGTCCTCCGGATTTTCCCGCACGAAGCGGTCAAGGACTCGAAGGTTGTAGGCAGCCAGCTCAATGGTTATCAGCATCTGAGCTGCCGCGAAACCTGCCACGCGTCGGGCCGATCCGGAACGTTCTCCTCGCCGGCTGAGGAACTCGGCGTTGAAAGCTCCAAGAGTAGAACCTGCCCGCGCGGAGGATTCCTTCCACGCGCTGCTCATGTAAGCGTGAGCTTGTCGGTGGCTGAGCCCGTCGGTTTGTTCAAAGGTTACGGACTTCTGGATGCAGGCACGCCCCGCGTGCTGGGACGGATGCTGCTGGTTGTAAAACACGTCTGGTGTGGGGTGGGCCATCCGATACCGACCGTTCTTATCAGGCCCACTCTTCGGCCGCAGTTCGAAGTGGGAACGCATCTGGAGTCGGAGCCGATATGTGTCGCCCGAGATCCGACCGGCCCGGTGGTCGATCGAGGCTTCCTGAAGAGCCCGCGGCATGTCGGGGCAATACACGCTGCCTTCGATGAACAGCGCACCATTTTTGAAGTCGTGGACGCCCAGCCGATCCGTCCGGTAATCGGTGACCGGAGTGAATCCCAACTCAGCTGTCGGAAGGTGGAGACGCTCGATTCGCTGGGTTGCGAAATACGCTCTATCCGCGTAGACGACTCCGGGTGTGAGGCCGGTAGCCAGAGAGGAGCGCATCAGGTGAATAGCCGCATCAGACACGTTTTCCGTGGGCATGCTCACCGTCGCGGCGATAACCAGCGCAGGTGCCCGCAGCTTACTTGTGGCACCAGAGTCGACTCGTACAGCGACGTTGGCCATCCATCCCCAGCCGATCCGCGTACGACGCGGCATGGAGCCTGAACTCTGACTGGCATCGGCTTTGTACGCGCGATGCCAATCCGCGAAGACGTCGACCGGCCGGAACGGCACACTCGCCCGGCCAGATGCAGCTTCCTCGGCCACATGCCGGTCAAGCTTCTTGCGCGAGAAGCCGGTCACCATCGGCGAGGGAATGAAGAACTGGTCAATGGCGAGGTCGATGGTCGGGTTGGCGTCACGCAGCTGTGGTGGCTGCTGGGCCACTGTCACGAGGATGAACGATTCGCTGAACTCGTCCAGCCGCGCCCTCATCCTTGATTCGATCACCACATCGCGGTCGTTTATGAGCCCGCTGATCTCGCGGTAGCTTCTCGCGGAGGTGGACTTCGGGTATGGGTCCATCAGTGCGAGCATCCGATGGAACGCGGCCTGCGTCCGGTTCACCCACCGCTTAGTCTCATCGGTGGACTCCTTGCCGCCCAGGGTGGGTATGTCAAGAAGCTGCCGTGAATCGCTGGTCAGCCGCCGATGGAGCAGTTCCCCGAGCAGAGCGAGGGACAGCGGCGAGCGCTCCCGGGCCAGGAGGAGCAGTCCGACCAGGACAGCTCGCTCCGAAACGAGACCACCCGTTTTGGTGATGTTGTCCTCGGCGCGCCAGCGGTCGAGAGTGTGGAGGATCCTGGTCTGGGTTACCAGTGCATTGGCGTGGGCCACTGCTGCGTGATCGATGAGGGTGCTTTCTTCGGTGTTCATTGCGTTGCCTGCTTCAGGGTTGGAATTCGAAGTGTCGCGAGCCCGGTGGTCTCACAATGGTTGGTGTGCGGAGCACTTCGCGAAATCCCGAAAAGGTTGAGAATAAGCACCAGTGATGAGTTAGAGTGCCGAGAATGGACACTATTCCGGCGCAGGAGACTCGGAAACCGTTGCCTCGGTATTGCCCGCGCGACTTTTGCGCGGAGCCGGAGAGCTTCGGGTACGCCCGGACGGTGCGCTGGGTTCCTCAATCCGATGAACGGTCGAAGGCGTTGTGTATCGCCGCCCAGATGCAGCATGTCTACGCGGTTCGAATCCGGCAGCGGGCCAAACTGCTCGATCAGCAGGCGAAGGACGCGGCGAAAGCCCGCAGTGCCACCGGTGATCAGTCGGCTGAGGCGGAGACAGGAGTTCCAGGGAAGGCGTTGAAAGTGCTCGCCGCAAAGAGCGGAGCCAGTTATCCGCGGTTGCTGCGCGCCCTCCGCGGCGAGGTAGTGCTGCGGTTGGATGACATCGCCTGGGCGGACCTGGTGCTGGGGCAGATCAGCGAATTTACCCAACCCAAGACAGGGGACGGACGACCCTCGCAGAGGCCCACGCCGGGTACAGGTTAGGCGCGACCGCGAGCCACCGGAGGGCAACGCGGTCGGCGGGATCGCGATGCGGCCGTTGGAAGCCCACGGTGTGGTCATCGTCGATCGTCCTCACCATCCGCTGCGAGTCGGATGTAGAGGATGTACTCGTTCTCGATGTCGACGGCGATTACGCGCCCCCGTTCGAGGGCGCGAAGATCGGTGTCGGTCAGGATCAGATCTTCGCTTGCGTACCGCCGACCGAAGAGAAACAACCCGTCACGATCGGGACGGCTGCGCCGAATCGTGACCCGGCGTGCCACTCCCTCTCCGGGGAGGAAGGCGTCGGCTTTGTCCCGCTGGGTGGGCATCAGAGACTCAAGTCCTGGGGATCCACGCCCTCGATCCGGAGCACGGTGGTGGAGATTTTGGTCGGGCACACCACGCCAGGGACGCGCAAATTCACCAGCAGAAGCATGTGGTCTCCGACCTCACTGTGCACCAGCCGAATCAACTGGATCGGGTCGCCATCTCGATGCAACGTGCCGTCCTCGTCGGCGGAGGGGTTGGCTTGGCGGAGGAGGACCCGGTTGTCTGTATCCGGTAGGTGGCTGCTGCCCGAAACCGTTTCGACCGACCAGAAGCCTCGTGAACTGTTCGTGAGGCTGTCCACATCAGTCCTCGCTCTGCTGTTGCGGTTCGACCAAGAGGGATGAGGCGGGGTCGACGACGCGTTCGATTCGGTCTATGACGCTGCAGCGCTGCCAATAGCAGTCGATCTCCCACACGTCCGCGTGCATCGTCCAATACCCTCGCTCGCTGACACGGCATTCGTGGATCCGCTTCAGGGGTCGGGGTACATCATTGACGCCGGGGCGGGCGTTAGGTCCGGGGATTCGGGTCACCGTTCCGGCGGTGAAATCGAACCTGTGGACGCTGTCTCGGGTGACGACGTTCCAGACCCCGTCCTCCCGTCCGGTGAGTTCCTGCACCGTGTCCGCAGGACCGCCGCCTGGGTCAGTTCG
>Ga0123337_10003411_pt1 | contig 16984 bp, 15 predicted proteins | sample frozenSSSSmetaG_FD_89792 | JGI IMG/M metagenome (GOLD analysis project Ga0123337, IMG submission 89792) | Glacier valley bacterial and archeal communities from Borup Fiord, Nunavut, Canada, to study Microbial Dark Matter (Phase II) -... | ecosystem: Environmental > Aquatic > Freshwater > Ice >... | reverse complement strand
TTGCTCGGTTGAGACTGACAAGGGGGATAAGGGAATGAGGGAGACAAGGTAAAATTTTCTCTCCCTGCTCCCCTGCTCCTCTGCCCCCTACTTAAATCGTTATACTAACTATGGGAGGCTGTTAAAACCAGCCAGATTCCATAGTTGTGTTTTTTTATAGCTTGCTGCACCATGTCTTTCATCAAAACCCCGCTGATTGGTTTAAAAGCTGACTCATTTCGTCATCCATTAGACCTGGAAGCTACCAGAGCGCTCAAGCAGATACCAGGCATAGATATGTTGGTGCGAAATTTGCTCGGGCCAATGGCAGAGCAGGTTTTCTATGTGGAAAATATTGCCTCCAGCGTTCTGGTGGGTGAAAAGCAATTGCCCGATTTATACAAGCTGTTATTAGACGCTTGTAAAATCCTGGATATAGAGCCTCCCCAGTTGTACGTCCGGCAACATCCGGCTCCCAACGCCTATACTTTTGCTGTGCGGGGTAAGCAGCCCTTTGTTGTACTACACACTTCCCTGATTGATATTCTCACCCCAGAGGAAATACAGGCAGTAATTGCCCACGAGTTGGGGCATCTCAAGTGTGACCATAGCGTTTACTTGACTCCTGTAAATTTATTAATATTAGCTGCGGCGATTGTGCCGAATGTTGGAACCTTCGTCGCTCAAGCGATACAGGCACAGCTTTTAGAATGGGTACGCTGTGCTGAGTTTACCTGCGATCGCGCCGCATTACTAGCAACCCAAGACCCGAAAGTTGTCATGTCAGTGTTGATGAAGCTGGCGGGTGGTTCCCCTACCTTAGCGCCACAACTGAATCTTGACGCCTTTGTTGCCCAAGCCCGCGCTTACGATGATATTAGCAAGACCGAACTAGGCGAAATGGTCAAAGCCGTCCGCACAGCCGAATTAACCCATCCAGTGCCAGTGTTGCGGGCGCGAGAAATTGACCGATGGGCAAGTAGCACAGAATATCAAACTCTGTTACATGGTCACGGACTTAAGTCTACTAATGAAGTTACACCCAAAGGCGGATGGCGCAACTGGTAGAACTACTAATCACAACCACTTTATACTTTTTAGTGAATAGCAGGCGTAGAGTTTACCGTAAGTAGTAAGCGAACTCCAGGAAATGCGATCGCACTTCCTGGAGTTCTGATGTTAATAGTGATGAAATTGGCAGTTTCCGGCTAAAAGTTGTTGTCCCAATCACTGGATGGAATGAGGCTTTTACTTGAGTGGTGTGGATGGTTTGATTAGAATAACTTACCTCCCCTGGGAATTCCGCAAAAGGTCTATTAATCAAGGACAGAATCAGCATTCCAGCACTCGTGTCCGCACCTCTCATATATAGCGTTTCTTAATCACATGAGGTACATCATAGTCCCCTCCTCGCTTGCTCTTAGGGGGTTGGGGGTAGGGTTCTTGTACCTCACTGAAGCGAGAACCGCTATATAAGCATTCGCAATCGTTGATCAGCAGTTCGCACTGTTCACCAGAAATAAAGGTTTGGGGCGCTTACCTGATCTTCTAGGCATTTGCTAGCTTTCCCCAAGCGATCGTCCCTGATTTACTCTCTAATCTTCGATTAGCGATTAGGGTTCTTAAATATCCAGTTTTTTCTATGTATTAATACTTATAGTTTTCACAACAAGTATAAAATTTCCGTAAATATCTCATGGTTTACCCATAATGTCTTGTTTTAAGCTCATGACACAAAAATATCTTGGACTTAAGTGTTATCCATTATGCAACTGCATATAATTCTTGGACCAACCAGCGTAGGCAAAACTGCGCGTTCTGTTCAGTTAGCCAAAGAAACCAAGGCTCCAGTCATTGTGCTAGATCGGGTACAAATTTATCAGGAACTTGCAACCGGTAGCGGAAGACCATTGATTGATGAGCTTGACGGAACAACCCGTATATATCTTGAGGAGCGTCAGGTGGCAGACGGGGAGCTTACTACAGTTGAGGCATTATCATTAGCGTTGCAGCTCATCGACCGACTCTCAGTTCGATATAATTTGCTAGTTCTTGAAGGTGGATCAATTTCCCTCTGCACAGCTTTGTTTAAGAGCGGCATTCTAAACAAGTATCAAACTACAATCGAGTACTTGACGGTTCAGAACGAAAAGTCTTACAAGAGTCGTTTGTGGAGTCGTATGCAGAATGCACTGATATCTAACCCTGGACAGCCATCACTTATAGACGAGCTGTCCAGAGTATGGACGGAGCCACACAAATTAGCGTTTGTGCGAACTGTGATTGGTTATGACATATTAATAGACTGGTGCCAACGGTTTGGGTTTTCACCACATGAAATGTGGAATAGTTTTCAAGAAGATTCCCTCTACATTAATCTGACTAACGAGATGTTTTCGGGTTACCTACAGTACTCGCAAAACCAGCGCAAAGCTTTTGATCGGCTTGTAGTCGAGTATCAACAACCACGAGTGTTGTCGAGCGCTTCGATGTATTAATTAGTAAACCAAAAAGTTTTTCCCCAAAGAGCGATGGTCGCAAGCGAACCGGCGTAGCCATCGCTGAATACTTTGTAAGCTATGATACTTTTTAGTACTCGCTCCTTTAAACAGCTGTTTTAAAGATTACCGGGAAAAAAATCGAATTGAACATTCGATCACTACTTTAATTCCACAGAGAGTGTACGGTTTAGTAATGGGTTATGAAGACATAAATGACCACGAAACTTTACCTCACGATGTAATATTCGCGTTCTCCGTCGGAAAATCTATTACTTCAGGAAGAGAAGCAATTACCTTGGCAGGGTAAAGAAATCCTTAAGAGCCTGTATCTTGAATATAATAAGATTCAATTCGATAACATGAATACTGCAAGCATCTCTATACGGCAGCCAATACTTTTCGTTTAAGCACCAACGACCTTCCTTATGGTCTGGAAAAGGTTAAAGGGTAAGTGGTATTTCTGCCATCCCTTTCCCTTTAACCTTTGCTTCTTAACCGAAAAGTTTTGATCAGGCAAGTTGTTAAGTCAGCCGTGAAAGATGAAGCAGGGAGCCTCATCTGGATGACAGCCATGGATAAAGACATTACTGAGGGCAAGAGAGCGGAAGTGAGATTGTACAAAAGCGAAGCTAAATTCCTTTCGCTGATTCAAAATAGCTCTGACATTATTGGTATTTTGGAATCAGACGGAACTATTCTGTACGAAAGTCCATCTATTGAAAGGATTTTAGGATACAAGCCAGAAGAACTGATCGGCAAAAACGCTTTTGAATTTATTCATCCTGAGGATATTTCAAAGAGTTTTAACAGCTTAAAATACTTAATTGAAAACTTCGGTGCTATTGTGCGAGTAGAATCTCGTTTTCGACACAAAGATGGTTCGTGGTGCTTTCTTGAATCGACTGGTAGCAATCTTCTTGCTGAACCATCTGTGAAAGGCATAGTTCTTAACTCCCGTGATATCACTGACCGTAAGATGTTTGAAGAGCGATTAGTTTATGATACCCTTCACGATGTATTAACAGGACTTCCAAACAGAGCTTTCTTCATGAACCGCCTAAGACATGCGGTCGAGTATTCAAAACGGCATTCAAATCATCAGTTTGCTGTCCTCTTTTTAGACGTGGATCGTTTCAAGCTTATCAACGACAGCCTGGGACATATGTTTGGTGACCAATTATTAATTGTCATTGCTCAAAGGCTAACAGAATGCTTGCGTCCCACAGATATAGCTGCCCGGTTTGGAGGAGACGAGTTCATAATCCTGCTTGAAAATATTCAAGATATCAGCGATCCGGTACGTATTGCTGATCGGGTACAAGAGAAAATAATACTTCCGATCACACTAAATGACCAAGAAATCTTTATCACAGTGAGTATCGGCATTAGTTTAAACACAACAGGTTATGAGCAGGCAGAAGACCTCTTACGTAATGCCGACATTGCTATGTACCGAGCTAAAGCACGAGGCAAGGCGTGCTACCAAATATTTAATACTGAGATGTATCTTCAGATAGTGGAACGCTTGCAGCTAGAAAACGACCTGCGCCGAGCAATTGAACGTCAGCAGCTCCGGGTTTACTACCAGCCCATCGTGTCACTAAAGACGGGGAGGATTACTGGTTTTGAAGCGCTTATACGCTGGCTGCATCCAGAACTTGGCATTCTTCTCCCAGAGGAATTTATACCAACAGCGCAAGAAAACGGACTGATTGTCCCGATTGATGAGTGGGTGCTACGTGAGGCATGTCATCAGACACAGCAGTGGCAAGAGCAATTTAAGAGCAACTCAGCGAACCTCAGTGAGCAGCCTTTGACCATCAGCGTCAATCTTTGTAGCTCTCGATTCAGTCAATCAAAGTTACTGGCGCATATCAATCAAGTACTACAGTCAACTGGCTTAGATGCACAGAGTTTGAAACTGGAGATTACAGAAAGCGTAATTATGGAAAAGGGCGAAAATGCCACCATCATGCTTGAAAAATTAAGAAATTTAGGAATTAAGTTGGCAATTGATGACTTCGGTACAGGATATTCCTCATTAGGTCGTCTTCACAATCTTCCGATTACTGAATTGAAGATTGACCAGTCCTTCGTCAGTGGGAGCGCTGTTGAAGAAGGAAATTTAGATATTGTTGAGACAATCGTGACCCTGGCCAAAAAACTGAGTGTAGATGTGACAGCCGAAGGAGTCGAGACACTAGAGCAATTTCAAAAGCTCAAAGAGTTGAAATGTGAATATGGGCAGGGATACTTTTTCTCGAAACCATTAGAGAGCAAGGCGGCAAAAGCATTAATTATGACAAATCCCCAGTGGTAACGAATTTGGGAAAAAGAAAATAAGGCAGGATTATTAGTATGATATAGCGATTAGTCTGCGTACAGACTACCCCAAAATCCCCATTTTCTAAGTCTTGCCTCTGTGAGAGGGCTTTAGCATACCGATATCGTTAGCCAAAAGCGAGCAGCGAATGCATCAGTTTCAACCCTTATGTCAAAAGCGCGCAACCTCAAAAGGTATTATTCTTTACAAGTGTTGCGCCAATATTATCGGGAGGGCAGAGAGATCGCGCACAATCCACTGTGATAGTGCATGATTATTACGGCCTCGGTTCACCAAGTAAGCATGCATACCTAAAGCCCTAGCTCCCTCAACGCAGGGTAGTTCATCGTCGAAAAACAGGCATTCCTCAGGGAGTACCCCCAAAGCTTTTGTCACGCTGAGGTAGGACGCGGGGGCGGGTTTGGCAGCGCCAATTACCATTGCAGCACAGGCAATATGCACAAACTCAGCAAGTCCAGCAGCAGTCAGTGAAGCATCGAGACTGGCTAATGAGAAGTTGGAGAGTACTCCAACTCTTAAACCATGCAGATGAGATGCCATCAAGGCAGACTTGGCATCTGGAAACGGTCGAATAACGCTGGTGTAGTCGAAACGCTGAAGCTGTGCTCGCACTGTTGCAGCAAGTGTCAAATCATCACTCAGCCGATTCCAAAAGCCGTACCAGAAGCTCCGCTCCTGGGCGATGCTGCGCGGAAAACCCACGGTTTCGCCCCACTGCTGAAAGCGTTGCAAAAGCTCGTCGAGCGCAATTGGCAATAGCGGCTGGAAAAAATGGGCTGTCGCCTCCATATCAAAACTTGTGAGTACGCCATCGCGGTCAAATATAACAGCACAGATTGGCATATAAATGTCAGAACTGAGTTTTTAGAATAAGGCCAGTTTAGGATAAGCTGACGCGCATCTAAATTTGATAATTTAGCGCCTGAACTCTTTTGCTGTCCTATATTGCCGTGTAAAACTAGATGACGAACAGCTTAGACAGGGCTTGCTCTTGAGATATATGTCTCTTTTTCTAGTGCGGATATCTGACACCCGCATTGACAAGAGATTCTATTGCATTTTACTCAAGCCTGAAACTAAATTGTTACCAATCAAAGAATTTGTTATTTTATGTGATCAAAACTTAGAATGCAGATTTCCACACGGTAGCATAGTTGCTAGATAAAGGTGTACAGACCCGATCGCTACCGCACGACTTTCCTTGTTGGTACTTTATTACTTTTGGTGCTTCCACCAACCTGCAACTAATGCACTCACTGCTAACAGACTCAACACTAAATCAGGCTCAGACACAATCTCTGCCTGAGACTGAAAAATGCCACTAAAACCTTTTGGAATTGTGCCTACATTGGGGTCTAAGCAGACACTAACGTTTGTTGGTTTGCCGGGGCTAAGAATAGTACGCCCTTGCTGAATTCCTGGTGTCGTAATCACATTTAAGGGCAGGGGAATTTTCGGACAGAATGACGCTTCACTCAAGTTAATAGCTGCAACTGTGTCCCAGATACTTACTCCGGTTGGAGAACTAACTTTGAGAAACAAGTCTAATATATCTGATGCTAAAATGCTCTGGGGAGTGCCTGCCGCTAGCCATGCAGCGCTATCTACCTTTGTCATCTTAACTTGGTTACTTGCATCCAGTGGTGTCAAATATATAGGCAATCCAGATAAAAATACCTCTTGTGCTGCTACTGGATCTACCCAAATATTCCACTCAGCAACAGAGTTAACAATCGGACTTGGCGATTCAGTCAAGTTACCAGGAACATAGACAGCACCGCCACTGATATGTATAGCTGCAATATTATTAGCAATGGTTGGGTCGGTACGGAGCGCCTCCGCGATGTTGGTCAACGGTCCAGTAGCCAAAATAATCACTGGCTGGCTTGACTCTTTCACAGCTTTTATTATCAGTTGCACCGCAGAAAAGGGCTGGACAGATTCAACCGCGCTTAGCAAAGAGAGTCCCCAAAAGTTATCAGAGTTAGTTCGCCACAAAGCGGGAAAAGCGTTGTTCCCTACCAGAGGAAAATTACGACCACCCGCAACAGGGATACCTGTCACGTTCATTCGGTTTAGCGCTCGCATCAAATTTCTGGCAAATATGTCAGGGTGATCCTCTCCCTGAACGACCGTGATTGCTTTAACGTCGAATTTAGGATTTTGTAACATATATGATAGAGCAATCACACCATCAGGGCTACCATCATCATCCAAGATTACAGGTGACGGTTCAAAGATAGTACCCAAGGCAGGATCAATAGTGAAAGCGAGTGGCAATGTTACTAAAAATGCCAAAGAAGAGATAATTGCAGTCAAAAAAGGGGGTATCATGGACTACTCCTTATCCACTCAAAATAAGTACAGTTGCTTTAATCATGGTGCTAAATACCAAAACTGATTAATGTGCTTTCAACCCAATGAAAAATACGACAAAACGTTGATTCTGATACTTGCCAGTCACCAGCAATATGGAAGTAAGTTCTATATTCTCGCCAATACTGTAAGCAAACTAACGCTTGGTCTTCCAATCCTAATTTAGATAACAAGAGTGTTTGCTTAAGACTAGCCGCATCTTCCAATATCTTGACCCTTTCATCACTCATTGCGTCTTTGTACCCTAACCAGAGGTTTGAACTCTCGATTCGATAACTTTTTTGTTTATTCGTACCGCATAGGTAGACTGATTCAAACTACAAAAGCCTGTATCACACTATAAAATAATTTTGCAGGTCTACTATCTTAAAGAATTGTTACAGCTCTTATGCAGGGCGATAAACCGCTCACTACGAACAAAAGTTCTTACATTTAATTATGTCTACCTACTTATCCAACAACGATCGCTTTCAACCCATAAATCTCTTTGAGTACGAAAAGTTAGCAAAAGACCATCTGTCTCAAATGACACTTGATTACTATAGTAGTGGTGCTTGGGATGAAATCACATTGCAAGATAATCGTGCTGCCTTTGAGCGAGTCAAACTGCGACCTCGGATATTAGTCGATGTTAGCGATGTCTACGACGGGCTACGCCTACGCAATCTAACGACCTCCATTTTAGGACAACCCCTGCAACTACCTTTATTAATTGCGCCGATGGCTTTCCAATGTCTAGCCCATCCAGACGGAGAAGTTGCCACGGCTCTAGCTGCGGCATCAGCTGGTGTGGGCATGGTTTTAAGTACAATGGCAACAAAGAGCATTGAAGAAGTAGCGACTGCATGTGATAAATTTCCAGATTCTCTGCGATGGTTCCAGCTTTACATCCATAAAGATCGGGGATTAACTCGTGCTTTGGTAGAAAAAGCCTATAAAGCAGGTTACAAAGCACTTTGTCTAACTGTAGATGCACCTGTTCTCGGACAACGGGAGAGAGATAGACGTAACGAGTTTACCTTACCTCCAGACTTACATCTGGCTAATCTCGCCACCATCTCAGGGCTAAATATTCCCCATGAAAAAGGCAAATCTGGGTTATTTACTTATTTTGCCCAACAGCTAAACCCAGCAGTAACTTGGCACGATTTAGAATGGTTACAGTCTTTATCTCCACTACCTTTAGTCATCAAAGGAATTTTACGGGGAGATGACGCTGTTCGGGCTGTAGAATATGGAGCCAAAGCAATTGTTGTTTCCAATCATGGTGGCAGACAACTCGATGGTGCGATCGCTTCTTTAGATGCCCTAGCTGAAATAGTAGCAGCAGTGGATGGTAAAGTAGAAGTAGTGTTAGATGGCGGCATTCGTAGGGGTACAGACATTCTCAAAGCTCTGGCATTAGGAGCAAAAGCGGTATTGATCGGACGACCCATTTTGTGGGGACTAGCGGTAGCAGGACAAGTAGGCGTATCTCATGTCATCTCACTACTACAAGATGAATTAAATTTGGCAATGGCACTTAGCGGCTGTGCAAAACTACAGGATATTGACCCTAGTTTATTGAGGCTGCCACGCCTTTAAACCTTAGAATTATAGAGCTATTATTCCAGCACAATAAGAATTAATTTTCAGACTTGTTACAAAATCTCTTAAATAGAGTATACTAGTTAAGATGGGATATAAGGGCGGGTGGCGGAATTGGTAGACGCACCACACTCAAAATGTGGCGGCCTTGCGGTCATAGGAGTTCGATTCTCCTCCTGCCCACTACCAAACAAGTACTAGATAGGTGAAAAATTATGCGCCTAAAAAGATGGGAATCTCCCCGTAAAGAAGGCAGGAATGAAAAAGGTAGAGGCGGTTCTGCAAGGAAGCGGCAACTCAAAAAGCAAAGGCAAATGTTACGGCAAAGACTCAAGGAAAGTAACAAACTAGAGAATAACAAAAATAATAGACCAGGGGAAGATAAGTTTATCTTCCCCTTATTTTTTGGGCTTTTATTTCAGAAAAAAATAAATTGTAGGGATTTTTCAATACATAGACTAAATTAAATTATGTAATAAATTTGGAAATTCATCAGAAAAAATTATTAGCCATTCTTTAACATATACTAATTCAATCAAAGCTCTTAAGCGCATACTTACACCTGAAAATTATCAGGCTGAGTGTCTGATATTTTACTTCGCAATTTAATTTATATTTGTAGTAAATATTACCCAGTAAAATAGATATTCATCGGAACTTATCACAATTCATCACAATTGTAATGATTGTAGGAAGAAATCAACAAGTTATTATGAAGGAAGTATGAATTTTGCCAAGCAACGTCTAAAATGCGTAGCTTAAAACAGTAAGCTAGGACACAGCAGCAAATAATTCTAATTTTAGTATTACCGATTAAGCCAAAAGTATACTAAGAAGGCAATTGCACCTCCATGTGTTAACTTCCAAGGATGACACAAGCCTACAAAAAGTCAGGAGTCATCTGATCTGAATTATTTAATATTCGGAATGGTCTAGGTAATGTATGGTTTTTTTTCTTGGACACAGGAGTTATTGATGGTGGCAAGAGTGCTTCTACCTACTAAAAAAGTGCTTGATTTTCCGATTACGGCTTTGCGGTTTGACGATCAGGTACAAACAATACTTAAGTGGTCGATTCGGCATGAGAGTAAAACTGTATACGTAGCCAATGTACACATGCTCATTGAAGCTCATTGGAATCCAGAGTTTGCCAACATATTACGAAATGCAGATATAGTTACTCCTGATGGTATGCCTCTTGTATGGATGATGCGAAAAATGGGAGCGCTTTATCAAGACCGTGTGGCAGGGATGGATATTTTTCTAGCATTGTGTCAGCTAACTCAAACAGAAAATTTTAGTATTTTCTTTGTAGGTTCCCAAACAGAAATTCTTTCTAAGATGCGAAAAAGGTTAGAGAAGGAATTTCCGCAGGTGAAGATTGCGGCGATGGAACCTTTACCCTTTCGTCCCCTGAGTGAAACTGAAGACGAAGCTTTGGTTAAAAAGATTAATTCTAGTGGTGCTAGCGCCGTCTTAGTATCGCTGGGATGTCCTAAGCAAGAAAATTGGATAGCTCAACATAAAGGTAAGATACAGGCTGTAATGATTGGAGTGGGTGGAGTTTTCCCAGTTTATGCAGGAATTCACAAGCGGGCACCGCGCATAGTTAGAGACTTAGGACTTGAATGGCTGTATCGATGGATTCAAGAACCACGTCGCCTTTGCGGTCGCTATGCTAAGACCATTCCACTATTTATATGGCTGGCTACTAAGCAACTACTATCATCAAGTCGGATTGCAGCAGTCTTCCTTCACGAGACTGGCGATTAAGGAAAAGGAAATAGGTGAGACTGACTGGCGGGAAAAGAAATAATCTACCGCTAATTATCAGCAGATGATGATAATTTACCAACAAGTCATCAATAAAAATGAATAGTGTATCCCCCAAGGCGTTGATTATCAAGTAAAGCAGATTTTAGATCCAAAGGAATTGCGATCGCCCAATTTTTTCCCTTAACCCTCTTTCATCACTATCGGATACGATACAGCCAAACGTTGATTCAGATGAATACAGGCTAAGTGCAAGGATTCCGACCAATCAATGTCTTGCTGTCAAAACCGATTATCTCAAATCAACTATTAAACTACTTGACATTAACCCAGGACTAAGTGTTATATTAACTAGAGTAAAGTCGTTGGGGCGTCGCCAAGTGGTAAGGCAGCGGGTTTTGGTCTCGCCATTCCTGGGTTCGAATCCTAGCGCCCCAGTAAATCTAAAGACAGGCACTTATGCCTGTCTTTTAGAGTATTTAATTACATTTTTAAGATGCGTCTCAAAGCATCTAATTCTGTAAAAGTTACTTGTCAGGCGATTTGAGAGCTTGATCCAGAGTCTGCCGAGCCTGTTCTGCTTTAGATCGCGCTTCCTGGTAACGCACATTAGCTTGGGCAAAATTTTTCAGAACTTTAAAACCTTCCTTAAGTCGAGTAATTTCCTCTTCTGTCACCGACTCGTCAGTGAACAGAACATCAACCGCTTTGCGAATTTCCAACGCTTCCGCTCGTGATTCCTGAACTTTTAGCTTGAGTGTGGCCAGGTTACTCAGAACCTGGACAGCTTGTGTAATCGTATCCTCACCGCTAGCAGGATCAATAGTTGACTCTTTAACCTCAATTAATTGTTGAGGGCCAAATCCTTCTTCCAGTTCCGTGGGTAGCTTACCTGCATCCATCAGTTCCATCAGCTGATCCATTGCTTTGTCACGAGCTTTGGCTGAATCTTTTCCAGAAACAGTAAGGATAATTTCTGGACTTTGAGCGAGAGTGTACTGAACCATATTTGAGCAGAAAATTTCCTGGTTAACCAAGCTGAAGCAAATAACTATAACATATTGTGTGTCAGGTTATTTTTGGGTTTATCGACTTTGGTGTGGGTTTGCCAAATTCATCTGATTTCTATTTTTAATGATTTCAAGCTTTATTGCTGCCCCTGCCAAGTCGCTCAAAATAAAACTTTATACTTAAGAAAACGGGAATAAGTTTCAACAGGAGAGGAGAGCAATGGCTCCCAGTCCCACGATCATGCAAGCTGTGGAACAGCTGGGTTACCGTGTCACCGTTGGAGATGTGGCAACTCAGGCAGGATTGAACGTCGCTGAAGCTAATCAAAGCTTGTTAGCCCTGGCATCTGATGCTGGGGGACATTTGCAGGTAGCGGATTCAGGTGATATAGTTTACCTTTTTCCAGAAAATTTTCGAGCAATTTTGCGTAATAAATACTTCAGATTACGATTGCAGGAATGGTGGAAAAAGGTCTGGAGTGTTCTGTTTTACTTGATTCGCATTTCTTTTGGAATTTTCTTAACTGTTTCCATCATCCTGATAACTGTTACCATCTACATTATCATTAGCTCTACCAACTCAGACCGTAACGGCAACAGTCGGGGCAGTAATTTCGGTGGCGGGTTCTTCTATTTTCCAAATTTATTCTGGTATCTTAGCCCAAATTATGACACCCAGAACCAGGAACGGCGACGTGAAAGGCGCGAAGAAAACAATCTGAATTTCTTTGAAGCTGTATTTTCGTTTTTGTTTGGCGATGGTAATCCTAACGCCAACTTAGAAGAACGTCGCTGGCAAGAAATTGGTACGGTGATTCGGATTAACCGTGGTGCAGTGGTAGCGGAACAAATTTCTCCATATTTGGATGACATTGGCGAGGGATATACAAGAGATTACGAAGATTATATGCTGCCCGTTCTGACGCGATTTAATGGGCAACCGGGGGTAAGTCCAGAAGGGCAAATTGTTTATTACTTCCCAGAGTTGCAGGTGAGTGCAACTAAAAAGCGCCGTCATTCAATATCAGATCACTTGGAGGAATTTCTCTGGCGTTTTAGTGCTGCAAGTTCCGGGCAAATTATGCTGAGTGCTGGGTTGGGTGTACTAAATTTTGTTGGTGCTTTAGTACTGGGAAGTTTGTTGAAAGATGGCACAGTTACCGCCCGATTAGGTGAACTGGGAGCTTTTGTAGGTTTTGTCCAAGGAATTTATTGGCTACTATTGGCTTACGGAGCAGGTTTCTTAGGCATACCGTTATTGCGTTATTTCTGGATTCGGTGGCGTAATCGCAAAATAGGCGATCGCAACCGCGATCGCATTTCCAGAGCAAGGGTATTGGCAAGTCCTGATGCACCTTTACAACAAAAAATCGAGTATGCTCAACAATTTGCAACAGAAAAAGTCATTGGCAACGAAGATTTAGTGTATTCTAGCGAAACTGACTTACTCGACCAAGAAGTTGAGCGTTCTGCACAAATTGACGCTGAATGGCAACGGCGGTTAGATCAGTCATAAGCAATTCGCTTATCCAAATCCCATAATCAGAAGCTAACAAAAATGGGCGGGCATCTTGCCCGCCTATTTGAGTTTTTGCGGGAATAGCCCATTTAAGACTCCCTTACCTCTGAGATAACTTTTTGGGCGATGTGAAAAGCAGAGATATATATACGGTTGACAATTCTGTTGAGCTAACTGGAAAAAATCTAGATTAGGTTCTAAGGAGATTATAGAACAACCCAACAGTAGCGATGCCTACGGCGGGCTTTGCCAACGCTACTGTTGCAGTTCCAGGGCCACATCCCACTTCCAGAATTTTTGAGTCAGTGGAGAGTTGAGTAAGTTCTACAACTTGGCGAATCAAATCCTGCAGATAGCGCGGTCTTGTCTTGTTGTAAGCTTCTGCTGCTGGAGAATACCAATTTTTGCGCTGTTCGAGGTTTCTGCTGGAATAACTAATTATTGTTTGTTTTAGGTCTTCCATAATCTATTCAATTTGATCGTGCAAAGGCTTACTAGCTCAATTCTTATTTTTCTGAAAAGCTCGGCGTCTGCGCCCATTTTCAACTACGGGTTTCCGCAACGGTACTACCTCAGCTTCACTACTCTCGCGTGCTACCCGAATCAGCAACCCAGCAGCAATTAAGCTGGCAATCATAGAATTACCACCATAACTAAACATGGGCAAAGGTAAGCCAGTAGTCGGTAAAGAACCTGTAGCAACACCGATGTGGAGCAATGATTGTCCTACCATCAAAATCGTCACGCCGATCGCTACCAATCGATGTACTATATTTTTAGCCTTCAGCGCCACAATTAATCCAAGAGTGGCGAATGTAGCTAAAAGTACTAACAATACCATACTGCCAACAAAGCCAAACTCTTCAGCGAACACGGCAAAAATAAAATCGGTATCTTGAATTGGTAAATAAAACAGCTTTTGTTGAGAAAGCCCATATCCAGAACCCCAAGTTTTACCAGAACCTACGGCAAGTAGACTTTGCACCAACTGGTAGCCATCTCCTGTAGCATCGGCCCACGGATTCAGGAATGACATCACCCGCTTACGCTGATACTCTTTAATACTTATACTGAGTATTGCCAACAGCACTCCACCAATTGCTGTTCCTCCTAGGTACTTGTAAGGTAAGCCAGCTGCTAGAGCAATTAGCCAGATAGTCATGCCGCAAAGTGCTGTTGTACTCAAGTTAGGCTGGGCAAGAATTCCTAAAAGTACCAGACCGAAAATACCTAACCAAGCCAAGCGAACCCGCCAACTGATTCGTTCCCACTGACCAAAAAGCCGCGCACTTTGCAGCACCAAAAAGGGTTTAATTAATTCTGACGGTTGAATCGGAATTGGCCCGATCGCAATCCAACGCGCTGCGTCAAAAGCCTTTTTTCCCAATCCTGGGATCAGTGTGACAAAAATTAACGCCAAAAACAGCAATAAAAACCAATGGGATAGTCCCAAAATTTTCTGCAATGGCAGATTCACAATAATATTGAATCCGATTAAGGAAGCTAACACCCAAAGCAGTTGACGCTTAAAGTAGTACAACCCATCATGTTGACGGACATCAGCGACAGGATAGGATGCTGAAAATAGCATGATCAAGCCGGCAAACAGCCAAATCAACGTTAACCACCGCAACAACCGCGCTTCTAATGCCCAGTTGGAGACGGAAATATCAAAAATTGGAATCAGACGGCGTAGATTCACGATCAGTACAGGTAAAAAGTTAGAAATTAGGAGTTAGTAATAAAACTCATAAATCATAACTTATAACTTATAAGTAGGCTTTACAACCATAAATCTGAGAGTTGTTAACTTCAATACACTCAGCTAGCAACTATTAATCTAATTCTCAGTCGCCTTGGCTGAGGGTGTTCTAGCGATCGCTAGTTGATACAAAGGATATTTTTCTCAGACCACTACCAAATTTGACAACACAATACTTCTTACTTTCCTCAATTTGACTTTTGACAAACCGAAAAATTTCTGATCGAGACTCAGAACTTTTGGAATTCCGACTTCTCAGGTTATCCCGAAGGACTTGCTCATCGTCCTCCAAAAAAGCACTTGACAATGAAAACTAAATATGCATCACAACTTTGAGAAAACTTTGCTAGTATTCTCCGCTACTTAGAGGATAATTCTGAAGCTATAGAAGGGTACATTGAGGCGGAATATATTCCCGTTGACGTAGAAATTGAGGAAAAATCTTTCAATCCAGAAATCGAAATTCCTTTTAAGCTTAAGTTGGCATCTTTAGCACCTGGAACATTTCGTCAAGATGAACTTCACATCACTTTATCGCGGGAGCAGTCAGACCCAAGATTAATTAATTCCTTGCGAGATATGGGATTCTACTCAGTCTATATGGAAATGACTTTTAGGAGATATGATGCAAGGATTGTTAGCAGAATCACCAGTAAGCGATCGCTTACAATTAGATTCATTCACTGAGTTTTTTGTGCTTTTCTACACTTGCAAATCTTGAACAATCCGAAAACCAGAGTGCTGATAAAAATTGGGACGAAACCAATTACGGTAATATTTTAAAGCTTCTGTACCATTAGTTATCCAACATCCCCCTAACATCATCTGATGCTTAGTATCGAAAAAGATTGCAGAATTGTCTTCATAAAGAAAATGAGGTTCATATCCGGCAAGCGGGTTTAAATTATCACTCAACCATTCCCAAACATTACCCCGTAAATCGTACAATCCAGAGTGACTTTTTGCACTTTCTAACATTCCGACGGGGCTAGGTGAGCCAAATTTGAAATTGATATTGAAATTGTCTATATTTTCTATCAAACCGTTACCATAAGTTGCTAAATGGTACTCGGCTTCACTCATTAAACGAGTATCTTTACCTTGCCAACGACAATAAGCCATCGCTTCATAATGATTAACTTCCACAGGCCAATCAAGGGGTAAGTCGATTTCATCAAACATGGCTCGATATTTGTAGCTGCCATTTTCATGTAACCAAAATTTTGGACATTGAATATTGTATCGAGTTTTCCAATCCCAAGATTCTTCATCCCAATATTCTTGATTTTCGTAACCACCAGCCTTGACAAAATAGATAAATTCGGCATTGGTAATCAGATATTTACTGGCGAAAAAGGGTACAACTTTAACAGTGCGATCGCCATAATCAATATCCCATCCATAAGTCAAATCATCAAAGGCTTTTCCGAGTTTTACTATTCCACCAGCAACTTCTACCATTTCGTTCTGAGGAGTATAACCATTAAAAGGGGCATATTGCCAGTTTTGGGGACGTTTCACTCTCTCAACTGGTAGTTGGCGAATTAACATCGAAGAGGTTTCAATGTGAATACGCTGATGTTCAATCCCCATAATTAAAGCCCAAAGGGGATGAGTGGGATGAATTGGCAGAGTAATTGGGGTGGTTTTAATTAGTTCGGAAATTACGGTATATGCTTGTTCTCGATACTCCCAAGTTTGTGCAACTTGCGGCCATTCCAGATGAGCGATCGCTTGATTTAATTCCTCTGGTATTTCTGGATCAACTCCAATTTCAAAGAGGATTTCATAGTCGGGATTGAGGCGTTTTTCTAATAATCCCACACTAATTAATTTATTGATGTAGAAAACAGCCGCATGTCCCAGATAAAAAATCAGATGATTTCTCAGAGGATCGGGATTGAGATAAAATGTGTCTTCCCCGACTAAACTTTTCATCAGCATATCTTCCAGTTCCCAAGTATTCTTAAAGTAATCGAGGATAACTTGGGAATTACAAGTATCTAGTTTTGGCGGATAAGTAGAGTGAAAATTGTTCATGGTGTCACTTAGATTTATATTTACGACAATGTTCATGAATTGCTCCTACCTAAAAATCATTCTTTTCAGCTATTGTTTGCGTAAGTCCTGATA
>Ga0123337_10003408_pt1 | contig 16997 bp, 11 predicted proteins | sample frozenSSSSmetaG_FD_89792 | JGI IMG/M metagenome (GOLD analysis project Ga0123337, IMG submission 89792) | Glacier valley bacterial and archeal communities from Borup Fiord, Nunavut, Canada, to study Microbial Dark Matter (Phase II) -... | ecosystem: Environmental > Aquatic > Freshwater > Ice >... | reverse complement strand
TGTTACCAAACAAGGACAGAATATCGTTTTCCCCGATGCAGTTTTGAATGTGGCAGGTGGGACAATCAGAGCTAGTGGTCAACTTGCACAACAACGCTGGCAAGGAGTTGTCAACACTTCGGAAATTCAACTCAACCGTTTCTCACCACAACTGCGAGGACGACTCAATAGCAACATTCAGTTATCAGGTACAACAAAATCTTTCCAGCTTGCAGATATTCGCGCCGCCGGAGAAATCCGCCTTCCCCAAGGGATAGCACTGCTAGAAAAACCCCTGACAGCGCAATTTAAGTGGGATGGACAGCAGATTATAGTTGAAAACGCAACTACCCCAGGAGTGAGTGCTAATGGTGCGATCGCTATTCTCTCTCCACCAACTGGCGCACCCCAAATTGCAGGATTTAATTTAAATGTACTGGCACAGAATTTCAACTTAAAAAATACTGGCTTTAAAGTTCCTGGTGACGTCGCAGTAGCAGGGCTAGTTGATTTTAATGGAAAAGTTACAGGTACTCCAGATGTTCCCCAAGCTAATGGTAATATCCGACTGCGGAATTTCCAGGTTAGTAACTTGGCATTTGACCGACTTCTAACCGGAAACGTGAATTTTCAAGGGGGACAGGGTGCAAGTCTGCAACTAGCCGGGAAGCAAGATAAGATTGCGCTGAACCTGGGTGCAGATTATCGTCCCACTTCATTTTTAGTTCAACGCGCTGGCGCACTCACCACAGGGAGAACTGAGGGAGATAACTTGCTCATCAACGCCCAACAGTTTCCTATCGCTCTAATTGGGGGCTTTTTACAGAACAATCAATTGAAACCACTGGCGGGGCAACTATCGGGGAATTTAGTTGTCAATCTTAATAATTATGCCGTTGCGGGGGATGTGGCGATCGCCGCGCCTCGTGTTGCTAGAGTGGCAGCAGATGAATTTCGCGGCACAATCAATTATGCTGATGGTACTGCTAGCTTGGCTAATGGTCAATTGCGGATTGGAGATACCAACATCGCCTTGAGTGGAAATGTGCAAACAGGGAACGACCCGCAATTTAAATTTCAAGCTAATTTTGATCAAGCCAAAATCCAGAGACTTTTACAAGCATTTAATATCTTCGGATTTCAAGACTTTAGTACCGGGTTGCAGCCTCCGAAGTTGGCTAAAGCAGAAGTACTTAACACTGAATCTATCAGTTTGCCCGATGCAGATTTGCAAACACAGTTAGTATATTTCTCAAAAATTACCGCATTGGCAGCAAAACAACAGCAAGTAAAGGCAAAACAAACGCCATCTTTGCCTACCCTTGCAGAATTAACGGGTGCATTAAGTGGAGCAATTACAGCCAATGGCTCGTTAAAATCTGGGTTGAATGTCGGCTTTAATTTTCAAGGTGCAAACTGGCAATGGGGTGAATACTCCATTAATCAAGTCGTTGCTCAAGGCACTTTTGCCGATGGTATCGTCACACTTTCGCCCTTGAGTGTTGGGATAAATCAAGGATTGGTGGCGTTTTCAGGACAGTTAGGAACTGAGCAACTATCTGGAAAGTTAAATGTAGCAAGTTTACCTTTATCACTTTTAGAGCCTTTTATCGAAAAATACCCCATCGATATTACTGGGAAAGTGAATGCTGATGCCACATTAGCAGGTAGTTTAAAAGACCCTAGTGTGAAAGGGCAAGTGGCGCTAGCAGATGCGACTCTCAACAAAAAACCTGTGCAAACAGGAAAAGTGAACTTTGATTACAACAAAGCTCGCTTGAATTTTGATAGTACCTTATTAGTCACAGGAACGCAGCCAGTTGCGATTATAGGTAGTGTACCGGCTCCTTTGCCTTTTGTGGCAGTGCAACCAGATAGCAATCAAATCAACATCAACGCCAATGTGCAGAATGAAGGATTGGCACTGTTAAACGTGTTTACCAACAATCAAGTCGCTTGGGTAGACGGTCAAGGAAAAGTAGATTTAAATGTTCAAGGTACTTTAAAAGAACCAATTATCAACGGAAATGCCACACTTAATAATGCAACTTTTCGCACCCAAGCTTTATCTGATCCCCTAACGAATGTCACAGGAACAGTACAATTTAATGGTAAAACGCTGAATGTCGCAGGTATCCAAGGCACGTACAATAAAGGGCAAGTCACAGCATCAGGCATCCTGCCAATTTTTACTCCTGGGCAAGCCGCAGCAAATCCCCTAACAGTATCAATTGCAGATAAACTCAATTTTAAGGTTGCAGGACTTTATGAAGGCGGTGTTGGCGGCGATATCGTAATTCGCGGAACAGCGTTAAAACCTGTAATAGGTGGAGAGATTAAACTGAGTGATGGTCAGGTGATTATTGGAAACTCAGCTACTACTAAGAAAAAATCAGCAGCGACATCTGAAGCTAACGCTAACGTTATAAATAGAGAAGAGGTTAACGCTAATGTCACACCTACACCAGAGAATAGCGCTATTACAGCGAACGGAAGCACTAGCGCAGTAACTCCACCCAATTTACCTCTAGAGTTTGCAGATTTAAAGTTAACTTTAGATAAGAATATTCGTGTTACCACTCAGTCACTATTGAATTTTGTACCCGGAGGAGCCGCATTGAGTCAGCCCCTATTGAGGTTTGATGCCAAAGGCGACTTGACGATTAATGGTACATTAGCCAAGCCGCTTCCTGAAGGAGTCATTCGTTTGACAGGAGGACGACTGAGCTTATTTTCTACTGAGTTTACCTTGGCGCGGGGCTATGAACAAACTGCGCGGTTTATTCCAAGTCAAGGACTTGATCCGACTCTTGATGTCCGACTGACTGCAATTGTACCGGAAGCATCAGCAAGGAACACTCAAATTTTGGAATCACCATTGTCTGCTGAAGTCAGCGATGTTTCTGCAAACAACTTTGGGACTTTACGTACTGTTACCGTTCAAGCCAGGGTGAACGGGCCAGCTAGTAAATTGGGTGACAGTCTGGAACTGACGAGTGAACCTAGCCGTAGCCGGGGAGAAATAGTTGGTTTACTGGGTGGCTCGATTCTGAGTTCTTTCGGTCAAACAGATGCAACCCAAGGGTTGACTAATTTCGCTAGTTCTACCAGTTTAGGTGGTTTGCAAGGAAGTATCACTGCGATCGGACAGGCTGTAGGTTTCAGTGAGTTTCGGATATATCCGACTCCATCTACTAATACTAATAAAGCAGCGATCGCTTCAGTTCTTAATTTATCAGCAGAAGGTGTGTTTGACATCAATAAAAATTTCTCTGCCTCTTTATCACACGCTCTTTCTTCCAATAATGAGTCTTTCCGTTACAATGTCCTCTATCGACTTAATGACGAAATTCTCATGCGAGGCTCAACTAATTTGGGAGATGAAAATCAGTTCCAAGTTGAGTATGAAACCCGATTTTAGATTACAGCTATTTTGTAGACTTTCCCCTATTCCCCATTCTTTTGGCTTTCTACAGCTTTTTTGCGTTTGCTCTGGGTGTTGCGATCGCTTATGCTAAATTAAGTCTGATTTTAATTATCTTCTGTGGACAGAAACCGCGAACCGTTTATCAGTCTGGCACTTTACCACGCCTTTAAATGGTCGGTCGTCAGCCCCATGTTTCACACTTACTTTCGCGGCCAGATTTATGGTGCGGAAAATGTCCCCCAATCAGGGCCGTTGCTGGTAGTGAGTAATCACGCTAGTTACTTTGACCCGCCAATTGTCTCCATGTGTGTACGTCGTCCAGTGGCGTACATGGCTAAGGAGGAGTTATTTAATATCCCCATTTTGGCGCAAGCGATTAAATTGTACGGTGCTTACCCGGTGAGTCGGGGAAATGCCGATCGCACTGCCATCCGTTCCGCCCTAGAATATCTCAATAACGGTTGGGCTGTCGGTGTTTTCTTGCAAGGCACTCGCACCCCCGATGGTCGAATTACAGACCCCAAAAGAGGCGCATTACTGCTAGCGGCGAAAGCAAAAGCCCCAATATTGCCGGTGAGTCTCTGGGGTACTGAGAGGATTTTAGAAAAAGGCTCGTCCCTACCTCGCGCAGTTCCCATCACTATGAGAATTGGTAACTTGATTGATGCCCCCAGTTCCACTAATAAAGAGGAATTGCAAGCGTTAACACAAAAGTGTACTACGGTAATTAACGAGATGCATGATTTAGGACGATAAAGTTAGGAGTTTGGAGAGACGCGATTAATCGCGTCTGTACAGGAGTTAATAAACCTATTGCGAAAATAGTTGAATTGCCAGGGACTCAAGTCCCTTTTGTTATAGCAAAAGTCCGTTGATATCTTCCACCATTCTCGATTTGCACCATCGCCCGCCCAAAAATAAATTTCTTTTTCTGATAGCGAAAGTCCATTGAAATGGGCTGAAATCTTTTCTCAGTCATCTTTAGATGACTTTCGTTATTAGCCTAATAATTTATTACTAGGCGATTGTTGGAACTGGTGCAAGATTTAAGTTGAAACCGACTTGTGCTATTAGCTCTAAAATAAATTTTCGGGCGGGTGTTCGACTTTTACAATAGGTCTAATGTAAAATAGTTTGTTAGCCAAGAAAAATTGAGAAATGATGCCGGATTTAAGAGCGGAATTAACAGAAATTTTGGATGAGGCAGAGTGGGAATGGCTAATTCCTCATGTCCAACGAGACGCAGTAATTTTGGTGGCACCTGAGCTAAACTTGGTGGATGTTGGAGTAGCGATCGCTAGTGATAACATTCCATCGGTGCAACAGTGGATTGATGAGCAATTGATTACTAAACCTACGATAGTACAGGTGGGAGAATGGAATGGGGAGCTACGCCAACGCGACAAGCGATTTCATACCCTCATCGTCCAACCTTACGTTTTAGTGCAGGAAATAGTCGCTACTTAATAATTTCTGTGTTGTTTTCACTGACAGTTGGTGTTTGAATAGTTACAAATCAATAGCTAAATCTAGACCTTTTTGTTTACGGATAAGTCTATTACTGATCCAGCCTAACTGAACGGTATTGGGTGATAAGCAGTCTGTTCAATAATTTATATTAGCTTGACTTAATCAAATCAACGATCGCCTTCACCAATACATCTGGATCTACTGGTTTAGAAATATGCATTTGAAATCCTGCTGCTAGTGCTTGCTGCTGATTCATTTCCCCTGCATAGGCTGTCAGAGCGATCGCTGGTATCAATCCTCCTTGTTGAGGCGATCGCGCCCTCACTTCACGCATCAGCATATAACCGTCTGTCTTTGGCATTCCAATATCACTAATTAAAACATCTGGTATGGATTCAGACAGCGCTTGTAATGCTTCCTGTGCTGATGCTACAGGGGTCACTTCTACGCCATAGTCTTGCAAAATAAAGGTAATTAAGTCGCGGATATCTGGTTCATCGTCCACCACCAAAATTTGAGTGTCTGAAAGCAGCGAGGATTCCGACTCAGAATCTAAAGACTCGTTCTCTTCACGCCGAATCTGTTCACTTCTAACCAAAAGCGGTAACTCAACAGTGAAGGTTGCACCCAATCCTTCTCCAGGACTTTCGGCTTGAATATTTCCCCCATGCATCTCTACAACTTTACGTGCGATCGCTAATCCTAAACCTAGTCCACCAAATGTCCGCGTAGTTGTACTATCAGCTTGGCGAAAGTAATCGAACAGATAAGGCAAAAACTCTGGCTGAATTCCCTTACCTGTATCGCTAACCTGAATTTGAGCCTGCTTATCAGCTTCCATAAGTCGAATTTCTACCTGTCCTCCTATTGGTGTAAATTTTACTGCATTGGATAGTAGATTCCACACAACTTGTTGAAGCCGATTTGAGTCGCCCATCACTTGCCCCAAAGTGGGATCAAATATGGTCCGAATTTGAATTGATTTAGCTTGTGCTGCTAGTTGTACCGTTTCTAGTGCTGCTTCAACTACCATTACCAAGTTTACCGGACAGATATTCAAGTTTAATTTTCCTTGGAGGATGCGAGACACATCTAACAAATCTTCAATTAGCTGGGTTTGTAACTTGGCGTTGCGTTCAATGGTTTCCAAGGCGCGCTTGGTTTTTTCATCAAACTTGCCAGTCCGCAGCATTTTCGACCACCCCAGAATGGAGTTGAGTGGGGTTCGCAGTTCATGGGAGAGAACCGCCAGAAACTCATTTTTGATTTTGTTGGCGATTTCTGCTTCTTTGCGTGCTGTCCGTTCTTGTTGGAGTAAATGAGCGTATTCTTTGGAGTGATTTGGCAGATTCAAGGCTGTGGATCTCCCTTGTCAAACATGACATGGAATGTCATGTTTGACAACTTGAATCTGAGGATTTTGTGCTGCTATTGCCAGTTTTATTTCTAGTTCTGTTAATTGTTTCTCAAGTGCTGCTTGCCTTTGTTGATAAGATATTTCTGATTGCTCTAACTCAGCTACACGCTGCCGCATAACTGCTAATTCATTAGTGAGTTCATCGTTAATTTTATCAAAATTTGGCATCTTGTTTATCTCTTCAGACGCATGAAACCTGCACCAATTAATAATCCTACAATCTGCCCCCAGAAGACAACACCCGATTGATTTACACCAAGGGGGGGAATATTTAAACTGCCAATACCATAAAATAATTGTTGTACAAACCACCAAAATATATAGAAAAAGGCTGGAACTTCGATAGGGATATATAAGATTATTAGCGGCAAAATTGTGTCAATTTTAGCTTGAGGAAACTTCATGACATATGCTCCTAAAATAGCTGCGATCGCGCCATTGCTCCCAATTAATGGTACTGTCAAACTCGGCTCAATCAGAATTTGTATTAAATAAGCGATCGCGCCAGCAGCCAGATAAAATCCTAGATAGCGTCTATGTCCGAGAATATTTTCTACAGTCTTCCCAAAAACCCATAAAAATAGCATATTTCCCAATATCTGACTAAAACTGCCATGTATAAATATTCCCAAAAGTAGTGAAAATGTTCGCCAAATTACAATTATCCAAGCAGCATTGTTAAAGAAGAGTGCATTTGTAATTGCCCCACTAATCTGCGCTGGAATCACACCCCAACTATTCACAAAATATCCCAATCCACCAGTAAATTCTAGTTGAAGTTCCCATAAAAATACGGTAACATTAATGCCAATCAGCCAGTAATTAATAATTGGCTTACTCCGACAACGAATATTATCACTAATAGGAATCATATGAATTAGGGGCATTGGGCATTGGGCATTGGGCATTGGGCATTGGGCATTGGGCATTGGGCAAAGAATTTTTGTAACTCCTAACTCCTAACTTCTAACTCCTAACTCCCTACTCCCTACTCCCTACTCCCTCATTCTCCCTTAACGTGTGGCAAGATTGAAATCAGATCGCATCGCACTTAAGTAGGCAAACAAGATGCTAGGAAACACACTTGTAGGAAGATACCAAATTATTAGTAACTTGGGAGGTGGGGGTTTTGGTGAAACCTTTGTGGCTTGTGATACCCAATTACCCGGTTCACCTCCATGTGTCGTTAAGAAACTTAAGCTCCAGGCAAGTGATCCAATAAATTTGGAGACAGCTAGGCGTTTATTTGATACAGAAGCACAAGTTCTATATAAATTAGGAACTCACGATCGCATTCCCCAACTTTTAGCTTATTTTGAAGAAAATGCCGAATTCTATCTTGTACAGGAATTGATCGAAGGTCATGACCTGAGTCAAGAATTAACCCCAGGTAAAACCCTAAGTCAAGACCAAGTAATTTTACTTTTACAAGAACTTTTGACAATCTTAGAATTTGTCCATCAACAGAATGTAATTCACCGTGATGTTAATCCCCGAAATATCCTCAGACGCCAACCAGATGGCAAATTAATCTTAATTGATTTTGGTGCAGTTAAACAAATTACTACTCAAGTTATTAGTCCCCAAGGTCAAACTATAGCTACTGTTGCTATAGGTACGCCTGGATACATTCCTGGTGAACAAGCTCATGGTACGCCAAAATTAAGTAGTGATATCTATGCTACGGGAATAATTGCTATTCAAGCTCTGACTGGATTATCACCAGAGGAAATAGTAAAAGATGCTGATACTAATGAAATTATCTGGCATAATCAAGCCACGGTAACACCAGAATTCGCTCAATTCTTAGATAAAATGGTGTGCTACGATTTTCGACAACGCTATCCTTCGGCAACTGTAGCATTACAAGCACTGAAAGAGTTAACACAACCACCCGTGCAGACAATAGCGTTAAGTCCTATTTCTCTACCCAAAAATATCAACAAATCTCAACCTAAAAAAGGTATATTGGGTAAAATTTTACTAGCGATATTTTTCATAGGTGTTAGCGGAGTAGCATCAATATTTATTCTGAATCACATTAATTCAAATAACGCCATAGAATTATCCAAACAAGGAAATACGCTTTTTGATCTACAACGCTATCAAGACGCGCTAGAAGTATATGAAAAAGCAGTTAATATTAGACCAGATTATTCTCAAGGCTGGAATGGTCAAGGTAAAACGCTGGATAAATTAAAAAAATACAAAGAAGCATTAGTGGCATACGACAAAGCAATTCAAATTCAGCCAGATTATTTAGAAGCTTGGATTGGACGGGGTTTTGTATTAGGAAATTTACAGCGATATCGAGAAGCGATCGCCTCTTTTGATAAAGCCTTACAATTAAATAATAATAACTCAGAAGTCTGGAACGCTAAAGGTGAAGCTTTTAGTAATTTAAATCAATATGATCAGGCGATTAAATCTTATGAAAAAGCGATTGAACTCAAACCAGATAATTATGAAGCTTGGTACAAAAAAGGATTATCTTTGCAGAATTCTAAGCGATATGAAGAAGCGATCGCCGCCTACCAAAAAGTTGTTGATTTAAAACCAGACTATGAGCAAGCTTGGTATAATATTGGGAATGCTTTAGTGAATTTGCAACGCTACAAAGATGCATTTACGGCTTATGATAAGGCAGTACAATACCAGCCAAATTATTATCAAGCTTGGTTGTCAAGAGGTAATGTGTTGCTGAATTTACAACGTTATCCAGAAGCAATTGAATCTTTTAATCAAGTAATTAAATACAATCCTGGCAACTATAAAGCATGGTATAATTTGGGCTGGTCGCTGCATCAAACCCAACGTTATGTAGAAGCAATAAAATCTTATAATAAAGCCGCAAGAATTAAGCCAAATGACTATCAAGCATGGTATAATATGGGGAATTCACAATACATATTGCAGCAATACGAAGATGCGATCGCGTCTTATAATAAGGCAGTTCGTTATAAACCAGACCATTCCGAAAGCTGGTATAGCAGAGGTAACGCCCTATTCAATTTGAAACGGTATCAGGGCGCGATCGCATCTTACGATCAAGCAATAAAATACAAGCCTAATTATCAACAAGCAATAGAGGCGCGTAACCAAGCCAAAATTCAGCTGCAAGGCGAAAAATCAAAGCCTGTAATCGTCGTACCAATCATCCCAGTTCCTAATCCTACTAATCCACCGCAGACGACACCCTAGAGCATCGATTCAGTAATAAAAAGCCTAACCCCCCAGCCCCCTTCCCTACTAGGAAAAGGGGAGAATTTAAAGCCTCTCTCCTTGCAGGATAGAGGTTTCGAGAGCGGTTTTCTAGATCCCGTCAAAAGTCAGACCTTAAACAAGGGGCTTAGAGGATGTTTGAAAAGTATTGGGCGAATAGAATTCGCTACTACACAAAGCAAAGTCCACCTCCGTGGACTAATACAAAATCAAGGGTTTTAACCCACAGAGGTGGGTTTTGTCTGTGTAGCCGCGACTTCTAGTCGCCAGGGCTAGTAACAAATTAGACTAATATATTGTGCCCCGACAATGACTGTATTCCACGCATTTAAAAATTGCCGTAACTACCGAATATTAACTTCTTGCAGGTAATTTGCTCCCTGAAGATATTCAACCCTAGTAACTGAGTTTTTAGGAACGAATGAATTTGTTCTTTTTGCAAAAGCTACCTTTTGATTATCAGCCAGCACGCGTTGTTTTTGAGTATACTCATTCAATTTAACTTGAGCTTGAGCATAAACTAGAGTATCTTGGGGAATATTTCGGAGAAATTTGACAGCCCGATCAAAATCACCAATAGATGCTTGTTTATAGGCTTTCTGTAAAAAATAGGCTGCTCTAATCTGCCGCTTTCGATTGTACTCAGCCAACTTTTCTTGAACTAAAGTACCAGCATGACTTTCTTGAGGAATTTGACGCAGATATTGTAATGCAGTAGAAAAATCTTTTTCCCCAGCTCTTTCGTAAGCTTTTGCTAATAAATCTTGCGTTTGTATTTCAATGTTAACGTATGCTTGCTGAACTAATTTACCTGTTTTAGATTGCCAATATAAAATATCTGGAACTTGAGAAGCAACATAAAGAACATCTGACGATCTGCCTTCATTCAAAGCTGTTTCAGCTATTTGATATTGGTGTGCAGCTACTTGCCATTGCTCTTGCCATTCTTCAATTGTCGCTTGCACTTCTGGATAAACATTACTGTGGGAGGAAATTGATTTAGCAAGTGCGATCGCCTTTGGCAAATCTCCTGCTTGATATTCTTGGGTTGCTTTAGATAAAGTATCTGTTTCTGAGTATGCAGGTGAAGCATTAATTAAAGAATATACACTAAATCCCATTACCAAAGAATTAGCTGCCAGTCCTACTTTCATTCCTGTTAATAATGGCGATAATTTCCCAGATGTCGGATTTTGATAATTATCATCTTCAATCGCCGCCTCTAGCAAAAATTGAGAATCTGCTTCTAATAGTGGTGGCTGAGTTTCCCAGATTATTTGTTTGAGTACCCGCAATACTTCACCCGGAGACTGGAAGCGGTTTTGATAATCGTAGCGGATCATTTGGCTGAGAACAGCTGCTAGATAATCGTTAACTGGCGTGTTTTGAGAACGCCAAAAAATTTCATTACCCTTAGTATAAGGATCAGCTTTTAATTGTAATGGTTCTAATCCTGTTAAAGCCTGAATAGCAATCATACCCAAAGCATAAATATCACTATTAGGCTGTGTTTGTCCAATAAATTGCTCTGGCGGTATATATCCCAAGGAAGTGGCAGGAATTCTATAAATGGGCAATTCCGCACCTATACCAAAATTAATAGACTGGATTGAGCCAAAGTCAATCAGAATTAACTTGCCATCGCTATTACGTCTGATCAAGTTTTCCGGTTTGATATCGCAATGGATAACACCTTGAGAGTGAACAAATTCTAGAATACCTAAGACATCTATCAAAAATTCTACAACTTCGCTTTCACTCCACAGACACCCCCACTGTTGATTAATGGGCAATTCCGCAGTCAGCGCATGTCCTTCAATACACTCTTGCACTAAATAAAATTGCTCGTTTTCTTCAAAGCAGGCGATGAATTCAGGAATTTGGTGATGGCTTCCCAGAAGCTTCAGGGTTTCGGTTTCAGTTATAAACAGTAACCTCAGCATCTCCAAGTAGCCGGGTTCGGAACTGCTAACTTTAATCTGCTTAACAACGCATTGGGGATTCTCTGGATAATCTACGTCTACAGCAATATATGTTTGTCCAAACACCCCTGCACCAAGGCTTTGGGCAATTTTATAACGCCCTTGTAGTAATTTACCGATTATGTGGTAGTTCATGACCTGGTTACTCAGTAAGTCCTTTTATTTAGATTTACTGAGATTTCCAGGTGTTTCCGGAATCATTGAAAAATAGATTTCCAGAACATTAATACTAAAATGCAAACTTGATTTATTTCAGTACTTTTACTTAAAAAAGAGTAGGATAACTTATCAAAGTTTATGAAAATTATTAAATATTAACATAACGATATATTTCTATATAACTAATAAAAAATCTCAAACTTCAAAGCTATTTCTTGTCTTTTTGTAAGAGATCACACTTGACATACTCCCTGCCCTTCAAGGGCGGGGATTCTAGCTTCAAACCGCACCCAAAATGATGTATTCAGAGCAATAATTCGGAAATTAAATAAAATCCGTGCTAGAAGCACGGGGCTTTAAACCCAATTTTTCGGTAATTTGAAGGGGAAAAATGGAGAAGTCATAAAAATTGTGTAAAGTTTATATATTTTTACTTACAAGTACTATCATGCTATTAACAATCTTGTTTGATTTAATACATAAGTTACAGTGCTAATAAAATCCTAGTTCAATACTAAATTTTTACTACGCTTAGTTACTCTTCTTCTCTACTTTCTTCTTCCTCGATCGCTTCAGATTTATCTGTCAACGGCTTCACTACCCTCGCGATCGCTTCTTGAATAAAAGCCTTGATAAATTCATCTCTGCGATTAATTTGAAACTGTCGCTGTACAACTTCTGTCATCCCACCATCACCCCAATCTTGATCATGGCGAAAATATTCAATAAAGCTTTTACCTGCAATTCGCGTTAAATAAGCTGCCGTTACGCCTTGAATTGCTCTACCAATAATAAAGGTGGCAACATTGAGTTGCAAAGCTGTAGATAATAATTGAATTGCTCCTTTAACAATGCCCAAACTAGCGATGGTTTTCGCTAAAGAAAGAGCTAATTCTCGTCCCCGTTCCATATTCAATTCACAGCCGTAGACTCTGCCAATTTCCACAACCATTTGAGCATTAACAGCAGCTGTCGCCAATAAATCTACGACTGGTATAGGCGTAACTGATACCACACCAGCACCAATCCACTGAAAGCGTTCTACGATTTTGTCAGCTTGACGGCGACGCTGACCATCAATGAGTTTTCGCGCCTCGTCTCCCAATCGCAGAGATTGCAAAAGAATGTTATCCGCCACCAAATCTTCACCCTCAGCCCGTAAAACAGTAGCCGTGCGCCGCAGCAAAGGGATAATATCCGGTTCCGGCTGGAAAGTTTCGCCAGTTTCTAGTTGTGCAGATTGGGGATTAGCAGCGATCGCCACCACATCATTAGTAGCAATAAATCCCCGTACCCGTTGACGCAATCTCGCAAGGATGGCTTCTTTATCTTCATCTGTATATAAATCAGTTTTGTTAAGCACCAAAAGCGATCGCTTACCAATTTCTGCTAATCCCCGCAGTGGTTCATATTCTGAGCGCCGTAAGTCATTATCTACCACAAACAACAGTAAATCTGCTTCTGTCGCCAATTCTCGCGCCATTTGTTCCCGTTCCGTTCCCGCCACCCCTGCTTCTAAAATCCCTGGCGTATCTGTAATTAAAATCTTGCGTTCTAATCCCTTCAATCGCAGACAATAAGTTTCTCCAACCTGGGTTGTACCCATCGGTGCATCCACTTGACCAACCATGCGTCCCATAATCGCATTAACTAGGGAAGTTTTGCCAGCACTCCCGGTACCAAATACCACTACTTGAATCTCACCCCGCGCTAGATTTGCTTCAATCTCCCGCGATTTACTTAATAAAGCCTGACGCGCTACTTCATCTTGAATTTGCCCTACCTGTTGGCGCACAGCCTGGAGAGTTGTAGAAGCAGCGTCAGATTTGCCAGCAGGAATTTGTGCCGCAGTCACTCGCTTGGGGTTGCGGCGCGATCGCTTTTCCCCAGATCGAATCACCAATATATAATAGACAAAAGCGGCAACCAACGCTCCAATGAGGATAATCAGCAGCAACAGCAGTAAATTGCCCAGCAACGGCGAATAGGATAATTGCCAATAGAGGCGCGATAGGGAATCAATTAGCCATAGGGCTAGCCCCAAAATGACGATCAGACCAACAATCAGCGTTACTATGCGTGACAGAGGCATGGTTGGGAAAAATTAGTGGGTATTCAGTAGGCAGATGCTTCTAATCTTAATAGTTTCAGTATTTTTTACCAGAGTGCTAGGAAAGTACTTTTGAGCTTTTGAGGTTGAAACTTAAGCCTTTGAGTCCATCATAATTAGAAAACTGAGTTGGAGCGATCGCAATAAGTGGAGACGCTAGGTCAGCCTGGTTACAATTGATTCAAACTCTACTATTTCAACTTGGACAATTGATTGCTCCTTGAGGAGAATTACCTTGTAAGGCTTGTAAAATATTTTGGGATGCCTCTAGAGCAATTTCACGTCGTAAATCATCTACCGCAGATCCTAAATGAGGAGTAAAAAAGGTTTGGTCTTGTTTCTCTAACAGAGATGGAGGAATTTCTGACGGGCGATCGCCACGGGCCCAATCTTCTAATTCAAAAACATCAGCTGCATAACCTGCTAAATGTCCAGAGGCTAAAGCCTGACTGACCGCTTGTTCATCAACTACTGAGCCGCGACAGGGATTGATTAAGAAACTCCCTGGTTTCATACGTGCTAAAGATGTCTCATTTATCAAACGAAACGTTTCCGGTTGCAGAGGAACCATTAGCACGACAAAATCACTAGTTGCCAATAGCGTATCTAGGGAAACCTGTGACAAACACCAAGCTGCTGCTTTTTCCTTGGGTAAAGGCATAGTATCGGTGTAAATCAAGTTCATTTCAAAATTGGAAAGCCGTTGAGCGAGGGCTTGCCCCAGACTGCCCATACCAACAATTCCCAGCGTCCGGTTTGCTAATCCCATACCGTATAGATGCGGTCGCCAGCCTGCAAATGTGCCTTGACGAATCAAGCGATCGCCTGGCAACATCTGGCGGGCTAACCCGATGATCAATCCAATTGTCAACTCAGCCGTTGGCACAGCTAATAAGCTAAGGACGATCGTGAACCAAACACCTTGACGGGTACAGGCTTCAACATCAAAATTATCGTAACCCTTCAATGCTCCAGCAATAATCTTCAATTTTGGACAAGCTTTTAGAAATGCCTCATCGATTTGATCTGGCATAAAAACCATCAAAGCTTCAGCATTCTGCGCCAACTTGAGAATTTCTTCACGCGGTAAAGTCTCTCTGGTTGGATTTGCAACTACTTCACAATGCTCACTTAAGTTTGTAATAATTTCTGGGTGAACCCAGTGCGTAATTACAACTTTGGGTTTCATCAGCAACCTCCTACACTAAACGTTTCCTGAGATAACTACTAAAACCATCAACCAGAATCACCATCAGCAAAATTACTAGCAGCACTGCTGAAACTTCGCGGTAATTGATCAGGCGAAGTGCGCCAATTAGCTCAAACCCGATGCCACCAGCCCCTACCGCTCCCATAACCGTGGAGGCACGAAAATTATATTCCCATCGATAAAGGGTCAGATCCATCATTTGCGGTAACACCTGCGGCAAAATCCCGTGGTAGATCACTTGCACCTTGTTGGCACCAGCAGCTCGTGCGGCTTCTAACGGTGCTTCGTTGACCAGTTCGATGTATTCTGCAAAGAATTTGCCGACCATGCCGATGGAGTGAAATCCCACCGCCAATGTTCCTGGTAGTGCGCCAAAGCCAACGGCTGCCACAAATATAATCCCCATAATTAGCTCTGGCACGGAACGCAAGCCGTTGAGAATCAGCCGTGAAACTTGAAATAACAACGGATGAGGAGTTGTATTGCGAGCCGCTAATAAAGATAGAGGCATCGAGAAGAGAATGGCGATCGCGGTGCCTGCAATACTCATAGCCAGTGTATCAAACAAAGGTTTGACCCAGTTTCGGGCATCACTGAAATCTGGAGGCAGCATTTGATGCAGCAAGTTTAAGATACTGGGAATCCCATCCCAAAGGCGTTTCTTGTCCCAAAGTCCAACCAGGAAGCAACACACACTGATCACCAAAAGTGCGATCGCCCAGGTTACTATGGTTCGATACCATTGCCGCCGTTGTTGCTTCAGTAGCTGCTCGAAGGCTGGTTGAGGATTAGGAAGTGTCACACAATTTTGGATTTTGGACTTGTCGTGAGCGTTCAGTCGAACGATTTTGGATTTTGGATTGATCCCAGCAATCAAGTCAATCCAGTAATAAATTACTTTTGCAACTTGGCGATATCAATATTCAGAATTTTTGCTAAATCTCTTATACTATCATAATCTTGATCTTTCGCTGCTCCAAAACCATCAGCTTTGAAGGGTTTAAGAATCTCTTTATCCTTCAATTCCAAAAAGGCTGCACGAATTTTTTCTTTTAATGTCGGTGCTAAATCAGAACGCATTGTCCACGGATATTCAGGATATTCTTTAGACTCTGCAATCACCTTCACTTTACTAGAATCAATTACTTTGCGTTCAATTAAGGATTCAAAGATAGGTTTACTCAAGCCACCAACTTGAGCATTACCATTTTGAACTGCCAATGCTACAGCATCATGTGAACCTGTGAACGCCTCTTTGTAGTCTTTTCCGCCGGGTTGCAATCCGCTATTTGCCAGCATTGATTTCGGAATCAAATGACTGGACGTGGAGGCTTGATCTCCAAAAGCTACCGTTTTACCCTTGACTTCTGCCAGTGACTTTACACCGCTAGCTGTGTTAGCAATGATCACAGATTGATAAGTAGTTTTGCCGTTTTTCTTCAAAGCTGCAAATGGCTCAATATCACTCTTTGTTTTCGCCAAAACGTAAGATAGTGGTCCAAAATAGGCTAAATCAACACGCTTGTTGCTTGCTGCTTCAATCATTGAGGAATAGTCAGTTGTAACGACAAGTTCAATATTTTTTTGGAGCTTTGTCTCAAGATACTTTTTAAATCCGTCATTTTTTTTAATCACAGTCGAAGGGGATTCATCAGGCAATAAAGCTACTTTCAGGGTTTGAGGGTCAGCCGACTCTGATGCAACTACTGGACTATTCCCAGAAGTTGCTTGCTTATTTGCGGATTGGTTGCTGGGAGTTTGACAACCGATTAAGGTAGCCATAATTAGCGTCATTGAGACAAGCGATCGCTTGTTTAGTAAAATAGTCATTGAGATTCTCCTAAATTAATGTCAAAACAGTAAACTTAGCCGTTAGGAATTAATGGTTTCCCGAAAGCTTTCATAGGAACACGCGGGATGCGGGAAACTCAGCGTCTTCAGACCTGAGAGGGAAGCGGCACGAGCGGTTTTAACCGCCGTGGTTTTTCCTGGTAGAATTAGAGAGCAAGTAGGAATAACTG
>Ga0123337_10003407_pt1 | contig 17003 bp, 15 predicted proteins | sample frozenSSSSmetaG_FD_89792 | JGI IMG/M metagenome (GOLD analysis project Ga0123337, IMG submission 89792) | Glacier valley bacterial and archeal communities from Borup Fiord, Nunavut, Canada, to study Microbial Dark Matter (Phase II) -... | ecosystem: Environmental > Aquatic > Freshwater > Ice >... | reverse complement strand
GGCGTCCTTGCCCGACATGAAACGCGCCGCATCGAACGTGTGGATCGCCATATCGAGCAGCAGAACGTTCTGCATGGCATCGCGCAAACCGCCGAAATGAGCGCCGATGAAGAAGTCGGCATGAAGCGCCGTGACTTCCCCGAGCGCCCCGCTTTCGATCAGCCGCCGAATGCGTCGCACGCCGGGTATGTACCGGCGGTTCTGGACGACAGCGTGGATCTTGCCGGCCTGCGCCGCCTGCGCCACCAGATCGGCAGCTTCGGCCAGACTCGCTGCCATCGGTTTTTCAGAAAGGACATGGCAGCCGCGAGCGAGCCCGATAGCCACTACGTCATGACGGGCGACAGGGATAACCACGTCGAAAAGCAGATCTGGCCTGGTGTCGTCCAGCAACGCACCGAGGTCGGCTCCGATGACGGCGTCGGTGAGACCGAACTCCGCCGCCAGCCGATCGGCGGCAGCACGATCAAGATCGTTCAGCCCGACAATCGTGATGCGGTCCCTCAGCGATAGCGTCTCGGCGATCGCCTTCAGCCACCCCCTAGACATAGCTCCGCAGCCGGCCAAAACGGCACGAAATCGCAAGTTGATCCTCCCCGATGGGGGCTGGCGCCGCGTCGATCGCGAATCTTCCCAACCCCACCCGTAAACGCTTACGAAACGACCGTAAGCGCTTACGAAAGCTATTCTTGGCTGCCTTCTCGTGTCAATAGGTAACGAAAATGAGGACCTCGATGCGGGGAATCGCGCGACTTGCCAAAGAGCTGGGCATCTCAACCGGGACGGTGTCCCGAGCGCTCAACGGCCGCGCGGACGTGAGCGATGCCACGAGGGAGCTCGTGCTCGCCGCCGCCAAGCGGCTCGGCTATGCCCCGAATCAAGCCGCTCGCACCTTGGCCCTAGGCACGACTCGCTCGGTTGGCTTCATGATGGACCTTGACCGGGAAGCGGCGGCGAGCAGCGAGTACTTCTTCATGGGCGTCTTCGACGGCGTCCAGTCCGTATTGACCGAGCATGGCTTCGACTTGCTGGTTCTGCCGCGCCCGACGAAGGCCAATTCGCTGGATTTCCTGCGGCGGTATGTAGCTCGGGGCGTCTTCGACGGGATGATTCTAGCGGCAACCCAGCGCATTGATCCCCGCATCGAATTACTAGAGGCTGCAGGACTGCCCTTCGCCACGCTTGGCCGCAGCACGTCCGGCGCCGGCTACCCCTGGATCGATCTTGATTTCGAGAGCGTCGCAAATGCTGCCGTGGACCGCCTTGTCGCTGCAGGCCACCGGCGGATCGCGGTGACGATTCCGTCCGACAACGTAAACTTCGGCTCCATCTTCAAAGCATCGTATGTGGACGCACTGAAGCGGCACGGCATCGATTTCGATCCGGCGCTGGTATTCGCTACAGGTCGCAATGAGGACGCAGGTTACAGTCTGGTCGATGACCTGGACGCGCTTGAAAATCCTGCGACCGCCATTGTGCTGATTTTTGAAACTGTGGCGATCGGCGTCTATCGCCGCATGGCGGAACTCGGTCGCCGACCCGGTCGCGATCTCGCCATCATCGGCTTCCGCGACGAGCCGACCGTGCGTTTCCTGACGCCGAGCCTCACCTGCTTCAGTGCGTCGCTGCACGAAATCGGTGAGGATCTTGCCAGCGCGCTGCTGTCCCGTATTCCGGCACATGCGGGCATTGTGGACGACCAGCCCTTGCGGAAGCTGGCACCCCTTACAATCAGGGTCGGCGAAAGCGGCTGACGACTGGCACCGTGCATTTCAGGGCCTTACGATCGGGCGCCAACCCGCTTTCGCACCGGAGAGGTGGTCGAGTGCGTCGATGACGAGCTGAAATCGCACCCCAATCAGACCGATTCTTGGCTCGCGGCGCTCAACGTCATGAGCTTCTGGGAAGGGATAACCAACGCGGAGCTGACAAAGGTCCTGCGCCTATCGCATCCGGCCACCAGCCGCCTGGTCGAGAGGCTCCAGGCTCGGGGGCTCGTTGAGACCCGCCCCGGTAAAGATCGTCGCGCCAGCTACCTGTACCTGCTCCCGGCAGGCCCGAAGCTGATTGAGCCGGCTCTCATTACTCGCTGTGAAGTAGTTGACCGTTACCTGGAGCCGCTCATCAGCGATGAGCGCGCGCAGCTCGAGCGACTTTTGGAAAAACTCATCCGCCCCCTCGCGGTGGGAGACCTTGAGGTTGCTCACTTCTGCCGCCGCTGCAGCTTCGCCTCGTGCCCAGACGGCGAATGCCCCATGCACACAGCCGCCGATTAGTGATGAAGCAACAAATCGCCATCTAGCGAACAGCCCCGGACCTGTCGCGCGGCCGCTTTGCGGCAGAAGTGGACGTCGACAATGACGCTGATCTTTGTCTCCAAACGGGTTTCAAAGGTTGCCGTCGCCGGCGTAGCCCTAGTCGCAACACTTCTCCCTTCTTTCAGAAGTGGAGCTCTCCCGTGCCTCGACGAAGCCCGGTCGCGCGCCGACGTAGTTAGCAAAATCTCGGTGAAACGCGACTTACGTGTATCCAGCTAAGTTCAGCAGTCACTCAATCGCAAAATGTTGCCATCCTACCTGACCGTAACTTGGCCGTCGGATGTTTGGGGAATGATAACTAGATGGGTACTGTGAATGAGGTGCGCCTGTATGTTGCCCGGAACGCCGCCGAAGCGCCAATGCATGGCGCCGCAGCGACGGGAACCTTCCATCGTTCGGTCTCCGGTACTCCATAGTCGCCCATGCGGATGCCGCTTACCGACCGTTCTCCGCGGGAGCAATCACGTTGTTCCAAACCAGAAGCGGTCGGAATGATTTCATGTATTCCCGCGTCGGTCAGCGGCTGTCGCCTTGGCAACTGCCTGGTGCTGTCGTGCTTCGGCGAGGTGCACGAAGACCGAGGCGAGGGCGATGAGGACGGCAATGCCCCCCATAGATCCGCCGACCGCGTCGCGAAGATATGCACCGGGGTAAGTGGAGGCCACGACGAGGACCAGCGACACCCACCAGCCGGCCTTGGAGAACAGCGGCGAGTTCACGATGTCGTCGCGCAGGAAGGCGAAGGCCAGGATAACTAGGAACAGATAGGCGTGCGGGTGCAGCTCCCAGCCGTTCCCGACCGCGCCGAAGCCGGTGATCACTAGGTCGGTGTACTGGGTCAGGTTCATGGCGTTGGGGATGTATCCGCCGCCCTGGTCGTTGAGGTAGAGGAAGAATTGCGAGACAAAGAGCAGCAGGATCGCCGCCATCATCAGCAGTCGGGCAGGCGACTTGTCCCGGAAGAATTCACGCAGCAGATCCATTCGGCCCTCTCAAGCGCTAGTTTGTCGTCGGTGTAAGCCGCGCCACTTCGCCCTCCGCGAAGAAGCGCTGCTCGTGATCTGCCGGCGTCACCTCGAGGAACCGGCGGAAGGCCGCCAGCGCCTCGGCGGGCCGTGCGGATTTGTCGTAGAGCTTGCCCAGCGACAGGAACACCGTCGGCATAGCCGGCTCGCTGTCTCGCAGCGGCTCGAAGGCAGCGATCGCGTCGGCGAGCGTGCGCTCACCGGCAAGCGCCATGCCCATGATCGCGCCGGCGCGCACCACCATTAACCGGTCGCTGGTCTCGCCACGCGCCATCGCCCTATCGTAAGCAGCCGCCGCGCCGGCATAGTCGCGCGTCGCCACGAGGGAATTGCCGAGCGAGAACCAGGCCTGGGCGTTCTGCGGGTCGAACTGCGCCCAGTTGCGGTACATCGTGGCGGCCGCCGCGAAATCCGGCGCGTCGCCATACTTGCCGTAATAGAGGTTGCCTAGCGCTTCCAACGCCGCGGGATCGCCGGGCGCGACGGCCAGGGCATCCTCGAGGTGGGCCTCGCCGTGCGCCCGGCGGCCAAGTTCAAGCTCCGTCCGACCGGCTAGCACCAGGTGCAGCGGTTCGCCAGGTTCGAGGCTCGCCGCCTCGAGGAAGGCGCTGACGGCCGCCGCGCGGTCGCCCTGCAGGGAGGCAACCGACGCGCCGGCCCTTGCCAGCTCGAGCGGCGTGGCGCCTGCCTGCTGCAGCGACGCCCCTGCCTCGTCGAAGCGGCCCAGATGCGCCAGCGCCAGCGCGCGGTTCACCCTGGCCTCCACCAGCTTGCCATCGAGCGCCGTGGCGGCATCGAAGGCGGCCAGCGCCTCGGCATGATTGCCCCGGCTCATCTCGATCTCGCCGATGAGGTTGTAGGCCCACTGCGCCGCCGGATCGCGCCGCCGCACCATCTGCCGGGCCAGCACCACCGCCCGGTCGGGTTCGGTACGCGACAGGGCAGCGATCGAGACGAACGGATCGAGCTCGCTGAAGATGTGCTCCGCCGCCGTGCGAAAATAGTCGCGGCTCGGCATCGTGCCGATTTCCGGCAGGTCGATCATCGTCGCCGTGCCGCGCAGCACCCGCAGCCTGAGCCGCATCTGCTCGGGCACGCAGGCCGGCGTGCTGCAGGTAAACTCGCCCGAAATGCGCGTCTCGAACAGGTTGAGGAACTGCCGCAACTGCGACACCACCGCCTCGAGCGACAAGCCGCTCTGCGGGATGGAAAAGTCGAGTGCCCGCCCCTGCGGCACCGCCACGAAGGTCCGCTTGGCAGTGTCTGCGGCCGCCTCGAGGTCCTTGAGCCCGTCCCACACCCGGTTGGCCACCACGTCCGGCGTCAGACCCATCTGCACCAGCGCCGGCGGCACCGAGATAGGCTCAATGACCACCTGGTTCTTCCACAGCTGCGTCGCCAGCGCCGGGAGCAGCAGAAAGAAGGCCACAAAGAAGCTGAAGTTGATCAGCAGCGACCGCACCGTATTTGAGGTCGCCTCGACAGTCGGCAGTGAAACCAGCCGCCGCGGCGGTGACATCTTGGTAGCCGAAGGGTCGGCCGGCGCGGCCAGAATTTTGCCGTCAGCCTGCGCCGCGGCACCGCTACCCCTGTGGAACGCCCGCCGCTTCGGTCCGGTTGGTTGGTTCTTCTCTGCCACGCTGATCCCCCACCCTCACGGTAGCGACACATTCTTGATTGTCCATAGGCCACCGGCAGCTATCATTCATCCCGCCGAGAGGGGTTCCGGCGATGGACGGGCACGATGAAGCGACTGGTGATCTGTTTCGACGGCACGTGGAACCGGCTGGATGCGTCATATCCGACCAATGTGCTGTTCACCGCCGAGAGCGTTCTGCCGGCCGCGGCCGACGGCACCGTACAGGTCGTCTATTACGACGAGGGGGTTGGTACCGAAGAGGGCGAGTCGCTGACCGGCGGCATCTTCGGTGCCGGCCTGCTCCGCAACCTTTCCGAGGCCTATCGCTTCATCATCTTCAACCATGCCCCGGGCGACGAGATCCACATCTTCGGCTTTTCCCGCGGCGCCTACACTGCCCGCTCGCTCGCCGGGCTGCTGGCGACCAGCGGCCTCGTCTCCCGCCGCCACGCTGGACGGGCCAATGAGGCGATCGCCCGCTATCGCAAGCGCGAGGCCTCGCAGAGTTTCCACGAGGCGATGCTGGCCTTTCGCTCCGAGTGCTCGCCCGACCTGTGCGTCTCCGAGGACGAGGACGACTGGCGCTGCCGCAACGTCGAGGGCCATACGCCCGGCGCCCAGCCGCGGTTGCGGGTCACCTACCTGGGGGTCTGGGACACCGTCGGCTCGCTCGGCATCCCCGGCTACATCGCCTTCGCCAACACCGTGAACCGCGGCTTCCAGTTCCACGATGTCAGCCTGTCGCCGATGGTCGACCGGGCCCGCCACGCCGTCGCCATCGACGAGCGCAAATACGATTTCGCCCCCACCCTGTGGGACAACCTCGACGAGCTGAACGCCTTGCGGCGCGCCGACCCCACCGCCCCGGATGCGCCCTATCAGCAGGTCTGGTTCCCCGGTGTGCACGGCTCGGTCGGTGGCGGTGGCGAGCGGCGCGGCCTGTCGGATGCGGCCCTAGTCTGGATCTGGGACGGTGCCCGCCAGGCCGGGCTCGAATTCGACACCGGCCCCGGTTCGCGCTTTGCCTCGCTCAACCCCTCGCATCGCGAACAGCTGGAGAACCGCGAGCGTGCGGCAGTCGGCCTGCTCGGCACCCTTCTCGACACCCTGCCCAAGGGCGACCGGCTCCCTGGCCCGGTGGCGCTGCACCAGGTCAGCAGCATCGCCCAGCAGCGCTGGCGCGAGGGCCCCGAGGCCCTCCCCGAAGGCCGCTCCTACCGTCCCCAGACCCTACGGAACCTCGCCGACCTGCTGGACGAGTGACGCAGTCACAATGGTCGAGGCCGTCACATATAGCCGATGCATGGCGTGGGCGGCGTCACCTGTAGGATGGGCAATTTACGCTCGGTGTGTGTCCTCTTCGGGCCAGAAGCCGGCCTTTGAGGTTAGGATCGAGCGCTCGCGTAACAGAGGTCGGTTTCGCACCACAAGCGGCCACGGAGACCGGGACCCCTAGAGGCAAGAGTTGGTCCGTTCGGGGTTCACACCTCTACTTCGCCAACTCCGGAATGTCGCGGTATAGGGCGAGGCATTCGGGGTTAGCGAGGGCCGCATCGTTGGCGATCGGACGGCCTTGTATGGTGTCGCGGACGGCTGTCTCGGATATCTTCCCCGACCTTGTTCGAGGAATTTCAGTCACAGCCAGAATGCGCGCCGGAACATGGCGTGGCGTCGCCCCCGTACGGATGCGTCGGCGGATCACCTGCGCCAACTCATCGGTCAGCGCGGCGCCGTCACGCAGGCGGACGAACAGCACGATGCGCTGGTCGCCGTCCCAATCCTGGCCGACGGCAATCGCCTCCAGCACCTCGGGAACGGACTCGACCTGCCGATAGATCTCGGCAGTGCCGATGCGCACGCCGCCGGGATTGAGCGTGGTGTCCGAACGGCCCTGGATGACGAAGCCGCCGGACGGACGCCGCTCGGCAAAGTCGCCATGCGCCCAGACCCCGGGGAAGCGCTCGAAATATGACGCCCGGTATTTCTGGTGATCGGTATCGCCCCAGAAACCGAGCGGCGTCGAGGGATGCGCGGCCCGCGAGACGAGCTCTGCGGGAAGGCCGTTGACGGGGAGCCCCGCGTTGTCGAACGTGGCGATGTCCATGCCAAGCATCGGCCCCTGCAGCTCGCCGCGCCGGACCGGCAGCGTCGGAACGCCACCGAGGAAGCAGGCGCAGATATCGGTGCCGCCGGAGATCGAGGCGAGGTGCAGGTCGGCCTTCCAGTTGCTGTAGACGTGATCGAAGCTCTCGGGCAGCAACGGCGAGCCTGTCGAGAGGATCGCGCGCAGCGACGTGAGCGCATGTGTCCTGGTTGGCGCAAGGCCGGCCTTGCGGCAGGCATCGATATACTTGGCGGAGGTGCCGAACACCGCGATGGCTTCGGCGTCGATCAGGTCCACCAGGCGGTCCGGATTGGGGAATGCGGGGTTGCCGTCATAGGTGACGAGCGTGGCCCCGGCAGCGAGGCCGGTCACCAGCCAGTTCCACATCATCCAGCCGCAGGTGGTGTAGTAGAACAGCCGATCGCCGGGTCGCACGTCGCATTGCAGCACGTGCTCCTTGAGGTGCTGCAGCAACAGACCGCCGGCCCGATGCACGATGCACTTTGGCTTGCCGGTGGTACCGGAGGAAAAGAGGATCGCCAGCGGCGCGTCGAACCCGAGCCGGGCGTAGGCGATGGGGCGGGCCGCATAGGGAGCCAGCCAGCCATCGAGCGGAACAGCGGGCTTGACGAAGGTCGCGTCGGCAGCGGGCTCCCCGAACAGCACGATTTGTTCGATCTCGGCCGCGGCGGCGATGGCGTTGATGCTGGCGGTGATATCGAAACGCTTGCCGGCATAGCCATAGGAGGGCACGGCGACAAGCAGTTTCGCTCCGATCTGACCGAGTCGGTCGGCAGCGCCCGCCGGTCCGAAGTCCGGCGAGCACGACGCCCACACCGCGCCGATTGCGGCGCATCCGAGATAGCAGGCGATGGCTTCGATATCGTTGGTGACGATGGCCGCCACGCGGTCGCCCGGCGCGATTCCCATTGCCGCCAGCGCCTGTGAGATCCTTGAAACGAAATCGGTCAGTTCGCGCCCGCTGATCTCGCGCCGCGTGCCGTCGTCACGATGGGCGATGATCGCCGGATTTTCCGACGCGCGAGAGAGGAGGTTTTCCGCGTAGTTGAGGGAGGCGTCTGGAAAGAAGCAGGTGGCGATCTGGTCGATGCCGGGTGCATAGACCGTGCCGCCCTTGCTGCCCACGATGCCCAGAAAATCCCAGAGCCGGGAATAGAACGCCTCGGGCTCGGCGACCGACCAGGCATGCAGCCCGGCATAGTCCTCGGGCGCGAAGCCGGCGGCGCGCGCAAAGCGTGCGAGCGCGGTGGCTTCGATGCGGGCTGCGTCGGGCTGCCAGAGTATGTCGCCGATGGCGTCAGACATTCTCCACCGCCAGGGCAATGCCCATGCCGCCACCGATGCAGAGTGTCGCGACGCCGCGCTTGAGCTTTTGCCGGCGCATCTCATGCAGGAGAGTCACGAGAATACGGGCGCCTGACGCGCCGATCGGATGCCCCAGGGCAATGGCGCCGCCGTTGACGTTGACCCGCGCCGGATCAAGCCCGAGTTCGCCGATCACCGCGAGGCTCTGCGCCGCGAAGGCCTCGTTGATCTCCCACAGATCGACATCGCCGATGGCCCAGCCAGCCCGCTCCAGCGCCTTGCGGCTAGCGGGGATCGGCCCGAGCCCCATAACCTGCGGATCGACCCCGGCATGGGCCCAGGCGGCGATCCGCGCCAGTGGCTCGAGCCCTCGCCGCGTCGCGTCATGCTCGCCCATCAGCACCAAGGCGGCGGCGCCATCGTTGAGGCCCGAGGCATTGGCGGCGGTCACCGTGCCGTCGTCGAGGAAGGCCGGGCGCAGCTTTGCCATGGCCTCGATCGACGCGTCGTGACGAATGTGTTCGTCCGCATCGACGAGAACAGGGCCCTTGCGTGAGGGGATTTCAACCGGGACGATTTCGGCGGCAAAGCGGCCCTCGTGGGAAGCGGCGGAGGCCTTTGTCTGCGACCCCAGCGCGAAGGCATCCTGCGCGGCGCGGGTGATCTGGTGGGCACGCGCAACATTCTCGGCAGTCACCCCCATCGGGTAGCCGTAGAAGGCGTCGTTGAGACCGTCACTCGCCACCGTGTCGCGGAGGCTGACGTCGCCAAATTTCCTACCCTGCCGGATGGCAGCGACGTGCGGGGCATTGGTCATCGACTCCTGGCCGCCAGCGACGACGATCGAGGCCGAGCCGGTCTGGATCTGCTGGTGCGCGAGGACCACTGCCCGCAGTCCGGAGCCACAAACCTGGTTGACCAAAGCCGCCGGTGCGGCATCAGCGAGGCCAGCCCGACGCGCCGCCTGCCGTCCGGGGTTCATCCCCGCGCCGGCAGTGAGCACCTGACCAAGAATGGTCTCGTCGACGGTATCGGCCGGCACACCGGCATTTTCGAGCGCGGCCTTGATGACAATGGCGCCGAGCTCATGCGCCGCCAGCGGCGCCAGTACTCCGCCTAAGGAGCCGATCGGCGTGCGCCGGGCCGCGACGATGACGGTGGAGGGAAGCGACATGGGGGCCTCAGAGCGGCTTTTTGAGATAGCGCGAAAGCACGCCGATAATGCCTTCGCGGAACAGCAGCACGCTGACCACGAAGATGACGCCTTCGATGACCGTCACCCAGGCGCCGAGGCCGGCGAAATAATTCTGCACCGTGACGATCACCGCCGCGCCGACGATCGGCCCGAAAATCGTGCCCATGCCGCCCAGCAGCGTCATCAGCACCACTTCGCCCGACATGGTCCAATAGACATCCGAGAGGGAGGCGAGCTGGAAGACGATGGCCTTGGTAGCGCCTGCCAGACCCGCCAGACCGGCCGACATGACAAACACGGCGAGCTTGTAATGGTTGACCTTGAAGCCGAGCGACACCGCCCTCGGCTCGTTGTCGCGGATTGCCTTGAGCGCCTGCCCGAAGGGCGAGTGGATGATCCGGTAGATCAGCAGCAGCCCGCCGAAGACGATGGCGAGAACGACGAAGTAGAGCGTGAAGTCGTTGGCGAGATCGATCAGCCCGAAAAGCTTGCCGCGCGGCACCGCCTGGATGCCATCCTCGCCGCCGGTGAAGGGCACCTGCAAGGCAAAGAAGAACACCATCTGCGCGAAGGCCAGCGTCACCATGGCGAAATAAATGCCCTGCCGGCGAATAGCGAGAGCGCCGATGCCAAGACCGAGCACGGCGGCCGATCCAGCGCCGAAGAGGATCGCGAATTCCGGGGTGAAGCCCCAGACCTTGGCTGTGTGTGCCGCAACATAGCTCGCGAGCCCGAAGAAGGCCGCGTGGCCGAAGGACAGCAGCCCGCCGAAGCCGAGCAGCAGATTAAGCGCTGCCGCGAAGAGGGCAAAGCACAGCACCTTCATCAGGAAGACCGGGTAGAGGACCAACGGCGCGACGAGCAGAACGGCGAGGAGGCCGGCAAAGACCATCATGTGCAGCCGCGGCGTGCCCGTGGGCAGCGAGGCCGCCTTGGAGACCGGGGCCGTTTCGGTTTCGCTGCTCATCATACTGCCCTTCCGAAGAGACCTGCCGGCTTGATCAGGAGGACCATTGCCATAATGACGAAGATCACCACGGACGAGCCTTCGGGGTAGAAGACGCGGGTGAGACCTTCGACGACCCCGAGCCCGAAGCCGGTGAGGATGGCGCCGAGAATCGAGCCCATGCCGCCGATGACGACCACTGCGAAGACGACGATGATGAGGTCCGCACCCATGTTTGGATTGACCGAGTAGATCGGCGCGGCAAGGACGCCCGCCAGCGCCGCGAGACCGACCCCGAAGCCGTAGGTCAGCGTGATCATGCGCGGCACGTTGATGCCGAAGGCGCCGACCAGCGTGGGGTTCTCCGTGGCGGCGCGGAGATAGGCGCCGAGCCTCGTCTTCTCGATGGCAAACCAGGTGGCAAAGCAGACGATCAGCGAGGCGATGACCACCCAGCCGCGATAGTTGGGCAGGAACATGAAGCCCAGATTGGTGCCGCCCGCCAGTTCGCGTGGGATGGTGTAGGGCAGGCCGGAGACGCCGTACTGGTTGCGGAAGAGACCCTGGATGATGAGCGCCAGCCCAAAGGTGAGCAGTAGCCCATAGAGGTGGTCGAGATGGTAGAGCCGGCTGATCATCAGCCGCTCGATCACGACGCCCGATGCGCCGACGACGATGGGGACGAGGATCAGCGACCACCAGTAGTTTATGCCAAGATAGGTCATGCCCATCCAGGCGAGGAAAGCGCCCATCATGTACTGCGCGCCATGCGCGAAGTTGATGATGTTGAGGAGCCCGAAGATCACAGCCAGCCCCAGGCTGAGCATGGCGTAGAACGAGCCATTGATCAGCCCGAGCAGCAATTGCCCGAACAGTGCCTGCGGTGGAATGCCCAAGAGTTCGAACATGAAATGATCCCGGCTGGTGTCCCGGCGCGCCCTCGAGGGCGCGCCGGGCTGGCTAAGGTTCTACTGCGCGACGAGCGGGCAACCGCCATCGGCGAGCGGCCGGAAGGCTTCCGCGGCGGGGATAGTCGCCAGCGTCTCGTAGTAGTCCCAGTCGCCGGTGGAGGCGGACGGAGCCTTGACCTTGAACAGGTACATGTCGTGCAGCTTGCGGCCGTCTTCACGTACCGAGCCCTCGCCGAGCACGGTGTCGCTCGTCGGCATGGCCTTCATCGAGGCGATGAGTGCCGCGCTGTCCTTGCCACCGGTCGCTTCGACCGACTTCAAGTAATGCAGCACGCCGGAATAGACGCCGGCATGCACCATGGTCGGCTTCTTGCCGCCGCTGAGGCCGGCAAAGCGCTCGGACCAGGCCCGGGTATTGTCGTTCAGGTCCCAGTAGAAGCTCTCGGTGAGGACGAGGCCCTGCGCTGTTTCCAGGCCGAGCGCGTGGATGTCGGTGATGAAGATCAGCAGCCCGGCGAGCGACTGGCCGCCCTGGGTGATGCCGAATTCCGACGCCTGCTTGATGGTGTTGACGGTGTCGCCGCCGGCATTGGCAAGCCCGATGACCTGCGCGCCCGAGGCCTGCGCCTGCAGCAGGAAGGATGAGAAGTCGGTGCCCGGGAAGGGATGCTTGACCGTGCCGACCACTTCACCGCCGGCCTTCAGGACGACGTCCGTGGTGTCCTTTTCCAGCGCCTGCCCGAAGGCGTAGTCGGCGGTGATGAAGAACCACTTGGTGTTGCCGGCCGCCACCATGGCGCCGCCCGTGCTCTTGGCGAGGGCCCAGGTGTCATAGGTCCAGTGCAGCGTGTTGGGCGAGCACTTGGATCCGGTGAGGTCGGCCGAGCCGGCTCCGGAGTTGATGAAGACCTTGTTCTTTTCCTTGGTGATGTCGCTGACCGCGAAGGCGGCCGACGAGGTCGGTACGTCGACGATCAGGTCGACGCCGTCCTGGTCATACCACTGTCGGGCAATGCTGGAGGCGATGTCCGGCTTGTTCTGGTGATCGGCTGAGACGATTTCGACATTGATGCCCTTTGCGGCAGCTTCGAAGTCTTCCACTGCCATGCGGGCTGCAATCACCGAGCCTTCGCCGCTGAGGTCGGCATAGATGCCCGAGCGGTCGTTGAGGACGCCGATCTTGATGGCGGTCTGGGCGATAGCAGGTCCTGCCATCATCAGGATCGCTGCGGAGAGCAGCAGGGTTTTCGCGAGTTTCATCGTGGGTCTCCTCCCGTTTCGATGCGTTCACACGCCCAGATAGGCGTGCAGTTTTCCAAGATTTGCGCTGAGGTCCTGGTTGGCGATTTCGTCGATCACCCGACCCTGCTCGACGACGTAATGTCGATCAGCGATCGAGGCGGCGAAGTGAAAGTTCTGTTCGACGAGGACGATGGTGAAGCCTTTGGTCTTGAGCTCGGCGAGCGTGCGGCCGATCTGCTGCACGATGACCGGGGCAAGACCCTCGGTGGGTTCATCGAGCAGCAGGAATTTCGAGCCGGTGCGGAGGATCCGGCCGATGGCCAGCATCTGCTGTTCGCCCCCCGACAGCTTGGTGCCCGGACTGCCAAGCCGCTCGGCCAGGTTGGGGAACATGGCCAGGACGTCGGCACGGCTGAGCCCGCCCTCGCGCACCTTGGGCGGCAGCATGAGGTTCTCTTCCACCGACAGCGAGCCGAAGATGCCGCGCTCCTCGGGGCAGAAGGCGATTCCCGACTTGGCGATGGCGCGCGGCGGCAGGCCGATCAGTTCGGCACCGTCGAACCGCACCGATCCCTTGCGCTTCCTGAGGATGCCCATGATCGCCTTGAGCGTCGTGGTTTTGCCGGCGCCGTTGCGGCCAAGCAGTGTCACCACTTCGCCCGGGCGCACGTCGAACGAAATGCCGTGCAGCACGTGGCTTTCATCGTACCAGCCATTGAGGTCGCGGACCGCAAGCAGCGGTGCGGTGGTGGTCGCGCTTTCGATGATTGGGGCATCAGCCATGGGCCACCCCGATATAGGCTTCGATGACCCGCTCGTTCCTGGAAACTTCCGCATAGGGCCCTTCGGCGAGGACCTGCCCGCGGGCCAGCACGGTGATGCGGTCGGAGAGATCGGCAACGACAGAGAGATTGTGCTCGACCATGAGGACGGTGCGTTTGGCGGCGATCCGCCGGATCAGCGCCGAAATGCGGGCCACGTCCTCCTGCGCCATGCCCGCCATGGGCTCGTCGAGCAGCAGCATTTCGGGTTCTAGAGCCAGCGTCGTCGCAATCTCCAGCGCGCGCTTGCGGCCATAGGACAGTTCACCGGCCGTTTCACCCGCATAGGCCGACAGACCCACATCGTCGATGCGCTCCAGCGCTTCGGCATCATACTGCCTGAGCAGCCGCTCGGGCCGCCAGAAATCGAAGCTATCGCCGCGTTCCCGCTGCTGCAGGGCGATACGGACATTCTCGAGCACCGAGAGTCGAGGGAACACCGCCGAGATCTGGAACGAACGCACCAGCCCAAGCCGCGCGATCGCTGCGGCGGACAAGCGGGTGATGTCGCTGCCCTTGTAGAGGATGCTCCCTGAACTGGGCTGCAGGAACTTGGTGAGGAGGTTGAAGCAGGTCGTCTTGCCTGCTCCGTTTGGCCCGATCAGCGCGTGGATGCTGCCGCGGCGAATATCGAGATTTACATTGTTGACCGCGACGAAGCCGCCGAAACGCTTGGTCAGCTGCCGGACCGATAGGATAGTGTCGTCAGCGCTCATTTCGCTGTCCAGCCGCCGTCGATCGAGATCGCCGAGCCGGTGATCGAGCGCGCCATATCGCCACAAAGATAGGCCGCGAGTTCTGCGATCTCCTCGGGCTGTACGAACTGCCGGGTGGGCTGGGGCGCGAGGAAGATGTTGCGGATCACTTCCTCTTCCGAAAGCCCATGCACGCGCGCCTGATCGGTTACCTGTTTGGCGACCAGCGGTGTCCACACATATCCGGGGCAGATGGCGTTGACGGTGATGCCTTTCTCGGCCGCCTCCAGCGCCACGGCCTTGGTCAGGCCGACGACGCCGTGCTTGGTGGCGACATAGGCGGACTTGAACGGCGAGGCGCGCAGGCCATGGGCCGAGGCGATGTTGATGATGCGGCCCCAGCCGCGTTGGGTCATGCCGGGCAGGGCGGCGCGAATTGTGTGAAAGGCCGAATCCAGACTGACGGCGCGGATGCGGTCCCAGTCTTCCGGCGGCATATCCTCGATCGGCGCCACCTTCTGCACGCCCGCATTGTTGACCAACACGTCGAGATGTCCGAAGGCCTTGATCACCTCGCCGATGAGCGCATGGGCGGCGCGCGGGTCGGCCAGGTCAGCCTCGAAATAGCGCACCTCCGCATTGCCGAACTGGGCCAGCGTGTCTGCGACATCGGCCGCTGGCTCAAAACTGTTGAGCCCGACGGCATAGCCCATCTGCGCAAACTTCTGAGCAATCGAAAGCCCAATACCGCTCGTCGACCCGGTGACCAGCGCCACCCGCCTGTCGTTCTGCACGCGTTTCTCCACCCTGTCGGTCGGCCTTTGCGGCCGCATTCTTGAGAGTTACATCTCAAGTTCCGTGCCAAGTGGCGAAAGGCCCGGATCTGCTGGTGTCAGGGTCGCGGCAATCACTGAGAGTGTCCGGAAAGCCGGACACCGTCCCGGATTCAGGACACGATGTTGTGGCGACGGAGCTTCTCGTAGAACTGCGAGCGTGAGACGCCGAGCCGGCGCGCGGCTGCCAGCTTTTCGCCATGGGTGGCATCGAGCGCGGCAAGGATCGCCTCGCGTTCGGCATCGGAAAGGCGGGTCGCGAGGTCGGCAACGGACGCAGGCGCGGTCGAGGTGGCGCGCGCCGACGAGGAAGGAAGGGCTCGCCGGATGGCGGCGGCGTCCAGCACTTCGCTCGGGGCGAGCGCCGCAGCTCGCTCGAGTACGTTGCGCAGTTCGCGCACATTGCCAGGCCAGTCATGCGCCTGCAGCAGGCGTATTGCTTCAGGCATCAGCACCCAGCCGCGCTGCCCCGGCGTCCGCATCGTCTGTTCGAGCAGGGTCTCGCAGAGCACCGCAATGTCATCGCGGCGCTCGCGCAAAGGCGGAATGCGAATGGCGAGCACGGCGATGCGATAATAGAGATCGGCACGAAAGCTCCGATCAGCCAGTTTGGCATCAAGGTCCTGCGAGGTTGCAGCGATGATCCGTACATCGACCCGCCGCACCGTGTTGGACCCCAGCGCCTCGACCTCGCCTTCCTGCAGCACGCGCAGCAGCTTGGCCTGGATCGCCGACGGCATGTCGCCGATCTCGTCGAGAAACAGCGTGCCGCCGTGGGCGAGCTCGAACTTGCCCTTGCGCGCCTTGCGATCGGCCCCGGTATAGGCGCCTGGAGCGACCCCGAAGAACTCCGCTTCCAGCAATTGCTCGGGCACGGCGGCGACATTGACGGCGACGAACGGGCCGTCGGCACGATCCGACTGCTGGTGGATCGCATGGGCGAGGAGTTCCTTGCCGGTGCCGGTCTCGCCGAGGATGAGCGCAGCGCCTTCGCGCAAGGCGAAGCGGCGGACCTGTGACTTCAGGTCCTTGACCACGTCGCTGACGCCGATGAAGCTGGACAGCGAGTACTTCGTCTCCCGCTCGCGCGTCAGTGCCGCCTGGGCCCGGGTGAGTTGCTTCTGCAGCGCCTCGAACTTCTCGAGGATGGGCTCAAGGTAGTCGACATTGTCGTAGAACACGAAGCCGATTGCGCCATCGACCTTGCCGGCTTCGTCCTTCAGAGGAATCCGGCAGACGACGAACTGGCGATCGTCAAAGCGCATTATATCGAGGAGGATGGGCTTGCCGGTTTCGACAACTCGGCGCATCAGCGAGTGCGGGATAACCTCTTCGACCGGCAATCCAGTCGGGTCGAAATCGGGCGCAAGTTTCAGCAGATCCCGATAGCGCCCATCCATCCAGGTGATACACGACCGATCATCGACGATGATGGCGCCCCCGAAATACTCGCGCAACAGGCTGAACGCACCGATCGCCTGCTCGATACCGGCGTGGCCGTTCTCAGGCAGGAGGCGTTGACTGGCTGGCTCGTTAGCGGTCATTGGCTACTCGGATTAGCAGGCGGCCTGAGTTTAGTGAGCCAAAGCCGCTTCGGCAAATGCGCTCGGCGATCCGTTGCGCCCCACGCGCCAAGTCCGCCAAGACGGCACAGCGTGGCCCGAACACTTGTTAGGTCGCGCCATTAAGCTCGCGCTACCAGCGCGTGGGAACGGCTGCTGGTCGAACTCAAAGAGTCTGCCTTTGGAAAAAAGATGACATTCGGGAGAATTTCATCTCTCCGGAGATAGACTTGTTACCCCGATTTGCAGCTTGAGCGGACCGAAGCGGCAGGAACGTCTGCGTTGATCACTGCGGCGCTGCAAATCCGCCAGAGATCACCAGATTCTGACACGGGGCGCAGACTACCCACAACAGCAACCCTCGGCGTGGGGGACAAGCGACCGCT
>Ga0123337_10003406_pt1 | contig 17009 bp, 39 predicted proteins | sample frozenSSSSmetaG_FD_89792 | JGI IMG/M metagenome (GOLD analysis project Ga0123337, IMG submission 89792) | Glacier valley bacterial and archeal communities from Borup Fiord, Nunavut, Canada, to study Microbial Dark Matter (Phase II) -... | ecosystem: Environmental > Aquatic > Freshwater > Ice >... | reverse complement strand
TGCGATTAGGGGCGGTACTGGGGTGTACCCCCACCCTTACCAGGCATTATGCCTATTGGGGCACCGTTTGGTCTCGCATTTTCGTAACAAAACGAGTAGAATCAACTCATGAGACAGTGTGGGTGCGCGAGCCTTGCCAGCATCGTCACGCCCAGGGCTAAACGTGGGCGTCCGGGGGTGTATTGCTCGAATGCGTGCCGTCAGCGTGCTTACAGGGCCAGGCGGGATCTTCCATCTGCCATGCGCGATGCTGTGCGTTGGACCCGGTGTGATGGTAAGCGTCCCGTCACTGTTGATGGGGGGCCGGGGTCATCAACGAACCGTGCCACCTGGGCATCATTTGATGCTGTGCAGCAGGGTGCGGGGGATGGTTTTGGGGTGATGCTTGGTGATGGTCTGGGGTGCTATGACCTTGACCATGTGTCTGATGTTGTCGCCAGGGAGCTGATAGCGGCGATCCCTGAGCCCGTGCTGTATGTTGAGCGCTCTGTGTCGGGTGAGGGCTTCCATGTGTTTGTTGAGGCCGATGAGGGTGTTGGGTGGAAGCGTCCACCTGTTGAGCGTTACACCCGTGGGAGGTTCATCCGGGTCACACTGAACATGGTTACCAGGCTCGGCTAGTCGGATAAGGGGGTTCGCCGTTTGTGGCGTCCCATCCCTTAGCGCCTTTGGATTGGTTGCATGTGGCACATAGGACCTGCCATGCGTTTGGGTCCGTGTTGGTCTCGCCCGTGACTGCGAACGCCACGATTTCGTCAGCATGGGAACCATTGGGTGCGGTCCTGTTGACGTAGTCGAGCTCCGTGTTGCAGGCGGGGCAGTTGGTGATCCCACGAGACCTGGCCTCAGCTAACACGATCTTGACCATGCGTTTGTGGACTGCGGTTCCTGTGCGTGAGGTTGTCATGGCCTCTCGTACCTACTTGGCTCAGGGAACTGTGCGCGGATGAACTCGCCGGCCAGTCCGTTCCACGAGTCGGTGTGTGTTGAGACCCACAGGCTGCTACTGGGCGCCTCGTTCTTGAGTCGCACCTTGGTGTCTGCCATGCGTTGTGGTGTTCCGTTGGCATGGATGGTGCGCCACATGAGGCGGGCTTTACGATCAGGGCTGAGGTTGATGTCGTCAAACTGTTGTTTGAGCCTCGACCTGTTTACGACGCTAGGGGCATGAATCTCACGACATGGGGCGTTGGTGCCGACAAGGCGCATTGTGTCGTTGAGCGCTTGTCTGCGGCCCCTAATGGGTGCTTGGTCGAGTGTCCAGTTGTAGTACGCGGGCAGTGTTGCTAACGGCTCGAGCAGGAACATGTCGTCATCAGCCAAGATCACATCATCGGCGAGTTGGTCACTGTCGAGCACTGCCATGAGGACGGCGTGTGCGTGCTCATATTTGCCGCCACCATTGGGCACGTTGATGTGTGGGCAGGTGAGCCACGGCGTATACGTTCCGGCTGTCCAAAGGTTGCGATACGGAAGATGCTTGGCGAGCGCCCGGATGGTGTAACGCAACTCTTCAGTGGGTTGGCCGACACGGATTACTAGGTCAAGCGAGCTCGTGGTAAAGGGCTGTGAGTTGCTTAACACTTTCGGTTCCGTCATGCCAACGCTTTGCATGGTCGAATCCGATCTTGGCCCATTCCTTGCGCGTGGCCACACTGGTCATGGCATCAATGGCATCTGCGAGGGTATCTGTGGTGGCCGTGAAGAATGGGCGTTGCTTAAGCCTGCTATCCATAACCTCGAGGATGTCGTCTGTTGCGCCGGCAATCACTGGGATGCCCAACGCCCACGCTTCGACCGCGTTGTTGCCGTAGCCGAGTTGCACTTGGTCATATAGGACGTCACAGGTGGCTTTAAGTTCGAGACATTCTGCCCACGACTTGCCCTCAATGAGCACGGGCTCTACACCGAGTTTGGTGCACGCTGCCAGGAACGCCTCGGTGTCTTTGATGCCACGATCTGTGGGCGCATGTCCAACACGGATGGACTTAGTGCGACGACTGGCAGGTCGCATGGTCTCAGGAATCTTGTGGGGTTGCGGCACCCATGTGAGGTTATTGCCAAAGCGCAACAGGTCAACGGTTGCGACTACTGCGCGTGCCCCTGCACGTTCAACTTCGAGGTTGAGTGCGGTGCTGTTTTCGCGGTAGTAGGTGCCGTGGTGGTGCAGCACGAACGGCTTACGTGGCCCCATGAGGCGCATGGTGCGAGTGTTGTTGTGCAGGTGTGCGACGTGTGTGCGGTCCCATGCTGCGGGCGCTTCTGACCAGTCCATATCGTGCGGGTAGTCGATGTAGTTGGTGGAGCGTGCAACTGACCTGAACTGAATGTCAGCGTTGCCTTTGAATGCTTGTGTGAGTCCCCAACCTTGGCCACCAGTGTCGGCTCCTGCGTGGATGGATAGTACGCGCATGATGCCTCCGTGGCGGGTTTATGGTTCGCCGTGGAGGGTGCCGGTTTAGTAGCAGCCCGCGTCTTTCATGGCGTTGTCGATGTAGGTGAGCACGTCGGCGTTGCTTTGCACGTCGAAGGTTTCTTGGAGTGCGGCACAGTCTTTGGCTGCGGCGTCCTCATCAACGAATTGCTTGAGGGTGGCACCGTTGGGAACGTCGTCCCAAAAGTTGGTGTCTCCGCATCCCGCTAGTGCGAGTGTTGCAATGGAGGCGATGGCAATGGTTTTGATGTTCATGTGACCATCGTACCGCTTGGGGTAATTTGCATATTGGTCCCCTTCCGCTGCGTCGACGCCACGGTGCTAGGCATCTGAGGGGTTGAAGGCTAGGAGCAACACCCGCGCCAATCGCGCAGCCTCTCCAGCTTCGGCTGCGGTTTTAAATGCACCCACTTGCTGTCGGTGCCCGTTGATGCAGACCCTGGCTATCCATCGCGATCTGCGGGGAGACCACGTTACGCCTCGATATCCGGACGTTCCGTTGCTCTGTGGGCCGAGCCTGTTCTGCTGATTCTGGGCTGCGGTGGCGCGCCTTAGGTGTGCCGGATTTACGCAGGCTCGGTTGTGGCAGATGTGGTCGATCATTAGTTCCTTGGGAATGCTTCCGAATTCCGCCTCGTAGGCCACTCGGTGCGCCCTGGCCCCTCGCCCATGTAGCCAGAAAAATCCATAGCCTGTCGGATGTACCGATCCCGTCCAGTTCCAGCAGGAGTCGGTCACCTCGGCTTTTGCCCACAGTCTTGCCGTGTCGGATGGTGTAAGGTTTCCCATATCAACTCCTTGATGAGTTGGTCATGCCCCCGGTCTGTTTGCGCAGATGCGGGGGTGTTTTGTGTGGTGGTGATTCCCTGCCGTTGTCGCCGCCGCTGTCTAAGTGTCAGCCCGTCTAGGCGCCGTGTTTGGTGTGTGTGCGGTGCATTGGCAGGGGAAGTTGTTCTCATGTGGCCGTTGGTGCTGGCCCCTTGTGTGGTGTGGTGTGCGTCGTGTTGTGCAGCGGTTGGGAAGATGTGGGGCTTGGTGCAGCAACTCTCCCTCGAGAGGGCAAGTCGTCTGCTGGGCAGGCTATTCAGCCTGTTCCCGATTCCAGCCAAGCGCTGGACATCTATGGGCACAAGCACCGCGCGCTGGCGACCGGGACTTCCCAATCCTGACCAGCGTCGCGGGCTTGCATGTTCTCGAGAGTGTGCATCGTTGAGAGGCAGTCGAGGACGTGTGCGGCCTAGATGCGCTTACGGCCTAGGCGGCGTCTCACCGTGAAGTGTCGGGTGCATCACGGGAAGTTCTCAGATGGTGGACGTCATCGCTCGTTGAGTGAGAGTCCGGACATAGCAAAAGCCCCTGCACGTTCGACCGTCCACAGGGGCTTTGCTTAGTCAGAGTTCTTCCGACTGGTTTCAGACTATACCTAAACGTCCACGTTTGCAAGTGGGTTGGTGAAAGAATCTTGTGAGTTTGCAAGGAGCCTGGCGTCGCATTGGTGTGTTGTGTCTGTTGAGCAGGTTGCGGTGGGTCGCCAGAGTGTTAACCCGTTTTCTGGGATTGGGTGGTCGCGGTCGATGGGGACACGCATTTCGCCTGGGCATTCTGGGTCGAAGCATGGGACACCGATGGGGATGTTTGCTTGGCCGTCTGGGAATGCGACTGTGCGTGCTTTCTTGGTGAGCTCGTTGACTTCTTTGCCCATGATGTTGGTGTCGAAGTGGCCTATGCGGGCCGCTAGTGCACTTAGGAGGATGTCGCAACCTCCTGTGGGTCTACGCCATGTCACGTCGTCGTTCGTGAGGTCTCGGGCGTATGTGTTGGCGAATCCTTCGATGAGGCGCATGGTGTCGAGGACTGTGGTGTTGATTGGGATTTGGCCTTCGCGTGATCCGCCGCGTCCTGCGCCTTCTCGGTGGCCGATGAGGTTGTCGAGTAGTTTCCAATAGCCACCGAGTTTGCGGAGGTTGTCTGCGAGGGTGATTGGTGTGGCGAGCTCGCGCCATGCTTTCTGGGCTTGGACTGCGATGGGTTCGGTCATGCGTTTGCCTCATGCTTCTCGCGACCGTCAAGGCTGTGGTGCGTGACTAGCCAGCCGTTTGACCCGTCGTCGCGGAACACGGCCTCCACGGTTGGGCCACATGGGCAATCGGACCCCACGTCGTCATGTTCGATTAGGTCATTCACTGGAAGCACGTGTACCGGCGCTCCGTCATTGCGATCCTGTGTCATATGTCTCTCCTGGGCTTGTGGTTGGGCGACGGTGGTCAGGCGTCGTCGTGGTTGTTGCTTGGGGCCGACATTCCGGTTTGTTGGTCCGGGCTGACATTGGCGGTCATGAGTTGCCACCGTTCAGCCATGCAAGGATCGCGTCGGCGGTTCGGTACGAAATCTCAAGGTCTAGTTCGTCGCGGCGTGTTGGCGCGTGAAGTTCACTGTGGTCATATCCGAGGACTCGACGCGCCAACTCGTCCCGGTCGATGGACCCGAAGACGTCACGGGCGGTCTCCTGGCACTCCCTGGCGGCGAGGTATGGTGCCCAGTTGTGTACTGCTTCTGCGCCCGCTTCGATTGGTGTCATGACTCCGCACCCCCGTCATGGGCGCCGGACTCGATGAGTGCGCGAAGTTGCTCGATCCATTCCGCCCGCTCGGTGGCGACGGCTTGGGCTGCGACCTCGGCGGCGTGGGCGGAAAGCCAGCGGTGGAAGCGGGCCAATGACTCGCCCCGATGCCCCGCCTGCATATCCACGAACGCCACCCACTCACGGAACTCTGCAGTGCTCGGCGTGTATGGCTCACTCATCGCGCTCACCATCCAGGGCACGGATCGTGGGGCAGGGGTAGCGAACTAGGCAGTGGGCACACGCTTGAGCCGTTCCGATTGAGCCAGTAAACGTCGCCGACCGCTTCTGATACTCAACGGGACCATGCAACTCACGCACCCGCTTAACCTGTGCTTCGAGGCTGGCAATGGTGGCCCGGTAGTAAGCCTCGGTCGCGTGTGTGGCGGTCATCGGTCCAGCGCCCCGATGATGAGAGCCCAGATAATCAAGGCGGCGATTGTGAATGCGGCACCGATCCACAGCGGCGAAAGGACCCACCACCACGACCAAGCGATATACCCGGCCAACTTGAGAACGATGAACGCGACCGTCAGTAGGCCGGTGAATCCGATACCGCTCGATGACTGCTGCGTGTTGTTGCTCATTTTTCCTCCTTGCTCCGTGCCGCTAACTTCGCGGCTTGCTTGCGTGCTTCTGTTGCTGCGGGGTCTGCGTCGATCTCGGCCAACGTTTGCGCGGCCTCGGCTTCACGTTCAGCTCGTGCCTTCTCGTGGGCCAATCGCTCCCGACGGTTGGCATCCTTCTCGGACTCGACCTTGGCCTTGTCGTCTGAGCGGCGTGCGTCAGCACAGCCGCCACAGTTCGACCCCAATGGCTTTCCGTGGGGGCATGTTTTTCCGGTGTCCTGCTTAGGTGACTTACCCCCCAAACTTGACCCTTCTTCTTTAAGGGGACGGGACGGGTCGGGACGGGTCGGGTCGGGGTGTTGTGACGTACGCGTTAGTAACGCGTTAGTAACGGCGTTGTCACGGCGTGACACATCTCCGTCGCTCGCCCCAGTTCCACCCTTCCTCCACCGTGCCTGACGCTCCCTAGCCGTCACCCTTTTTGCTTCCTGCTCGGCGTGTGACGGGTTGTATTCGAGGTAGTCGTTGATCTCCCACCCGCCCTTAACTGCGACCCATAAACGCGCCTTTACCAGGGAGTCAACATGCTTGCGAAGACGTGGCCCGTGTTGCATGTCGGCAATGTCGTCCTCTGTCACGAAGCCGTCTGTTTCGTCCTTTGCGCAGGCGTGCAGAGCGGTGTCGTGAAGCCGGTATTGGCTATCGGTGAGCCGCCTGATTTTTCGGTGCTCAGGGAACTTGTCGTCCTTCTTCAGCCATCCCACGTGTGCTCACCTCCTTCAAGTTGCTCGACCTTTACCCCGAGCACGACCACACCTCGGCCTAGGTTGTGTCGCCAGGGTGCGGCGAATCGGATGGTGGTGCGCAAGATTTGTCCGTTGTCGTCGCTGAGAACGCCGGCGTCAACGAGCCCATCCCAGAGCCCTTTGAGCGAGTAGTTGTCTGGGTCGCGGTTGATCTTGTCGGGCCACACAAAGGTGACGACACCGCGAGCTGGTGCCTCGACGTGTGGTAGTCCTTGTGCTGCGTCGGCGATGAACTGTCGGAGCATTTTGCGCTTGGGTCCTGATACGCGCCAGATTTCGGTTTTGTTGGTGTTGCTGAGATCCTTGATGGGGATGGCGATGGTGAATGAGGCTCGCGTCATGATTCCAACTCCACGCGGGTGAGTACGTCGATTAATTGCCGACCAATGTGTTCGGTATATGCGGGCGGGATTGCCTCACACATTTCTTTAGGTGTCATCCAGTCGATGCCCATTGCGGCGGGCCACTCGTGTTGTCCGCCAGCGTTTCCGTATACCTGCACCACCGTGGACAGGCGAACCTCTCCGTTCGGTCGCCAGCTCGTCCAATAGCGCGGCGTCTTGTACAAGTGGTGCGAGCAGGCGACGCCCTCGAGGTCGATACTCGACTCGAACATTCGATGCCTGCGTATCGGAAGCCCGAGCGATGTTCCGCAGATTCGAACTGGCGACAGCATTTCCTTTGCAGCGTCGGCAACGTTCTCAATTACATATGGGCGACCTATCGCGATGAGTAGGTCGCGAGTCTCTGCGATCATGCGCGTGTGGCCTCGCACTCGTCCGAGCGCGTCGTTGACGCGGCCAAGGTTGAGGTAGTCCTGACATGGCGGGCTGGCATGGATGGCGTCGAACTCGTGCCCGTGCGCGGCGAGGTACTCGAGCGCGTCGCCTTGGTGGAACTCGAAGGGATAGTTTGGTTGTGGGTTGATGTCCACTCCCACAACGTCGAACCCCGCACGGTGGTATCCAACCGCCGCGCCACCAGCACAGCAAAATAGGTCGAGCAGTCTTGGGTCACTCATCCCGTGCCGCCTTCCACCTGTCAACGATGTGCAAATGGTCGGCGCGTATCCAGCGGTCTTTGATGTAACTGGATGAGCGTCCGTCGAGTGTGATGGTGATGGTGCGCTCTGTTTCGGTCACCACGGCCCCGGTGTGCGGGTCGGTCCAGGGGTTAGAAAGGGGGGGCATTGTTGTCCTCCGGAGCCGATGCCCACGGGTCGTTGTTTGTGGTCGCGCTGGGTGAAGGTGTGAATCCGTGTGCCTTGCGCTCGGTGCGTGACACTTTGGCTGTGGCGTACGTGAGCGACGGTCCAACCTCGTCTACGCGCATCTCCATGACGGTTCGCTTTTCTCCGTTCGCATCCCAGGACCTAGAAACCAGGCGCCCTAGGACGACAACCCTCATGCCCGACTGCAAGCTCTCGGCCACGTTCTCAGCCGCCTCACGCCACAGTGAGCAGTTCATGAACAGGGTGTCTCCGTCTACCCACTCCTCACCCCTCTTGACGCGCGGTGTGCTGGCGACGGTGAAGTTGACAACCGCTGCCCCTGATTGGATGAAGCGCAGGACTGGCGCGCCGGTCAAGTTGCCGACCACCGTGATCTGTGTGTCATTCGCCATTAGTTGGCCTTCCTGGTAATGAGTTGGTCGTTGGTTGCGTGTTGGTGGCAGTCTTTGCAGTAGCCGGTGAAGTTGGGGCGTCCTCCGAGTGGGCGTCTGATTCCGCAGCGTCGACAGGTGTATGTCTCGGGGTATGTGTCGCGGTCGGGTGTGCGTGTGGCTAGGTGGCTCATGCTGCGACCTCGTTGCGCTTGAGTTTGACGATGAGGTCTGCCCGGTTGGCGCGATACAGCAGGCGTTCAAGTGAGTCCTGGTGCGTGTACCCGAGCCGCGTGAGCGCTTCGGTCATGCCCACGTCGTCAGCAACCATCCACTCGAGGTCCTCGACCACGTAGGCGCCGCGAAGGTGGATGTTGTCCTTGAGTAGTCGCGGGTCGGCGGGGTAGAGACTCCAATAGGAGCGCCTGCCTTGTGCGCGCACCTTGTGTACCTGGAGCCGATACTTGATGCCGTTCTCGCTGAGCCCCGTTTCTTCCGCGAGCTCGGCAATGGTCATGAGTTTCATGCGATGTACCGCCTTGCCATGTCGAGCCCGGCGTCTTTGAGTCCCTTGGTTCGCTCGGCTTCTGCTTTGCGTTCGTCTTGGTTGAGTCCGCCCCAGATGCCTTGTTCGTCGGTGTGGTCGATTCCCCATTCACGGCAGGCTTCGAGGCGTGGACAGTTGCCGCACATGGTTTTCGCGGGGCCTTGGTTCTTGGGGTTTTCCTCGAAGAAGATGTCCGGGTTGTCAATGTCGGAGCAGATGCCGCCTGAGATTTGGGGGATGCTGTTGAAGAACTCGCCAACGGTGGGCGTGGTGCGATGTCCACCAACGGCGAGGATCGTTTCGTTGCTCGGGTAGGTCATCGTCCAGCCCCCCGTTCGTAGTCGCGGTCACAGGTGCAGACGCGGCCACAGATGCCACAAATGTCGAGTACGCAACCTTCCGTGTGGCCGTCGTACTGGTAGCACTCAGGGCATGGATATAGGTCGATGTCGTCGTCGTCTGCGAGCTCGATGATTAGGGCCATGCTGATTGCGGCACCCTCGTCGTACGCCCCGTATGCGAATAGTTGGCGCAGGATTTCGGTGGGTGTTTTGCTTGCTGCCCGGTTGGGGGTGGCAGCGGGCGTGACGGTGATCGCGTCGAGCATGTTCACGGCGTCTTGTAAGCCGGGGAACGCTTGACCCAGTTCGGGCGGGGTTTCTTGGGCGTCGAGCGCGGCGATGGTGGCGGTGACGACGGGTAACACTTCCTCACGCCATGCGTGGCGGGTGAACGGTGGCAGTGATTCCCAGGGCATGTCATGCATTGGGTGATCGTCTGCAACGCCCGCCCTGTTGCGTTCATACTCGGCACGTGCCACGGTCTCGACAATGGCTGTCAGGTCGCGGTCGGTCACTTTGCCCCCCCGGTCAACTCGGCGACCTGCGCCACGATCTCGGCTTGACGTTCAGGGGTCGCGGTGTGCCATTCGTTGCGCAGGACGTCGACCTCGGGGTTGGCCTTGGCGGACTTGGTTGGTGCGGGATCAGTCAGGGGCTCAACAGTGAATGCGCCGAACTTTCCCTTGGAGGTCGGGAGCGATACGGTGATGCGCTTGTCGATGTGGCTGGCGTGGCTGATCCTCGTGCCACCGGTCTTGTCCTTGCCGAACGTCACGTCAGGGTCGCGGTAGAGGCGCACCTTGTGGCCGATGTAGTTGTCGGCCTCGTCGCCCCAAAGGTGTGCGAGGATACGGCGCATCGTCAGCCCCGGACGCCACGCCCTGTCGTACTCGGCGAGCGCGATGTTGAGCGGCTGATCTGGTGCACCCTGACTGACGCCCGTGATGGTGAAGTCGCGAGGACCGCTAAGCAGGTCTACGTTGTCGAGTTGGTCGCTCTTGCCGACCAGCATGTGTGAGATGTTCATTAGACGTGCGCCTCCATGAAGTAGTCGATGTATTCGGTGACCGGCAGCCCATTGGTGGCTTCGGCGTATTGGCGCTCCATGCTTCGAATGTTTCCCTCTAGTGCGACAACCGCAGCGGCGATGATGTCGAACCATTCGTCGGACGCTTCGACGCGTTGGCGCCACATAGGCATTCCGCCGCAGTAGGAGAGGTAGTCGCACCACTCGCGCCCAGACACGAACATGCCCGTTTGCATCTGGGCCATGTGTCCGTGCTCGACGGGCGCACCGAGGATGCGGTCGAGTTGAATCTTGGGCTCAGCGGACTTAACTTCGATCAGCCCGTCGTCGCCCACGAGACCGTCAGGCGAGTAGCCCAAGCGCGCAGTGTTGACGTTGCGCTCCATGAAGCCGACCTCAGTGGCGGGTGCGTGCAACTCTGAGTACAGGTTGCGTGCCAGTGGTTCGTCCATGTGGCCGCGCATCATGGCGTCTGACGTGAAGGTGGGTTCGATGCGTCCGGTGATTCGTTCGGCGGTGAGGAGCCGTGCGAGGGTGCGTGACGTCTCGTTCGATGCAACCTTGAGCGTCGGTGTGACGAGTCGGCCCATGACGGATGCCGTGACGATGCCGCGTCGAAGCTCGAACCACTCGTCGGAACCTTGGGGGACGTCGTTGTGAATGATCATGCGCCCATCACCCCCATGAGTGCAGCAACAGCGAGGATGAAGCCGCAGATGACGGTGGCGGATACGTTGTCGATGCGGCGCTGCTGGTCGGCCCAGAATGACTTGTGCCACACGATCGCAGCATCGGAACCGTCCGCATGGTCGCAGTGGTCGCGTGCCCATTCGTCGGCGTGCTTGGTTGCCCACAGAATCTTGGGCGCATACCAGTCGTGTGCAGCCAACGTGTCGATGATGCGGGTGCGTGCCGGGTAGGTCCATGCGAGTGACCCGAACCGTGCACCGAGCCGCGTGTTGTATCCGCCGCTTTCTTCACGTGTCCAGTCGATGCCGGGGATGGTCCACTCGATCTGATAGCGGCGGGTCATGAGGTCACCTGAGCCCACACGAGCGCCTCAAAGTCTGCGGCCATTTTGCGGAGTCCTAGCGCGCCCTTGTATGGGATTGGGCGCACGAGCGGGCGGGGGTTCTCGAGAGCAAAGTGGTATCTGCCCATCGCCCACGGTGAGCATGGGTTGCCATTCCAGCACTCCGTCTCGGGGTGAACGTCCGCCAGGTTGACCACGCCGATGATCGCGCCCCGGTTTCCATACCAGGGTGAGACGTGGTGACGATGTTCGTCTGGGTGGGAAATGAGGTCTGGCACCATGGCCCTTGGTTCACGAATTCCCGCCCGCGCCAATTCTCCGACCACATGGGCAACACGTATGTCGAGGGGGCTGACGGCTTCGTAATCAAGATTGAGTGCGACGTGAATTGCGACTGGGCCGCGATACTCTCCCGCGATATTGCGGATACGATTCTCGATGTCCTTGCCGCCGTGGATGATTGCCCACGCCCAGGGTTGGCGAACGGTAAGGACTCGCATCGGCCCGCTCATCGTCCAACCTCGCGCATGTCCCACACGTACTCAAGTGCGGCGATGAGCGGAGGTCCCAGCAACATGCCCAGGAGAAACGATGCGACCATCACGACATCGTGGGACTCGAACGCCCATGACGTGAAGGCGGCGATTGCCACACATGCCGCCAGCCACACAACAACGACGCCGGCAAGCCTCCAAATGGTTCGCATCATCGTCCGACCTCGATGCCGTGGTGGATGGTTGCGAAGAGACCAATAGCGAACCCGGCCATGAGTGCGACCACGGGGAGCAGAAGCCAGAAGGCCAACTTGACTGCGGCCCTCATCGGGTCACCTCAATAAGTGCGATTGCGGCCTTGAGATTTCTCAGCACCGCGTCCTTGGCCGCGTAGTCCCTACCGCGCGTTGAGGCCGAGAATGATCCGGGGTCGCTAAGCCAACGACGCTCATATTCCTGGATGGACTCAATAAGTTTGATGACGTCCTGCTCGCTCATCGGGTCACCTCGCGGCCTGCGGTGATGCCCTCAGACAGCACGGTTACCTTGCCGAACTGGTCGATGTGCCCCCACAGCACTCCGGCATCACCGTTTGTCCACCAAGGATTATTGGTGCTCGTTCGCACGAAACGCACGCCGCCCGCTTCAACAACGGCACCCAGCCCAGCCGGCTCATCGGGCCCAGGAGGGTTGTCGCGGAAGTAGTCTTCGGCAGCGTGGAGCGCCGTGCCGTTTGGGTCGTCGTTATATAGGGGTCCAACAAATCCGCGCGGCAGGTCCCATGTCCAGGGAGTGAGTTTCACGGTTACTCCGTCACCCTCAGCCCAGGGCGTGACGCTAACCACAGGCTTCGGGGGGTACGTTGCCGCGTGCCAGGCCCTAAACTCAGCGCGCATCTTGTGTGCCTGTCGGACAAAGATCACGCCTCCGACATGCGCCGCAGCGTCCGAATACCACTGGTCAGGGAAGTCGTCGTGTCCGATGCTGGCGAAGACCCCAGACAGGCGAACAGTCCACCGCCCCTTGCGGAACTTGCCATCCCCGTCCTCGTGCCAGGTGTCGCGCTCGGCCTCTTGCTGGGCTTCGAGTATGTCGTCACACAACTTGCATCCGGTCTTGTTCTGGTTGCTCATTTCGATCCCCTTCGATAAACCTTGATGAGCCGTCCACCGGCCCTGTGTTTGGTGTTGCCTAGGAGTGCGGTGCGTCCAGGAATGGCTTCGAGCTCGCCAGCACGGACCATCGCGCAGATCGTTGCGCCCGGCGTTGGACCGGTGGCCCACTCAGGCAGGAATTGGCGTACCCGTCCGTAGTCGACGTCACCCTCAGCGGCGAGGATGAGGAACACGGACTCGCGCACAACTTCGCGGATCTCGTGCTCAACGGTGGCTGACAGTTCGGCGTTACGGGCCAGTTCGGGGAGAGTGATGGTCATGAGGTGCGCCCATCTGTGGGCGTCTGCTCAAATCCCCAGCGCCCGTTGTGAATAATGGCGGATGTCTCGGCGGCGTAACGGCTAGTGGCGATGAGCACGCTAGTCCCCGCAGTGACGATCCACGTCTCATTCATGCGTCGTGCGTGTGCCCTAAAGTTCGGGTCGAGTACGCGCCTGTCCATGTGCTGCGGTGTCGGCTGCATCAGACCCTCCCGGCGAGCACGAGGCCCCGGAATGAGGCGAGGATGGATGCGACGAGTGCGACTGCACCGAACTGCCAGTGAGCGTCGAGCACGGTCTGCATTTCATGCATCTGCCAGACCGCGATGACGAACCCCGTGGCCGCTACTACGAACGCGGCCTTCACTTCCGCACCTCGCGCATCGGGCGTTCACGGTGGGTGACTTGCTTGCCACGAATCGGGGTGTGAGTCGGGCGGATGTCCTGCGCCGACTTCCACGTGAGATATGCGGGGGTCATGAGGCGGCCCCGCCCATGGGGAAGCGATCTACGTCATCGGCAGCCCATGCCGCAATGATGTCGCGACATTGAGGGCAGTCCTGAGGGTGTGGGCGCACGGGTGGAACATGTTGAGGGTCGTTCTCTTGACGCCTACCCGGCGTCTGCGTCATGCTGTCCATTGCATGACTCCTTTCGGTTGAGTTCTCTCTTGGGCGTAAGGGGTTGTGCATGGCACATGCGCACTCGTGGTTGGGGGCGCATGTGCCGCTCTAGTTGGTAGGGGCGTGCGTAGGGAGCGCGCCAGTCATGACGCCTCGACCTTGGGCTTAATGGTGGGCAGTGAACGCACCCAGGCGCGGAGTTCCTCGGGCTCGACAACGAACTTCTGTCGCCCGACCCAGCGCACCTCGAGGTCGCCGCTCTTAGCGGCGGCGTACAGGGTGGTCTTGCCGATTCCTGTTGCCTCATGCGCCTGATCGGCGGTGAGTGCAATGGCTGCGGGGGTCATCGGTCGATCTCCGCGAACCAACCCGCGAGCAGTGTCGCGGGTTCCATATCCAGTGCGGTCGCGATCCTTGCGATCTCTCCGAGTCGGAAAGTGTCCGGGTCGCTTAGGCGGCGCTGGAACTTTGGGGGAGTCATTTCGGTGGCCGCTGCAAGCCGCCCCACCGATGACCTCCTTCTGGCAACCTCAGCCCGAATTGTCGGTGCTGGTTCTCTCTCTGGTGTGTTCATGGCTTCACCGTAATACACGCATCCGTCAACTGTCAACACGAAAACGTAACCAATTTTTGCGTAACAGTATGGCCAGTCAACGAATACGTGGACTAGCAGGGATTCTTGCAGTAAGATCGCCGCATGAATATCAAGGACGAGCAGGACCTGGCCATAGCGCGGCACTTCATGCGGGCGCTATCAGTCGCGCTCGCCGACAAGGGTCTAACGCGCAAGGACGCCGAGGCTCAGGCTGGGCTTAGTCACGGCACGATGACTCACTGGGTGAGCGGGAGCCGTGCGCCCTCGGTGTTACGTTTTGTTGAGGTGGCGGTCAAGCTGGGCATCGACCCCGGCGCATTGGTCAACGACGGCTACCGACGTGCGCGTGAGGCCGGACTGCTCGACGGTGTTGAGGTTGTCGGTCTGAGCCAGTAGTGCCGCGAGTATGCACGATGCGGCATATCCACTTGTTGCGGCGGTTCTGGCGAGCCACGCCAGGCTTCGGTCCTCGTCTGCGGTGGTGGTGCAGTGCTGCATACTTGCGTCCCCTCAGCGGTTCGCCACGGCGTCCTTGCCGTGTGTCTGGCGGCAGTCGTTCCCGGCGCCCCTCTTACACAATAGGGTTGCCCGGTGACATCGCGTGACAGCACTTGGCTACACAAGTGGCTACACTCAAGATTGGCGGGACGGGAAAGGCGGGGGATTCCCGCACGAAGGGCCAGTAGCTCAGCTGGTTAGAGCAGCGGACTCATAATCCGCTGATGGGGTAGACTGATACCAGGGCATACGCCCATTTACCTGCATATTTGCCCTAGTAGCGTGTCATAGCGTGCTACTTTGTGCAGTACAAATGGCTACACAAATGGCTACACTTTGGGGTCAGCATGGCTCGATCAACTCAGGACATCGGAATCGTCTACCAACGCGCCGACGGACGATGGGCAGGGACACTCAACCTCCCACCCAGTCACGACGGTCGACGCCGCCGCAAAGTGGTCTACGGCAAGACGCAAGCCGAGGCCGAAACGAAACTGGGCAAGGCGCACCGGGCACTCAAACGTGACCGTGACATCAAGACGCGAGTGCCAACGGTCGCAGAGTGGGCGGACACCTACTACAAGCGGTGCGAGCAGGACGGCACGCTGGCACTGTCAACCCTCAAGGGCTACCGGCAAAAGGTCCGAACCATTGTCACGCCGGCCATCGGCAAGATCCGCCTCGACGCACTCACGCCACAACACGTGCGCCAGGTCCATGCGCAAGCCGTTGCTGATGGTCGCTCGCCCACGAACAAGCAACAGGCGCACGTGATCCTGTCCGGGCTCCTGTCGGCGGCAATGGAAGATGAGTGGATTCGAGAGAACGTCTGCTCACGAATGAAGACGCCACGAGCGGCACACTTCGACGCCGAGACGTTGACCGCCGCCCAATCAATCGCGCTACTCGACTGGGCCAAGGGTCGCGAGTGGCACGACCTGCGTGTCTCCGTGGCGCTACTGGCGGGACTGCGCAGTGGGGAAGCGCTGGGACTCACACGCCAGGCCGTCAACCTTGAGAACGGCACACTCGATGTTGCGTGGCAGCTCCAGCGCGTGCCCCCCGGTGCTAAGCCGTCGAGCACTCGCCCAGCGCATCACGTCGATGGCAACTACTGGCTGCTCGAGCCCAAGGCTGATGCTTCCCGTCGAGGCGTGCCGATGATGCCCCGGTTGCATGACTTGATGGAAGAACGCCTAGCCGAGATGCCCGACGATCCGTGGGCGCTTGTGTTCACAGGGGCTCGAGGTGGACCAATGTCACACGAGCGCGACTGGGCGCGTTGGCGTCAGGCGCTCGACGGTGCCGGGGTTCCGCGCATCCGACGACACGACGCCCGGCACACTGCTGCGACCCTGCTGCGTGAGGCCAAGGTTGACCCCCGCGTTATCCAGGCGATCCTTGGTCACTCGACTGCGGCGATGACGGCGCACTACTCACACTTGGGCGCAGGCGAGCGGTCCGAGGCCGTCGCTCAGTATGGTGCACTGCTGGGGATCGCGTCACAATAGGCCGGATTGTTGACGCTTACGTATTGACTATGCACGCATACGTGTGTCAAGATGTGGGTATGGACATCGGGTGGACCGATGCAGGAGAGGTAGACATGGCTAATGACCACACGCCCGCCGAGGTGGTAGCGCCTGCCTATATGGCGTTTCACTCCCAGTCCCGCGATGCCCACGGGATGCCGCTAGTCCCTGGGTACAACGTTGACCCCGTGGACATTAGCGCTGGGCTTGAGTGCGCAGTGAAGATTGGATACGACGACGGGATTGCCGAGATGGTTGTGGTGTACGCACTCCAGCGGCACCAGCGAGGCGAAGAGGACGGGGCCGAGCGAACCTGGCTTGCCCAGTATCCCCGCGACCTCACCTCTTGGCGCATGATCCTCGCGTCTGCCGTTGCCCAGGGGACACGCGCCATCGAGGCCACGTCATGAGCACGGCTGACGAGCGGGAGGTTGAGCGCATTAAGGCGGTAATCCTTGCGTCGCTAGAGGACGGCGACGGGCCATACATGCAGGACTGGAACGATGGCACGTGGCTGATTGATGGCGATGTCGACATGGGCAAGTTGGCTCGCGATGTGATCGCAGGCTTCCACCTCACCACGCCCGACACTGAACGCCGGGCTGCTCTTGACGAGTTGACCCGCGAGGCTACCGATGGACCCACGACAACACAGTTCGTCCAGACACGGGAGGCTGCGAGTGTCATCCCAATGCCCTCGGATACAGTGGCAGTATCCGTGGCTCCGAACGCGACGCCCCTCACCACCCCCGCGACGGAATGTGACGGGTCTCGTGGGTGCGCGTCCTCAGTCGACGTTCACGGATGCTTCGGCACCACCCCCGCGACGGTGCAGAGTGTGGAGGAGTTGGAG
>Ga0123337_10003401_pt1 | contig 17017 bp, 14 predicted proteins | sample frozenSSSSmetaG_FD_89792 | JGI IMG/M metagenome (GOLD analysis project Ga0123337, IMG submission 89792) | Glacier valley bacterial and archeal communities from Borup Fiord, Nunavut, Canada, to study Microbial Dark Matter (Phase II) -... | ecosystem: Environmental > Aquatic > Freshwater > Ice >... | reverse complement strand
TGCTTTGCTGTTGCCACTCGCTCTGCTCGGAAGTATTGAGCAAAATCGGCTCAATACTTCCGCAAAATGCTTTAATCACACTGAACATGACAGACCGCATTGCGCTCGAGTAGCACAGCTTGAACTCGAGGGACTCACTAAAGACTCGTACGACTTAGCCAAAATATCGCCCTTCACTTCCTTAAGGCGTACACAACCAACTCGCCATAATCGCAACGTCAGCGGAAACCGCTTCAAGTAAACGCCAGCCCTTGGCGAATAGACTTGGAGATGCACTCGAGGATGAGAAAGCACGAAGTAGCTCCCGCATCCAATACGCCGATGGAGCGCGCTCCCAGGCGGCTGGCCCGCCCGACTCGCGCCTGCATATCACGGGTGGATTCCCAACCCACCCCAGCGGCCTGAACCATCTGCTCGAGGCAGCTTTCAAAGGACTCTCCCCGCGTGAGCGAGGTCCGGTAGGTCTCGAGCGCCGGAATCAGGGTGTCCATCAGGGTCTTGTCGCCCACCGCCGCGCCACCCACTTCCTGCACGGCTTTGGTCCCGGCTTCCAGAGCCTTCAGAAACAGTGGGGCATCGAGCGAGTCGTGTCCCTCGAGCGTTTCGGAGAAGGCCAGAAAAAATCCACCGTAGAGCGGCCCCATCGAACCCCCGATGCCCTCGAGCAGGGTGAGGGCCAGGTCCTCGAGCGCCACTTGCAGCGCAACCGGCCCGGTGCGCGCCCGAATGCGCGCGCCCGCCTGGGTAAAGCCCTTGCTCATGTTGATGCCGTGGTCGCCGTCGCCAATCGCGCCATCTATCTCGCTGAGGTAGACCTTGTGGGCCTCGATGGTCTCGATCAGGAGCTCGACCACGAATCCGCCGTCTTGCAGAGAAAAATGCTGGCTCATCCCATCACCGTCAGGCCTATGGAGCGGCAGGGAGCCGCCAGTAGGTCGCGCAGCTCGCGGTCCAGGCGGGTCAGAGTGAGGGTCACGCCCATCATCTCCAGCGAGGTGAACAGGTTGCCCACGAAGCAGCGGTCCACCGCGATGCCCTCACGCTCGAGCCGAGCCGCTACCTCGCCATACAGGATGTACTGCTCCATCAAGGGGGTCGCGCCCAACCCGGAAATCAGCACCGCCACCGTGTCGCCCCGCTCGAGCGGAAAGTCGGTCAAAATCAGCTCGAGCATGGCCGACGCCATTTCAAAGGCGCTCACCGTGGGGCGCACCTCGAGACCCGGCTCCCCATGATGCCCGATGCCCAGCTCCATGCTGCCGTCCGCGATAGAAAAATTGGGCTTGCCCACCGCCGGAATGGTGCAGCTCGAGAGACCGATTCCCACGCTGCGGCTGTGGTCTATGGCCTTCTGGGCCAGCCGGATCACCTCGCCCAGCGCGTCTCCCCGCGCCGCCGCCGCGCCGCCCACCTTCCACATCACGATTTCGCCTGCTACACCGCGCCGCTTGTCCGCTTCACTGCGCGGGGCTGAGGGTACGTCGTCGTTGGCCACCACGGTCTGCACCTCGAGTCCAGCTTTCTGGGCCAGCTTGAGCGCCATCTTCACGTTCATGTTGTCGCCTGCGTAGTTGCCGTACAGGCAGGCCACCCCCGCGCCGCCGTCCGCCGCCATCATCGCGTCAAAAAAGCTCTTAGCGCTGGGCGAGGAAAAAATCTCTCCAATCGCTACAGCAGTCATCAACCCCTGGCCCAGATAACCCACAAAAGCGGGTTCGTGGCCCGAGCCGCCCCCGGTGACGACTCCTACCCGTCCCTGGCGCGCTCCACCCGCCCGCCGCAGCACTCGAGGGTTCCCGGTGGCCTCGAGCAGGTCTGGGTGAGCTAAAATAAGGCCGCGCAGCATGTCCTCGACGACTTGGTTGGGGTCATTAATTACTCGGTTCATATGGCTCCTGGGGGGTGGGGAATCGGGAATCGGGAGTGGGGAGTGGTTTTTTGCCTGACGGTCTGATGTGATGGGGTTCATAAAGGCGAAAACCTGAGTGATTTAGGCTAAATCTCAGCGTGCAGTTCTTGCTCGAGTACCTTGATGCGCTCGACTTTTTCGCTTGAGCGCCCCCCCTCGAACTCGGAGTCCATCCAGGCGTCCACGATGGATTTGGCCAGCTCTGGCCCCACCACTCGAGCACCCAGACAGAGAATCTGCGCGTCGTTGCTCTTTCTGGCCCGACTCGCCGAGTAGGTGTCGTGCGCCTGAGCGGCCCGCACCCCCGGCACCTTGTTGGCCGAGATACACACCCCAATTCCGGTGCCGCACAGCAAGATGGCCCTCGAGTACTCGCCTCCAGCCACCTTTCGGGCCACGGCCACCGCCACATCGGGATACAGCGCGGTCTGGCCTGCCTGCACGCCGTAGTCGTCTACGACGGTACCAGCGGCCTCGAGATGGCGCTTGAGAATCTCCTTGAGGTCGTAGGCAGCTTCGTCGCAACCGATGGCGATGTTCATGGGGTCCTCCGCTGGGGGAATGGGGAATCGGACAACGCTCGAGCGGGCATATTAGATTTCTTTCAGTCTGATTTTTAAAGTTGACATTACGTGTCAGACACTGCCTTCTGCCTTCTGCCTTTTGCCTTCAGCTCTGCGTCTCTCAAAAAAGTCTGCTCAAATAATCGTGTAGCCACCGTCTATCAGGATGTTCTCTCCGGTGATGAGTGCGGCGTGGTCGCTGACCAGATACAGCGCCAGCGCCGCAATCTCCTCGGGGCGTCCGAAGCGGCCCAGCGGGATTTTTTTCTTCATGGCCTCGCCCACCTCGCCGGCCCAGGCTTTCTTGCCGAGTTCGGTCTCGACCACCGTGGGCGAGATGGCGTTGACCGTGACCCCGAACCGCGCCCACTCGGCGGCCAGCACCTGGGTCAGGCTCACCAGCCCCGCCTTGCTGGCGCAGTAAGCGGCGTGTCGCTCGAGCGCAATCACGCTGGCTTGCGAGGCGAGGTTGACGATGCGGCCCTGACCCTGCGCGATCATGACCTTACCCAGCGCCTGGGCCAGGAAGAAGGGCGCTTTGAGGTTGATGGCGAGTGTGGAGTCCCACTGCAACTCGCTGAGCGACACGGCCTCCTCGAGCAGCGCCACGCCCGCGTTGTTTACCAGAACGTCTACTCTGGGAAAGCGCTCGAGCACGCTAGAGACAGCTTTCTCGAGCGAAGTTAGGTCGGAGAGGTCCGTTTGCACCGCCAAATGCTGCTCGGGTCCGCCGGATAGCCGCTCGAGCGCCGAATGCACATTGGGAGCCAGGTCGAGCAGCGCGAGGCTCGCGCCCTGAGCCGCGAACAGCTCACTGATGGCCCAGCCAATCCCGGACGCTCCCCCGGTGACGACGGCCACTTGGCCGCTGAGGTCGAAAGCCTGCGAATACGCTGAATTCATCGCTTCTCCTGGGGATGCAAAGAGGATTTGTTCAAGAATTTTTAGTTGCTTTCTCGAGCATTTAGAAACTCGTGCGTGAGGCAAAAAATCCTTTGGGTTTTTGGGAAGCTTTTGCTCGAGCGGTTCCGGGCGAACTGGCGGGCAGGCCCCACGGGGTGCCGTTCTGCCCAAGACACCATTCGTCCCTACAGGGATGTGTTTGTTATCCACACTCGAGGGATACGCTGTAGTGGATGCAAACGCGAGTTAAGTCTCAAATCTGACGTCTGAACTCTGACGTCTCAAATCTGACACCCGCTCATTCCCATACAATCACCACCTTGCCGGTCTTGCCCGTATCGAAAATCTCGTAGGCTTCACGGGCCTGCTCGAGGGTGAAGCGGTGGGTCACGGTCTGCTCGGGGTGTAGCTCCCAGCGCTCGAGCAGTTCGACCAGGCGCACCATCTGCCCCACCGAGCACACCCACGACCCCAGCAGGCTGAGCTGCTTGTGAATGAGCAGCGGGCTGGGCGCGAACTGAAAAGTGCCGCCCTCGCCCACCAGCACCACCCGGCCCCAGGTGCGGGCCGCCTCCAGGCACAGGGTGCGGGCGCTCGAGACACCCGAGCAGTCCACCGCCACCTCGAAGCCCTCGCCCCCGCTCCAGGCCAGGAGTTGCTCGAGCGTGTTCTCTCCTGGCTCGAGCACGTTTTCAAAGCCCAGGCTGCGGGCCTGCTCGAGCCGCTCGGGTACGCTCTCCACGCCGTAGACCCGCGCGCCCATTGCACGGGCAATCAGGGCCACGCTCAGGCCCACCGGACCCAGCCCCGTGACCAGCACCCGGTCCGAGCCGGACACGGCAGCCCGTTCACAGGCTGCGAACGCGGTGCCGAAGCCGCAGGCCACGATGGCCCCGTCCACATAGCTCAGAAAATCGGGTAAGCGCACCAGGGTGCGCTCCTCGGCCAGCAGAAACGGCGCGTGCCCGCCGTCGCGCTGCCAGCCGTAAGCGGCTCGAGCGGGGCTGCGGCAGGAGATCATGTAGCCTGCCCGACAGTCCGGGCACAGCCCACAGCCCGCAATGTGGTAAACCACCACCCGGTCTCCCGGTGCGAAGGCTGTGACCTGGGGACCCACCTGCTCGACGACGCCGCTGGGTTCGTGTCCGGCGATGACCCCCCGGTAAGCCTCGGGGCCGTGGCCCTGATCCGTCGGGCGATAGATGGCCCGCAGGTCGCTGCCACACAGGCTGCTGGCCTTCATGCGAATGAGAACCTGACTCTGGGTGGGCTGTGGCACCTCGTATTCACGGAACTCGAGGGTGCGGTTGCCAGGAAGCACTGCGCCGATCATGCGGGTCATGGGGGCCTCTGGGAGTGTGAGAGGGTGAGAGGGTTGGAACGGGGGGTGGCGCTCGAGAGGGGAGTGAGAGGGTGTGGGGAGAAAGGGCTTAGCTTGGGGGTTGCTTTTAACGGTAGATTCTGGACCGGGGTCTGCGGAGGAGTTCTCAAGCCTTACCGCTCGAGCGGGCAAAACAACCCTCCAACCCTCCAACCCTCCCAATCTCCAACCCTCCCAATCTCCCCTCCTAACCCCTTCCCTCGAGCACCAGAGCGTCGGCTTTGTCGAGAGAGAGCACCTTGCGGGCCACCCGTTCGTCGGTGATGAGCACGTCTACGCAGCCAGTTCGCAGCGCGCCCAGCACGGCTTGGGCCTTGTCCGGCCCTCCGGCCACCGCAATGACCGGTTTGATCTTTTTCAGGTCGTCTATCGAGAGGCCCACGATGCGCTCGTCGGTCTCGGTCAGGACCGGCTGGCCCGCTAAGTTGAAGTAGCGCCCCGAGAGGTCGCCCACCGCGCCCTTGGCCCGCAACTCGTCCATGGTCTGCACGTCCAGAAACCCGGCACGCACCACGGTGGCGTCGTGGCTGACCTTGCCCACCCCCAGAATCAGGCGGGCCGCCGAGCGGGCCATCTCGAGCGCGGCCCGGATGGTGCGGTCACGCAGCAGGATATCGCGCACCTCGACCGATTCGACCACCGCCGGAACGTAGAGGTGATACACCCGCGCCTCGAGCTTCTCGGCCATCAGGGCGGCCACCCGGATGGGGTTGAACCCCTCGCCGGAATTCAGGCCGCCCAGCGACTGCGCCACTACCAGGCCCTCAACCGGGCTGCTCTTGAGCGCGCGGGCCACCTCGAGCATGGTCGCGCCCCAGGCCGTGCCCAGCACCTCACCCGGTTTCAGTGCGCTCTCGAGATAGAGCGCGGCAGCTTTGCCCAGGCTGCGGAGCACCTCACCCTCGTCCAGCGTCTCGGGGGTGGGCACCAGATACACGTCGCTCAGGTTAAAGCGGGCGCGCAGTTCTCGAGCAAAGGTCAGGCGCGAGAGCAGGTCGGGCCGCAGCGAAACCGTGACCAGGCCATCGTCCTTGGCGCGGGTGAGCAGGTTGGCCACCGTGGCCCTCGAGACCCCGAGTTCGCGGGCGATGTCGGCCTGGGTGAGGTCGTGGTGGTAGTACAGCCACGCCGCCGTGATAATCGGGTCGAGCTGGGTGTCCAGTTTGGCTTGTAGGGCGTTTTCCGCTTTTGTTCTGTCGGTGCTCAAGGGTGCCCCTCCTGTTTCCTACACCTGTTTCCCGCATCTGGCCCAAAGGGTTCGAGCCACTGGGCACTCATTCGTTACGGCGGCACCCCATAGTATCTACCTCGAGCGCAGTAACTTCTCTGAAAGTTTCACCTATCCTAGCGCATTTGTCAAAGATATAGGCCAGGACGGTGGGCCAGCACAGAGGGCAAAAAGTGCAGCTTTCCCCGCATTCTGTCGAGCCATGCTTGACGGAAATGACAGGGAGACCTATACTGACCCCGTTCAACAATTACCAATCTGGTGTGGCAAAAGTCAGAATCTCAGAGACTTTCCTTCGCACATTGTTTCCTTTGCACATGCATTTATCTCGAGCCGAAGTTCTGCTGGGTGTGGGATACCGCAGAGCGGGAGGGGGCCAGAATCGGGGCCGCTCGAGGGAGGAGGAGGTGAAACTTTTCGGAGTCCGGGCCGTGGCCGCGTCGCATCTTCGCCTACCAAACCTTTCGGGCCAAACCCTTTGGGAGACCGCATGAAAATCGCTTTACCCATCACCGCTGTGCTGTGCTTGACCGCCGCGCCCGCCGTGGCCCAGACCTCGGATTACCTGACCAAGCTCCAGAGTGCCGTCTCGAGCTACGGCAAAAAGGGCGAGTTTGCCGGCGTGACCATCAACGTGGCCTGCCGCCGCCTTCCGGCCATGGATTTCATTGGGCAAAACGCCAAGATGTTCGAGGAGTACACCGGGGCCAAGGTACAGTTCACCAACTTCCCGGAAAACGAACTACGCTCCAAGCTGGTGGCCGACGCCTCGGCCAAGGCGGGGGGCTTCAGCCTGTACTGCCTGGACGGCAACTATGTGCCGCTGTTTGCGAACAACACTTGGATCAAGCCGGTGGGCAGCCTGCTGGTGCCCGCCTACAAACTGGGTGATATCGAGAAGAGCTTGCAAGGGCTGTACTCCTGGACCGGAAAACTCTACGGCCTGCCGATCTACTCCGAGCAGACCATCTTGTACTACCGCAAAGACCTGCTCGAGGCAGCTAAAATCAAGGTGCCCAACACCCTGGACGAGTTCGAGGCAGCGGCCAAGGCGCTGACCAAGCCGCCGAGCGTATACGGGGCCAGCCTGCGTGGCCTGCGCGGCGAGGGCATGAACGTCTACACCTGGTCGGGCTGGCTGCGCTCGTATGGCGGCACTTTTTTAGATTCCAAGATGAACCCCAACTTCGCCTCACCCGAGGCCATTGAGGCCACCACCCGCTACGCCAACATCATCAAGAACTACGGCCCTCCCGGCGCGGGCGCGTTTGGCTGGCCCGAGGTCTCGAGCGCGTTCTCGGCGGGCCGCATCGCCATGATCGTGGAGAGCACCGCCTTTTACCCCACCTTCAACGACCCCAAGCAGTCCTCGGTGGCTGGAAAGGTTGGGTACGCACTGGTTCCAGCGGGTCCCAAGGGCCGATTCCCGGCCAACTACTCCATCGGCATGGCCCTGCCCGCCGTGACCAAGAACTCGAGCGCGGCGTCTGACAAAGCGGCTGCCGCATTCCTTCAGTGGTCCACCTCGCAGGAGATGGAGTTCGCCCGCACCGAAGCGGGGGTGGGAAACCAAGACCGCATCTCGGTGTCCAACTCGGCCCTGCTCAAGAGCAAGCTCGACCCCGCCTATATCGCGGCGGTCAACGGGTCGGCCAAAATCACCAAGTCCGAGTACCGCCCGCTCATTCCGCAGTGGCGCGAGATGGGCGACATCATCGGCGAGGAAATTGGCAAGGTCTTCGTGGGCACCGACACCGCCGAAGCTGCGCTCAAACGCGCTCAAGACAAGGTAGCGGCCAACTTCAAAGCATCGGGTGTGCTGGACACGCCTCGTCCGGTCAAGGAAGCATTTCCGGGTAAGTAGGGAATTGGGATTTTGCGCTCGAGCGGGAACGGGCGAATCCGTGCTACGCAATCCTCTGGGAACCTTGTTAAGGGGGACCTTAAATGTAGGGCGCTCGAGTGGGTTTTTGGCCCCCCTTAACAAGGGGGGACTCTTTCAAAAGCGAGCAGGCCCGGTAGGTGCCGTTTTGCTCAAGACAGCGAAGCGCTTGAAAGCGGGGGGATTCACTTGGTCCAACTCGAGCGCAAAATCCCTACGACCTATTCCCCATTCCCGAAACCCCCATGAAAACCACCCTGACCACCCAGACCCTGACACCGCCCCATGCTCGAGCGCGGCGGGAGCGGCCCTGGCTTCTGCCGCTGCCCGGATTTATCTTTCTGGCAGTGATGACCTTTCCGCCGCTGTTCTACGCGCTCTACCTCGCGTTCGTGAACGTGGACTCGAGCCTGCCCAACCGAGCGGTGCGCTTCGTGGGCCTGGACAACTTCATCACTATCTTGTTCGGGGAAGCTGGACGGCAAGCGATTGTAACCACCGGGATTCTGGCCTTTGGGGCCAGCATTCTGGCGATTGTGGTGGGCATCGGGGTGGCGTACCTGCTCTACACCTACGCGGGGCGCTGGACCATGCCGCTCACGGTGCTGATTCTGGTGCCGATGGCAGTGTCTCCGGTGGCGATGGCGCTCACCTTCAGCCTGATGCTCAATCCCCTGTACGGACCGCTGCCGCAGGTCATCAATCAGCTCGGCGGGCCGTTGATTTCGGTCACATCCACCCCTGTCGGGGCCATTGTGACCATCATCTGCGCCCAGGCGTGGCAATGGTCGCCCCTGGCGGTGGTGCTCTTGCTCGGCGGCATTCAGGGCCTGCCCAGCGCGCCCTTCGAGGCGGCGAGGCTCGACGGCGCGGGCGGCTGGCAACTGTTCCGCTTCGTGATGCTGCCCCTGCTGCGCCCCATCATCGTGGTCACGGGCCTGTTCGAGTTCATCCTGTGCAGCCAACTGTTCGTGGCCGCGCAACTGCTGACCAACGGCGGACCGGGAACCTCGAGCACCGACCTGTCCTTCCTGATTTACAAAATCGGGGTGGCCGACGCGGGGCGGGTCTCCGAAGCGGCGGCGGCGGGCCTGCTGGCCCTCATTGGGGCCATCATCGTGGCCAACGTGTGGCTGCGGGTTTCAAAGTGGGAGGATACGGTGAATTGAGGGATGAGCGATTAGCGATGAGTTTTGCGCCTCCGGCGGGTTATTGGTAATTGGTTGGTCTGCTCTCGAGCGCTCAAAATCAAACCAACCAAGAACCAATTACTAAAGACCCGCGAGCAGGCCCGCTAGGTGCCGTTCTGCTCAAGACAGCCGGAGGCGCTCTTTACCTACCCTCCAACCCTCCAACCCTCCAACCCTCCAACCCTCTAACCCTCTAACCCTCCAACCCTCCAACCCTCCCCCTCATCCCCTCGAGGTACGCATGACCACCGTTCAAGCCTACACCCGCCCTCGAGCGCGGTTTTCTTTTTCCGCCCTGTTGGGGCGCGTGGCGCTCTTTTTGTGTGTACTGGGCTGGATTTTTCCGCTGTACTGGTTGCTCAACTCTTCGCTCAAGAACAAGGTGGACGTGCAGTCGGCGGTTCCGGTGTGGTTTCCGCGTACCTTCACCTGGGACAATTTCGATTGGGTGCTCAACAACCTCGAGCGCGACCCCTTGGTGCGGAGCGTGACCGTGGTGCTGATCTCGGTGGGGATTGCGCTCATTTTTGGGCCGCTGATGGCCTACGCACTGAGCCGCTTCAAGTTCTCCAAGTCCAAGGATTTGCAGTTCTGGATTATCACCACCCGGATGCTGCCGCCCGCTGCACTCATCATGCCGTACTACTTTCTGTTCAACCGCCTCGAGCTGCTCAACACCAACCTGGGCCTGATTTTGCTCTACACCACGGTGAATCTGCCGCTGACCACCTGGATTATGCTGGCCTACCTACAAGGCATGTCGGTGGAGATGGAGGAGGCCGCCCTCATTGACGGCTGCACCCGCTGGGGCGCGTTCATGAAGGTCACGCTTCCAGCGGTGCGCTCGGCGGTGGCGGCCTGCGGCCTGATTACGCTCATTTTGACCTGGAACGAGTTTTTCATCGCCTTCATCGTGACCTCGAGCAATATCACCTTTCCGGTGCAGGTCTCGAGCTTTCTGGCCACCGGCATGAACCCCGAGTACGGGCACATGTCGGCGGCGGGGGTGCTGCTCTCGCTGCCGCCCGCCCTGCTGGCCATCATTTTCCGCAACCAGCTCATCAGCGGCCTGCACGCCTTCGCCGGGGGTAAATAGATGGACGGCAGTTTAAAAGGCAAACACGCAGTTGTGACCGGCGGCTCGAGGGGAATAGGCGAGGCCACCGTGCTCGAGCTGGCCGCGCAGGGCGTTCATACCGCGCTGCTGGTGAACTCGAGCGTGCAGGAAGGTGAGACGGTGGCGGCAAGGGCGCGAGAAAACGGTGTCGAGTGCTTCGTGGTGCAGTGCGACGTGTCCAATCCGCTCGAGGTGACGCGGGCTTTCGGGCGGGTGAAAGAGCACCTGGGTTCGCTCGAGATTTGCGTCAACAACGCGGGCATGGTCCACAACGCCGCCGCCGAGGACCTAACTTTCGAGGAGTGGAACCGCATGATTTCGACCAACCTGGGCAGCGTGTTTCTGTGTTCCCAGGCGGCGGGCCGCATCATGCTCGCTCAGGGTGGCGGCTCTATCGTCAACATCTCGAGCATCTGCGCCCACGTCGCGGTGCGTCCGCAGAAACAGTGCCACTATCAGGCGGCCAAGGGCGGGGTGAATATGCTGACCAAAAGTCTCGCCGCCGAGTGGGCCGAGCGGGGCGTGCGGGTGAATACGGTGAGTCCCGGCTACGTGAACACCGTTTTGCTTTCTAAAATGACCGAGTTACACCCGGTCTGGGAGCAGCACATCCCGATGGGACGGCTGGCGTTGCCTCGAGAGATTGCCGAGGTGATTTTATTTCTGGCCTCCGAACGCTCGAGCTACGTCACTGGCAGCGATTTCGTGGTAGATGGGGGATATTTAGCCTGGTGAGGAGGGTTTTGCTCAAGGCTCTACCCCCCTCGAGCGCCCAAATTTGGCCCACCCAGCTCTCTTGATTGACAAATGACGCCTTGTCTTGTCAAATGACAAACGCTTGACACTCGAGCGAATTCATCCCCCCACAGGCTGGGCCATAGGATCGAAAGGAAACGAATGCAAAACCTGTGGAACGAGCACGATGCACAAACAATGGTCGAGCACTACGCCGCTCGAGGCGTGAACGAGGACCTGGCACTCAGAACCTACAGCTCGAGGCTGTTGGGGGGAGACCCCCGCCTGGTGCAGCACGGCGGGGGAAATACCTCGGTCAAGACCGTGCTGCGCGACCTCTACGGCGACGAGGTGGGGGTGGTCTGCGTCAAGGGCAGCGGACGCGACCTGGCAGACATCGAGCCGGACGGACACCCGGCGGTACGGCTCGAGCCGCTGTTTCGGCTCAGGTCGCTCGAGAAATTGAGCGACGAGGACATGGTAAACGCCTTTCGACAGAACCTGCTCAACTCGAGTGCGCCCACGCCATCTATCGAGACGCTGCTGCACGCTTACCTGCCGCACAAGTTCGTGGACCACACCCACGCGGTGCTCTCCACAGTGCTGGCCGCCCAACCCGGCGGCGAGGCCCTGTGTCAGCGCATCTTCGGAGGCCGGGTGGCTTGGGTGCCGTACATCATGCCCGGTTTCGGGCTGGCCCAGCTCGCCACCGCCGTTTATGAGGCCCACCCGCAGGTCGAAGGGCTGTTGCTGGCGAACCACGGCATCTTCAGCATGGGCCAGACCGCTCGAGAAAGTTATGACCTGATGATCGAGTTCATCAGCACGCTCGAGGATTACGTAGCCCATCACCCCACCCTTCCCGCTGGCTTCGACCCCTCTCCTGCACCTGCACAGGTGGCCCCGCTCGAACAGGTTTTACCGATTCTGAAGGGTCTCTTCGGGCGGCTGAGCCTGCCGGGACAGCCGCAGCACTGGCTGTTGGACGCTCGAGCGGGAAAGCGGCGCATGGCCTTCGTAAACGGGCGCGGCCTGACTGATTACGCCTCACGCGGGATGGCCACCCCGGAGCACGTCATCCGCATGAAACGCCTGCCTGCGATTCTGCCCACGCCGCAAGCGGGGATGCTCGAGGATTGGACCAACGCAGCCGAGCAGGCCCTGAAAGCCTACCTGGAGGGCTACCACGCCTATTTTCAACGCAACAACGCACGGGTGGGCGGCATCAAGAGGGAACTCGACGCCCTGCCCCGGGTGCTGCTCATCCCCCACCTGGGCATGGTGGGCGCGGGCCGCACCCGGCTCGAGGCCAGCATCTCGAGCGACACCGCCACCACCTGGAGCGAGGCCGTGCTGGACGCGGAAACCACCGGGCAGTACCGCTCTATCTCCGAAGCCGACCACTTCGACATGGAATACTGGTCGCTCGAGCAGGTCAAGCTGGGCAAAACCCCGCTCAGGCCGCTCAGTGGACAGGTGGTGGTCGTCACCGGCGGCGGGAGCGGCATCGGGGCGGCCACCGCACGGGCCTTTGCCGCGCAGGGGGCCGAGGTCGCGGTGTTGGACCTCAGTCTCGAGGCGGCGCAGCAGGTCGCAGCGGGGTTGGGCCGCTTCGGGCTGGGCCTGATGTGCGACGTGACCCAGCCCGAGCAGGTCGCTCGAGCCTTTGACGCGGTGGTGGCGCACTTTGGCGGGGTGAACGTGGTGGTGTCCAACGCCGGAATCGCGCTGGGCGGCAGGATGCTGGATTTACCGCTCGAGACGCTGCGGCGTAGCTTCGAGGTCAACTTCTTCGCCCATCAATCAGTCGCTCAGGCAGCGGTGCGAATACTGCGGGCGCAGGGCCTGGGCGGGGTGCTGCTGTTCAACGTCTCCAAGCAGGCGGTCAACCCCGGCCCGGACTTCGGGGCTTACGGCACCTCCAAGGCGGCGCTGCTGGCGCTGGTGCGGCAATACGCGCTCGAGCACGGCTCCGAGGGCATCCGGGTGAACGCGGTCAACGCGGACCGCATCAGGAGTGGCTTGCTCGACGACGAGACTATCGCGCGGCGCTCCAAGGCGCGGGGCCTGAGTGAAGCCGAGTACATGGCCGGAAATCTGCTGCGCCAGGAGGTGCGCGCCGAGGACGTGGCCCAGGCTTTTGTGGCCTCTGCCTTGCTCGAGCGCACCACCGGAAATGTGGTCACGGTGGACGGCGGGAATGTGGCGGCGATGTTGCGTTGAGGGGGCAACGATTAGCGATTAGCGATTGGCTTTGCGCCTCCGGCTATCTTGAGCAGAACGGCACCTATCGGGCCTGCTCGCGGGTCGTTGGTATTTGGTCATTGGTTGGTCTGCCCCCTTGCGCTCAACATCAAACCGACCAAGAACCAACGACTAAAGACCCGCCGGAGGCGTTCTTTCTCACCCTCCAACCCTCCAACCCTCCAACCCTCCCAACTTCCCAACCCTCCAACCCTCGAGAGGCCCCACCATGATTTCCCAAGCCAAACCGGACACCCCGTACACCTCGAGCCTGATTTCGGACATCGTGCAGGGCCGTTTTATAGACCCGGACAGCGGAAAGCGGCTCACCGTGCCTTACCGGAGCATCGTCATAGACCGCTCGCTCGAGGGTCGTGAGTTTGAGCTGGTCGCGGCCCTCGGGTTGGGCCACCGTCTGGCGGTGGTATCCGATGTCGCCACGCACGCGGCGCTGGGGCAGCGGCTCGAGGCGGCGCTCTCGGCTCATTTCGAGGTACTGTCCATCGTGCTCGAGCACCCGCACGCCGACGAGGGCTGGCTCGAGACCCTCAGCGAGCGCACTCGAGAGGCCGACGCGCTGATTGCGGTGGGGTCGGGCACCCTCAACGATTTGTGCAAGTACGTGACCTTTCAGAGCGGGCGACCCTACGCGGTGTTTGGTACGGCGGCCTCGATGAACGGCTACACCTCGACCACCTCGAGCATCACCCTTCGCTCGGGCCTCAAGACCTCGCTGCCCGCCCACGCCGCCCGTGGGGTGTTCATTGACCTCGAGGTGAGCGCCGCCGCGCCCGCCTACCTGTCGGCGGCGGGCTTTGGCGACAGTTTGTGCCGCTCCACCGCGCAGGTGGATTCCTGGCTGGCCCACCGCCTGCTGGGCGCGCCCTACACTTCCACACCCTTCGCGCTTCAGGAAAGCGACGAAACCGAGATGCTGGCCCAGGCCAAGGGGTTGGCGACGGGCAATCTCGAGGCGCTGGCCCCGCTGCACCGGGTGCTCACGCTGTGCGGTCTGGGCGTGTCGCTGACCGGAACCACCAACCACGGCTCGATGGGTGAGCATCAAATCAGCCACTACATAGATTGCTTCGCGGGTGCGCGCCATCCTGGCACCCTGCACGGGCAACAGGTGGGCGTCTCGAGCATCAGTATGGCGCGGCTTCAAGCGTACTTTCTGAGCCTGGACGCGCCACCTACGCTCGCGCCAACCGTTATGGACTACCCCGACATGCTACGGCGCTTCGGGCCACAGATGGCCCCTCAGTGTCTCGAGCAGTGGCAGCAAAAGGCGTTGAGTGCCGAGGGTGCCGCCGCGCTCAACACCCGCCTACGCGACCTGTGGCCCGATTTAGTGCGTGAGTGCCGCGCCTTCATGATTCCCGCCGAAATTCTGGAGGAACGCCTCAAGGAAGCGGGTGGCCCGACCAGCGCCGTCGAACTGGGCCTCGAGCCGGATTTCTACCACGAAGCCGTTCTGCACGCAAGGGAGATGCGAAACCGCTTTTCAGTGCTGGACCTGCTGGCCGATAGCGGCCTGCTCGAGGAACGGGTACGGGCCGGAGTCTGAGGGATTCTGCCCCTCGAGCGACCCATCAACAACCCTCCAACCGTCTTGGTCTAAACGGCACGTCTTGAGCAGAACGGCACCTTCCGGGCCTGCTCGCCTTCCGGGCCAGACCGCCTCCAACCATCCAACCCTCACCCCTGCCCTGGAGACCCATGCAGCCGCTCGAGCACCTGCCCACACACCTGGCCCAGAATCTGAAAGCCTTGCTGACCGACATAGACGACACCCTGACGCTCGAGGGTCGCCTGCCTGCTAGCGCTTACATGGCGCTCGAGCGGCTCAGCGAGGCTGGAATCCCGGTGGTGCCCATCACCGGGCGGCCCGCAGGCTGGTGTGACCTGATTGCGCGGCTATGGCCGGTGGCCGGGGTGGTGGGCGAGAACGGGGCATTTTACTTCGCCTACGACCACGCCAAGCGCCGGATGCAGCGACGATTCATGGCCTCCGAAAGTGAGCGCTCGAGCAACCGAATTCGCTTGAACGCGCTGGCCGCGCATATTCTCGAGCAGGTGCCGGGAGCGGCCCTCTCGAGCGACCAGCCGTACCGCGAAAGCGACCTGGCCATAGACTTCTGCGAAGATGTGCCCGCGCTCCCCAAAGCCGCTGTGCAGCGCATTCTCGAGCTGTTCGGGCAGGCCGGGACCACCGCCAAGGTCTCGAGCATCCATGTGAATGGTTGGTTTGGCGATTTCGACAAGCTCAGCATGACCGAGGTCTTCGTGCGTGAGGTGCTGGGACTCGACCTCGCGGCGGCTCGAGAGCAAATCGTATTTTGTGGCGACAGCCCCAACGACGCCCCGATGTTTGGCTACTTTCCGCACGCCTGCGGGGTGGCCAATGTGCAGGATTTCGTAGGCCAGATGTCGGCCCTGCCTACCTATGTCTCGAGCGAACGCGGCGGTGCGGGCTTTGTGCAGATTGCCGAGCATATTTTAAAATTGCGCGGTTGAAGGGCGGTGTACAGGCTTAGTTAGGGATAAAAGGTAAATTTCTCGAGTGGAACGGATAATCCAAAGTACCCACCTATTCATAGGGGGGTGTGTTCCGCAAGGAACGCGGGGGGTTCAAAGCCAAAGCAGAAGCCTCACCTTTGAAGTCCAGTGCCTGCACCCCTCGAGCGAAATCTACTCACCCAGCGCCAGCTCGAGCGCCTCGACCAGACCGCCCGCGTCCACATGGCCCACCCGGAAACGGCCCGCCTCGAGCACCTCGGGGGTGGCGTTGCCCATCGCCACCGGGCAACCCACCGCGCGCAGGGCCTCGAGGTCGTTGGGGCTGTCCCCGACCATCATCACCTGTGCCAGTGGTATTCCGTAATCGGCGGCCACCTGCCGCACCGCGCTGCCCTTGCTCACGCCCTCGAGCGTGAGGCTCACAAAATGCGCCTGCGGCATGGTGGGCGAACTCGAGACCGCCAGGGTCAGGCCGGGATGCGCCTCCCCCAGTACTTCCCGAAGTTCGGCGCTGCTGAGCACGTACTCGAGCCGCACCACCGGCGGCTCAAAAGCGTCCAGATTGCCGCGCGCCACCTCCAGTCCCAGCGAGGCGGCGTGCTGCTTGGCTCGGGGGTCCAGGCTCTCGACCCTGTACGCGTGGTCGCCGTACAGCTCGAGCACCCGTTGCTTCAAGCGGGAGCGCGCAATCAGCGGGGCGATGTGCTGCGCTGGAATCACGCTCGAGAAGGCTTCCCCGCTCGAGGTCCGCACCACGCTGGCCCCGTTCTGGTAGATGTGCCAGCCTTCAAAGTCGAGCTTGCGGGCGTACTCGTCCACCCGACCAAAGGCCGGACGCCCGGTGCAGAGCGCCAAGCGCACCCCGCGTTCCCGTAGCCGCGCCGCCAGCGTCCACACCGCAGGGTCAACCTCGCCGCTCGAGCCGACCAGGGTGCCGTCCACATCTATGCACACCAGGCCAATCACGGTTGGACGCCGCGCCGAATCTGGGCCAGGGTTTTGAAGTGCGCGGCGTTGCTGGCGTACACCGCCGATTGCAGCTCGAGCAGGCGGGCGTAGGCGGGCGCGGTGTGCGGCTGGGCCGCGACCCGGCGCAAGGAACCGCGCATGGCCTCGCTGGCCTCGAGCGGGGTTTCAAACCAGCCCAGCCCCAGTGCAGCCAGCATCCCCGCGCCCAGCGCCGACGCCTCCTGGGTGTCCGAGAGCCACAAATCCTGCCTTAGCGCGTCGGCAAACATCTGCACCCACAATCCACTGCTCGAGCCGCCCCCAATGGCGGTGATACGCTCGACAGGGATGCCACCCTCGCGCATAGCCTGCACCGCGCCCGCCGTCTCGAGCGCGA
>Ga0123337_10003399_pt1 | contig 17020 bp, 13 predicted proteins | sample frozenSSSSmetaG_FD_89792 | JGI IMG/M metagenome (GOLD analysis project Ga0123337, IMG submission 89792) | Glacier valley bacterial and archeal communities from Borup Fiord, Nunavut, Canada, to study Microbial Dark Matter (Phase II) -... | ecosystem: Environmental > Aquatic > Freshwater > Ice >... | reverse complement strand
TTAAGATTGACGAGGATGATCGTCGCCGAGTTTTTGCAATAACTTTCTCGCTGCCATGACACCAGCGACGGCAGTATTGACTAATTCTCCAGCTTGCGCTACGGTTTTACCAACAACGCTATTGCCGTTCATATAACGCTCGACTACATCTTCTTTTAACCATTCGCTAGTAGCTTTGAAATTGTGAATTGGTGTCGGTAATAATTCTAGATAAGTAGCTTGGCGGATGAGGTGAGCAATTTCGCCGTCAATTTCGATGGTGTCAAAGATATTAGCGGCGGCATTGTGTAAACCTAATTTGAGTAGGGTGCCGCGTAGACTGACATGAACTGGCTTGAGTGGATGACCACAAGCTATTGCCTGCAAATTATGCGCGATCGTTGCTCCTTGTTGGTAAGCTACTTGAGCGGTAGCTGGTAAGGTAGTATCTTTGACTACAGCACAATCACCACCGACAAATACTTCGGGAAAGTCAGCTAATTGCATGGTTTTGCTGACGATTAACCGTCCGCGTTCATCGCGCTGTGTCGCGGGGATTGGTAATTCTTTAATTAAAGGATGAATAGTACTGCCTGCTGTCCAGATTGTGGTGCCCACAGCTAGTGTCTCCGCCTTGCCATCTCGCTGATATTCAATACAATCTGAATGAATACCACTGACTTTTGCCCCCATCACCATCTCAACTGGCGCAGTCCGTTGTTGCAATTCTTTCTCAGCGGTTTTCTGTAAATTGACATTCACGTCACCTTTCAAGATGACATCGCCATGATTGAATAGCACCACTCGCACTTCTTTAGGATTGCCATTCAAGGCAGAATACCAAATAGGTACGAAATCAGCTAGAGTCGCTGCCATCTCAACACCACTCGGACCACCACCAATCATCGCGATTGTGAGTAGCCGCTGGCGCAAGGCATTGTCTTCAGTTTCCACTGCTTGGCGCAAACACTCCCGCAGATGGTTATCAATGGCAATGGCGTCTTTTTGCGTCCAAAAAGGCAAGGCATTTTCTTCAGCACCGGCTACTTTAGCGTAGCTAGGTACACTGCCTAGACCTAAGACTAAGTGGTTGTAATCGTAGCTTTTACCACTCGTTAATTTAACTTGCTTTTGTGGCAGGTCGATTGACTCGACTGTATCTTGGACAAAGGTGACGCCACTACCTTCAAGTAAATCACTGTAGCGCGGTACAACTTGCATCGCGTCGAGATCACTGCTGAAATATTCGTAGAGTAGCGGTTTGAAACAAAAACGTTCAGAGCGATCAATCAAAATAATTGGGTGAGGATAATTTTGATGGCTGAGGTGTAGTGCTGTAAATAACCCTGTGAAGCCAGCACCGACGATTACTGTTTGTTGGTTTGATGTCATAACTTACTAATTACCTATATGGTTAAAAAGAAAACAATCAAGACAATGCTCAAGGTAGTCGCAAATAAAAGCGCATACTCAAATCGACGACTAAAAAAGCCCACAATGGCAATTAGTGCAATCACCAGGGCAAAAATACCGGCATACTGTTCCTTCTGTAAACTTCTGGCAATTAGAGGGTCTGTTCGTGTGACCACTCCCGGTGTTGTTTGAATTGCGCCAGGAGAAAGCTTTGACGCCGGAATTTCTTCAGTTGAAGCCATAAAAATTCATATGGAATATTGTTTCGGCAATTATAAGTTGCTTGCGACTACTGGCTATAACTATCTACTGAACAATGGGATATCAAGATCCAAGTAGAAGCAAAAGTCCTACATACATAAGATACATAAGTTAATAATGTGGTAAAAAGAATCTCCCCCAGGGTTGATATCGAGAGAAAATCAGTTATCAGGCTAAACTAATCTAGCCTGAGTCGGCAGGCTACAAATAAATGTAGCTTGAGGAGAGAGGGTTTGTTCGTGTAGCCATACTGTAGATGTTGGCAACTAAGGTTCAACGGTGACAAGGGTGCCAATTTGCACCAACTGATATAAAGCGATGACATCTTTGTTGTGCATCCGTATGCAGCCATGAGAAACCGCTTTACCGATGAGTTCTTCTTGATCAGTACCGTGAAATCCTAGCTGAGTTTTACCATCCGTCCAGATCCCAATCCACCGAACTCCAAGAGGATTGTCTGCGCCAGGAGGAATAATCTTACCTGTTTTAAAACTCTTAAAGGTCGGATTTGTTTCCATATTGAACACACGGAAGTTCCCCAGAGGAGTTTCCCAGCCTTTTTTGCCAACAGCAATGCGGTAACTAGTTAAAAGTTGTTCGCCTTGATAAACATAAACCTGACGCTGATTCCGTTTGACTACTAGACGGATTTCTCTGACAGCAGGGTTCGGGAGCGGGGTAACTGGCGTTGAATTTCGAGGAGTGACAGCAGACGTTGTGGACTGAAGAACAGAAGCATTTTGAGCAACTGCTGTACTTGCAGTTAACTCAGTAAGTCCCACCGCGCAACAGAAGAAAACAACGCCGCAGGATATAAATTTATTTAAAACTGGATTTTTAAACGAATTGAACTTCATAATTTTAATATGTATTACTAACTACATATTTCAACAAATAATACATTTGTCCGAGCTTTTACTCATATTAAATCATGTTTATCCGCTAAAAGCTAAGTCTAATCAACTACGTATTTATGCGCTTAGACAATTCCATTCAGGATGATTGCTCAGATATTTATAAGGATATTGAGGTGTAGATTACCAGAACTGTCTTGATTGATGAGCGATCAGTTAAGTATAGTACATATAAAAAATCCCCCAGCATAAATACTGAAAGATTTAGGTATATCCTAATTTATTCAAGCTTCAAGGCAATTACGTACTGAGACTAGCCGATCTTCAAAAAAGTCCTAATCTCGGCAATTACCAGGTTTGAGGAATAATTGGTTTTGGTTTCTGCCGTTGTGATGGTTGTGATGGTGGTGATGATTGTACTGGTTGTACTGGTGTGACAGGAACTAGAGGTGGCTGCGGTTTCTCTTCTGGAGGGGTAACAGGTTGGGTGGGGGGAGAAACATTGTTCTGAACAGGGATTTCCTGACCTGTCAACGAAGCTTTCACTAAATAGGACAAGACTGAGTCAATCGCTAGTAGTTCTTGAGGAGGATTAATAATGTAGTCGTCGCTAGCGGACTTAGTCAGGTCATTGTAGGCGACAACAGCTGACCGCAACTTAGCGGCATTGACTTGATTACCATTCGTAAGTCCGCGCAGGCTTGAGACCAGATTCCGAACAGCAATGCTGTTGCTAGCAGCACCCCCATTCATTAAGTTGGTTTCAATTTGACTAGCTAAAGCATTCAGATTCTCCGTGTTGAGATTCGGATTAAGAGGACTGCTAGCACCACCAGCATTATTCAAGTTGCCAGGATTACGGTTCAACGAGTTGGCGTTAGGTTGATTAATCAGTTGTGCTAGTGCGTTTTGCGCTGCTGGAGAAATATTCGTAGCAGATACCCCTGGAGTGGTCACAGGTAAATTTTGCGACGCTAACTCTAAATTGACTGCTTGCGCTGTTTGATTGACTGCGGCTTGAATCTGAGAGGATTTAAAGGCTGCTTTCTTAGAACTGCCTGGAGCAAAAGCTCCGCCTACTAAATCGCCTGTCGTAATAATTGTCCCACTGACGTCCGAAAAATTACCTGCTTTCGCTTCATTTGCGGTTACGACCATCAATACCGATGATCCAAAACCCAAACTTAGACAGAGCCAAAATTGTTTGTTGTGCATAATTCCTAACTGTTGGTGGTTAATAGCTACACATTAACTATTTAAAACTTGAATCCGTAACCTACACCCAAGATAAAGCGAGGACCATCGCCAGCATTGTCAGTAACATCAGCCACCCCTGGGGTAATAATCACCGGAATGTTGCGGAATGGTTGAATAGAAGCACCAAAATTCAGATTTTGACCAGTCCATTCGCCAATCAAGCTCACAGGTTCAGCCACGCGCACGCCGACACTGCCAAATACATTGACTGAGTCGTCACCACGGCGATTGATGTCTGAGATTGAGCGGAAGCGGCCACCGCCAAGACCGACAGAAGCAGTCACTGAACGGCTGTAATCTCCTTTTTTAAACGGAAAAACTTTGGAGACCACACCATAAACATCACTACCACCATCTGGACGACCAAATGTGACTAAATTATCTACCCCGACAGCTATTGCTAAATCGTTACCAATCAGCCGGTGCGCTTTTAAGCTAATACCGCTGTTGGTGAAGAAACCTTCTCGGAAAGTAGAATATGATGCATAAGTCACCTCTAAACCAATGAGTTTACGAGCATCACCTAAACCGATACCAACGGCAATTCCGCCATCGTCAGTATTAGTAAAGCGGGTTCTATTTTGATAACCGCCACCAATATACGCTTGGAAACGGTCAGCGCCAAAGGCGGTAGGGGTGCCAATACTGGAACTACCGCCGAGGGTGCGGGGTTCAATTGCCGTGACTGCAGGTATTGGTAACAAGCGCTGTTTTCTTAAAGCAGCAATTTGTTCAGGAGTTGGGGTTGGGTTACTGGCTATAGGTGTACCGCCGACAATGTACCGGGACGCAACATTTGCGGCGGGTAATGCTGGTACTTTACCCGCTTTGACTAGCGCTTGGTAAATAAATGCGGCAATTTCCCCACGGGTGGCGACTTGGTTAGGGTTTAATAAAGCTACATTTGGATAGTTGACGACAAACCGATTTTCTGTAGCTGCGGCGATTTGATTGACCGCATAGCTAGGAATATCGGCGGCATCACTATAAGTAGCATTGAGAACACTTGTATTAGTGAGAGTTAATTGCAGTCCTGTAGCCAAAGATACTAGCGCTTGCACGCGCGGTATATTTTGGTTAGGCATAAAGTCACCGTTGGGAAAGCCTTGCAAAAAGCCTGACTGATATGCCGACTCTATGGCGTTGTAACCCCAGAAATTAGTTGGTACATCGTTAAAATTTACACCAGGACGAGCTGCCGGCTTCGGGAAAGCTTTGCTAATCATCGCCGCAAACTCTGCTCGTGTCACTGGGGCATCAGGTCGGAATGTGCCATCAGGAAAGCCTTGGATAATCTGCTGTGAGAAGAGTGCTTGAATAAAACTCTGCGCCCAACTATTTTGCACATCTGTTAACGTTCCCACTTGAGCCAGCCTCAAATCTGTACTGGATGTTAAGTGAGTACTATTTAGCACTGGCTTATTGACTAAAACTTGCATCGTAGCTCTACTTCCTGATGCACTCAAAATTGAGCATCCAAATACCAAGGTGCCTAAGATCTGGCAATACTTTCTCTGTCGTATTTTCATGCGATTTTTCCCCACTACCACATACCAATTTTGTTCTGATGTCTCTATTTTGACTCTATGTAGTAGCAAGCACCCTGATATCGATCGCAAAACCAAGCGTGATGCGTGAAAAGCATGCATTACAGAGCACTAAAGCTTATTTACGTATCAGTAATTTCACGGTATTTGTTTACTGGTAAACTTGCAAAGAGCTTAACCAATACTCATATACCTATGATAGAAATTCCATATATTATATGGTTATATTCGCTTTTTTCACTATTTTTAACCTAATAATAAGTAGTTTTAAAATATACACAAAGAAAAATATTTAACAGGATAATCATCATTTTTTGCTTATTACGTAATTTTACGCATTTTTTTGCAAGACAATGCTTGCTGAGAGCACCTCAAATCCAAAGAAGAAAATATGGTCAAATTTCGTTGTTTAACAAATAGACATCTCTAGCAAAGATTTAGATGCTGCACTCGTTAAACGTGACCTAACTCCCTACCCCCTTCCTTCTACGAGGGAAGGAGGTTTTAAAGCCTGTCTTCGCGCTCTTTCGAAGCGGCCACTGCATGAACGCGAGTGAGGTTTGGATACGTGGCTGTTTTTCTTTTTCGGAGATGTCTAATTTATGAGCCTCAATAGTAATCATTAACGGATTACTGTCTGCTGACATCATCTGTGAAACCATTGTCTGTGTTCTTCAGTGCTATCAGATACTTTTGGCTTTGGGGGGGAAATTGCTCTCTGCGCTTGCTAGAGCTTGCTATAGCTGAAGGCAAAACTATGTAATCATGACTAAAGTAATGGTTTTAATCGTGAAATTAGATACATGTGTTTTCTCGGCAATATTCCTAATATGGAGTTGTTGAGCAGGAAGTAATCCTGATATCTAAATTTACAAACGTAGATATGAATAAGAAAGCTTTGTTTTTGTTGCCTGGGGCGATCGCGATGATGTTTGCTGTAACACCACTAATTCCGGGATTCACGAATGCTGCTGTTGCAGTTCCAGCCCATGCTGGTAAATTGGGTGGGATGAATGCCTTGAATCTGACTACTGACCAAAAGGCACAAATTAAACAAATCCGTGAAGCTGCTAAGCAGGAAATGGATGGTATCTTTACACCAGAACAAAAAACCCTCAGACAACAGGCAAGACAACAACACCAAAGACCTAAGCTGAATTTGACTAATGACCAAAAAGCACAGATCAAAGCAGTGCGTCAAAAAACAAAAAGTCAGATCGACGCAGTGCTGACGCCTGAACAACGGCTACAACTCCAGCAAATGCGTGCTGAACATCAAAATCACCGTCGGCAACACAAGAGCGAAGCCGGAACTGCCAACTAACTAGTTAATAGATATTGAGGGGGGATCAGAATCAATTCCCCCCAGATTTCAAAAGCAACATGGTGAAAAGGGTGTACTGTGAAGCAATTCATACATTATGTCGATGTTATTCTCTATATAAAACTGTCTTATTAGGATGTTTGAACAATGATAGCTTTTAAATTTAAGAACAGTAACCTCAAATACATTTTGACTTGGCTGCTCTCGATGATGTTAACAGCCTCAATCGCTCAAGCACAACAACCTAGTGTAGCTCAAGATAAAACAGTTTATGGAGGTGATTTTGGGAAGCTGAGTAACCAGGAACATTTAAGAACATTTTATATTTATACGCCCAAATCTTATAATCCCAGCCGACCAATGCCACTGGTGATGGTATTTCATGGAGATGGTGGTAGTGGTCGTTCTATAAGTACTGTGACTCACTTTAATGATTTAGCAGAGCAAAAAGGATTTATTGCTGTTTATCCAGACGCGATCGACAATAGATGGAGCCTCAGTACTAAGTCTTCGCGCAAAGTTGATGATGGCTTATTCGTTGCCAGTTTAATTGAGGGCATACAACAAACAAAAAATATTGACAGTAGTCGCATATATGCAACTGGCTTTTCCAAAGGGGCGATCCTTGCCCAAGCCTTAGCATGTCAGATGCCAAATAAAATTGCGGCTTTTGCCTCAGTTGCAGGTTCGCTTCCCTCTCGACTCAAACCGAGTTGTCAGTCTCATCCAGTATCAATGATGATGATCAATGGGACAAAAGATCAATCTGTAAATTATGAAGGTGACGCTACGAGTCAACGTTTGGCGCTGATTTCTGTCCCCGAGACTGTAAACTTCTGGCGAACACAAGATCAATGTTTGTCCCCAGTTCAAAACCAACAAGTTTCTAAACCTAATCCTAGCCACTTACTTGTCAAAACATCCCGCTACGCAAATTGTCGTGCTGGTTCGGAGGTGATGCTAGCATCGGTTGTTAATGGCGGACATTTTTGGCCAGGTGGTGCTTCTACCGATCCGACTCTCAATAAAGTTAATGCTAATTTACGTTTTGATGCTACTAAGACAATTTGGACTTTTTTTGAACGCCACAATTTGTCTCAGTCTTACGCGTTGAAAAAATAGACCTTTTGAAGAGTGCAAAGCGCGTCAGCAAAGCTGAAAATGCGGCGCTAGCGTTGCCGTTAGCGCTTACCTTGCTTTTAGGCGCAGAAGAAGACTTTTAGATGAGGTCTAATGAGCCGGAGGCGCTTTGGTTCCAGCACCGCCTTTACCTAGGAACAATAACAACGGTAAAGAACAAAGAAATATAACTCCCACTACCCGAAAGATATCGGCGAAAGACAAAATAGCGGCTTGGATATTCACTGTTTGATTAATTATAGTCAATGCCTGCTGTTTCGCTGTTGCCGGATCGATTCCTTGACTTTGGAGGGCGCTAGAGAGAGAGTCAAGACGCTGGTTTGTGACTGGGTCATAAGAGCTAACTTTGGCGGAGAGTGTAAAGCGATGAAATGCTTCGCGGCGGTCAAGGATTGTGGTCAAGATGGCAACTCCAACGCTACCGCCTAGTTGACGAGTCAAGTTGTAGAAGCCACTCCCCGCAGAAATATCGCGTTTAGGAAGTGGTCCTAATGAGGCTAAACTCAATGGCAGAAACATCATGACAATAAAGCCACCGCGCCAGAGTAACGGCCAAAATAGCTCTTCTATCCCGGTTTGAGGAGTAATGGTAGATAATTGAAACATCACTAACGCAGTACCGATCGCACCCACAGCAATTAGCAATCTCGCATCAATCTTACCTGACAGTTTACCCAAAATAATCATCACTACCGCCGACATTAACGCTCCTGGCGCGAGTAACAATCCGGTTTGCGTGGCTGTAAAATGCAGCACACTTTGAGTAAAAATTGGTACAGAAAACAGTGCGCCATACAATCCCATCCCCAAAATTGCCGAGTAAATGCTTCCTGCAGCCAGTGAACGATGACGCAGCACCCGCAAATCAACCGCTGGGTAATCTGTCTTCAGTTCTCGCCGAATAAACAACACCATTCCCACCACGCTGCTGACAGCTAAAATACTGATGAATGGAGAAGAAAACCAATCATCCTTCTCTCCTTCTTCTAAAAAAGTTTGCAAACTGCCAATCGCCACAATTAAAAAGGCAATTCCCCACCAATCAACAGCTTGACGCATCTCTGGTCGGTGATCGAGTTCCTTCGGTAAAAAGACAATCGCCATGATCACAGCTAATATGCCAAAAGGAATATTGACAAAGAAAATCCACCGCCACCCCAAACCATCAGTCAGATAACCTCCCAAAGTTGGACCAATCGCCGGTCCCGCAATCACCCCTACACCAAAAACTGCCTGTGCTAATCCCTGTTCTGCTGGCGGAAAAGTTTCAAATAAAATCGCTTGCGCCTTCGCCAACAACCCACCGCCAAACAAGCCTTGAGCAATGCGTGACACAATTAACATCAGTAAATTTACGGATAATCCACAAACAACCGAGGCAACTGTAAAACCAATCAGCGAGAAGATAAAATAAGTCTTTTTACCAAAATAATCTCCCAGCCAAGCTGACAAAGGAATTAAGATGACGTTGGCAATACCATAGCCAGTTACTACCCAGCCAATTTCACTGACCGTCGCACCGAGACTGGCTTGCATATCAGTCAGCGCCACGTTCACAATACTAGTATCAATAACTTCTAAAATGGCTCCTAGCGAAGCCGTAAACGCAATCGCCCACTTCAGAGGTCCTTGCACATAACCAGACTGATCAATATTCCTCGAACCGTCAGACATCGCTATACCAATTTAAAATTTAAGATTAAGGATTTGGAGTAGATATACTGATTCCCCGCACAAATAAATCGATACACATTTCAATATAACTCTCACGGCTATAAGCGCGTGGGGTAGAAATTGCACTGCGGCGCAACATCCCACTCAGTAACATCCCTGTAAATATATCTACAGACGCGGGCACATCCACTTCTTTACGCACAATCCCATTTTCTTGACCTTGACGCAGGTAGGCGATCAAAGTTTCAGATAAATCCCGTGCAGCTTCTTGCAAAATCTGCCTTGCGGCTTCCGGATGTCGTTTGGCTTCGCCAATAAATGTGCGGATCAGATCTTCATGCTCGTCTAACATATTATTAAAGAGCCACGCAAAACGCCCAAGATCTACACGCAAATCCCCAAGCCATTCTTCTGGGTGTGCTAGCGATTCCCTTTGTTTAGCTAAAGCTTGTTGAATTACCGCCGCCAGTAATTGTTCCTTATTTTGGAAATGGCGAAACAAGGTAACTTCATTCACCTTTGCTACCCGTGCAATTTCTCGCGTTGTCGCACCAATGACGCCTGATTTTGCAAACACCTCAGTCGCCGCTGCGAGTAACCGACTGCGAGTTAGTCCAATCTTTTGATCTGGATTCATTATTTGCAGGTAAGTGGTCACTTGCATTATAACTATAAGTTTTTGCTTCAAGGTACAAAGATCTTCTTCCCTTACCCACGGGACACGAAACCGATGTATGTGTACTTTTCTGCAAAATAGTCTGAAAACCCCTATTCTACCTTGGTTGAAAAAGTTGGTATATTAGAGAGGCTCGCAGAAATAACAGCATTCCGCCGTAATTCCTACAATCCTCTCAGCTAATTAAGCTGATTTTTTCATTAGAGAGTATGGTTGAATCAATACATCGGATGGAATCCCCAATTGTTGATGCAAACGCCGAATCATCTCTAGTGTTAGTGCGAGCTTACGATTTAAAATATCCTCTACCTCTCCGAAGCTCCCAATAATAGGTTCCAAATCATTAGCAGATAAACCACGGGATTCGAGATAATATAAAATAGCATCAATCGGCTCTGGTGTTTCAATTGGGTGATGCTTTTGTTCGTATGCTTCCACCAGTGTCGTTAAAACTTCTAACAGATCACACTCTGGTGTATTAGGTTCTGCATCAAATAATCTTTCAATTTCATTAAGCGCCGCATGATAATCCGCTTCGGTTCGGATGGGATGGGGGTTGAACATATACGTTACCTTAAATTGTTGTTGCATCTACGTTATCGTATTCAGAGTGTGTTCCTACAAAGCGGATAAAAATAATCCTAATGTCATAACGAACGTGAACAATTAAGCGGTAATTATTGCCTTTGATATTAAAAACGACACGATTATTAGCAATAACACTGGCGTTGCGGTAAGTACTTTTGATATCTGTCGGACTAGTCCATTCTGCACGGGACGCCTCCTCATGCCAAGCGAGTAGTGACTGCTCAGCATCGGGATGTTTTTCCCAAAAACGCCGTAAAGTGCTGCGGGCAAGGATTCGCATATCAGGATTATAATAATGATGCTTGTTTGCTGTAACGTGTGAAGATCAACCGTTACGGGCTAGCAAAAACCTTAAATGACGGCTTAAATCAATTTCCTCTTTCAGTTAGGTTTTGTCAAGCCCCGTGACTAATGCTCTATTTAGAGTATTTTTGTATACGGCTTGTCGGATCAATGAAGTTTGTACGCTCGGAACGCATGATGTGTTCGGTCTAAGCGGGATGAGCTATCATTAATGGAGGGTTTATAGTGCGGACTTAACCAAGGAAGGGTTACTCTACCAATGCCTAGAATTCCTCCACACTAATAGGTTCCTCTATAAAAAATCGTACTTACAGCCATCTCGGTGTAATGCCGATTTCCATCTGTGTAAGACATAATTACCTTTTGTCTTTACAAAATGAGCGAACGCACAGTAATTTAGAGATGGTAGGTTAGTTTTATTATGATTACCCTAAAGAATAGGGAAAAATAAAGTCTACATGTAGATTTTAGTTATGCGATTGCTGATATTGTGACAGATTCGATTCATGTATAACAATTAGAAAACAAGCCCAAGACATACCAATACTATGGATTATCCCTTTGAAAATCTTAATTCCGAAAAGTTTCAGGAGTTTGCTCAGGCATTATTAGCTAAGGAATTTCCAGATTTGCAATGCTTTCCAGTAGCACAACCAGATGGTGGAAGAGATATCATAACTTATGAGTATGGGAGTCTATCACAGAACTTTGCTGTTTATCAGGTTAAATATGTCAGGAAACCTTTGGCTGTTAAAGATACTCATAAGTGGCTGTTAGAAATTATTAAGGGTGAAGCACCTAAAGTAAAGGCACTAATAGACAAGGGTGCTAAACAATTTTTTCTGATTACAAATGTTCCTGGAACAGCGCACCCTAATGTGGGTTCAATCGATCAAATGAATCAACTTTTGGAGAATGAACTTGGTATTCCCTCAAGAGGTTGGTGGCGGGATGATCTAAATCGAAAATTAGATGATGCATGGAATCTAAAGTGGACATACCCAGAATTAATGACAGATCCAGATCTTATTAGATCAATTATAGAATCTGGCTTGTCAGAAGATAAAGAGAGGCGCACGAGTGCAATAAGGGCTTTTGTTTCAGAACAGTTTAATGCTGACCAAGTTGTAAAATTCAAGCAAGTAGATTTACAAAATAGACTTCTCGACCTATTTATAGATGTTCCAGTTCTGCCGCCACAAAATGCTGAGACTGGCAAAAAGATGATGGAATATCGTCGGTTACATGAATATATTTCTTACACATCAAGCGACACAATAGGAACTTCAATAATAGATGAGCAGCGGTTTACTTATTTCAATGAGCGTCATAGAGTGGTTGGCTCTGCTACTTTATTGCTGCATCCTCTTATTCAGAAAGAAGCGCCGTGGGTTGTACTTGAGGGAGCACCAGGACAAGGCAAGTCAACCATTACGCAGTATTTGTGTCAAATTCACCGTATGCGTCTTTTAGGCGAGGAGGAAACAAGAAAACATTTGCCAGAAGCCTACAAAGAATCAGAGGGATTAAATGTTATTCCAAAGCATCACATGACTTCGCATGTGTGTCTTCCATTCAGAATTGATCTTAGAGATTTAGCATCGTGGTTGTCTGGACATAATCCTTTCTCCCTCGAAGATGAAACAGGTATAATCCCGAATATAAACAAATCTCTTGAAAATTTTTTAGCTCTTTTAGTCAGGCATCATTCAGGAGGACTTGACTTTTCAGCAACAGACTTAGTAGCGGTTTTCAGAAAAAGCCCTGTTCTATTGGTCTTTGACGGGTTAGATGAAGTAGCGGATATTGAAAAGCGTCGTGAAGTAATCCAGAAAATTCATACAGGAGCTAGACGATTAAAAACTAATGCATTATCACTTCAGGTGATTGTTACAAGTCGTCCAGCAGCTTTTGCAAACTCCCCAGGACTGCCAGAAAGTGATTTTCCCCGGTATTACCTAGATTCTTTGCCCAAGCGACTAATTGAAACGTATGCAAATAAATGGATGAATGCAAAAGGACTTGAACAGCGAGAACGTTTAGAAGTAAAAAAGATTTTACGAGATAAATTAGATCAGCCGCATCTACGGGATCTTGCAAGAAATCCGATGCAGCTTACAATTTTATTAAGCTTAATTTACAATCACGGCTCATCTTTACCTGATAAGAGAACGGCTCTATATGACAGCTATGTGGTTTTGTTTTTTAATCGTGAGGCAGAAAAAACACCCGTTGTTAAAAAATATCGTGACCTTTTATTAGATATTCACAAATATATTGCATGGGTGCTTCATTCAGAAGCTGAGCAACATGGTAAAAGTGGTAGTATTACGCATAGTGATCTCCACAATTATATTCAGACATATCTTGAAGAACAAGGTTATGAAGTTAATCTTGTTCATGAGCTAGTTACTGGAGCACTTGAGCGTATAGTCGCATTAGTTTCTCGTGTTGAAGGGACATATGAATTTGAAGTTCAACCATTACGTGAATACTTCGCAGCACGATACCTTTACGAGACAGCTCGTCATTCTTCACCTGGGAAAGAGTATTCTGGCACAAAGCCAGATCGTTTTGATGCCATAGCCCGTAATTTTTACTGGTTAAATGTGACAAGGTTTTATGCTGGATGCTATGACAAGGGTGAGCTTCCTTCTCTAATAGATCGATTGGAAGACTTGATAAGCTCAGAAGGCTATCATCTGATTAGTCATCCTCGAACCTTGGCTGCAACGTTGTTGAGTGATTGGGTATTTTCGCAACATCCCAAATCAGTAAAGACTGTAATGAATTTAATTTTAGATGGTATTGGCTTACGTTACGTTTTGCCTTCAGCGAGCCGTCGAATGGGACAAAGCGAGCCGATGATTCTACCGCCAGGGTGCGGGCGTGATGAACTTATAAGACATTGCTTTAGTTTATTAGGGGATCAACCTCCTCTTGATTTTGCTTTAGACATTATTAATTTACTATCGGTAAATACATTAGCTTTTAAGGAAATTTTCGATCTCTGGTTTGGTGGAGTAGTAGCTCAACAAGGAGAGACACGTACTAAATGGTTAGAGTATGGGCTATATCTTGGTATTATTGGGCAACCCGCAAAGTTATCATTAATTGAATTAGAAAAAATTTGTTCTGATTCATTGAATAATCCAGACAGATTAGTCTTACTTTACAAGGCAGGTCGTTTTGATTATTTCGAGGCTGAAGAAGAACGATTTAAAGCTGGATTAGAGCTAATTTTAAATGACAACTGTACTCAAAATCGCCGTCAGAAAAATTATTCCTTTTTAGAGAAAATGAGTTTTACAGTTAATGCTTCAATATATGCATTTTCATTCCGTGAACCTCGCCCGATCTCTTTAATTCATCTGTGGAAAAGTCACTCTCATTCGTCGAAAGCCTCTTTTTTTGAAGTATTTCTAAGTGAACAAAGTAATACATATCCTAAATTTGAAGATGCTCAAAAATGCTTAACTGTTATTGAAGCTGTAAAACAGAATTTACAGCTTGATGCACAATTATGGGCTACAAATATTACTCCTTGGAATAATATAGTTGAAACTATCCGACAATGTTGGGGAGATGTTTGGAGTTGCTACCACTTAGCTAATGTTGCCAGTGGAGTTAAGTCCTCTTTAGAAACATGTAAAGAATTTCCTGATTTGCTAGACCACTCAAAAGATTTATGCAAAAGAGCAAGGTATGCGAGGCTACGAGCAGGACAGTATTCTTGGTGGGCGAAGCAAATTCTAGAGCCTAAGAATCAGATAGAAATAGCATTTGTCTTATTAATATTAACTACTTGGGCAAGTGCTAAAACGTTGGAAAATATAATTTCTAAACTAGATGAATCAATCCAGAAACTTTCTGATCCGATTTGGAAAAAACTCTATAATTCTGTAGAAGAAGCACTTAATTTAATTCATTTGTCCGATACAAGAATTTCTCTTGATGTTGCTCGTATAAGTAATTATTTGAATCCGAAGACTGCTGCTTTAATTAGTCTTAGAGCAAATTCTAATACTTGTAAATTATTATATTCAAAATATTTGAAAGAATATAATGGTTCAGACACTTCAATTCTCAAGCTTTGCTTTACTATGTCTTTAGAGTTTCTAGCAAATGATTATTCAATGTGGGAGGAAGTTCGTAATGTTATTCAAAGAAGCTATGCTAAAGGAGTAGTATTTGATCCTTACTCTTTTCACCGTTTTAATAGAGAAATTACAAGTCAATCTATTCCAGACAAGATAGCTCAAGAGATTGCATCTAATCCAATTGCTTACCCAGGTTTTTTAGTTGCTATTGCTGAAATGAAATTGAAAGAAATAGTTGCTTCTAAGGTAGTTTCTGTAGGTGAAACGGCAGTAAAGGATAAATGGTTTGAGCACCTATGAATAGTTTACTAATTGATAATATTGTTTAACTATAGTGCCGGTGCTTTTTGTGCTTTTGGCATTAGAGATATAAAAAAAAACCTGCAATACGCCCTTAAAAGCCTTGATTTTGCACTGTTTACAACGACCTTTTTGTCTCTAATGTAACAAATTTTAAAACCCAGATTGGATTTAGGTTTTCAGACCAGATTGCATGTTTTTACAAACATATCTTTGCAATGCTTATAGTCCTGCCACCTGATCACAGTCCTGCCATTTAGTCATAAATTTAATCTAGATAAAAGTTATGAATAAGTGGAAGGATAGGAGATTATGCTGCTGTAATCACCGCGCTCATCAAGCAACCTGAAGTGTCCTGAGATCGGGGATCACTTCACTTTTTGCCTGCCAAGCTTCTAAGTACATTTCAATTACTTCTTCACCGTTATGAATTGCTTCTTCACGAGTTTTTCCGTGGGTACAAGGCATCACGACAAGATCAGCAAACTCTGGAATTGTAACCAGGAAAAGCTGATCTTTATCAGATCACTGAACAATCATGCTATATCGATTCATGAATCCTCATCCTCCGTTAATTCCAGTTAGGTAAGTAGCTTTGCTAGTTGTTTTTCCAGATATAGCGGCTCGATACCTAACTGACTAAGCTTTCCCCCCGGCGATAGATTTCTCGCGCATAGTCAGTCCAAGCACCTTGTCCCCAATAACGAAAGCAACTAGTTTGCAGTAACAGATTATGTAGCAAAGCGTTACGGTAAGAGGTTTCTTGGGTATTGGGTTTTATTTGGTGAAATGAGGCGCTAAGTTGATTCATCGGCGTCAAGACATTTTCATATCCTTGCACCCAACTTAGATGGTTGGTCCAAGAGGCTCCATCCATATGAAAATTAGGGTTGACTTGTTTAATTTGAGCGATCGCTTGACTAACAGCCTCACGATCACTATTTTCTCCGACTCGTTCCCAAATTTGGGATTGTCCGACTGCTTGACAGGTGGGATAATCAGCTTCTTGGCAACCTGCGGCGGTGATTAATTCCAGATATTCTGTACCTGTGACGCCGACAGTGCCATGATGGCTAATTTGTTGCCATGCTTGTTTGAATGCGCTAGGAAATTCGTTCATCATCACGCCACCATTTTCGCCATCGCCGATTTGGCTGACGATAGGAGGAATAGATACATTACCTACTTGAGTCGGTGAGAGGGTTTTGGCTTCGTAGTAAGGTTGCATCTGACCGACTAATTTGGTATCTGATCCCTGGGTTTTGATTAAAGCGGTGATGCTAATTGTTTCATTTTGAGAGTTACGAGCCAGCAACCGATGTGGCAAATGTTTATTAGTTAAAGATTGACCGTTCAGGGTTTCTACGGAATGCTCTTGGACTAACAGCCAGCGATAGCCGCATTCTTTTAAAGCTTTGATGAATTCAAATAAAGTGTCAGGATGATTTGGGAGGTGCATTTCTGGCGGTGAAAAACCTTTAACTCGCGAGAGGGCTTCCCAACCAAAAACTGCTGCGAAGTAATGTTGCCATGCCAAAATGTGAAGTTTGAGATCTCTGATGGGTGTGGAGGGAACCACTGCATGACTCCACATTGTCCCTAAC
>Ga0123337_10003396_pt1 | contig 17034 bp, 11 predicted proteins | sample frozenSSSSmetaG_FD_89792 | JGI IMG/M metagenome (GOLD analysis project Ga0123337, IMG submission 89792) | Glacier valley bacterial and archeal communities from Borup Fiord, Nunavut, Canada, to study Microbial Dark Matter (Phase II) -... | ecosystem: Environmental > Aquatic > Freshwater > Ice >... | reverse complement strand
ATACAACAGCAGGTATTCGCTGGTGGTCACCCACCCAACTACTAATCTGCCGATCTGGAGCTTGTGTATGGCAGAGCGGACGGGATGCCCAATTCTCTCCAGTCTATGGTCGTATGTGATTGTTATGGTCTTAAGACGTTCATGTCCCTAGTTCATAGAGGCAGAAGGAAAAGAACCAAGAGAGCAAAAAAGACAAAAATATACAACAGCAGGTATTCGCTGGTGGTCACCCACCCAACTACTAATCTGCCGATCTGAAGCTTCATTTTCTTGCCAGTTTGAATAGGCACATTTGTCATGCAAAGAGGCGGACTCGTGGCAATATGGTATATTATATGATATACTACTATGATACAGCCCAGTGCACAATGAATGCTTCCATAATAGCCAACAACATCCAAACGCCACGCCACGCTATGCATATCAGAATCCCTCTTCCTCCCAGAACATCATTTACCCCTGCTCTCCTCTAATCACGCTCCCCTTCTTCCTCAGCCCACTCCCGACTCCCATCCACCCCTCCCCGGCTCTGACCTGTCCCAACCTCCTCGACAGCGTCGAATAACTCTCCCTCGCACCCGGAACCCCACTCTTCAGACCCGCCTCCGTCCCACTCCTCGCGCCCTCCCACTCACTCCTCTCCTCGTCCCACTCCTCCGTCAGCCTTCTCGGCGGCGCCCTGTGCCTCTCATCCCTCTCCCTCTCCCTCTCCCTCACCCTCCTCGTCTCCTTCCGCCTCATCTTCTCCAGCGCCCCCATCATCACCTCCCAGCTCTCCACCACCCCAATGCCCGCCTGGCGCATGCACTCGCAGTCGCAGCCACCCGGACACGTGAGCTCATCGGCCGCGACCCCGTCGTCTTCTTCCCAACTCGAGAAGTAGGCGTCCAGGCAGATCTGATGGCTCGCACAGCCACACGACAGACAGGCTGCGTATTCGGCCGTGATGGGCTCGATGCAGATCACGCAGCGCAGTTGCGACTTGGTCATCTTGCACCGGTCGCAGCGGCCGACTGCGCCGCCGAGACGTTGCGATGGAGACGTGGGGGGAAGAGCCTCGAGACGGGACTCGTGGTTGAGGCAGTAGCCTGTGATCGAGAGACCGCGATCGTCGGGAATGGCTGGGTGAGAGCTTTTCTTCCCGAGGGGCATCGGCGACGGAGAGGCTTCGTGGTCCATGGAGTGTATAGATGCTGCATGAGTTTTCGAAACGACGGGGGATGATAGTGGTGCGGATGTGAAGTGATCGGGCATTGAATCAAACTTGAGGATTTCGAGTCGAGTATATGGAAGTGACCAAGCGAAGAGCATTTCAGCATATAGCTTGCGATAGCTCGAGAAAGTTGCCCCGTGCGTGAAGTCGAGTAGGGAAGTTGACACGCAGCCTTCGTCATCGAATGCATTTTGATTATGCATTGTGACACTGATACCTATGACTGGACGTAACGCCTCATCTACTGTGGCATTATCATCATCTGAATATGAAGATTTGGCATATGGTGATTTTTCACGGACAGTTTCAAGATAGGTCGTATTACCCCAGGTAACGGCGCTGGGCGTAAGGGTGCTAATCATGCTCTCCACAGGACTAGGACGTTTACGACTCGGCGGTGACGATGAAGCTGTGCCATAGAAAGGATTCTTCAAGTTTGCAGCAAAACTTGCCGCAAGGCCAGAATTGGCGCGTCGAAAGCCACGGTTATCTTCTGGTGAAGTCGACAGGCTTTGTGACTGCAGGCGAAGTTTTTCATTCAACTTTTCGGCGCTGCCGCCAGTAGACCTCAGAGGAGGAGTTTCGCCACAAGAGAACGAAGCAGAGGCGGGATCACTGCCCCATGGCCCATTTGATGACCCGACTGATCCATAAAATGCCACTGGAGTAAGAGTGGTCCTTGGAGTTGACGGAATAGAGCTGTAAGGGGTCTTCTGATAGGCACTCCAAGCGGCGATATCAGATGGAAAATAGTCCAAAGAGAACGCAGGGGTCTTCATAGACAGCGGCGTCTGTAGCTGAGTAAGCCGTATCTCATTAATTGAAAGAGGCTCGATTGCTGAAGATTCGCTGAACACGCATGACAGCATCGCCAGCATCTGAATATCCGCCAATTTCTGGAAGTGCTTGAAAAGATCATCTATCAGGTATTTGGCTAGAGGACTGAAGCCCCACTTTACCCTGCCTGAGATGGCAGAATCCTTAGAATCGTAGGACATGTCCACCCCGCTGTCGTATTGACTATCACGTCTGCACCGCGTGATCATATTCCTGGCAATAACAAGAATAGGTTCCTTGCGATGAGACTGGTCTAGAATCTCAAGGGGAACCTCGTGCTGAAGCAACATCCCGGCATACGTCCAGATATCTGCTCGCTCCTGATATCCGTACTTCTGAGCGATCATGGCATTATGATTGCATACATCGGCTCCTTCTCCAAACACGGCATACTCTTGCGCAAGCTCCAGTTTCCCTGGTATAAGATCTCTGATATCATGCAACACAATGGTATTTTTAGGTTTCGGAAGCCGACCTTTACTGATTCCAGTTCCGGTTCCAGTGCCAGTGCCCGTTCCAGCACCGCTCGATTTGTTGGACCGATTCGTAGACAAGCCTTTGCGATGGCTCGTGCTTTGAATTTTCCTCCAAAAATCGAACGCGATGCTAACTTGGAATTGGGATGAATCAGAGTCACTAGAGGACGTGCTTTCAGAACCTTGGGAAGAATCCGACTCGTCATCTTCTTCCTCATGCAGCGATGCAAATTTGCTTCTAGGTGTAAAGCCATCATTCGCAAGGCGGGAGAAGGTGTTGAATGAAGGCTCTCCTTTGGTTCGAGATTTATCAAGGCCAATTGAGCCGAGGAGCGACTTGAATCTCTCCTCCTTTGGTGGGAAGAAGCAGACCAGCTTACCATTATTTGCGAATCGTGCGCCCGAAAGCCTCGGAAGTGGAACGTTGGCATGCCGCCGATTTGCGGCCAGCATTCCTTCAGTTGTTGTTGGATCTAATTCTTGAGACATCATTGCGGAATTGGAAGCAGGTATATCATCATCGTCTTCATCGCTGGAGCTTTCATCCGCAAGACCATCAAGATTATCGATATCTTCGGCGTCTTTGAGCCACAAGGTGCTCTCCTCGAGATCAACTTCTCCAAGAAGATAGCATATTGCAGCTTCAAGACACCCACGACGTCGATCAACAAATCCAGCTGCGATTTGTCGCACTTCTCGCGTGATACGTTGATATGTCTCGTTTGGGATTAAGGACGTCTGTCCAATGTTGAATATTGGCAGCTTCGCTCCCGGGTACTGATCTGGAAATTGAACGGTGGTTTTTATGAATATAGATTCGCCGTCTTGACCCCATGGCCCATTCATCGACATAGTAACGCATCGTTTGTCCATATTGATATTGTCAAAGCTGACTTTGCTGTACTGGTGATGTACACGGATGATTTCATCATGTAAGGATTCAGGAGAATCCCAGTCGCCTTCAATGTCGAAGTTGGGACTGATTACAGATAACCTCCTGGGAGGAACCTTGTGCTGTCCTGCTTCATCGACGCCATCTCCGGTACTGAATTTGATACCACTCATCCAATGAATTTGACTTCGATGTTCTGATTCGGCGACTCTACCTCTCATTGTAGATCCATTCCCTCCCATTCTGGCTCGGAGCCGCTTCGTAGGGGACATCTTTTTGATTTCATCGCTCAGGACATTATAAGAATTATCTTTGTCATGGCTGCTGCTGAGCAGACGAGGGCCTTTGATGGTGGCAGATTTCTTATCTATCTCAGCCCGCTCGATATTTCGAAACGTCTTATATATGGCGCCTTTACGAGTAACATTTAGTCTCTTCCTGACCTGACTTCCTTTGACATATCCGACATTTTCCAGAAGAGCATTAGGCACCCGTTGCAATTTCAACTCTTTGTCGTCTCCCCAGGACACAAGCTGGAATTCCCGGTCATCAATTCCGCCAGCGTTGATGGTCCCTCTAGCTCTCCACAAGAATTCCTTGACTTGACGCTCGCCGTGGCTGAATATTTCAACGGGTGCAGCTTCTGTATCGGAAGCCAGACCTTCCTTTCTTCGATCGTACAAATACAGGTTGCCTGGGGAATTTTGTGGCATGGCCAGAAGTCCCCAACCAAACGGTGTATGCCTGGCACGCCATACTGGAAATGCGGTGCGAATAACACGTTCCGGGATGTCCTCTTGAGCTGTATAGTCCCAGAATTTTATGCTCTTGTCCAATGAACAGGTGACGACGCCGGATGCACGAGTGCGATTCCAATCAACACCATAAATTTTCGAGGTGTGAGCCTCTATGGACCTCAGTGGGTAGGCGCCGTGTCGGTCGTCCCAGATACGGAGCCAACGGTCGTGCGACGACGCAAGTATGTGTCCATCCTGTCGGTTCCACTTGACTTGAGTAGCACCAGCATCCCAATCGACGAAGGTCATGACAGGCCGGCGTGGCCTTCTCAGATCCCATGCATGTACATATCCATCCACTGCGCAAGTCGCGAGAATATCGGGATGGTGTGCAGAGAAGTTGATGTCCGTGATGGCTCTCGTATGCGCATGAAGGGTATGCTCGATGGCTCCATGTCGGCTGTCTTCTTGCATGTTAAGATTCCATACCAGTGCCTTCTGATTTGCAGTACTGGCCACCCAGTAGTCTCGTGCTGCGAAGGGTGACCACTGCACGTCTGCTACGTTCCATGAAATGTTGTGTCGAAGATGCCGTGGGGGATTTAGCGGAGAATCAAGGTCGATGATATCAAGGCCAGTCTTTCTACAGCGAAGAGCGGGTCATTAGAATATGTGCTGCAGGCGGGATCCAGGAGGGAGACTCACGAAGCAATTGCTACATCACGACCTGAAGGGGAGATTGTCGCTGATCCAATGTCTGTCGCATCCTTTTGGACATGGATTGACACGGTCGCATCGAATGTGCTGCTGTCAAAGGCCGACTTGATAGTCTTTTCCTCTCGAATTTCCTCCATCATTCCGGATCCTCATCCAATCCTGCCATAGGGCATAAGCAAACTCCCGAGCTGCACGCCTCCGCAACTGCTTTCACGAGGAGTGCCGCAGGGCATTGCCTGAAGTCGAAGCGTAGCTAATCTCGAGGGACATGCGAAGAAGAAAAAGAAGAAGAAGAAGGAAAAGAAGAAGAAGAATAGAAATATACGAAAGCAAAGGATTAGTACCCAGACTCCAAGTACTGAACCCTTTTCATGTTTCGTTCTTCAAGATAGACGTGCGAGTAAGTGATGCCTTTCTACGTCTTCGCCTTGTGTTTCCTCAGTACCAGATACAGCCCGGAGTATTGAAATCCCGGGACCGTGACCATACTGTACCTCTGTTGTCCATATACAGACTAGTGAAAGATTGTCCAGCGCCAAGGTATCATAGCATGTCCGATCACCGACGCTGTTTGACATTGCGAACCTCATTTTTGTCAGCAAGGCTGGAAACCACTGTTGCTCTTTGATATCCTCTACCCTTTGAAACCGTGCATTTCCTCCTGAGACCACTGGAGTGCATATTCTGGGTGCTTTCTTGTGAAAGTCCGCTTCTTACACCATTCCCTGCGGACGCTGCTACGATATATATATATATACCACCCCACTACCCCTCCAACTATCAAGCGGATAGAAGGGTAGGCGCTTTGTGGTACTTGCAGCACTGCTGCCATACGATATTTACAGGCCTTTTGTCAAGTGATTTCGGAGAACAACAACAAAGATGACGGCCTTACCCAAGCGCATCATCAAGGAGACGGAGAGGCTGATGGCAGAGCCGTGAGTCCACTCTCTACCATCCTCCTCGCCATTACATCGCAGCTGCTGATTTATTACGCCCCAGAGTTCCTGGTATCAGCGCGATACCTCATGAGGATAACCTGAGATATTTTGACGTTAAGATCCATGGTCCATCACAGTCGCCATATGAAGGTCAGCAGCCTTCACTATTCCGCCGCATGGGTCTCGACCCGCTAACTCCGTTGCAGGAGGCGTATTCAATCTCGAGCTGTTCCTTCCAGACGACTATCCTATGACGCCGCCAAAGATCCGATTCCTTACCAAGATATACCATCCCAATATTGACAAGCTCGGCCGTATCTGCTTGGATGTTCTCAAGAGTCAGTCTCCCGCTTCCAAAGACATCCTCGCCATGCCTTTGCCCTGCTTGCGCATCGGCGAGACTAACATATCTGGCTGCAGGCAACTGGTCCCCAGCTCTTCAAATCCGAACCATTCTTCTTTCCATTCAAGCACTTCTCGGCGCGCCAAATCCAGACGACCCACTGGCACCCGATGTAGCCAAGCGCTGGAAGGAGGACGAGCCTGCTGCGATCGCGACGGCTAGAGAATGGACCCGAACACATGCGATATCGTAGAATAGCACTCCAGACGCACGCGTGTGAGCACGACGCACCAATTTTACACTACAAAGGGAAAGGCTGACATGGGAAGACTTATGATTGTGCGTTTGGGACAGGGAATATACTATGACTTGCCCTGCGGTTGACAAATGGCCGAAGAGACTTTGGTCCAAGGGGAGAGAAGACATCATTTTGTGCATTTGATATGGTACACCAGCGTATATTTTGGCCCCTTTGGGCTTCCAGACGTTGATAGAGTTCTCTTGTGTTGCGGACATCAACATGTGGAAGGCATTTTAATGCAGTCATTTTCCACGTGCCATATCATGATCCTGCAGCTGCTTACGATATGGTGTTCGAGAAGTACTAATATTGATTTTTGTGCTTCGTTTTTCTTGCGATCTGTGGATATGCAAAGAGCATCTGGCCGGACGACCCGGCTTTCGCACAATCCCCAATACTTCATTGGGAACTCCCCCCCGGTTGTATACATTTCCTTGTCTATACCGACCTCAGCCTAACAGAAGCTACGTTCTCACTCATCTTCCAAGCATTTTCGAAACCTGACATTTACATATCTGCCGCGACTCATGCAAGCGTCGCATTATTCAGTGGCAGCAATGCGCCAAATTGTCATCCTTGCACGACATGCCAACACGTCCGACAGCTTAGCCCTATATTTCCAAGGAATGTCACCCACAACACCTTCCAGAAACTGAAGCTCACACCCCCTCTTACCACAGTGTATGCAACTTATTCAACCTCGGGACCGAGGCTTTAGGCAAGTCTTGAAATCTGCAAACATCGAATTGATTAATTGAGCGATCGCGGAGGGGCTGAGTCACTGTCCCTCTGCGCTGATTACATTGCAATATGTGCATTTAGGCTGACGACAATGTTAATAGACGCTTTCATTTCAAAAACGTGGATGGAAGATGGAAGCGTGATATGTGATCACCATGCCAAGCGCAGTCCGGATGTCCCCCACGGTGGGTATCATGTATGCTTATTTCAATGCTTCTTCGCCGATATCTCTCTCTGCCTGCCTACCCTTGCACTGACTCTCTCAGACATGCTTCTGGCGGTACTCGGAATATCAACGGCTACGAACTGCGTTGAACTGCGTTTTGAGAGACAATTGCTGCTCTTCATCTTCAGTAGGAGGGCCTTTTGGTCGGATTGATTACATAGCTCACTCTTGAGCTACTACCGTTGCAGTAAGGCCCGGATAGATTCAACGCATACAACGGTGCTTGTGTTTGGCCGAAGTCCTTGGGCTACTCTACTCTACTCTACTCTACTCTATTATTTGAGACAGGCTCATATATATTAAGATACGCGTCCCACACAAGGCTCTTCTCCTGTAAATTCAGATTCTTTGGATGCATGACTTTTCCACATCCCTTGAGTTTTTCCTTGTTGTGAGAAATTGAGAACTCGCCGTCGCGCCGACCTATTGTACCAGGACAATGTGGCGAACATGTCCATCCTCGAAGTACATGCATACAAAGTACAAAGTGACTGGATACTTTCTCCCAGAAGGATTCTCGTAAGGTATACTTCTTAAAGCATAGTAAGTTCTTTCATCTACCGTCCAATTATACTGTAGCTTATTCTTCTCAAAAGAGTTAGCTCCCTTTCCCCATATCTTTGTTGGCGTCATTTCCCCGCGTTTTGGTGCGTGTTGCCGAGGCATCTAGTCTTGCGGGGGCGACCTATCTTGCGGGGGCGACCTATGCGACAACGACACCACCTATCATGTGGAGATTCGAGGACATTTGGGATGCTGAGTGTATGACAGTGATGGGTAGATGGCTGGGTGATGGGATGAGCAGGACGGACAGGACCCTCATACAGGCATTCTCACGGTGTTGCGTGTGAATCTGGGAGCACTTGCGAGGAGGATGGACGCAAAATGGCGGCTGCTTACATCCTGCAATTTGCAGAGCGCTTCTAAACCGAAGTGTTTCTAAACACAGAACGGGCAGCGGTGCCATGCCTGCTCTGGATTTCTACTACAGATCACTACTTATCTGCAACTGAGGTGCGGAGGATAATGCGGCGATGCTCCCATATGCGGTATGAAAACCACCGAATGGCGATGACATCCTGGAAAGAGGGGATGTAAACAGCACTAATCGACAACCATCGACCGATGCGCAAGCCACAATCCCGTCCAACATTCCAGTCCATGCTTCGAACAGGCACGCCTCGAACAGGCATGCCTGCTACCTACCGTGTACTCCGACCATTGCTTGTACGACCCACGAATCAAAAGTACCATCATGAATACGCATGAGCAGGTCAGGGGACTGGGATAGAGGGACGCTTTTTGTGCTTTGGGAATTAACTATTGCCTTTCTGGGAAATGACACCGATGGTGTAGGATCTGGGATCCGGAGCAGCCCAGAGCTCCATTTCTTTATGTCCATGATAAAAGCAATGCCCCCGCCGCATCCCCTTTCCCTTGGCCATCGACCTCTCAGCAGTGAACAGTCATCTTAGCCGCCGATTGCTGTTGAACAGCGTTTTCAGTTCCAATTCTGCTCCATTGCTTTTGTTAAACAATTATGGCCACGCAGCCGCAGCAGGCGGCATTGTCGCACGCTTCTTCGACTCCACCAAATGGGAAATCCAGCGAAGAACGCGGAGCCGACCATTTGGAGGTTATTAGAACCGACTCGAGAGTTCCCGCCAACACGCATTACTATGAGAAGGACGGACTGAGAACATATGGGGATGATGAGGATCATGATCATGAGCCTCCTGTTCGTACTCATCTTCTTGCTATCACCGAGACGAGTTCTAACATCTCTGTAGATGACGGGCCGCCGGGCTCTGTCCCTGGTTGGCATGGCATTCTTGTGGACTGGTTCTCAAATACCGGTCTATCTTTTCGGTAAAACTATCAGCTGCACAATGATGCTTAAGAGCCGTTGCTGACTCGAGTAGGTGGTGTTCCGCCCTACATCTACGGCGATATCGGTGGCACGGATCGCTGGATCTGGTTCATCCTTGCGAACTTGCTGGCTCTCGCCGCCATCTGCCCTTTCGTCGGTGCTCTTTCAGACCTTCTTGGCAGAAGATATGTGGCCATGATGGGAGCTTTGCTCGTTATGGTTGGCTGCATTGTATGCTCAACAGCCAAAGTTATGAATACATTCATTGGTATGTTCTGGTCTCAGTCTTCCAGGCTTCTATTCTTTTGCCTGATTACATGCGTTTGGGCTCTGCAGTGTCTGGCCAAAACAGGCTGGATAAAGCGGGCCCATTCTCGTCCATCGCTTGATCTTGAAGGGACAATTGTTGCATATCTAGTCTAATCTGGATTCTTTTGAGTATATGTCTGCGCCGCTTCATTTCCACGCAGACTTCATATATGCAGGTCATTTTTGACAGACACTATACTAACTATATCGTAGCTGGAATGGCCATTGCGGGAGCCGGAGCCGGTATAAACGAACTTACTGCCCTCGCAGCAACCTCCGAGCTTGCTCCTACTGCGAAGCGCGGCAAGTATGTTGCAATACTCGTTTTTACCATCATTCCCTTCTGCCCCTCGGTCTTGTGGGCCCAATTGATCGCCTACCACGGCAGCTGGAGATGGATCGGTCTGATCTGCGCCGTCTGGGCGTTCATCGGCTTCGTCATGATCGCAGCCTTCTACTTCCCCCCTCCGCGTGTCAACAGCACCGGCCTCAGCCGTCGTGAAACGATCGCCCAGATCGACTTCGTCGGCGGCTTACTCTCTATCTCCGGCATGATCCTTTTCATCGCCGGCCTCCTCTGGGGAGGTTACCAGTACACCTGGGAGTCGGCACACACTCTCATCCCATTGGTTCTCGGCTTCATCCTCCTCGTCATCTTCTGCATCTGGGAATGGAAATTCGCCAAATTCCCCATGTTTCCCAAGCGCATCGGTAAGGATCCACGCATCTTGGTCTTGACCCTGATCATCACCTTCATCTCCGGCGCGAACTTCTTCTCCGTCCTCCTCTTCTGGCCCACCCAGGCGTTCAACGTCTACGGCCATGACCCAGTTGGCGTTGGCCTTCGCGGTATGCCCATCGGCTTTTCGATCCTGATCGGCGCCTGCATCGTCCTCTGGCTCCTCTCCACCTTCCGCGGCGGAAACCGCATGCTCATGATCGTTTCCTCTGTCATGATGACAGCTGGCTGCGGCGCACTCGCCGCCGCAACCCGCTACAACATGAACGCCGTCTACGGCATCCTCGTCGTCGCCGGCCTCGGCATCGGCGGCATTGTCGTCCCGGCATCCATCATGACAACCATCATCTGTCCGGACGACCTGATCGCCACCATTGCGGCGCTCACGCTGTCCGTCCGCGTTATCGGCGGCGCAATCGGGTATACCGTCTACTACAACGTCTTCTACAACAAGCTCGTCCCCAACCTGACAAAGTACGTCGCCATCGCGTGCGTGCAGAACAAGATCTACGACAGCGCCACTATCAGGGAGGTTGCAGAGCTCATCGGCGCGAGCTTGGTCAACGAAATCCTCCATGTGCCTGGCGTCGATGGCAATGTGACCAAGTGGGAGATTCTTGTCACGGCTGGCGAGCTGGCGTATGCGGCAAGCTATCCATATGTGTATTATGCGAGTATTGCGTTTGGAGGGGTTGCGATTATTGCGAGTTGCTTGTTGGGAGATATTAATAAGTACATGGATGACCATGTTGCTGTGGTTATGCATTAAGCTTTATAAGGGGGGAGATCGGCCCAAGAGGTGGTCAAGCCACAGCCTGCTACCTGTGATATTATTACAAGATCTCCTTGAATCTACTGTTTAACTGAATATTGTAATTTCTTTCCTCTTGGACAGTGTTATACTTTGACTTACAGCTTTTAGATCTTGCCTCTGTCTTCCCGTATACATATCCCTGTTCGCATCATGTTTGGAGCTTGCATATGAGTCATCTGCTCCCCCAGCATTCAAATAACCACTCACTTGTTCTCCAGTTTCCGCGAAGGCCCAGAACTACTGAGCCGTCGTACGGTCCTCCGAGCCCCATTCGATATTTCAAAACCCTGTTCCATCTTTCCCATTCTGACGACTATATGTCCATCATCAAATCCCATAGCTTGCTCCTCACACCCTCCATGTCTTCCCCAGCGACCTCGCAACCTCCCCATTCCCCATCCAAGCCCCCGCCTCAGCACGCTGCCGAAACAGCGCGCTTCTACCTCCAAGACCTCTCGGTCGAAGAGCACCTCCACGACCTCCACGAGCTGATTCACAACCCCGACGCGATGCGCTGGTCGTAAGTACAACCATCTCCATCCCCCCTCCTTCTTCTCATTATTACCCCACTTTTTGCACTCACCAATCGAGATGCCGGAACCTTCGTCTTGACCTAGAGGCCTTGGAAGCTCCCTGACCAACTTGCAGGTCCAAAGCCCCATCTACTTCGCTCGAGCAAACACTCGCCTACATGCTGCCCGCAATACGTCCTCCGCGCGCCGAGCTGGAAGGCGTGGAGGACCGGTCGTGGGTCCTCAACTACGCCATTTTGCTCAAAGACCCGGACGCCTCGTCGTCGAGGCAGAAGCTCAAGATGATAGGCAGGTTGGGCGTTGTGCGGAAAGGCCCAAGAGAGCATGTGCATTGGGAGAGGTACGGAGGAGGGGGCGAGGAGTTGGCTTTGGGGTATGGGGTGAGTCCGGATTGGTGGGGGAGGGGCGTTATGGCGGAGGCTATGGGGGGGTTTCTGGAGCTTTATTGGGGTTTGGAAGGTGAGATTGCGTGCTTGAAAGAGAGTGAAAGAGACAGAAAGGGAGAGGAGAACGGGGAAGATTATAGAAGAGAAGCTGACGACGAAACAGAGAATAAACACGTACATGAGCTGGTGGCGCAGGTCGATGTAGAGAATCTGGCCAGTCAGAGGGTTATGCAGAAGGCTGGGGCGGAGATGAGAGTGCCCGTTGTGAAAGATGGGTATATGCTGCATGGAAATCGGAAGAGGGATATGCAGGTTTGGGGTTTGAAAAGGCCGGGTTCGACGGTAGAAGGGGGCGGTGGTGATTAATTTCGAAAGGTGAGATTGGTACACGCTGCATTTACAGCCCTGGTTTTCGCGGGGTGTGTATGGTGTTGAATAGAGGGTGGGTGCCGCCGGGGCACCCGGTTGACCCTGAGAATCCTCCGTTTGGATTCTCAGTTTGGAGATCCCGTGAGAAAATGGCTCACGGGAGGTAAACGGCTCAGGTGCATGAGGGATCAATTCCCACATGCAAACACACACTCTTTTCAAACGCTCTATTTGAATACAAATAGAGCTCCATAGACTAGATAGTTTAATTCAATCAATTATTTTCTTTTACTTTGATTCAATTCCGTTGTACTATCTACCTTCGTGACTATTCTCAACACATAGGCCTTCTCTTCTTTAATGAAACAATCCGCAATAATAGCCACCTTGTGCAGTGCGGCGAAGTCCACTGTATCAACCTGGCACAGTCTAATATTTAATATCACAATGAAAGACTACATAATCGGATTATGCCATCATTGTTGGTCCGTTGTGCCAGTGGAGTGGTAATTGTCCGAGATATATATTTATTAAGTTGTCTCAGTATTTATTTATTTAGATAACTAAGACTTTTGTATGATTGTATCGAAGTTGAGGCCAGTCGCATGTGACACATTATTTAAAGAAGGCTAAGACTTGACTTGGCTTGTTCAGATCCCCGATGTGGCTGATGTCCAGCCGCAATACTATCACCTATGGCAGTGTCGAAGATCGATCCCAGCATCGCGTACTTCATCGTGTCAACGCTTTGGAAACTCTGGACATTCGTATTTCAGATCACTGAAAAGGGCCGTACGCTCCACCAAGTCTTTTCAAGAACACGCAAACTCAATCAACCGGCCACTTTATTCACAACCGTGTCACAACTACCCTGCGTGGTAGAGTCAGCAGACCCAGCCTTCCGCAATGCCCTTTATCCGTAGCTCGTCAGTGGTGTTGTCTCAATGAGATGGATCTAATTACGCAACCGCATGGGAAGTTTTTAACACTATTCGCTAGGGAATGGTGATAGTTCCTGTGCAGGCCCTCGAAGCGTCAGCGCTTGCATTTGTAGGCCATGCATAGGGAAGATGGCGGGCTAGAGTTGGAATAGACATGCCGAAGACCAGTGTCTCGTTCGCTGACTTGAGAAGTATCGCGAAGCCAGCGGCCACCTCGGCTTCCTTAGCTCTGCTTGTCGAAATCCCGCTCCGTATCGGGTTAAGCTTAGGTGGAGTGAAGAGCTTTGCATACTACCTATTTATCAGAAGCTGAGTCTGTAGCTTTAATTACTAAGAAAATGTGGAGAGTAAGTCGATTTGCCATTCCCATTTTCCTTCTCCCCTCCTACATTTATTATCGTCTCCTGTCCCTTCCCTTTCATCTGCTGATCCGCAACAGTGCATTAACTGGACTTACATTCTATACGGCCTGTCCACCTAGCTCGCGTTTCTCCCTTCTCTAGTCCTTTATCGCACACATGCTCTGGACCTTACCCTGGGCGATTGCCGTCTCCCGCATCAGCATCACACCTGACACGGCCTAGAAATGGCATGCCATTCGGCGGCGTGCTGGTCTTCAGTTTTTTCTGCGTGCTTGCCGTGCTGGCATCTGTGTGCTGGCATCTGTGGGGTGGGGACCGACGAGAGGCAGGATTAAGATCTAAGCAGTGGAAAACTCGTTTGGCGGACCATACCGGGCAGTTTGAGACCACTTCAAAGGTCTTCTATGCTCCCTAAGACATTCTCACTAGTACAACCGCCTCAAGGCTCCACATCTATCTTAGTAATGTTGAGAATATATTCTAGAGGGATCGTGCAGATCTATTACCGGAACCATAACCTGACAGCATAAACCTTCTTCTCCACTGCTCCGTAGCAGCCTCGATTGGATTTATGTAGTGCATGTCGACATATGTTGTCTAAGTGGGTACGAATTTTCCAATATTGCGGATCTTATTTGCGCAGCTAATGTCGAGTTAGGTGAAGATCGCCGTTTTAGACAAGGCTGAGGACGGGGCGGCCCGGCGGATCTCAGCATAATTCGTCATGCCATTGGGCTTACATACTCTTTTAGATGTTTTCTAGAAGGTAGATTCTAAAGGCCCGCCGCTGCTTTGAATATAGTTGCATTTTGCACTTGAGAGGAGAAGAAACAGCTAATTTGTAGCTAAGCTCAGACTCATTCTAGACTGGAAAAGGAATATGAGACGATTCTTTAGCAAGGCTCGGTTAATAATGGATCTCTTATTGCCTTTCTCATATTGTCTTAGATTTCTCTAATGTTAGGAAAGATGCGGGCCGAGAAGGCCTAGTTGAAGAGAGAATCTAGGCCGAGCCTGGAGAGCTAGAATCTGTGGAGCAAAGTTCCAATACATACTACTAACTAGAAAGAGCTGTACCATCTATGAGCATACGCGAAATCCAATGTAACTCATGCATAGAACCGCCAGCAGCTAGAGAAAACCATCGTATAAACAAGCCACAACCATTCGTTCCTTATTACGCCGACACTACCCTTTCATGCAGGTCCATCACTTGCAGCCGGCGCACTTGAGGGCATTCTCAACACTGGCTAGAAAGAAAAGCGGGAAGGGAAGTTTGAGACAAATGAGAAAACTCAGTCCTCCTTCATGCTTGACGACGATGCTAGCTGCCATTTCTCTTGGAAATATATTTGATCTAAGCTTCATGACGTAGATAGGCCTCCGCGATATCATTGAAGTTTTAGAGGAGAAAAAATGAAATCAAGGACATATAAAAGGGAGGATATATCCCTCTTTCTTTTAATTATCCTCTCATCAAACCCAATTCCAATTCTCCTTCATACCCATCAATAGCCTTCTCATCTGTTTCTTACTAGAAATCAGCCAGCCAACCGTCATCATGAAGACCACCAGCATTTTCACTGCCCTCTCTACTATCCTCCTCTCAGCCTCTGCTCAGGTTATCGACCTTGGCTATGCTTCAACCTTCGGCGCCCTCTCTGGTGCAGGTGTTACCAACACTGGTGGTACCGTTATTACTGGAGATCTTGGAACTACCTCAACCTCCATCACTGGCTTTCCACCAGGAGTTGTCACCGGCACCATCCGCCGCAATGACGATGTCACCACTCTTGCTTATGCGGACTACGCCAAGGCGTTCACCCACGGCCAATCCCTCGTTGCAACTGTCGACAAGGCCGGCACGACCACCCTCGGCGGCGAGAACCTCGTCGCGGGTGTCTACAAGTATGACATCGGACTTGGACTTGAGGGCACCCTCACCCTGAACGGCAACGGCGTCAGTACTGGAGTCTGGGTTTTCCAGTGCGCAAGCACCCTCATCACTTCTTCGTACTCCAACATCAACCTAGTCAATGGCGCTACGGCTAAGAACGTCTTCTGGATCGTGGGATCCTCTGCCACTCTCGGCACTTACAGCAGCTTTGTCGGCCAGATTCTCGCCCAAGAAAGCGTGGTTGCCAACACAGGCGCTGCCGTCAAGGGTGCGCTTTATGCCAGTGCCGGAATTGCTCTTGACTCGAACCCAATCGTTGTTCAGACGTCAATCGTCGCCAGGATCGCCTCTGTATTCCACGCATAAGTGTGTCAAGGAGAGCGCGACAACCGAGGGGAACGAGACGATGGGAAGAAAGGAGATGCTTTTCGTGGGTTGAAGGGGATGAGGAGTTGAGGCTGGAGATGGAGAGGGAGATGGAGAGGGAGATGGAGATGGAGATAAAATGAAAAGAGCCGTAGGGCGTACGCTTGAGCTAGATGAGTAAATGAATGAAACTTGCCTGAAAACTTCCACAACTTTTCACTAGAGAGTCGCAACTGCAAACCCAAACTTTGATAAAGGATGCTGTTAGTTCTGTAAAAGAAATGCTGTCAAAGGTAACGTAGCGATTTTCCTAATAGTGAATGGTTTAATGAGTAGACTAACAATGACACGTGAAGTCTGAAGTCCTTCAAAGAAATCTGTTTTTTTGATAGGCTCTTGGCAGCCCTGTCTTAGCCTGCCAAGCCGTATCTACCGAGGCACCTGTTGACATTTGCCGAATACGAAGGATGACAGAGCTTGACAGAACTCGACAGAGGTGACAGAGCTTGACGACAGTCTACAGAGGTGACAGAGCTCGACAACGACAGCGCTCTATATAGACAGAGTCTCCTATCCATAGATAGCAGATCCCCCTACCCGTAAAGTAGAACCTACCTGTAGAGCCTACCTACTACTGCCTCTACACATCGCTATCTTCTCTATCCTCTCACCCCCCTTTCTTTCTCCTATACTTACAAGTGACCTACATATATATGTCGCCTTTACTTATTAACACAAACCTTTATATCTTACTACCTTGCCTTACACGCGTGCATATACTTTTCGTGAATGGCATGAATCTATGTGTATTTTTTAAAGTTGTGTTATAAAAAGTAACGACAATTCAGACCATAACTCTAGTAGAATATGCTAGACATAAACGTGGTTAACGGTTTAACATTCACATACGACCATAGACTGGAGAGAATTGGGCATCCCGTCCGCTCTGCCATACACAAGCTCCAGATCGGCAGATTAGTAGTTGGGTGGGTGACCACCAGCGAATACCTGCTGTTGTATGTTT
>Ga0123337_10003394_pt1 | contig 17037 bp, 11 predicted proteins | sample frozenSSSSmetaG_FD_89792 | JGI IMG/M metagenome (GOLD analysis project Ga0123337, IMG submission 89792) | Glacier valley bacterial and archeal communities from Borup Fiord, Nunavut, Canada, to study Microbial Dark Matter (Phase II) -... | ecosystem: Environmental > Aquatic > Freshwater > Ice >... | reverse complement strand
GGCCGAGCTGCTGGCCGAGCCGCAATCCAGCACCAGCGTATCACGGCCATCACGCTCGGCGATGAAGCGTGTGATCAGGCCGGTCGCATCGCAGCTGGTGCGGAGCGCTGCCTTGGAAAGCCGGCGCAGCGCTTGAGCGCCGGGGAGGTTGGGCAGAAATGTATCGTTGTAGAGCTTGATGATCGCCTGGCGCGCAGGCTCAAGCCGCTCGACTTCCAACGACGGGCGGATGTTTTCTACTAGGCTTAGGTCGGCGCGGCCCGAGAGCGCCTCGATCACCGGCTCGCGCGATTGGCTGTTGCCAGCGAAGATTACGGCGCGGCGGGCCACATCCTGCCGATGCTGTCCATCTGCGTCGATCCGCGAGCTAAACGCGGTCAGCCCCACGATATGCGCCAGGCGCACCAGCGAGTCGGTCGCGCCATCTTCCAGCCCGCCCGCGATAATCACCAAGTCGGGCCGTAGGCTCAGCAGCACCTGCACCTGCCGCTCGATCCAGGTGCTGTCGTTGCCCGCCGATACGCCTGCCGCGTCGTCGAGCGTAACGGTTTGCAGGATCGTGGTGTAGGTCGCGCGGCTGGCACGCAGCGCGCTACGCGCCGACACCTCACTGGAGACAGCCGCGATCACCACGCCCATTTGCGCGCCCGCGCTGGTCACGCCAATCACGGTGTCCACGCCGTCGCGCTCGGCTGTTTGCGGCATTAGCAGGCTACCATCGCGCATAAGCTGGCGGCCAGTCGCCTCGCTGAGCTGCGTCGCGGCTTCCAAAATGCCGATCACCGCATTTTCATAGGGTGGCTCGGTGGTGCTGGGCACGCTGGCTTGACCGATCAGGCGTGCCTCGCCATCAACCGTATCGACCAGCGTCACACGGGTGGTGACACTGCCGACCTCGGCGACGAGCGTGGCGCTGGGTTTCTGTGGCATAATGAATTCTCTATCCCGCAAAGAACCGTATCACGAATTCGAGCCGCTCGTTGAGCGCGCTCAGGTAGCTCTGGACGGCGCTGGCGAAGAAAAAACCGAAGGCGATCATCAGCAGCCAGTGGCCGACGGTCGCCGACAGCGCGACGATGCGCGCGCGCGAGCTTTCCGGCGGCACTGTGTAGTAGAATGCGCTCAGCGTGATCACCGTGCCAATCGCCAGCACCAGCGTGCCAGCGATCTGGAGCGGATCGCCGACGAGCGGGCGGTTGGACGTATCCAGAATTTGCGGCACCAGCGTGCCAGCAATCGCGCCGCCGACCGCCAGCGCCGCGCCGACACCGAATATCAACGCCAGCGGGATGTTCGCCAGCCATGAATACTGCTGCCGCCTAGTGATGCGCGGCAGCAGTAGTAAGCCCAGGGCTAGCGGTATGCCGTAAAGAATTGCGCCATTCGAGCCGCCGCTGATCAGCCCAGTCACCGATGGCCGCAGCACCTGGTGATAGGCCACCACGAAGGCCAGCCCCAGCGATACACCGACCAACAGATACTGGGCGACGCGAAACACCGGATTATTGCCGAAGATTCGGCTCAGCACCATAATCGTCATGATGATCGCGATGCTATCGATGACCAACTGCGTCACAGCGCTCTCCTTCTGCGCGCAACGGCCGCACCTATGCCGATCATTAGCGCGCCCAGCACGAGCAGTGCGATGAACACCAGCAGGCTTAGCCGCTGCTGGGTTGTCTCACGGGCGATTTGCGCGGCTGGCATGCCGCTGCTGTCGCCGCGTAAACTTTGGTACGCCAGTGCGCCTTGCTTGCCCGCCAGATGAAAGATCCCTGGTTGGCTCAGGTATGGCTGTGCCACTGGCGTGGTTTCGTTTGGCAGCAGGAAGGCGAACGGCACCTGCCTCGCGCTGCGATGAACTTGCTCCATCCAGCCCTGGACATCCTGTGCTTCGTCGGCCAGCACCAGCACCATCGAGAAATCGCTGAGGCTGCGGAGCCGCGGCTTGCTGGGGTCGGCGCCGGTCGCCAGTGCGCTGATCGTCGCGTCATTGCCCTGGAAATCCGATTGTAGCACGGCGTGGAAATCCTGGGCGAACAGGCGTAGCGCCAGCTCGGCCCCCGGCTTGTAGCCGAGTAGAATATAATCCTCGCCGCCTTTGCGGTAGCCAGCCTTTTCCAGCTGATCGCGGAAATCGAACAGCAGCAGCGTGCCCTGCGGGTCGGTGCTGACAAGCACGAGCTTAACCTTGCGCTGGATCAGATGCCCCAGCACGGCATCTTCCAGCGGCCGCAGCTCACTGCTCCGCCGCGCGTCCCATTCGTAGCCTACTAGGACAATATCGTTCGCAGAAAGCTTGTCGATCTGCGCGAATAGCTCGGCTGATCCTGCTGGTGAAGGCGGCACTGCTAGGCCGAATGAGTCTGGCAGTGGCACAATCAGCCCGACGATCAGCGCGATCAGCAGCAGCAAGTAGAGCGCGCGCTCAATGCCGATCCGCCGCCACATGCTCGGCTGCGCTGGTACAGGGAGCGGTGCCGGCTCCGAAAAGGGCGTGGCGGCAAGTCGCTCCAGCAGCGCCAGCGCTTCTATGTGCGCTGGCGAGCGCGGGCGCGTGACCAGCGGCGCAAGCTTGGGCGCGGCCACGCTGGCGGATACGGTCGCATCTGGCTCATCAGCTCCACCGAGCCGGGTCAGCCAGTCCAGCGATCGGGCGTCGGCCGGGCTGATCTCTTTGGGCTGTTCCGGCTCAGCTGGGCGTAGCCAGGCTGGCAGCTCGGTGCTGCCAAAGAACTCGCTCTCATTCGGGGTACGGCGCGCATCGGCCTGGGCAGCCTGGTCGAGCCATTCGAAGTTCGCTGGTGCGGGCGGTGGCTCGGTTGTCGGCGTGCTCGGCGGCCTTTCGGTTGCGGCACCGCGCAGCCAGGCTGGAAGTTTGCTATCGCCGACACCGCCAGCGGACGGCAGCGGCTGGCCGGACTCATCGCGCAGCCACGGCGGTAGATCCTGGCCCGCTGCCGTATCCGGCGCTGTGCTCGGCGCGCTGGGGCGCAGCCAATCGGGCAGATCGTCTGTCGGTGGCGGCACTGGCGCGGGAATCACCGGGATGTCGGCCGTGTCGGCGCGCATAATGCCCGGCAGCGTGCCGTCATCTTGGGCGGGCGGGAAAGGGGTGATCATCGCGTCGGCGCTGGTCGGCTCCGGCTGCAACCAGGGTGGCAGATCAGCGGCGGGCGGCGGCTGAGTCGCCGGCTCGGACGCGCGCAGCCAGGCCGGCACATCATCGGCAGTGGGCGGCGTGGGCGGTTGCTGCTGCCAGGCCGTCGCATCTATGGCGGTCGGCTGGGCCGTCTCATCGCGCAGCCAGGGCGGCAGCGCTGCCTGCTCTGCGGCCGGCGCAGGCGCGCTCGTTGGGGGCGCGGCGGGCGCGGCACTATCGGTTGGCTGGCGCTCGGCATCCTGAAGCCAGAGTGGCACCGCCGGCAGCTCGGGCGCGGCGCCAGCCAACTCTTTCGATTGGTCGACCGCGCTACGCAGCCAATCCGGCACCGCTTCCGGGCTATCTTCTAGCAGCCAGGCTGGCGGGCCAGCCGGTCCCGTAGGCGGCGAAGTCCCGGTAGCACCTTCAAATGAGAACGGCTCGGCGGTAATCTCGTTGCTGTCCCCGGTTGAAATATCGCGCAGCCAGTCGGGAACCACTGTATCGCCACGACTGGTGCTCGATGGTTGCTCAGGAGCTGGGCTTGGCTCGGGTGCCCATAGATCGAGTGACTCCACTTCAGATGGCGCTGAGTGCGCAGGCTCGTTCGCGCGGTTAAGCCAATCGGGTACTACGGCAGGCTCGGCACCATCCGGCGTGCTTTCAGTGCTGAGCCAGTCGGGCATTCCGGTGTCCGCAGATGCGGGCAACGGCGCATCGCTTGGGCTGCTGAGCCAATCCGGCGTTGCAGAAGGCTCGGCAGTTATCGGCGACTCAACATCAAGGTCGCTGAGCCATGATGGCGGATCGCTGGCGGGCGGCTCAGCATCGCGCGGCGTCTCGTCTGATTCGGCGAGCCAGGGTGGAAGTTGCTCAGCATCGCTGGGCGGCACCGCATCGCGCTGTGTATCGCGTAGCCAATCGGGCAAGTTGCTTTTCGGCTGTGGCGGCACGGCCGGGATTAGCACGGGTGGTGGTTCTAGCGCTGGCGCATCTGTGCCGGCAAGATCGCTCAGCCAGGATGGCATCTGCTCGGCACCAGCGTGCGATGCTGGTGCCGTATCGCGCAGCCAATCGGGCAGTGTGGTTTGCTCGCTTGTCTCAGCGGGCGCGGGTGTTTGCGCCGGGCTATCCATCCAGCCGCCGGCATCCAGGGGAGCTGTAGGCTCAGCGGCGCTGGAATCGCGCAGCCAATTGGGCAAGCTCACGCTGGAGGGTGGGCCAGTTGGCGCAGGCGGCGCGCTTGATGCGGCCGAGGCGGCAGGCTCATCCATGCTACGTGGGCGTGGCGGGAGTGGCACATCGCGCAGCCAGGGCGGCAGATTTTTATTCTCGTCGGATGAGTCGCGGGTCACCGAAGCGCTCCCTTATCGATCAAGATAGGGCTGGTCGAATCCAAGTAGCACGCGCACGCCGGCGACAATCGCACCAAGCGCCGTGCCGATCAGGAGCCCGCGCGCTCCGGCCAGCGCCACATAATCAGATATCCATCGCATACTTTCGCCAAGCACCGGCAGCGCTGCTGCTTGCGGCAGGCCAGCCAGCGCCAGCACCAGCAGTGCTACAATTACAATCACCAGCGCGTCAGCCGTGCGGCGGCGTAGCGCTCGGAGCGCCGCGCTCAAGCTGAAGAAGGCCAGCAGGGCTAGGAATGAGCTGGCCAGCGGCTGGTAAAAAGCCCGGAATAAGTCGCGAATCGGCTGCTCAACCAAGCTATTTGGTAGGGTAAAGCTACCATCTTGCGTGCGAAGCGGCACAAGTGTTCCAGCGATGATCACAATCAGCATTGATACGATCAGCACCAGGCTATAGCCCCAATCGGGCTGGCGGCGCAGCACGCGCATCAAATGGCCGGCCGTGACGCTCAGCAGCCCGACCAGCAGCGCCATCACCGCCAGCAGCGCCGCCCACTCCACAATGACCCGTGCCAGCTGATCGAGATTTGGGACAGCGCTGGCAAAGTCGATCAGCACGATCACCCCAGCCACACCGGCGATCAGGGTGGCGATCAGACGCTTCGGATCACGCAGAAACGACACGATTACTTGCCTCGTCTACAGTTGGCCGGCGCTACTAGAGCGAAATTTGTAGCCCCATCGCCGCCAGAATCATCAGCAGAATGATCGCGAAAATAATGACCGTCCGCAACGCATCCTGCGTCAGCAAGCGCGCCAGCGGTGCGGGAGAGCGCGCCAGATACGCCTCGGCGGCATAGATCTCCTCGCCGATCAACGAGCCTTCAGTGGTCAGATACACGAACGGCAGCGCGGTCGTCGTTGTCGCGCCGCCAAATTGGGGCACCTCGCGCTGCTGCCCATCCTCGCCGGCCAGCAAAAATTCCTGCCCGAAGCTGCCAATCATCTGGCTAGCCTCCAGCTTTTGGCGACCATATAGCGTTGTGACACCCGAGGCATACGCCATGGGATCTTGATGCGCAAGCATCTGGACGTTGGCTGGGTCGTAATCTTGCCCTAGCCCGGCGCGCTGATACGCCTGGCGCAGCGTGCCACGCAATGCCAGATGCGCGACTGCATCGCCGCTGCTTGCCAGCAATGGCGCACCGTTCAACGCCGCGTCGGTCGCCACACGTTCAGCCGCCAGCAGCCCGGCGACCGTCTCAACCGTACCCGACCGTGCGCCAACCGAGCCGCTGCCGGGCGAAATATGGATCGCCCGCCCCGTCTCAGCGCCGCGCGCCAGCGCTCGGCCGACGATATCGATCCCCGGCAGCGGTCGCCGACTGATCGGTCGTTTGCCCGCAAGCGCGCGCGCATGGTGCAACAACGTGAGGATAATAACCAAAAGAACGACAACCAGCAGTAGCCAGGTTTCTGGAGGTAGTGTCAAGGCAAAACTCCGCACAATTCTTTACAATAGCGGGCCTCGCATGGCTTCAAGTCTAACCTAAAAGGGATCGTTTGTCAACCATCCTGTTTCTCTACCAGGCGCTGTAATACTTTCCATCCCTGCTCATCGTCCAGCGCAGCGACATAATCATGCCAGCGGCCAAGCGGTGTCAGCGGGCGCAGGAATAGCGCGATCTGGCTGGTGAAAAAGCTCAGTGGGCTGATCACGTCAAGCGCGAGGCGCGCAGGTGCCGTGAGCCGCCGGCGCGCGATCGCCTGGGCGAGTTGCTGGAGGATTTTGTCACGCTGGTCAGTGTTCATGATTTGAAAGAAGTCGCGCTATCAAGCACAAGTGTCACCGGCCCATCATTGAGCAGCGCCACATGCATATGTGCGCCGAAGATGCCAGTAGCCACCGTCATGCCGCGCGCACGCAGCGCCGCCACGAAGGCATCGACCAGCGGCATTGCGATCTCGGGCGGCGCTGCTGCGGCGAAGTTTGGCCGCCGACCGCGCCGGGTATCGGCGTAGAGCGTGAACTGCGAGACCACCAGCGCCGCCCCGCCCACATCCAGCGCCGAGCGATTGAAGCGTCCCTCGTCGTCTGCGAAAATTCGCATGTTGGCGATCTTCTCGGCCAGCAGCGTTGCCGTGGCCAGTTGATCGTCCGTGCCGATGCCCAGCAGCACCAGCAGGCCGCTGCCAATCTTTCCGACGACTTGATTGTCTACGGTGACGGATGCCTCGGTCACACGTTGGATGACTACGCGCATACTAGTTCAAAGTTAAGAGCTGTAGCCACGAGCAAAAGCGTTGATCGCGGTGTTTTGGCGTGCGCAAGCATGGCTGCCGCACGCCAAAGGATCAGTGTTGCTGCACGTCGCTATAGAAGGCGTTGGCTCAACCAGGTGTGCTTGTTTTACAATGATTTCGCTGTACAGCCGCGATAATGAACATTGAGAACAGGCTGCTGTAGCCCACGAAGGTGAGCTTCGTAAAGGCAGCCGAGTGCTTCCGCCCGGCGGGTGGTCGGCCACTATATAACTTTGCATTTTTGTAGTGGTCAAACACCGGCAGTACATGCGCCAACCGCAGGCCGCGCGGGGCTAAAGCCACCGCGCTATCCGGCAACGCCCGCTGAAGCGGGCTGGACATACTCAGAATTAATCTGACCACTGTATAACTTTGCACTTATTGCTTGCCGTTGTTCAAGTGTGCGAACACAATCCGCCCAGTCTGTGTCTGGTGAACGCGCGTCACCGTCGCCGAGACCTCCTGCCCGATCAGCTTGCGTGCATCTTCGACCACAATCATCGTGCCATCATCGAGGAATGAGATGCCTTGATCGCGTTCGCGGCCAGTATCACGGATCATCACGCGAATCTCCTGGCCCGAAATAACCGGCGGTCGAACCGCGTCGGAGAGCTGGTTGAGACTCAGCACCTTCACGCCTTGCAGCTCGGCCACGCGGCCAAGATTATGATCATTCGTGATCACCGGGCAGCGGTATTGGCGGGCCAGAATGATCAATTTATCGTCGACTTGCGCCGCGCCGCTGACATCGACATCCACCACCTCGACCGGCGGCGCGGCCTCTTTCTGCATAGTGTTTAGAATATCTAGCCCGCGTCGGCCCTTCGCGCGCCGCTGCTCATCGGCCGAATCGGCCAACATCTGTAGCTCGTTCAGCACAAAATGCGGAACCAGCAGCGTGCCTTCGATAAAGCCGGTCTTAGTGACATTCGCGATCCGGCCATCGATAATCGCCGATGTGTCAAGAATATAGCGGTTCGGCGTCTGAAAACCTTCGAGCAGTTGCTGTGGCAGCACCAGTGATGGTCGCGGCATCTTGAGCAGCCCGCTGATCTCCTTCTTACGAGCCGAGAAGATCATCGCGCCGAGGTATGCTAGCGTAATCGAGCTAATGATCGGCAGGAAGCGGCCAAACGGTGCTGGCAGTTGCGCCAGCGGAACCGCCAGCAACAGCGCGAACAGCAAACCGATCAGCGCGCCGAACACGATCGCAATCAGCTCAGCGATTGAGATGCCCTTGAAATAGCGCAGCCCTTCCTGAAGCGGCTCGATTGTCCAGCGATGGGTTGTCAGCACGCCCAGCCCTGCGCCAGCCAATGTCAGAAGCTGGATCGCGAGCTGCTCGGTATCAGTTGGCTGCGGACTCGAAAGCGCATAGCCGAGCTGATTGCCGATATAGGCCAGCACGGCCATGCCGATGATGCGTGCCAGGAAATTGAGGCTAACTCTCATAACGTCAACCAACGCCCAGTGACCACTGACGCTCCGACTCTGCTGCGCCCCGGCCCTTCGTCGGTGCTCAGGGGAACCGCCGGGCCGAAACGCAGGGCGGGCCACCAACAGTCAGAAGATAGCAACGGTGCTAACTGTTCACGCGTACTACCACTCACTTATTCCTCCTCATCGTCATCGTCGGTTGATGCACGACGAGGTGCATTAGGACGCCGGTTGTTCGTTGTCGATTGATGATCTTCGGTTGTCGCTCGTCCATCGTCACCGCGTTCAAGCGCTAGTTCCACCGCCTCGGCAATCGAGCGCACTTCGGCGACGCTTAATCCCTCGACGCGTGGTGGCGCGCTTGTGCTGGGTGCCAGCGAGCGTTTGAAGCCGAGCTTAACCGCCTCGCCCAGTCGCCGGTCGAGCTGGCTGGTGCTGCGTAGCTCGCCCGATAGCCCTACCTCGCCGACCAGCACCATATCCTGCCGCACGCGCTGATTACGATACGAAGAAGCGATCGCGATTGCCACCGCCAGATCAGCGGCTGGCTCGGTTATTCGCAGGCCACCAACAATGTTAACATAAATATCCTGGTTAAACAATGGTAAACCGACGCGCTTGCTCAGCACCGCAATCAGCATCAGCAGCCGGTTCATATCGAAGCCGTTGGCGGTGCGGCGCGGCTGGGAGCTGGCGGTATTGGCGGTCAGCGCCTGCACCTCGACCAGAATCGGCCGCGTGCCCTCCATTGTCACCGCCACCGCCGAGCCGGGCGTACCCGCGCTGCGTTCGGCCAGGAACACCTGCGAAGGATTGGTGACCTCGCGCAAGCCATCCTGCGTCATCTCGAACACTCCGACCTCGTCGGTCGAGCCGAAACGATTCTTGGCACCGCGCAGCAGCCGATATTGATGGAAGCGCTCGCCTTCCAGATACAGCACCACATCGACAATATGCTCCAGCACGCGCGGCCCGGCGATCGCGCCTTCCTTGGTGACATGGCCGACTAGGAACATCGGGATGCCGGTATCCTTCGCCAGCCGCAACAATCGCAGCGCGCCCTCGCGCACCTGGCCGACACTGCCAGCCGCCGAGGTCAAATCTTCCAAATACACCGTCTGAATCGAGTCGACGATCACCAGGCGTGGCCGCACGCGATCAATCTGCTCAAGCGCCGCGTCCAGGCTGGTCTCGGAATACAGCAGCAGATGCTCGGGATCGAGGCCCATGCGGGTGGCGCGCAGCTTAATTTGCTGAATCGATTCTTCGGCGGATATGTAGAGCGCTGGGCCAACCTGATCGGCGAACTGGGCAGCGGCTTGCAATAATAATGTAGATTTCCCAATCCCCGGATCGCCGCCTATCAGCACCAGGCTGCCCGGCACCATGCCGCCGCCCAGCACGCGCGAGAATTCCTCGCCCAGCACTGGCAATCGCTCGAAGCCGCCGGTCGGCACGTCGCGCAGGGCGATTGGCTGATTCATGCCATGCATCGGCGCACTGCGCCCTTTGCCCGCTGACTCCTTGCGCTCAGTCTGCTCGGTCAGGCTATCCCAGGTGCCGCAATCGGGGCATTTGCCCATCCAGCGGCTCTGCTGCGACCCACACTGCTGGCAGACGAAAACTGTACGTGTTTTTGCCAAGGCTGAAATGCTCCACCGCGCTACTACGCAGCATCATAATCGCTCAGATATGCGCGTAATTATACCACGAGGGCCTGGTTAAGACGTGGCGGGCGATAGTTCGCTTCAGCAACTTGATCCAGCTACACACCATTGATATTCGCAATGAGATCGATCAATGATTGCATCGAGACCGTAGGGGGAGCCTTGTGCTCGCCCACGATCCTGCATTGTCGGCTCGCCCATACATCAGTGATAAGTCAGGGGGTCGGTGTCGGAATGCTGGGCAGCATCCTGTGGGAGCGGGTTGGGTGAGCGCGGTTCAACACTCGCAGCTATCATTCCCAAAAGAAAGCGCGCCGTGAATAGCTCACGGCGCGCTTGATCGAATGTGCGATCAGCCTACGCGATCGCGCCCTCTTCCTCTTCGACCTCGGCGTTGATCTCGCGCGCGGGCCGCATCCGCAGGTAGGTCTCGCCGCTCTCAAGCGTTGCAACATCCACGACCACCACATCGCCGACGTGGAAGCGTGCCTCGAGCACACCCTCGGACAGCGGGTCTTCGATCAGGTTGGTGATGATCCGGCGTAGCGGTCGCGCGCCAAAGGCCGGGTCGTAGCCGCGCTTCGCCAGCAGATCATACGCATCGTCGCGAATATCCAGCGTCAGGCCGTGATCCTTGAGCTGCTCCTGCACGCGCTTGATCAGCAGCGTAGCGATCTGCCGAATCTCGTCGTTCGTCAGCGCGTGGAAGATGATCGTCGCATCGATCCGGTTTAGGAACTCGGGCCGGAACAGCTGCTTGAGCGCATCATCGACCTTCTTACGCACATCGTCGTTATCAAGCTCGCCACCGGCCGAGAAGCCCGAGAAGCCGATTCGCGATGCGCGCCGAATGTGCTCGGTGCCGACATTCGAGGTCATAATGATGATTGTGTTGCGGAAATCGACCTTGCGGCCCTTGCCATCGGTCAGGTTGCCATCTTCCAGCACCTGAAGTAGCAGGTTGAACGCATCCGGGTGCGCCTTCTCGATTTCGTCGAACAGCACCACCGAGTACGGCTTGCGGCGCACGGCGTCGGTCAGCTGGCCGCCCTCGCCATAGCCGACGTAGCCGGGCGGTGAGCCAACCAGTCGCGACGTGGTGTGGCGCTCCTGGAACTCCGACATATCGATCTTGATCAGATGATCTTCCGAGCCGAACATGAACTCGGCTAGTGTCTTTGCCAGCTCAGTCTTGCCGACGCCGGTTGGCCCCAGGAAGATGAACGAGCCAATCGGCCGCTTGGGATCTTTCAACCCGGCCCGCGCGCGGCGAACCGCCTTAGAGATTGTGACGATCGCTTCCTGCTGGCCGATCACGCGGTTGTGCAGGAAGTCCTCCATCTGGAGCAATCGCGCCGTCTCATCGCCTTGCAGCCGCTTGACTGGCACGCCGGTCCACATCCCAATCACCTCGGCAATATCTTCCTCGGTGACGTATGGTCGTTCGGCGTGGCCCGCATCGCCGCTGATGCCCATCTCGTTTTCGATCTTGGCGATCCGCGCGAGCATGCGCTCTTCTTTGTCTTGCAGATCGGCGGCCTGCTCCATCTGCTGATCCTCAATCGCGGCCTCGCGCTCCTTGCGTAGCGCCTCCAGACCGCGCAGCGCATCGCGCAACGAGGGCGGAGTGGCCGAGCGCGTCATCCGCACGCGCGCCGCCGCCTCGTCGATCAGGTCGATCGCTTTGTCGGGCAGGAAGCGGTCGGGCACGTAGCGCGCCGAAAGATGCGCCGCAGCCTTAATCGCCTCATCCGAGATCTGGAGCTGATGGAAATCTTCGTAGCGGCTCTTGATGCCACGCAGAATCTCAATCGTCTCCTCTTCGGAGGGCTGCTCGACCATGACGGGCTGGAAACGCCGTTCCAATGCCGCGTCGCGCTCGATGTACTTGCGATACTCGTCGAGCGTGGTTGCGCCAATCGTCTGTAGCTCGCCGCGTGAGAGCGCAGGCTTGAGAATATTCGCCGCGTCGAGCGTGCCCTCGGCCCCGCCCGCGCCAATAATCGTATGGAATTCATCAATGAACAGGATGCAGCGCGTTTCCTTAATCTCATCGACCACGCGCTTCAGGCGTTCCTCGAACTGGCCGCGATATTTCGTGCCAGCCACTAGCGCGCCCATATCCAGCGTCACAACCCGCTTACCCTTGATGCTGTCGGGCACATCGCCAGCGACAATTCGCTGTGCCAAGCCCTCAACGATTGCGGTCTTGCCGACACCCGGCTCGCCAATCAGCGCCGGGTTGTTCTTGGTGCGGCGCGAAAGAATTTGGATCACGCGATCAATCTCGTGCGCGCGGCCGACCACCGGATCGAGTCGGCCAGCCTCGGCCATCTCGGTCAGGTCAGCGCCCAGCGCATCAAGGTACGGCGTCTTGCTTTGGCGCTGGCCGGATGCGCCGGATGCGCCGGATGCGCCGGAAGACGACGAGGCGCTAGCCGATGCGCGCTCCATTCCCGAACCAGTGCCCTGGCGCAGCACGCGCATGACCTGGGTTCGCACCTGCTCAAGCGAAACGCCCATAATGTCCAGCACGCCGGTCGCCACGCCCTCACCATTCCGCACCAGGCCAAGCAGCAAGTGCTCGGTGCCGATGTAGTGATGATTGAGCCGCTTAGCCTCCTCGACGGCATAGGCGATCACTTTCTTCGCTCGCGCGGTCAAATCCTGATCCTGACGCGTCGGCCCTTCGCCCATACCGACGATGAATTCGACGGCGTGACGGGCCTGCGACAGCTTGACGCCCAAATCGTCCAGCACGCGCGCGGCGACACCCTCGCCCTCGCGGATCAGGCCGAGCAGAATATGCTCGGTGCCAATATACGGATGATTAAACGCGCGCGCCTCTTCGGTGGCGATCTGAAGCACCTGCTTCGCGCGCTTGGTGAATTTATCAAAGGCCCGTTCGGACATGATTGTTCTCCACTAGGTAAAAACCCTCTCCCCCACGCCCCGGTGCAATTGCTCGCTCAAGCTGATTCTTCTGAATCGACTTCTTCTTCAGCCGCGTCGCCCTGATCGGGCTGACGCATACTCAAGCCCATGCGCTTACGCGCCGGATCGATCCGAATAATCCGCGCCTGTACCAGATCGCCCTCCTGCACGACATCGCGCGGGTGCTGAACCCGACCATCGCCCATCTCTGAGACATGAATCAAGCCTTCGACGCCATCTTCGATGCGTGCAAATGCGCCGAAGGTCGCCAGCTGCGTGATCGTCCCCGCGACGACCTGCCCCAGTTGATAGCGATCACTTACCGTTGTCCACGGCTCGTTTTGGGTGCGCTTGATTGAAAGTGCAATCCGTTTGCGGTCGTTGTCGACGCTTAGAATATACACCTTGACTTTATCGCCCGGTTTTAGCACCTCACTAGGATGCTTGACCCGGCTCCACGAAAGCTCAGAGAGATGCACCAGCCCGTCTGCGCCGCCAATATCGACAAAAGCACCGAAATCGGCGATTGACGTAACCACGCCGGAGCGGATATCGCCCTCCCTGAGCGATGTCAACAATTCGTCCTTGCGTCCCTCGCGCACTTCTTGTACGGCTTGGCGCTCGGAAAGGATGAGTCGATTTCGATCTCGATTAATCTCTATAACTTTTAAGGGCATACTGCTGCCGACCATGCGGGCCATATCCGATTGTTTCTGCGTCTCCGGCCCGCGGCTAATACCGCTGACCTGCGAGGAAGGCACGAAGCCACGCACACCATCGAGATTGACCAGCAGCCCACCTTTGTTATAGTTGATCACCGTGGCGTCGATGACTTCACTGGCATCGAAGCTTTGCTGGAGCCGTCGCCAGCTCTTTTCTTGCCGGGCCTTATCTACTGAGAGAACGGCGCGGCCCTCGCGATCCTCGGATTGAACCACAAAGACCAACAGGATTTGGCCGGGCTGAAGCTCAGCCCGATCTTCGGGGGTAAGCGATAGCATTTCGCGCGCGGGCACCACGCCTTCGGCCTTGGAGCCGATATCGACCAGAACCTCGTCCTTGCCGACGCGCATAATTGTGCCATCCACCGCATCGCCGTACTGGAGGTTCCGGTAATCGTGGGCGGGGTTGAGGAGGAACTGCTCCATCAGCGCACGATCTTCAGCCTCTTCGGCCGATTGACCGTTCGGTGTGCTGTGTGCGTGGATTGCTGTGTACTTGCTGTGCTGGTCTGCCGTAGCTCGTTCTTGCTTTTCCATGCGCCTTCCCTAATAGACGGCCTGCATGCATAGCTACCCAATAGCATACCCTATTATACGGCGTCCAAAGTCAAAACGCAAGGGTATCAACTGAATCGTTGCTAGGCGTCCTAATCATGTGGATTGGGTGTGGATGTATGGCATTGCGGTCGGGACGCGGTGCTCGCGCACGCAATGCGATCCAATGTCATGCATCGTGGGCGCGAGCACCGCGCCCCGACGATTGCGATGCTATGCATTGTGACCAGTGTTGTTTCCCCATGCAGCGCCACAGCGGTTCCCCGCCTAGTTGACGTGTCGCGCACGAATGGCGTACAATGCGGCTGGTTGATCTGGCATAGGAATCAGGTTTGAGGGCTTTCATGAAATATTTGTCGAGCGCGGAGATCCGCCAGCGCTATCTTACGTTCTTTGCGGCGCGCGGCCACACGATTGTGCCTAGCTCGTCGCTGATACCGGGCAACGACCCGACGCTGCTATTTGCAAATTCGGGCATGGTGCCGTTTAAGGATACCTTTCTGGGGCTGGAACAGCGGCCATATTCGCGTGCTGCCACCGCCCAAAAGTGCATGCGTGTCTCCGGCAAACACAACGATCTCGAAGAAGTCGGCCCTTCGCCGCGCCACCAAACCTTTTTCGAGATGCTGGGCAACTTCTCATTCGGCGATTATTTCAAGGCCGATGCGATTGCGATGGCCTGGGATCTTCTGACGAAAGAGTTCGAGCTGCCGGTTGAACGGCTGTGGTTCACGGTCTTCGCTGGCGACGACGAGCTAGGTTTGCCGCCCGACTTGGAGGCCGAGCAGCTGTGGATCAAGGCCGGCGCTGATCCCAGCCGCGTGCTGCGCTTCGGTAAGAAGGATAACTTTTGGGTGATGGGCGACACTGGCCCGTGCGGGCCGTGCTCGGAGATCACTGTGTATCTGGGCGACGACCTGAGCAAGATGCGCGCTGACGGCGTGAATAGCGATGACCCCGACTATGTCGAGATCTGGAATAATGTGTTCATGCAGTTCGACCGTGGCACGATGCAGCCGCTGCCGCGCCCTTCCGTCGATACCGGCATGGGTTTGGAACGCATGGCAATGGTCATGCAGGGCGTCAAGGCGACCTACGACACCGATTCGTTTCTGCCGATCATCCAGCGCACAATCGCGCTGCTGGGCAGCGACGAGGCGCAGTATCGCGCGCACTTCGCGCCCTATCGCGCCGTAGCCGATCACAGCCGCGCGGTCGCATTCCTGATCGCCGATGGCGTGCTGCCGGGCAATACTGGCCGCTCGTATGTCCTGCGCCGCATTTTGCGCCGGGCGGTGTATCAGGGCCAAAGCATTGGCTTCGCGAAGCCGTTTCTGGCGCAGGTCGTCGCTACCGTGATCGACGAGATGGGCGACGCCTACCCCGATCTGCGCGTCCGCCGCGACTTTATTCTGGAAACGACCGACGCCGAGGAGCAGCAATTCCTGCGCACGCTGCATGGCGGCATTGGCCGACTGACGGCGGTGATCGACCAGCTCAAGGCCGCCGACAGCACGATTATTCCCGGCGATGATGCCTTTATGCTCAAGGATACCTACGGCTTCCCGCTCGACCTGACGCAGAAGGTCGCCTCTGAGCAGGGCTTGACCGTCGATGAGGCCGGGTATCAGCAGAAGATGCAGGAGCAGCGCGCGCGTGGGCGCAAGGCGGCGCAGTTCAAGCGCGGCGCGGATACCGAGGTTTGGGCTGAGATCGAGCTGCCAGCGACCGAGTTCACCGGCTACGAGCAGTATGCCGACACTGGCCGAGCATTGGCGTTGGTCAGCGGCGGCGATTCGGTCAGCGGCGTGAGCCAGGGCCAGAAGGTGCAGATCGTGCTGGATCGCACACCATTCTACGCCGAGAGCGGTGGGCAAGTTGGCGATACCGGCTGGCTGATCGGTGCCGCCGGTCGCATGCGCGTCGAAGATACGCAGCGGCCTGTGCCGGGCGTAATCGTTCACTTCGGCGTCGTGGAACACGGCACGCTGGCGCTGCACGAAACGCTGGCGGCACGCGTCGATGCCGAGCGGCGGCGCGACATTATTCGCAACCACACCGCGACGCACCTGCTGCACCGCGCGCTGCGCGATGTGCTGGGCGAGCACGCGGCACAGGCTGGCTCGCTGGTTGCGCCCGAGCGATTGCGCTTCGATTTCAACAATAATCGCCAGGTCACATTCGAGCAGCAGCGCGATATCGAGCGCCGGATCAACGCCTGGGTGCGCGCCGACACGCCAGTTGTGTGGGAAGTGACCGATCATCAGGATGCGATTAATCGCGGCGCGATGGCGCTGTTTGGCGAAAAGTACGGCGACCGCGTGCGGATGGTCACGGTTGGGTGCGCCGACGACGGACGAGGGATCAGGGATCAGGGATCAGGGAGCGCGCATCAACCGCTGATCGCTGACCCCCAAACCCTGATCCCTAACCTGATGTGCTCCCGCGAGCTGTGCGGTGGTATTCACGTTGGGCGCACGGGCGAGATTGGCTATTTTCGCATTATCGGCGAGAGCAGCGTGGCGGGTGGCGTGCGCCGAATCGAGGCGCTGACTGGCGTGGGCGCGGAGGCGTGGGCCGATGCACAAGCCGCCGCCGTGCGCGAGATCGCCGCGCGCGTGGGCACGCCGCCAGCTCAGGCGTTGGAGCGCGTTGAGGGTTTGCTGCTCGAACTCAAGCAGCGCCAGCAGGAGCTGGACGCGCTGCGATCACAATCGGCGCGTGGCGCGCTGGATGGCCTGTTGGCCCAGGTGCAGGAGCAGAACGGCGTAAGCATCCTGGCCGCGCGCGTGGATGCATCCGACGCGGCCCAGCTGCGCGAGATGGGCGATTGGCTGCGCGACAAGCTGGGCAGCGGCGTGGTGGTGCTCGGCGCGGCGCTGGGCGATAAGCCGCAGATTCTAGTGATTGTCACACCCGAT
>Ga0123337_10003393_pt1 | contig 17046 bp, 17 predicted proteins | sample frozenSSSSmetaG_FD_89792 | JGI IMG/M metagenome (GOLD analysis project Ga0123337, IMG submission 89792) | Glacier valley bacterial and archeal communities from Borup Fiord, Nunavut, Canada, to study Microbial Dark Matter (Phase II) -... | ecosystem: Environmental > Aquatic > Freshwater > Ice >... | reverse complement strand
GTTTGTCTCTCAGTTTGCCCTGATAATCGGGATCTCTGCTTCGCAAACTGCTTCCTTCGTATCTGACACGCTTCCGCAGAAAGGCGGCGATATCAACGCCTGCATCGAGTTTGGTGCCGCCAAGAAATGCCAAATTGACAATATGGCCATCAACGGCTGCAGCTTCAAGGTTTTGTTGGAAAGTTGAGGCGCCCATGAAATCAATCAAGACGTCCACTCCTTTGTTGTCCGTAAGCTTGTTCAGTTCTTGGGCCCAAGGTTTTCCATTGCTAGTGTCGAAACCCGCAGTGGCACCGAGTTCCTTAACGCACCAATCAATCTTGTCTTGTGTCCTAGAAGTGACATAGACAGCCGATGCTCCATCTGCTCTGGCGAGCTGGACGCCAGCAATGGAGACACTAGATGCGCCAGCGTGCCAAAGGACACTCTTTCCCGGTGCGAACTCCCCTACGAGATAGAGAGCCTGTGTCGCAGTGATCCAGGTCTCTGGAATTCCGGCTGCCTCTTCCCAAGTAATTTTGTTCGGTTTATGCATCAGCGTGCGGCTGGAAACTGAAATGTATTCGGCGTATGCTCCTGGAAGCCATATTAGTTGAGAGTTTATTTATGCATGGACAATGGGAAAATACCTCCATAGGCCAGACCAAAAACTTCATCGCCGACCTCAAAGGATTCTTGCACAGATGGACCGAGTTCGACAACCACTCCAGAGAACTCAACCCCTAGGATCTTGCTTACTCCTTGCGGTACGGGATATTTCCCCTCACGCTGTAAAAGATCCATCCGATTGAGCCCGAAAGCCTTGATCTTAACCAGTACCTCCGAATTTCCAGGTCTCGGCTTTGGAACCTCTGAATTGATGAAAACAGCAGAAGCGCTGCCTTTGCCATCTTTGATGTCTGATGAGTAGAAAGTCAGTCACTGTCGATGTACGGAGAGTACACAAGGTCAACGCCCTACCAACAGCCCTCATTGTTTCGGCCATGGCTGCTTCTCTTGTTACTTAGTATTGAATAGATATGCGAGCACAGTTGTAACAGGTGATTCTGTATTCCCTACTTATTTACTGTCCATTGGCAGGGCCCTATAGAACACACAATGAAGTGCATTGCCCATTTCCTTATATACGTATAATATACGTCACAGTCACAGGTACATGATAGGTCCAAGCTCCAATTACTACACCTAAACTGTTCCATTCCATACTACCCCACCTGTTCTACCCCTCAATTCCGGCCGCGGAATTCCGGCCGGGATCTCTTAGATCATTGCATAATCTTCTTGATTTCAAAGCAGAGCAACGGAATCCTTGGTGCTGTATATGGCCATGTTTGGAGAATCTCAGGCAGACATACGTATCAGTCTCAATAAATTTAGTTGCCAATACTTTGCGCTAACAATCAAGGACGACCTATCGCCGTCGACGCCCCATCGAATGCACCTTTGCCATGCTGAAACGCCAAAAGACCTCCGTCGTACAACCGGCGTGGGAGAGAGTATTGAGGCCAAAATCCACAATCACCCGCCTGTAGTTCATTATTCATAAATGATCTTGGATCGCAACGGCTTCCTCAGAATGGCCTATGCAGCCATTAGATCTTCATCATCTGGGCCAATACTCCATCCAAGCTCCTCTCCAGCATATCCATCACCGGAATTTGCATCCCCCAGTTTCTTCTGCTTATGTGCCCATCTCAAATACTCCTTTTCATGCGTCAAAAGATGATCGGTGGCCTTAATATCCTCCATCATACGTTTGATTCGTCCCATGGCAGCAGCAAGCTCTTCTTCTACGCGAGATTCGGTCAATGCTGGTCCTGTCGGGTTGAAAGCAAGAAAAGGTCGGCGGTTCGAAGAACGGGCGAGAATACCCTGAAGTTCGCCGCGAGATATCATTTCCATGATTAGGCCTTCCACAGCTTCGTCTGTGGCCAATTTTGACCCGGTTTCTGCGCTGAAAGTTGACTCGGAGATATGGGAGATCGAAATTGTCCGGTACAAATTTGAGAGCCCGCGTATCTGATGCTGTTGATAGGCTGCAAGTATGCAACCCATCAGACCTGTGTTTCCATCCTTCCTCCAAATTTCCGTACCCGTAGCGATTTCTGCCTTGAGTCTCGAAGCCGAACCCGACTCGAATAAGCTAGCCACAACGTCATATGGTTTTCCAATGACATGAAAGACTCTAGCCGCGTTGCCATTCGTAGTATGCGGAAGACTCGGGGCCTTTCCATCAAAAAGAATCTTCGCCAACATCCACTTCTTGTAAGCTTCGACCATTATTTTACTGACCGCACCGTCTTTGACGGGATATGTGACAACGTTCACTAGAAGCTCCGCAGCTCTTTCCCATTGCTTCAACCCAATAAATATTGTGCCGCTAAGCATGAAATACTCTTGTATATCTTGAGTATTGATCTTCTTCGTGAGACCTGACTCAGGCGTGATATACTGATGGCCGGAGAGATGAAGCGAGCAGATATACTTCGGCTCTCGCTGAGAGTCGATGCCAGGAAGGTATAGTATATCATGGTTCAGCACATCTATAGCAGGAGAGTATGTCCCAGATTCCAGGGCTAACTGGCACAGAAGAAGATGAGTCGATGTAAGCGTTGATCCGGTCTGGTCAAGCCGAAGGATGAAATTTGCAATCGGCGCAACGGCCGATCCAGGCTATAAGGTATCAGCAAACCCGTATTAAATACTCTAGTGGATTTTAAACATACTTCTCCTAGACTTCGTGCAAATGCCGCCAGAGAAATGACGATTTCTCTCGTCTCCGGTCCGATATATCGAACTTGTCTGGCATCGAAACTCTCGAGAAAGTTCACCGTTTTACGCCAGAGCGATGCGACGAGTGTCGATTGGCTAGCATATTCAGTAGTATTTGAGGTTCCTTGAATCTCTTTGAGGTGTGCCAGAAGAGCAAGAGCGTAGGGAATTGTGTTCAACGTCGGGTTGATGATCTGCAAGGTATGTCAGTTTCCGATTCCTGCTGGGGAAAGAAGAACCAACATCCAGAATATTTTCTCCGTCTGTAGTCGACTGAAGTAGTCTCTTGTGGGAAATCTTCCTGATGTTATCGACTTGCAACCGTATGCTGTCATCGTATTGTTTATCCGATAACGGCTGGAGAGGCGGTGGATGGGCCGGAAAGGAGAGTAACGTTGCAAGAAGGTCGTCCATTGGTATAATGCAGAATCAAAGACTCGGATCCAGATCGTCCTCGCCCTTCAGTTGTCGATACTATACAGGCTACGTATGAGCTTGGACGTCCAGCTTTGGGACTGGCAGACACCAGGCACGCAAGAGTGAGCGTCGAGAGTGACACCACCGTGACACCATCAACATGCTCTTAGTGTAAATAATATTGTTTGCGGTAAGCAAGCTGTATAGTGATACCGCTGCTATTTGTCTGATTTTGTGAGGTCTTCAAACGCGCGCCTGTGAAGTTATTCGTTCTGGAAAGCGGTAGGATTGGGGGATAAGGTGGACGGAGTTTACTTAATCCGCGTCGTGAACAACGGTCGGAAAAATGCTGCTTCCGAAAAAAATGTCAACGGGCATGCCACCGCGGAGGCACCGTGTTCCAGATACCTGTGACTCTGCTTTCTGAATTATATCTGAACTCCGGTACCATTTGTGTCCTCTCCGTGGAGTGAAACTATTAAATTCCTTCTTGTTGGAACCAGCCTGCCCATTTTACTTCACAAATCTCATATATATATATATATATATATATATATCAGTTCAATGTCTTTATCCAACGCTCTGCCTGCAGATGCTGCAAGAGCGGCGAAATCTGCTTCACATAGACTCGCGACGCTCTCAGCGTCCTCTAGAAATGATGCCCTTACAACGATCCACAGTGCTCTGATCGGCGCCAAGGATGAGATTTTAGCTGCCAATGCTCGTGACTTGGTCGCAGCAAAACAAGCGGCGACGAAGGGGGAGCTCAGCACGAGTCTCGTGTCAAGGCTAGATTTGGGAAAGAAGGGGAAATGGGAGGACATGTTGAAGGGAATACTGGATGTCCGTGGACTAGAAGACCCTGGTAAGCCGTTGCTTTGCCATGCTCTATATACTCCATGGACTACCTATGCATGGTTGGCACTCTGCTGATATCTTAAAGTTGGCAAGGTCACTTTGCGCACCCGCTTAGATGATGGCTTGGAACTCGAACGGGTTACGTGCCCTATCGGCGTCCTCTTAATCATCTTTGAGGCGCGTCCAGAAGTCATTGCAAACATCGCTGCGTTGGCGATCAAGTCTGGGAATGCCGCCATCCTGAAAGGTGCGTAACAACAGCCGAGGCCATTCGCTGGACATTAGACTGACAGTAGCCATTACAGGTGGCAAGGAATCCACGGAATCGTTTGTGGCTATTTCCAAGGTCATTTCAGACGCGTTAGCTACCACCGAGGTTCCTAATGATGCTATACAACTCATCACCACACGTGATGTCATTCCTGAATTACTTGCTTTGGATCAGTATATCGACCTCGTCATCCCCCGGGGCTCAAATGAGCTGGTCCGTTATGTCAAATCCTCTACAAGAATACCTGTTCTTGGCCATGCCGATGGGCTTTGTTCGATATTCTTGGAAAAGAGCGCCGACATAGAAGTTGCTGTGAAGGTGATCGTTGATTCAAAAACGACCTATCCTGCTGCCTGCAACAGTGTCGAGACTCTGCTGGTTGAGGCGGACGCTTTGGAGCAACTTCTTCCACCTGTGGCGGAAGCCCTGTTGGCACAAGGCGTCACGTTGCGCTGCGATTCAACAAGCAAGGCGGTATTGGCAGAAAAGCTTCCTGCAAACTTATCGGTCATTATACAGGCTTCTGAACCCTCAGACTATGATACTGAACATCTCTCCCTCACACTCGCTATAAAAACGGTAAATTCAACCGAGGAGGCGATAGACCATATAAATGCACACGGATCGCATCATACGGATGCCATCTTAACGTCTTCGGAGTCACTTGCGGAATCTTTCATGAATAGTGTCGATTCAGCGGGCGTGTTCTGGAACACTTCCACCAGAATGGCTGATGGCACCAGATTTGGATTTGGCACGGAGGTCGGCGTGAGCACAAACAAGATTCATGCAAGAGGTCCCGTTGGTCTCGAGGGCCTAATGATCTACAAATACAAGCTCCGAGGACATGGTCATCTGACAGCTGACTATGGCGAGGGCGAAGGACAGAAGGCATGGAAGCATGAAAGTTTGTCAATATAAAGACTCATTAAAGACCACATCAACTTTGTTTTGTCACCCCTATCCTAAACATCATGAAGAAGCACATCGCCAGGTCATCCAAACCACCAATTAGACTCCTTTACTCCAACAAGAACTAAAACAGCCCTCTACTTCAATAGTGTCCATCATTCCGTTCTGCCCTTGTAACTACCCATTTTCTCGATGGAACTCATGATACCGCTTCGCATGCTTAGTCCGCTTCCTGGCCGAACCCCTTGCGCACTCCCGCTTCTCGTTCTGTCGACTCTGCCGATCCTACTCTCATTGGCATGACTATTAGGCGCAGAGGCGGCCGAAAAGTTAGGTGCGCGAAGCCCAGATGCTCTCGAGATGCTGCCCCTCAGGTTCTCTACGCCCGTGGTGAGGGATGGATGTTGAGATGGGGCCGTTTCTTGGAGCGCGAGAAGTTCATCGCAAGCAGCCACCAGCTCGCCCTTTTCTATCCTTTCCCGCTCCAGCTCCGATCGTAAATTGGTATTGTCCTGCTTGATGCTGTGCATTTCTTGGGAGAGTCCCTCCAGACGGGCTTCTAATTCCTTCGCATTCTGAGCGTCCTTGGCAGCCTGCGATCTCAGCACCACTGTTGCGTCGGGACCTGGTATTCTAGGCACAACAGCGCTCATAGTTGCGTCGCGGCCCACCCTAAGCTCTTCATTCTCTCTTAGAAGATCATCAACCTTCGTCTCCAGATCCTTCACCTTTCGGTCCCATCTTCCTTCGTAACTCTTCTTCAGAGCCGCCACCTTATTCTCATGCTTGCTCTTATATAAGGTATGCAGCTCTCTGGCGACTTTTTCGACAGCGATCTCAACCTCACGTCCGGAAGTCGCAGGCTGGTCCTTTGAGGCATCGTTATCATTTGACGATGCAGGCCCAGATATGGCTCTCATTCCAGCCATCTTCGATTCAGCCTCCTGAGCCATCATCTCTGCGGCCTCCCTTCTCTTCTCACTTTCTTCGAGTCTACCCGCAAGATCCTCTCGCTCAGTCTCGCAGTGAACGATCTCTTCCTTCACGTTGCGCAAAACCATCTCCATCTCACGGCCTCTCTTTTCCCAAGCCTCTTTTTCCACTTCCAGCTGTTCCTTTAAGCTTCTCTCTTCGAGTACTTGCTCCATGGTCTCCCCAACTCTCTTCTCGGCGTCACCGATTGCATTCTTCAACGAAAAGACTTCTGCCTCTTTGCCGCTGAGAGAGGCTTTGAGGCTGCTGATTTCCGAGAGCAAAGCTGACTTAAGAGTCTCCAGTTCTCGAGGTGTGACGGATGGCATGCTACGGGGAGTTGGCGGGGGTGGGATATCAAAATCAAGGAGATTCGACATCCTGTTGTAAGTTAATGGTTGCTGTTGTCTCGGTTTTTTGGGCGATGGTGTTCTCGCATTATGTGTATAGTTGAAGAGTTCTGGGACAGTATGGCCCTTTGTCGGAGAATGAGGGGGGTGCCTTGCTGAATTGCTGAAGTTGTTGAATTGCTCGGTAAAATCGAGAATGAGATTAGTTGTATCAGTGTCTATTGGGTCGTTCGCCTGTTGGCGACGAGGTGTATGGGATGCTGCGCTCTGGATATTCGGTCCTCTCAAAGTTGCTGGAGTATACGTTCCATTGATCCTCGGAGTCTGTCCAAAAGCTGCCAATTTTGTCGGTGTGTGACCGATTTTGGCAAACATAGTCATGTCTGGAACCGCAGAGAACGTGCTGAATGCCGTTTCATCAGCGAATCCTTCAGCTTCCGCTTCTCCATTATGCGTCATAATCGTATCGTCAAATCCACATTCTGTGTCCTCGTAATCTATCTCGCTGTATTCGTCCTCCATTATCTGAATGGCTTTTGTAAGTCCTTCGTTGTCTCGCAGCACGTCTTGAAGAGAAGATGTTGGGTCGGGTATTTCTATCGGCCGGTTTTCTGTCAAGGCACTGACTTTCACTGGAAATCGTTTCTCAGGAGAAGATAATTTGCGAGGGCTCCTGTCCTTTGGTTGATTGATCTCCGGGCAAATCACTGCTCGGATCTTGAGTGTTTTAAGAGGAGAGTTTCCATTGCGACTCGCAGGTGAAGGTGATGAAGCGTTAAGTTTGATTGGGGCGATATTTTCTGACTGAGAGATGTTCTCAACAAAGGGTGAGCTTGGTGGATCTTCACTATCGTCCACATCTGCGTCTTGATGTAAAGTAAACGCCATATGCTTTTTCGGTGTTGGATTTGACTTATTCATGGCTGCATTTGTTTTGATCGAGAGCGGCGAGGCCATTGTCAGCTATCAACTTCAGAGAATACAGTACTCTAGTATTGCTGTTGTTTTCGTCGCGCCTCAAATCGTGTACGAATGTATGTGTGTACTTGATATTGCGGGTTTTCCCAATGTAGACATGGGCTGTTGTTGTTGTCGTCCTTGCGCCGGCAAATAGTTGTCATGGCAACCGCACCATCATCTACATATCTATTTGCAAGCTGGGCGAAGAAGCATTTGGGATTATTTTTCAATGAATATTAGAGCAGTATGTTATTGTGGGTCTAAAAGTTCAAAGTATATTATATTTGTAAGAATTAACAAATAATCATGGAGGAGGCCTGAGAGACACGAACGTTAACCTAATTTATTGGCAGATAATTCTGTAATTGTCTGCGTACTGAAACAACAGAACGACAACACAGCACTAGGTATGTCGTCCAGCACCACTGTAGACGCTTTAATTACTCGCCGACGTGCTTACGAGCTCGTTGGGCTCTGCACAGCAAAGTAAGCAGACCGCACACTCTGCTGCCCTTTGAGAGCAATGTGCAAGTTCGAGTATTTTGCCTCTGACAGCCTTTTACCGGCCTTTACACTGTCTAATGCCCTATATAACGTTAACACACAAGTACAAGGTTATATTGGAATATACTTTCCATTCTACATCAACATATTTGACGCCACAACCTCCTACCCTCCTTATCTCTTTCTGTACCTTTGTACCTGCCAGGCCACCTCCAACTCCAGGACCCGACTGAGATCTAGTACCCGCAAAACCTTCTGTTCGCCATGGTCTTCCGAGTATTACATGAGTGACTTGCTTGCGGCCGAGGTGTATTGACACCTTTGCGCCATTCTCAGCTAGCATGTGCTTGAGTTTGTGATCAGACACGAGCGGATAGGTGCTCCCATTAACATATATAAATAGCCCATCGAAAATGCCCTTTGTCCTCGACCTGAATTGGCAATCCACTGCATTCAGTTAGCATAGCTGAAAAACGTCCATGTATTCGAGCTTATAAGAACCGAGACTGTGGTCTTTAGCAGAAGACTTTGTTGTATCCAACAAATCTCTACTTTCTGCTGCATTCATTGATTGCGACACCATTGCACATGGTAGCCTGCTAGTATCATTTTCCCCCAGCACTAGAGCACCCTTGATGCTCGACTGTAGGCCAGATGTTTTGTGATGAGATATCCCATCGGTGGGTCTCAAGTCCTGGGATTCGAGTATCTTCTGGCTGTCCGATTTGTTCGCCGGTAAGGAGCTTCCAGAACGAAACTGGACCGAAAGCTTTGCTGTTCTGGACAGTCTCCATCCGCTAGAGGCACCCGCTTTATTTTCCGCTCTTTGATGTCCCGTAGAGCTTGAATTCCAAGGATCGAAAAAGGCGTGATGCTTTGGCTTCGCAGCAGGTGGTATTGCGCTCTTCGGTGGAGCCATGCGATACGTTTGGCTCACCAGGAGGACATCAGGTCCGCCTCATAAGTGAGATGCCAGTGGTGCTAGAGTAGGGTCTGTCAGCGATGGATATTGACTAGATGGTTCTTTAATAATCCTGTACCTGCTAAGAACTTGATAGGCCTCCATACCTATGAAATCAGAGATTGAAATCGGGAATCGAAATAAACATTGGTGGGGGGTAGGAACGCGCTTGTGGAAATGGCAGCGCTAAAAGCGTGAGGTGAGGGGCCTGCGTTGACACGAGTTCACGTGAACCGTAATTACAAAGACAGAGACGGCCAGAACTTTTCCCGAAGTCTTTCGGACTGAGCTACGCAAATACAAAGGTCAATTGACATGTACCTACACAGTAGTAGAGTAGCACGCATCTATACTACCATTTAACAGCCGTCATGTCACAGGTGCTGTACTCAACTACTATATCCCAAACAGTAGGAAATATTACTTAGGTATGTACTCGGGAAGGCAAAGCAAATCATATCCTCTGCAGAGGTAGAGTGCCCCTGCCGGCATCCTTTTCAACACAATGTAAACATGTGTAGTACGGAGTAGGTAGGTACAGTACTACTCTACGTACTGTATACTCCGTACTGTATACTGTATACTGTATTACTCACTGCGCTGTTCCAGAGACGGGCGGCGGCTCGAATATGCCAGATTGGAACTGTGCATGGAGGTGTCTGGCTTCAGTGATTGCATCTTGCTAAATCTGATGCGGGTAAGTATGTCGTGCTTCTGCCTCACGTTGACATGGAGTGCGGAGATCATGTCTGGCTGGTACAGTAGTGGGAGCGGGTACCACGCGCCATGCACCCTCTTGGTGAGGAGGTGTACTCCGTACTGTATGATGCTGTGCATGTCACAATATCACAGTGGTCACAACATCACAGTGGTTCCTGAGAAAAATAGAGGGCGAATAATACTGGTAATGTAATGTGCACATGTAGACACAGACTTGGACCTGACTTTCTTGTTACGCATGTCGATCATGAGATAGGTCTTCGGCTGATATTTTGTGTGTGTCTGCGGGATTTTGGGTAAGGTGTTTGTTTACAGAATCACCTAAATCGAGTCTTGGATGCCTTAATTCACGTATAAATCTAGGTTTTTGCCTTAAATAGATAATGTAGAACACTTAAAAACTAACATTTGACTTTAGGACTCTTTATTTATTATAAAACATTGAAAGAGAAAAGTTTAGGATGCAAGGTAAGCATTTACCTCAGTTTTTTTTAAATAATGGATGGTTTATTTAAAAATCCCTCGAAATATTAAGTTATTAACTCTTAAGGAACATCATTTACATTTCCAAGCACCGCCATGGCTTGGCCTATGGAATAGTATCCAAATGGTTTAGACAGACGGTTGCAGAGCCTGGAACGTTAAGGAAGTTATATCTAACTGTAACACGGATCCTTTACTTGCTTATATATGAACAACCATGCCTGGCTGACTACTACGGACTGCCGTTTTATGTGATGGCTATCAACCCAGAACTGAGATGGATAGGTCTTATTGAGCTATCTATACTCCCTACTACTAGACAATATACAGCATACAGCCTTGTGGAAAGAGCGGTGTACAGTAGGTCACCTTCCATACCCTCCTACTCTACTTTAGAAAATTCCGGACATGGAGCATTAACTGGCCTATAGATACATTACCTATCTACCTTCCTTTGCATCGGCCATTGTTAGGTATTCCGCAGAGCAATGAGATTATTGTGGTATTAAATATCAAATATCATGATGGATGCATTAGTATACCTCAATAGATGAGCATTGAGAACGGCGAGAGCGTCGATTGAACCTCAACATGGAAATAAGGTGCACAGTACGGGAGGATGTCGTTCGTGCCTTGAATTTTGCTACATCCATCTGTACAGTAACGAGCACCGTCGATAGACTCGATACAGTCGGCTCAGCCTACTTCCACGAAGAACAAGCAGAAGCACGACTGAGATGACATCGGAGATTCAACAATGGCAGTCGTCCATCCACACGTATCCATCGTGGAATCATGCCATGTGAAGGCCCTGGAACTTTCGAATGGGTTCCTGCATCCCGTTTTTCATCTCAAATTGTCCAAGCAGAACGAATCTGAACGATCCATCACAATGAATAAGCCATCGTCGGCGGTGTCATGATAAGCCCACACAACCTTACCACAGCCCCAGAGTCCCAAGATGCTTGCATTTCTGTTCCCGTTTCCGCTTCCACCACCGGATGATAACGGTCGTCAGCAAGGTCGAGAGAGGTAAGAGGTAGACGCCGGCTGGGTGATTACTCGCTGAAGCCCTGAAGGTCTGGAGGGCTCAGGGCACTGTGCGTCGATGTCCTTGGTGTTTGGTGTCTTTGAGTGTCTTTGGTGGGTCGTGGAGGCACAGACGTGGTTGCTTGTGATTGGCTGCATGAACGTCCTCTTCCCTCTCTGCTCTATTAGGTACTGTATGTACCTATTAACAATGTTTTGACAATATTGTTGGATATGAGGAATTTTGGCATCCGTGTGTCTCTCCAATTGGGTTATCTTGCTAGGTACAGTAAGTACAGGTACCAGCAAGTACTCTGCGTACATGTGTCTGTACACATGTCTGTCCACATGTCTGTACATATGTCCCTTGCACCGTGTGATGGCTGGGTGGAGACCTGTGGTTCGCTGCATCATTCGCTGCATTCATTCGCTGCATCATTCGCTGCATCTCCTGCAAGAAGCCGCTCTGCATACCTATGCATCACATATCCGTAGGTATGCACGCGAGTGTGCGCTGATCACCATCTTCCTCTTCCTCTTCCTCTTCCTCATCTCGCTGATCTCGCTGATCTCCGTGCCGTGCCATAGGTTCGCTGTGTTCCTCTCTCCCCCCCCCTTCCAATATCGCCATGTCACATGTGTTGGACTGTGTACGGACACTAGGGTATCTGACAGAAAAGAGATGTACTTGTATGGATACACTCGACCGGCAGAAGAGAGAGCAGACAGAGTACGTACCTACTCCGTACTTTCCACTTCTCTTCCATGCCTGTGCCAACCGCCCAGCCCACCCATCCCTCGCCCATCCCTCGCCCATCCCTCCCTCGCCCATCCTTGTACCCTGCCGTCGTAGTCCAGCTATGATCATCGCTTTTGACGGCGGCGGTGAGCTAATTCGCAAGAAGGAGGGAAATACGTGGGTTGTCTGACACCAATGATTTCGATCTGAGGACGGGTGATCGGGGTGAATTCGACGTGTACGGAGTAGAATATCTATGTGTGTAGATATTCGAATACATAGAGTACTACTCCGTAATCGACGATATCCCTACAGGGTAACGTGAACTGCCCTCGTAGAAGTACATAGGTCATCAGTCTCACTGTGCATTTAGAAAGTTGAAAATTGAAAGGCGACGGTGGGCATGATTTGTGGGTGCTGTACAAAACTCTACTCTACGGAGTAGCACTTCAACTGGTACAGTACGAATAGTAGCCAGTCACTTGGTGTGGCCCTGCAGCCGCCTGCACAGGAAGAGAGGCACCCCCGACACCAGCGACCCCAGGCGAATCTTGATAAGAACCTACCTAGCATTGGACAAAATTGAAATGCCTCAACATAAAGATTAAATATGTAGCATCCCAAGTCTTGTTTGAAGAGCTACCATTGTCTCCCCTTCCCCGCCCCCCATTTTTTTGCACACTGATACTATGTATGTATGTTTATGTAGGTCGTAGGTATTCAACTGTGTGAAGATTCTTCCTGTGAGAATCTGCCTCTTCCCCATGCCATCGGCAGTAAACCCGTGTCGTGAGGTAAATTGAGGTAAATTGATGGACTGTATAGGGGAGAGATTGTCATGTACGTATCTTAGAGATGGCTCGCTCATTGTTGCAATATTAATCTCGTCCAGAAGAAGGCCTTATGTAGAGGAAGCCCCACCTCGCCAGGCCATATAATGGCGAAAGCGAATATGTATATTCTGGTATTCATGTCATCGTACCTCAATACCACAGATATCATCGTGTCATACAAAGCATTGTACTGTGAAAAGACCTGTGAAAAGACCCGTCAAAGAGACAGTCCTGGAGCCTCTAGTTCCAGCGGAACAGAAGGTGCAGTTGTCCCAGGATATACGTACGTCTGTCCCGAGAGGACATACCAACCTGCCTACGGAGTATGTCAAGACCAAGAGGCTTTCTTCCAGAGACGCGCAACGGGCCGCAGTGTCTCCTGCATTGCATCCATACCATACCATGCCTTATGCCCTGCCTTAACGACGCTCCATGGGGCCGTTGCCCAAAATACAAAATTACCTAACAGAATTGGATCCAAGGTCATCGTCTCATAGGTAGCAGAGCATGATCTACTTCGTATCAGAGTGACGATCTGGGCTACGGCGCTTCCACCTTCGATATTAGGTAGGTAGGTAGGTACATACCGAAATGGCCGACGTTAGCGTCTCTACCTCAATACTCTGATCAAATACAAAGCGTCTGGAGCATGCTCTCTGCACCATCTCCACAGTGCATATAGCCTGCCGAGATATGCACCAAATACTCCACAGAAACCAGACGAACAAGACGAGGGAGAAATAAAGTCGTTGTAGTCGCTTGAACGCTACGCGGCTGCGCTGCACTGCGCTGCACTCCGGGAGCTCGCCTTGCATTGCAGCTGCTTTAGTCGCCGACCAGAAGCTTTTCGATGTCTAGACCGAGTTAATCGATGAGAAACTCATGCTGTGTCCATTCTTATACTGTTAGGCGCTCTCCCGTCCGTCGTGGACATGAGTGTTGCAAGGTTATGGCTTGTGTATGGGACGTGAACCTGCTGGCAAGGGGCAGGATGGATCGAATGAATTCGAGTCGCTCGGCAGGATATGGAGATTTCCCGCCACGGCTATTTTTGACTTGAATAATGCATGTGTTGTTGACATATGCCAGGTCTGATACGTCCCTTGTTCGGCATGATTGTTGCATGGTATCCGCCCTAGCCTTGACGCCATTTTCAGCAACGTGGACAAGAAGGAGCAGCTGTACAGAATATACCAGCATCGTGATTCGAGGATCGGCGGAGACGCCGACTTGGGATTTGAGCGAGCGAAAGAGCCATTAAGGATCATCACGATGAAGATGGGGAAGGGTATGTACTGTACGTACTCTACCCTGCGGAAGAAAGATCATGTCAGGTAAAGCAGAAAATAATACCCTCAAACGTTCACCACCAACCATTTGACGTTGATCCCCAGTCATCAGGAAGACCGCCAGCGCATCCCTTCCGTGGGCGGATCTTGTGCGCCGGATCATCGTATCATCTGTGGAACGTCTGTGTACATCATTCAAGGTAGAGCAGTCGATCAGAAACACATTGTGTTCTCTCGACCTCGACGGACTCATGAAGTCGGTTCCAGAGAAATCTCGTCGTCGCAGAACAACGGAATCCGACATAACCGTGTCTTGGAGGTTGGAATCCTTCACACGCGGGACTCCATTCATTATTCCTGTATGTTGGGCAACGATGGAGCACACAAATACACAGGCGGGCGGGCATAAAACAGAAGTCAGGGCTCCATCCATTCCGGAATCTTTCTTTGCCGACACCTCACAGGGGCAAAACAACCCGAAAGCTAGAGTGATGAATAATAATACAGTAATACAGCTTCAGGACACAATAGGAGGGTTGTATGTGCGCAGTTATGCATAAAGTTCAAGTTGAGTGAGATATTCTGCCATGTGAGGACCAAAGAGTATTTTGTATGGTATCGTAGAGGAGGCATCTCTATCCGCAGAAAAGAGTAGCGCCGCCATTTCTGACAAGGGTGGCTTGCTCAATGGTGGATAATTGTTGAGGCTTGAGCGGGGTTGCGACTACGAGCTTGTGTTCTATACATCGGAATGCACAGTACTCTAATCTATGTATGTACATACGTATGATGTTTGTGCTATGGAAGGTATTGTACAGAACGAAATGTCTGTAACTGCGCATATAGGTACTGCGTCGTATTGTATTCAACGCAGAACTTATGAGAAAGGACTCCGTGGTTTATCCCTTCGCTTTAGAACCCTCATAGAGAGTACTCGAGTATATCCGTATAGTCACTACCTATGTACCCCAGTATGTACGGTAGCTGGAATAGGTACTCCGTAAATTCGACGTTAATAACCTCTGCGTTGTCAGTGGAGAGGGAGGTAAAGGTAGGTAATATAGGTGAAGCAAATGGTCTGTTTAAGTTTAAATCAAGTCCACTAGTATTCTGACACACACAAATTTGTATATTGGTAAAGGTATCTTTGTACTTAAAAACAAAAATGACTTGACTTAAAGATTAGTAATTTAATGATTCTTAAGTATTCTTAATTAAATTATACATTATTTGTATATTTTACACTACTTTTTTTTTAATGTTGTTATAATAAAGAAAAAAGGGTTTGAGTAGAAGTTTAGTTCTAAGTGTGTTGCACATCATTTATCAAAGTCAGAAAGTTAGATTTGTATGTGAATTTAGGCACTTTCAGGCATCAAAGACTGGATTTAGTAGATCCATTATTAGCATCACTGGTATAGATCAAATAGCACTCTATCTGCTCAATACTAGTTTTATAGGTATCAGTAAAATATGCTCCGTGACCGAGTGATGGCTAGTGCACCCTCCAGCCCCACTAGAGTAGAGTTAACGTAACAACATGGACAGGGTGCGTAGATTGAACAAGACAGGGCCTCATGGTTCGTTCTCACTTCTCTAGAGCTGGCTTGAACAGAGGTCCTCTATTCCGTACTGTGCACAGTCTGTACTCTGCGTGTATGTACAACTCTACCGTTACCATTGTGTATACTGTGTGCTCTGTACCTATCTAACCTACCTAGCACCTTAATTGTTAATATCAATAGACAGTGAAAGTAGAGTGGGAGAGTACTGTGCAGAGTACTGTGCATAGGTACGCCAGTCGAGAACTGTACCTAGATACGCCGTACTGTGTACTCTCTCCTACAATCCACTCTCTGGCGAGGCTGGAGGCTTTCGGATTGATTGGCACATGTGGCCCAAAAGCAAGGAACAACGAGACCCTGGCCGCACGCACACTCTCCAGAGGCCAGAGGAGTCGGTCGGAGTTGAGGGAGGGAGAGGCGAGAAAACGCAACCACGCTGACATGATCAAGTGCATAGGGAGTAGTGCCCGCTCCATGCGATCCTCAAGAGTTGAGGTCAAAGTCGATGGATGCATGGCTTTGCGTTTTGAAATAGTAGTGTGTCTTTAGGGCATCCGTATTGTATGTACATACACGCACGCACGCATGCACGGCTGCGAGGACAGACGCCGGAAATTGAGGGGCTGGCGAAGGAAGGATGACATGACGGACAGATAGACGCGCACTGCGCGAAACAGGGGAGAGAGGTCCACCACAAACGCTGAAAAGGAAGAGCGAAGTACAGCAATGTACCCGGACATCCAAGGTGCGCTACTCTACAAGGGAAGGGTGCGCTGTGCGTGGCCGGGAACGCGGCGGCGATGGTGGTGGAGGTGGAGGAGGAGATCAGACGGGCATCAAAGAGCCTACTTACTTACCCTGCAGACAAGCAGGCAAGACAGACTAGAAGAGACAAACAAGACATGCAGCAGGAGGCAGATGACGATGGATCTCAGAATATCAGAATATTAGAACATTAGAAGATTCCCAGAGCCTATACGTACATGCATGCGTGCATTCATGTATACATACATACATACATACATACATATATGGACGGTATGTATAGCTATGCACCCACCAGTTTAGAAGAAGGCGTGTGAACTCAAACTTAGCATCTGAGCTTTAGCATCTGAGCTTTAGCATCTGAGCATTGCGATGTGCGGAGTGCGGGTATGTGTGTGGGTGTGGGTGTGGGTATGTGTGTGCGTGGGCGCTAGCTCTCTCTCTCTGTTCTGTTGTCTTTTCCTCCTCTCGGGAGTCATCTACATACCTACCAGACGAGTACGTATGTAAGTATCAAGAATCTAGGCTATGTATATAATACCTACTCGTAAGTATCTTGTCGTCTCCCAGCCTCCCTCTCTTCCTGCTCTCCTCTTCTCCTTCTCACCTTCCCTTCCCCTCCCCCCCTCCTCCCGCCCAGCCCCCT
>Ga0123337_10003392_pt1 | contig 17046 bp, 9 predicted proteins | sample frozenSSSSmetaG_FD_89792 | JGI IMG/M metagenome (GOLD analysis project Ga0123337, IMG submission 89792) | Glacier valley bacterial and archeal communities from Borup Fiord, Nunavut, Canada, to study Microbial Dark Matter (Phase II) -... | ecosystem: Environmental > Aquatic > Freshwater > Ice >... | reverse complement strand
GGGCGCCCCGCGGGGGGGGCGCGCGGGCGCGCCGCCCGGGGGGGCGGGGTTGGGGGGGGGCGGGGGGGGGTGGGTGGGGTGGGGGGGGGGGGGGTGTGTTTTTTTTTTTTTTTTTTTTGCTAGATGTTGTCCTACAATACAATAATAGAATACAATACAGTATGAATCGTCCATGCCCCTCGCTCAGGTCCTGGCTTTGTGAATCTTCGAAGCTTGCTCGCGGACAGCATACCAGGTCGCTCGTTCTATAATACACGTTCCATCCATCCATCCCCCTTTCCTTTTCCTTTTCCTTTTCATTTTCGCTCTCGACATATCCTACACGCCCTCCCCTGCCCCCTTACTTCCCCTGCTCCGCCCTCTTCGCCGCCTTCGCCGCCTTCGTCGTCTTCTTCCCAATATCCCACCCCCAGCCCCTCAGCACCTTCACCACCCTCGGCGTAATCGCCGCCGTGATCGGCACCCGGATAAAGATAAAGCTCTTATGAATCGCATACGCGAGCGCCAACTGCGTCGCGAGACTGGCCTCCCTCCTCCCGCCCTCCGTCTCCCTCCTCTCCGCCTCCCCCGCCTCCCCGACCCCCCACCCCGCCATCTCCACCGCCTCCCCCCCCTCCCCCGTCCCGCGCACCCCCGCCCGCCCCCGCGCCCACGCCCCCTTCACCCCCGCCGGCACCACCGGCCCCACCGCCCCCACCACCGCCGCCTCCCACGCCCCGATCCGCTCCGTCCCCACCGTCCGCACCAGCAGGTAGCACAGCGGGAAGTCCACCGCCGACAGCGCCAGGTACACCCCCAGCGCCGACCACCCGTACTCGCGCGACAGCGTCCGCATCCGCTGGCCCAGCGACGGCTTCCCCGTCCCCTTCCCCGGCCCCGCGTCCCCCGCCCGCCGCGCCCCCGAGGAGCTGAAGGGCCGCGAGTGCGCCCGCGGGAACGGCCGCGGCCGCGGCGTGGGGCGTGCGGAGGCGGAGAAGAATGCGTTGTTGAGAGGGCGGCGGGCGGCGCCGCGCAGGGCGCTGCAGCCGTGCGAGGTGCCGAAGGTGCGCGTGCCTGTGCGAGAGCTTGCCGTCGCTGTCCGCGGCGCGGCGCGGGCGGCGAGGGTGCGCAGGGCGGTGGCTAGGGATGCCATTGTGTGTGTGTGCGGTTTTGCTGGCGGAGGAAGGGCCGGGTTTCGATGCGCTGCGGTGCGGTGCGATGTGGATGGTGGAGATGCGCTGGGGGACAGCTGCGAGTGAGTATGCGATGCGAGGTGTGGGTTTACAGACGTGGTTGTATCTGCTGCTGCTATGCAGAGGCTGGCATCTTCTTTGTGGATACGTAGGTGTGCACGATCGTAAGTTTGGGTTTCCGTCCGCATATGTTCGAGGAATGTAGGCCGTGAGAAGCTCGGGTTTTTGGGTGGGGAGCTCAGCTCCGAAGGCTTGCAGCGGGTCTTTCGGCGCCGATGTTTATCCGATCACACGTGATAGTTGGCTCAAAGGATGGGGCAGGACATGTCACATGAGAGCTTTGTTGAGGGCTGTGGAATGGCTTTGTCACTTTTGATTGTGAGTCTGGAAGACACAGGAAACAAAGGAAACAGAGCAGCCTTGAAGACAACGTGGATGGACAAAGGCAATGAGATCATTGTGGCTGAGTTGCTGCGCCATAGAGAATTTACGCACAGCTTGGACGACAAGTCGTGGAGGCTCAAGGAATAGGGGAAAGAGCCGATTACAGGAGAGATTGCCAGACCTGTCCGTACGGAGTACAACGGTCTACTGAGATCAAATCATTGCCACGATTCTAAGAACAAGGAGACCAAGGGTACAACTAGCTACATGGCGAAAATTGTCATAATTCATTCGTTCGTTCATTCATTCGCTCATTCATCTAAAATTGCCATACCAATATGATAGCAAAGCCGATCATAGCCATCATAAGTCCCTCCGCACTGCTGCTCGAACGCCGCGACCCATTCACAACCGGCTGTTCCTTGCCCACCGCTACCGTCGCGCTCGGCCCAGCACTGGAGCAACTCAGCGATCCACACGTCCACCCGCTCGGACAACACTGTCCCCCGACATCAGCTGCACAGGTCGCCCAACCACTCGCACAACTCCCGCTCGCTGTGGTCGTCGCGTCGGGAACGTTGGGAACTACGACTGTCTTCCCAGCGCTGATAATGGTGATGGAAGCGGTGGACGGACAGAAAGTCTGCGCGCAGTCTCTGCCGATACGGCAGCAGCCGGCGCCGGGATAGTAGGCCGAACAGGCATAAAAGCCCGTGGGACAGGCATCGCCACTTATGATTGTTGTGGAAGAGATGGACACAGTGGTTTCACCAGTGCCGCGGACAGGGGGTACGGCGCTGGCAGTTGTCGTTTCTCCTGGCAGCGGACAGAGCAGGCCAGTCTCACAGACTCGACCCGAGAGACAGCAACCCCCGCCCAAGCCGGCCGGACAAGGCGTGAAGTTCGCAGCGCCGTCGCATACTGAAGTGGATGTTGTTGTTACAGTCGTAGGTCTCGTGGTCGTTGGGCTCTGTGTCACAGTCTGAATCACTGTAACTGACACGGTGCTTACGCACCCAACATCGAAGCAGACGAAGCCAGCTACACAGCATGCTCCGCCCATATTCTGTGGACAGGCGGTTTGTCCCGATGCGCAACTCGTGATCTCTCCAGCGCAAGTTGAACCGCTGGGACAGCAACCAACAGGACCAAGGCCCGTATCCGTGATGTTGAAGCAATCCTCCCCAGTCGCACAGCAGTAATTAGGCTGCGATATTGACGAGCAGGCTGACGTGCCGCTTGGGCATTGAAACGCCCTCTTTTGCAGCGCTGCCAGAGCTTCTGCTGCCCCCGTATGCCTCGCTCTAGCCTGTGTCAAGTCTTCCATCGCGCTCATTTTGTTCCCATGGATCGCAAACGCTGGTCGAAATGAAAGTTGCGCAGACGCATTTGCCACTAGCCTTTCATCTTCCTCTCTGTATTCTCGCCGTAACCTTCGTGAGACGTCCTCGTAGACCCCGCGCTCTGTCAATGGGTTGACTCCCGTCTCGTGTGATTCGAAGCCCCAGTACTGCGGGAAGAACATCTCTCCCTCATCGTCGGTCATCTTCCGAACCGCGACAGGTCTGTTTCCCCCGAGTATATGTTCCTCTATTGCTTCGCGATCGCGCCGTCGTAGCGGATGGTCTCCGGGGAAGTACTTGAGATGTGGAGGCCATTCGAGTGCGCCCTGCGCCGGAGCGTCTCCATATTCGAGAGCTTGTGCGACGCCTGCGCTGGAGAGCAGGAGGAGGAGTAATGAAGGAGGCAGAGCCAGTAGTGGTCGAAGGAGTTGCATTGCTGAGTTCGTTATCTATTCTTGAAGGCGATGCTGGTAGATCGCAGATGCGCCGAGGCTGCTTCTCAGCCTTCTGTGATGCGCCAACGAGATGAAGACGACTTGCCAGACTCTTCCAAGTTGCAAGTTGCAACCTTGTAGGCTCGCAATAAGAGAAGAAAGAAGAAAATTGAAGAACTAAATACTATTGGGTATCATTGTAAAACATTCGGAGAGTAAATCGCTGGGTAAATAATGGTGGTGGCTGGGTGCAACTGTCGGATCAAGGTCTGATGGATGGAGCCTCGCTCTTCCTCCCCGTCGGCCATCTATCTCGTCCATCTCATCGTGCAACGGAGGGCAAACAAATGTCCGTCCCTTGAAGTTTTTTACAGAGGTGTATTTGAAATTCTGAATGCACACCATGACATATGTTACATGTATATGATTCATGGTGAAGAATGGTGAAGAGGCTGGTCCGTGCATAGAGGCGTGGATATATATCAGCTCTTCAAAAAGGGGTTCCACTTCCTCCCATTCCCATAATACTGCATATCAAGATCGTACACGATGTTCACATCATGAATTCATATCCTTCGACGTCTCTCGATCAAGACTTCGAGTCTAGCTGAGCTCTGTTCGAACAATATCAGCAAATGTAAGAAGAAATCACAATGTCGTCCCATTCTCTCCGTCTTTTCTGTGCCTCAAAGGCTAAGTTCGCTCTTTCCTATTGTCGATGCCTCTGCGCTGCAAGACTATGTCAACAGACCCTTCTGTATTGCAATTCTCTGTCGATGACCATGGGCTATCACTCCTATCACTCTTTCCTGTCAATCTCCAGAACCTTAATTAGGTTAGCTTAGTATAACTCAAGTAACTTAAGTAACTTGTAAGTTTTTGAGTTTGAGTTTAAGCTAGGGGTATAACCCAACTCAATGAATTTGAGTTGACCCTAAAACTCATGAGTTAACTCGAGTTGAGAACCCTAGCTTTGGGCTACCCTATGCGCTTTGTATTTACCATAATTTCCATTTCCTCCTTCCACATACTCAATCCAAGTCTCCAGTGTCCACTAGGTGTGCAATTGCCGTAAGATATCTAGTCTTGAGCACTTTTGCCCTTTTTCTTCAACCAAATGGCCATTGACAGGCTTCACATACCTCTTGAATCAGATGAACGCTGTGCTTTGGGCTACTCTGTGCGCTTTGTATTTACCATACTTTCTATTTCCTCCTTCCACATACTCAATCCACGATGAATGGGCGCGCGGTCGGGCGGCAGCCCGTCCGAGCCCCTCCAGAGCCGCTTGTTGAACTCTGGGAACGTTTCTGGGATCGCCACGGAAGGATGATCCTGCTCATGGGCTTCCTGATTTTCATGGGCGTACTCGTGACGCTCGTCCTTAAACTGGTTTGGTTTGGTCTCGCGCACTACAACCTCTTGGAATTCGCGGGGCTCCAAAAGCCAGCTACATCTCTGTCAACGGCTAGGACCACCGCTACACAGAAAGCATCAGTTTTCTCTCCACGGCATCACAATTATGCGGCTCCAATACCAACATGTAAGCCCCCACTGAGGACAAGTTGCCGGAAAGAGGTTTGCTGATGAGTGATACAACTGCAGTTGACTGGCTGCAAGACAACCGGTCTTCGGTAATTGTTACTGTCACAACAGTTGATTACGTGGTTCAGGATATCGGGGACACAAGCGGCCAAGCTCCAGAGGAAGACACAGGCGACAGATACGTGCAGGCAGCCCTCCAGGAACAAGCCTCTCCTGACACGCCATCAACAGGCGGCATCCTCGATCTCTCGAACAAGCCACCGTCCCCCATCCGCCCCATCATCATCTGCGGCCACGAACGACACAGCTGCAACGCCCACGGCAAACCAGTACGTCACCCCCCCCCATCCCCCCTCACACATCCGCACCTCTTAACCCCCACCAGGAAATCTGCTGCCCACCCGGCTACACCTGCCACGCCTCCCCCTCCACCCCCTCCGGCATCCTCTGCTGCAAAGACCCCTCCTCCTGCTCCACCTCCGCGCTCGACCCCCCCACCTGCCCCCTCGACCTGGTCCAATGCCCCCCCTCCCTCGGCGGCGGCTGCTGCCCCACCGCCATCGCCTGCTCGGCCGCCGGCTGCGTGGAGTTCGACGGCGACGGGCGCAGCCCCGCGGCGCCGGCGAGCCGCCTCGTCGCCGCGGTCCGCAACACGGGGATCGCCGGGGGGCTCGCCGAGGGGGCGCTGGCGGATGTGCTGGCGGGGGAGCAGCCGAGACCGACGGCGACGGTGGCGAAGTATGGGGAGATTCGGATGATGGAGAAGGGTGGGGAGGCGTTGCTGGAGGCGATGTGGCGGCCGTTTGCGAGTCCGGCTGTGCCGCTGTTGACGGGGTTGGTGGTGGTTGCGGGGTGGTTTGCGCGACACTGAGGAGGCACGGGCGGGATTGGAGGGGGGTGAGCGAGTGCTGCTGCGGCGCTATCGTGGAAAGGAGGGGAGCGCAGGGGAGCCGATTGGACACGCTATGGGCTATGGAGATTCTGTAGGAGGCGGGGTGTTACCGTCGGCACGGGAGGAAGATACTTGGGATGTTGCAGGAGACTAGGAGGGAGGGTTTCGTTGGAGTGCTTGGAAGAAAATCTATGTAGCTTAGGTGCAATAGTACATTGACACGCACGACGTGTCTTCACCCCCTGAATCTATCTGTCTATCCATCTACCTATCTTATATCGCTTTTGCCGCGCCCGCTGTCTAGTCTAATCTAGCCTCTATCTCTATCCCTCCATCTAAATCTCTCAACAAAAGAAAAGATGAAAAGGAAAAAAAAACCCGCAATACGCAGCCATCGGAACGCAACCAAAGGACCCCTGCCTCCCCATCCCCAGCCTCTCTCCGCCCTCATCTACAACTTCGACTTGAGCCCGTGATCCGTCTCGTCGCGCTTGATCAGGACGTCGCTCTCCGGGTACGGATCGACCGTCAGCCCGTTCAGCGGATTGAGCGTGCTGGCGCGGTGGAACATGTCCTCGTAGACGCGGCCGTCCTTGCGGCCCAGGCTGCTGTCGAGCTGCCAGTCCGGGAAGTTCCACGCGTCGACGAGGCGCAGCGCGTGCGGGCGCACCTCGGCCAGCAGCTGCATGACCGCCTTGGTGCGCACGAGCTGCAGCTGCCGCACCGTCAGCGCGCCCGACGAGTAGAACTCCGCCGCCGACTTCTCGAGCGTGCTGAGCGCGAACAGCCGGAACAGGCTGTGCATGACGGCCGCGCTGGCCGGGTCCAGCTGCGCCGCCAGCTCGGGGCTCTGCAGCGACTCGTGGAAGTTCTTGACGACCAGGTACTGGCTGTGCGCCGTCGACAGCCGCCAGAAGTCCACGAGCAGCGAGTTCCAGCTCTTCTTCTCGACGTCGCGGTGCTTGAGCGCCTCGAACGTCAGGAACGACGTGCGCCACGCGAACGCCGCCACGATGTCCGCGTCCGACGACAGCACGTCGAACGCGGCGCCCTTGTCCTCGGCGCCGAGGTACGTGCGGAAGATGGTCGTCGTGTCGTTGACGGGCGCGCTGCCCTTGAGCACCGCGCGCGCCGACTTCAGCAGGTACCGCGCCACCTGCTGCGTCAGCATGTAGTTGTCGCCCTCCCACGTCGTCGTCGGCAGGTAGTCGGCGTACCAGGAGCCGATGCCCGAGAACTGCGAGTAGCCGTGGCCGCCGCACGCGCGCCGGCACACCTCCAGGCCCTCGGCCGCGATCGTGCTGCCCAGCGCCTTGAGCCCGCAGGACGTCGCGTGCAGGTCCGCCAGCATGTCGCTGCCGGACTGCAGCTCCTCGGGCCCGGCGCCGCGGCGCGCGTTCGTGATCGCCTTCTTCATCGTCTCCTGGTTCTGCGTGTACATGTCCATCATGGCCTTGCCGGTGAAGTGGAGGGCGAAGGTCGCGGCGAGGAGGGGCAGCAGGCGGAATTGCACCATGCTGTAGTTGAGGACCTGGTTCTCAGAGACCTCGTTGGAGACGTCGTCGCGGTCCTGGAACTGGCGGCGCACGGCGCAGTAGCGCGTGGCGATGGTGACGCCGCGGGCGAGGACCTGGCCCGATTGCAGGACGATGCTCGAGCGCACCCAGGTCATGGTGCCGTAGACCAAGACGGCCGAGTGTGGGCGGACGTACTTGTTGGTCTTTGGGTCGACGCTGGAGTACCTGGCCAGCATGTTGACGTGTGGGATCTTGACGTGGTTGAGGAGGAGGAAGCCGTTGTCCATGGTGTTGTAACCCTGTCCTCGTTAGTCCTGATCCGCAGCGTCTCTGCGTTGCAGGCACGGAGCACTTACGAATTTTGGTCCAATATCTCCAACATAGACGCCCTCGAGCGGCTCGTGTGTCTCCATATCTCTGATCTGCACAATGAATGGGTGCGGTCCGTACGACTTGCCGTTGATGATGAGCTGTGCCATCACGACCGCGTGATTCGCCGTGCGGCCCAGCGAGCCAATCCACCACTTCGCAGCCGTGAGACTCGGCGAGTGCAGCACGAACGTCTTGTCCGCGGGATCCCACGTCGCCGTCGTCTCCAAGCCCCTGACGTTCGATCCATGTCCCAGCTCCGTCTGCGCGTAGCAGCCGATGTATCTGTAGTTCTCCGCCGGCTCGAGGAAGAGCTTCTGCTGCTCCGGTGTCGTCTGATCCCTCAGTGTAGTCTGTCCCCCGACGTCAGCCTCAAGCCCGCATGCCAAAACCGCCTCCTCTCCGACAACTCACCAGGAACATGCTCGCGTGCAGGCCGTACGGGTTCGGCTCCGACTCCAGCGCGTCGGCGACGCGGTAGTCCTCGGTGGACCAGTTATGCTCGACCTGCAGCTGGCGCATGCGCTTGCCGCGGGCCAGCGCCACGGGGAACTTCTCGACGCGGCCCATGAAGTAGTTGTTGCTCTTGTCGAAGACCTTCTCCTTCTCCATGATCTTCAGGATCCGGTCCTGCTGCTCGATCGCCTCGCGTCCGAACATGTAGTCCGTCAGCTTCTCCACGTTGATGTTGCTCTTCGCACGCTCCATGGCCAGCAGCTCGCTGCCCTGGGGGCCCGCGGGCGTCAGCTTCGCTACCCAGTCTGGAGGAGCCATTGTGCCGTTGTGCTGTTGTGCTGTGGTGCTGAATTCCTTTCCTTGCTAGTTTCCTCTTTCGTTGCTTCGTCTTCCCTCTTCCTCGATGGCAACAATGGGGGAGAAAAAGTGAGTATTGAGTATTTTGGGGAGGGGCGTAGATGAAGAACGCTCAGCGACGGGACCTCTGACTTAATATACGCTACTCGCGAACCCCGATCTTTCCTTTCCAGTCGGCCCTCGGTCTGCGATGGCGGTCTCTCTCGTAGGCCATCAGCCCAGACGACGCAAATCGAATCCACCCACCACGGTCCACCACATCATCCCACGTCTCGGCGCTGGGTGTGCCGAGGTCCAAGTCTGCTGACCGCGCCCCACGCGCCTAGGCCGCTTCCGTGCATCGCCGTGTGGCCTGGAGTATGGGGATTGGGGATATTGGAGATTGGGGATTGGAGATTGGGGAGTTGGGGAATTGGGAATTGGGAACCAACGACTCGCTCCGTCGTGCCATGCCATCTCCAGAAAAAAAAACCTCCTGACTGTTTATTTTGGAGGCGAAGAAGCTTCACGTGCCAGTATTTACTGTACCTCCACCACAGAACACTGTTCGCATGTATGTATGTACATATGGCCGGTGATTTGATACGCCGGTCGGAGATATACATACATACATACATACTTCGTCCAAGTAGGGCTTCTTCCCTCTCCCCTCCCCTCTCCCCTCCCACTCCGGCTCTCTCCATCTCCATCCATCGCCACCCACCCACAGCACACCAAAGCGGCCTAGCCCCTCCTCACACGGAGAACCGCGCCCCTGCGAAGTTAAACAGCACCAAACAGCAGGGGTCGCGGCACGTGCCCCGTCCCCCCAAAATCTGACATGTGAGAGAGGCAGCGGCGGCGACGGAGCTGGAAAAGGCCGCGGATCACCTCCGTCCTCGTCGTTTTATATATCTCTGTCTGCGTAGATGGCGCGAGCGAGCACATGTGCGTCGGCGCGTCTGCTGTTGAGACTGCGTCGGCGCATGGGCGGTGGCTGGATAATGTATTGCTCGATGCCCGGGCGTGGTGCTTGCAAGTCGTCGCATGTGGAAGGGGGAGTGAGATGATATGGACGAGGGGGCCGTCTTCTGTTTCGCGGAATGATGTCTGGCTCTGACAGCCGCCCGCCTCAGCATGCAAGAGATGGCAGGCGCCCGCGCCCATCGTCGCGAGAGTTGATCCAAAAAATCAAGCCAAAGACATGGTGTCCGACGAGCGAAGATAAAGTCAAGCACTTTCATTTCCTCCCTTCAACACTATACATACCGTCGCACGAGGAATTAAGACAAGCACGCACTTTATATATAGTCCCCGCAGATACCCTAAAATCATCCCAACAAAACCATTCACTTCCTCGTTCCTCCCCTCCCTTCCCCATAAATCACACAAGCCCCGCGAACCACCTCCATCTCGTCCCCCGCCACTTCTACAGACTCTCCGCACTCCTAGTCCCCTCAGGAATCATCACCTGCCCCGCTCCCACCCTCCCCGCCCCACTGCGTCGCATCTTCAGCCGCCGGTACCACACCCGTCCCTCCTCCTCCGCCCTCGCCGTCCTCACCGCATCCAGATCCTCCGACAGCGCAGCCGGCCCCTTCTCAAAGCACGGCAGCGCTTTCGGCGGCACCTTAGGCGGCGGCCCCTCGGCGTCGAGGTCCGCGTCGATGTCGATCTTCTCGATTGGTCCTTCCCGCTCGAAGGGCGGCGTCAGGGGAGGTGTGAATTGCGGCTTTGGCGGAGGCGACTTGGCGCGGTCCGACGGCGGAGAGAGCGCCATGGAGGAGTGGCGTCCGGGAATAGCGGGGCGAGGGACTGGGCTCACCGCGTGGTGTCGTGGAGGGGGCGATGCGGATGGCGGCGAGGGCGTCTCAGTGCCGGATATGCTGGAGTGGGGGGCGGCTTGGCGGGCGCAGGATGTGGCGACGGCATTGAGCCGGCATCCGTCCATTATGCGAAGGGGCTGCCGGAAATGCGCCGTTGACGAGATCCGCCGTGGTATGGTTAGCGACTTCTCGCAGTACGTGTCTGCGAGGAAGTGGAGCAGCGCGTCGACATCGGCGATCGTGCTCATGGCCCCTAGCGAGGCCCGGACGACGCCCGTGGGCTTGCCGCCGATCACCTCGAGGCCTTTCTTGCCCCCGCAGCGGTGCCCCGCTGACCAGCTGCGCTTGAACTCCCACGGCTTGAGGTTCAGGTATGTCGCGATTCCGCCGGCGTTGCAGAGGCCGCCGGAGCGGAGATAGATGTCGTGCTCATCGGCGTCCTCCTCGACGTCGACGTACGAGACATAACTGCCATCCCCGCACCGCAAATTGAAGGCGACGGTGCTTCCCTGCGTCTTCTTATCCAAGTACTCATTCCCTTCTTCATTGTATATCTTGACCAAAGACTGTCCATTCTCGTGTCTCAACTCCTTTAATCCCTTGTACAAACGTCGGCCCAGGAAATGCGTGTGTCTGCTTATCCTCTCCATATTCCCAAAAAGGCGTCGGTGCACGTCGATGGCGCATCCCAAAGCGACGATGTTGTGAAACGGCAGGGTCCCATCCTCCAGCGCCTCGTGGAGGCTGGTTTCCTTCCGGTAGTGCCAGCTCTGGTCGATCACGGTAGCCATCAGGATCGTCCCGCCGCCAAAGAACTTGCGCCATTGCAGCACGTGGCCAGAGTCTTTCCGCACGATCAGACCGCCGAGGTCTGGGAATCCAAAAATCTTGTAGAAGGACAGACAGGTGAAATCAGGAGCGCAGTCGTTGGAGGCAAATAAAGACGAGAGATCCGATGTTGTAGCAAGAGCTGCGGCGTCGAATAGCGTATATGCATTAAGGTGCTGCGCCAATCGAGAAGAGCGTAGACGAGACGGCCACGATTGTGGAAGCCGCCTTCCCGTCATGTTGCTCTGGCCGGGATACGAAAAGAGACACGGCTGATCTGGATTGGGGTCGCCTGCGACCTTTGCAGAGCCGTCCAGCCACTGCTCGACCTCGTCGTCGGAGCGAAAGCAGTAGTGCTCGTCCGTTGTTTCGCGTACGCCGACGAGACTGGTGTGCGCATCTTTGTGATATAGGTAGCGGAAACCAGCTGTGGAGCCGCCGGTGGCTCCGAGGTCGCGGAAGGACTCCATGACCAGCTTGATAGCTGCGGTAGCGTTCGCAACGAAGACGAGGTCGAAGTGCTCAGGATCGGCGCCGAAGAAGCGAAGAGTCTTGTCGCGGATCTCGTCGATCAGGTCACCGGATAACATGGCTGGCTTTGATGCGGAGTGAGGATTGCCGTAGAGGTTTGAGATGAGGCTCTGCGAAAAGCTGTCCACTAGAGATTTTGCGTAGAGCGTTGCGCCGCCATGGTCGAGGTATGTCTTCCCTGTTCGTGATACGTTAGATGCCGCTACAAACAATCTTGAGACCATTGAATTACCCTTTAGCATTGGATATTCCTCATCTCTGAATCGTTCTACCTCTGGGTTATATGACATAGACCGCATGCCTGCGATCGGATCGGCACCATCCATGGATAGGTCTTCGTGAATAAGTACCGGTCTTAAGGTGAAGTCTGTCCACGACGTGACTGACAAGGCGGGTCGAGGCAAATGAAGAAGAGGTATACTGTTAATGGCTATCACGGTGAAGGCACACCCCACATGTGAAGATAGATAGCTAGCGGCTTCTAGAGAAAAGCAGAAGCAAATACAGCTGGCAGAATACAATGTTGATACAAGAGCGAGGATGAAATCTAGAACCCTTTCGATGTTAGACATGCTATGAATGATACGTTTCAATGGAGGTATTCTGAGATACATTACCTTTTAGTAGCAGACAAAGCAAATAGTTCTCCAACAAGAAATCCTATGTTCTGGCTTGACTTGTGGATCCTCTCTTGATCAAAGAAATCAAGTGTTGCAATCGCCTTGAGGTTTGTTGATGGATCTTAAGCATATGTGAAGACTCCAAATATAAACTTCAGTCTGCTTAAGAGGCACACTTATAGAGAAGCCCGTCAAGGGCGGACAATGAAATATTGAAATTCAAGCACGCAATCGATGAATGTCGGACAGTGGGACGGAAAGGAAAGACGGACATTCCAAGGCTGCCCCGGAATGTGCAGTATAAGAAGGAAAAGGTCATGGAAGGCTGGCCGGCAGATCGTTGGGACCCCAAACGGCGTCTGCTGGCGGCGGTTTCGTATTCTTCTCATCTGCACCCCATGCCATGGCTACTGGGATGGTAGATAGAATAAGCAAGGTTGGCCCCTCGGGCTGAGCCGCCCCCTCAGGACCCCAGTCTCGCCCTCGATGCCATGGCAGTGCAGTGGTGATGCGCAGTCACAGTAGCACAACCGGAGTTTTCTCCAGCAATAGGAGCACTCTATGGGGGCGCCAAGTAGAGTCACCATTGACGACGGGGTCAAGGCGTGAGGAATGAGTGGCTACCGGCTCAGTAGGTCTGCATCAGAGAGAATCATCCCGAGTCGATCTAGGGAAATGGGTTCTGGAAGAATGGCACACGGGATTGCCGCAATAGGCTCGTTGGTGTCTCAGACTCGAGTGATCTCCCCGGGATATGGCCATGGGTCAGATAGGGAGGGATGTGTTGCCAAATGCATGTATGCGCAATGCAAAGCGTGGCACGGCAGGACGTGGTTCGGGTCAGGAGTAGCACAGCGCTGAGCGCTGAGCACTGAGCGCTGAGCACTGAGCACTGAGCAGGACAGGAGGACAGGAGGACAGGATGACAACAGGACCGATATTGTCTTGTGTTGGGGAAGGGTGGCCACGTGCAGGTAGCCTGTAGGCATTCGTTATATCTGCAGCGCAACCCCCTATGGCAATATTGAGATCTGTCGTGAAGAAGAAGAGGAAGAGGAAGAGGAAGAGGAAGATGAAGAGGAAGATGAAGAGGAAGATCAAGAGGAAGGAAGATCAAGATGAAGGAAGATCAAGATGAAGATCAAGATGAAGATCAAGTTGATAGTCGATGGTTGATCGATGATAGTTGATAGATTCTAGGTGATCGAAGGAAGATCTCCCAGCTTTGAATGCGAGGTGGTGCACTGGTGGTGTAGGTGGTTGTCGTAAGAACAAGCATTGGCGCTACGCCCTAGGAGCCGATATAGCCCATATAGGAGGCAATATAGCAGCCAATAGTGCACCTTGATACCCTTGATACCCTTGATACATAAGTATGTACTTCGTACCTGCGTATCGATCGCATCCTCCGAGACTCCGTAGACTTAGAGCGTGCACAGGCCTGTCTCTGTCGGAGAATTGAAATGGGGGATTCCTGGCCTGTTACTGTACTCAGAGTCCAGTCTCGAACACGTCCGATGGTACATGATACAGTAGTAGAGTAGGTAGAATAAAGTAGATAGGCTAAAATAAAGTAAATAGGCTAGATAGAGTACAGTAGAGTAGAATAGAGTAAAGTAAATACACTAAAGTAGAGTACCGTGGAGTACAGTCACTATCACTACACTACACTAATTACCTACTCCTACACTACCACTACAGTATTCTACTATTACACACTACACAGTACACACCACACACTACACACTACAACTACATACATACATACTTTATTACAACTACGTCATACATTTATTACACCACACTACACTATTCTACTATAGTTATATTAAACTAATATTATATACATCAGACTACATATAATACATATAATACATATAATACATATAATACATATAATACATACAGCATAGGAGGCTTCCACGCGCCAACGCTAACGGCCACTGTGCAGACAGCTGTAACCACATGTAACCACACATGTAACCATACAGACAATGTCAGCCTGTTGTTATTATCGTCAGCCATGCCATGCTATAAGCCCGTATCATGCACGGCGTCTTATGTAAATGTCAGCAGCTGCAATTCATCAAGCTTCATTCGCCTCCTAATTAACTAATAGACTATCTTAGGTAAGCTGTAGCTGCGCCTACACACTGCACTAAGTATAGCCAAGATCCGAGTAATGGGTACAATATGGAAATATGGATACCAATACTGGCTAATGGCGGCTAGCCCACTGCGACTATCCGATTACCATACTCCTGTCCTCTCTGACGCCGCTCTGGGACTCGAACTGACCTGCTCGGCGACGTTGGTCGGCGAACTTCATCTCTGCGTATTTGAGTATTTGCCTATTTGCGTATGTGCGAGGTCTGCATGTCACCGGCTCACCGCGTACGGTGCCTGAAGGCTCTGCAGCGCGACTCTCCACCCAAGGGACCACAAATGACCACAAATGGCCACAAAATCGGGAAATTCAGAAAAATCAGAGAAATCATGGTCGGTTTCATCGAGTCCTTGCTTGCTTACACAGCTTACAGGACGCCGACATGAGGAGGAATGTCCTTTGATGTCCCTTGATCTGCTCGTCAGCTAGAGCTCTAGGTACAGTACCTATTGGACGACTCAGAGTCTCAGAGTGAAGACAGATGACAGAGTCTTAGACAGAGTCTCCCTGTTCTCAGCACTCCAAGCAGATCACCCCCCAGGCCTCAGCCGATCTGCAGTCAGATTGTCGGTGCATATGTACATATCCCCAGGGCCAAGAGGGAGTGCTACCTCACCATCCTAAAGGATCTCTGCAGCTCTGCAGCTCTGCAGCTTTGCCCAACACCAACTTCATCTCACAACCACGCCGCAGTTCATACAGAACGTTGCACACAATTTCGTTGATATTGATATCCACTGGCTAAGCTCGAGCTGCTCTGACTCGCCCCACGTCAGTGCAATGAACCGCTCTTTGGTCTGGGCCTGTGGCAATGTGTAAGCTGGAGCGAGCTACAATAGCTCCTACCTTACTTATTCCGGTCGGTACACTCTCATCTACATTCACTATATTTATCTTGAGCTGCACTCCTCTCCTTTTCCAACCTTCACATTTCTTCGCTGGATTGTTGCACCAGCCTTTATAACTATCCTTCGTCCTGCATTTCAGTATGCCAGACGATCAAATCAATCTTCCATCCTGTCCGGACGATTCGGAGAAGGGCCTCATTCACAATGACCATCTCAAGAACACCACTGTCCACGACTTCCTGTGGCAGGGAGTCACTGTTACGGTGCAGGATCGCCAGACAAAACAGCCCAAGGCACTCCTCGATCATGTAGACGGCATTGTCCATGCCGGTAAGTTATCAACAATTTCTCCAGCTGAAGGCTGAAGCTTCACACGCTGACTCTTGGCGCCTACAGGTGAGATGTGTGCGCTCATGGGCCCTAGTGGATCGGGAAAGACGACCCTCCTGAACTTCTTGGCCAGACGTGAGAACGCCGGCGCCAGTGTCGAGGGCCAGACATCAGTCAACGGCACATCTCCATCTCGGACTGCATTCCGAAAGTTGAGTTCGTATGTTGAGCAAGAGGATGCTTTAATAGGGTCCTTGACCGTCCGGGAGACGATGAGTTTTGCCGCGCGACTATCAAACCCTGGGTACGCCAATCCCATTCCTTCGACCACAATGAAGACGTATTAACTCCAGTCCTCGACAGATTATCCAAGAAAGAACGCATTCAGAGGATCACTAACCTCATCGACTCGTTCGGCCTCCGCAAGCAGCAAAATACCATAATCGGGACAGCAATCCGCAAGGGCATCAGCGGCGGACAGAAGCGCAGAGTCAGCGTGGCAAGCCAATTGATCACGGGCCCTAAGATCCTGTTCCTCGACGAGCCAACCAGCGGCCTGGACTCGGCGGCCAGTTTCGAAGTCATCACCTACATCAAAGACATAGCTAGACTGAATAAAGTAAGTGCATCGAGGATCACCATTACCACCCATATCAAAATGTCTAACCTGTACGCAGTTGATCGTGATCGCCAGCATCCACCAGCCGTCCACACAGACCTTCATGCTCTTCGACAAGCTGCTCCTCCTCTCGGGCGGGAAAACGCACTACTTCGGCCCCGTCGCCGCTGTCGTGCCCTACTACGAAGGAACCGGCCACCCGGTCCCCCTCCACATGAACCCCGCGGAATACATCCTTGAACTCACGAACCAAGACTTCGCCGAGGACGCCGCGCTCGCCAGCTCCCAGCTCGACCAGCTACAGCACGCCTGGTCCTCGAGCGAGGGCGCCAGCGCCGTCAGCTCCGAAATCGCCAGCACGTTGCAGTCGGGCAAGCTCGAGCCCGCACTGACCACCCCGCGCAGCGCGCAGGCCAACTTCGTCGCCATCACGGGCATCCTCGTGCACCGCTCGTTCATCAAGTCGTACCGCGACGTGATCGCGTACGGCGTGCGGCTGGCGATGTACACGGGGCTCGCGATCATGTGCGGGACGGTGTGGCTGCGGCTCGGCAACGACCAGACGGCGATCCAGCCGTACATCAACGTCATCTTCTTCGGGTCGGCGTTCATGTCGTTCATGGCGGTGGCGTACGTGCCGTCGTTCCTCGAGGACCGGCTGACGTTCGTCAAGGAGCGCGCCAACGGGCTGTACGGCGCGGCGGCGTTCAGCGTCTCGAACTTCATCATCGGCCTCCCGTACCTCTTCGGCATCGCCCTCACCTTCAGCCTGATCTCGTACTGGCTCATCGGGCTGCAGAACACGGCGCACGCCTTCTTCATGTGGGTC
>Ga0123337_10003387_pt1 | contig 17062 bp, 10 predicted proteins | sample frozenSSSSmetaG_FD_89792 | JGI IMG/M metagenome (GOLD analysis project Ga0123337, IMG submission 89792) | Glacier valley bacterial and archeal communities from Borup Fiord, Nunavut, Canada, to study Microbial Dark Matter (Phase II) -... | ecosystem: Environmental > Aquatic > Freshwater > Ice >... | reverse complement strand
TCGATGGTGCAAAAGCCTATATCACCAGTAATACAACTATCACCCTAAGTAACCTTACATCGTTTCAAACATTTGGGGTTTATGTAATTGCCAGGGATTTAACAGGCAACCAATCGCCAAAAAGTAACCAGGTTAGTGCCAGCACAGGCTTAAATGGATTGAGCTATAAATATTACAAAGGCAACTGGAGCGTATTGCCAGACTTTAATACATTGACACCTTTTAAAACCGGGCAGTCTCCTAATGTTGATATATCTGTAAGCCCAACTAATACACAGTGGGGAATTTTGTGGGAAGGAGTTATTAAGATACCTGTTACAGGTTCTTACACTTTTGAAACCAGCAGCGATGATGGAAGCAAATTGTATATTGGCAGTTACAGCAACAGCGCTATGGCACTTGTAAATAATGATGGTTTGCACGGCACACAATCCGCTACCGGAACAATTACCTTAACTGCCGGCACCTATCCCATTGCTATTACCTTTTTTCAACAAGGAGGCGGGCAGGCAATGAGTGTTTACTGGCAAAGCGCTGCTGCGGGCATTACCAGGCAGCTAATCCCAAATGCTGCATTTGGAGATAGCATTGCAATCGCAACAAGTTCTTTACCAATAAAACCATCAAACTTAGATGTAATTTCTACCACTTACAATAGCAGTACTTTAACCTGGAACGATAATAGTACGAATGATTTAGGTTTTGAGGTTAGCCGTTCTACTTCATTGCTGGGCGCCTATGTAGTTGTGGGGACCACTGTACCAAATGCAACAAGCTATGTAGACTCTTTAGCACTTTCGCCTGCAACAAAGTATTGGTACAAGATAAGGGCTATCAATAAATATGGCCAATCTGGCTATGTAAGCACATTAGATGGCCAATGGGGTTTTAACAATGATTTTAATGATGGAAGCGGTAATAACAGGAACCTTACCGGATCAGGCACACCTACATTTTCAACCGACAAAAAAGAAGGGGCACTGTCGGTTTCATTGAATGGATCTAACCAATACCTTAACCTACCATTTGCTATAAGCGGTGTTTTGCCTGCAAATAGTTACGATAGCAGAAGCGTTGCATTATGGATAAAGCCAACCGCCGCCATGACGGATTTAGCCAGTTCTAATAAAGTTATTTACGATTTCGGCGGGGCCGATAATGGCATGTCGCTAAAATTTGATAAGGGCTTATTGCTGGCAGGTATTGCAAGCAATAATGTAAGGGCAAACATAACCACTACCAGTATAGTTTCTAATGCAAACTGGGTAGCCAATGACTGGAACCATATATGCGTAGTGTATAATGTTAACCAACTGCAGTTATTTTTAAATGCAAAATTAATTGGTACTGCTACGCTTAGCTTTAACTCTGTAGGTGTTACCACCAATGGATCGAGGATTGGGGCTACCAATGGCACCAATGCCTTTAATTCTGCCAGTTCAAACTATGGTGGCTTAATTGACGATATCGTTATTTTAAGGGAACCTGTGTCTGCGACTGGTATAGCGGCTATTATGAACCAGTCTTACACTTCTGATACAACACTGGCCCTGCCCTCTATTCCGGCTGCACCAACAAACCTTGCGCCTACTTCAAAAACTCCTACAAGCATTTCATTTTCATTTAGCGATAACTCACCTACGGAAAAATCGTTCCAAGTTTTTCGTTCTGTTGCCAACGCAAACAATTTCAGGATCTTACAAACAATAAACGGCGGTGACGGAGCTACAAAGAGCTTTATAGATAGTAATTTATTTGCCAACAGTAATTATTATTATAAAGTAAGGGCTGTAGGTGTTGGAGGATCGTCTGACTTTACACCGAACCAACTGGTAACAACAGCCAACAATATACCCGTATTTACCTCTGTAGATAATTTTACAATGCGGTACGATTCTCAAAAAGGTGTTCCCATTTCCGCTACGGATTTGGATGCGGGTCCATTAACATTATCATTCGTTAACCCTTTGCCATCATTTGCTACTTTTACCAATACTACTAACGGCAAGGGTACCCTAAGCTTTAGCCCAGCAAATGCAGACCAAGGAGTTTACAATATTTTAGTACAGGTGGCAGATGGCAACCAAGGCACAAGCACGCTGGCTTTTACTATTACAGTAAACGATAATTATTTGCCAGTAGTAAATACCATAAGCGATACAGCTGTTGCCGAGGGAAGTAATGCGAACATTAATTTATCCGCTACAAAGCAGGGTGGCAATACATCGCTTGCCTGGTCAATAATTTCAGCCCCGGTATTTGTTACTTTGGTTGATAATGGCAGCGGCCAAGCAAATTTAACAATTGCCCCAAACTATGCTAATGCGGGATTTTACACAATAAAATTATTATGCAGCGATGGGGCTGGAGGAAATGTGTACAGTACATTTAAGCTTAGTGTAGCAAATGTTGTACCCGTTAGCCCGGAAAAAGTGTACATCAGTACAAAATACACCAGTGCAAATGCTCCTGCACCGTGGAATAATGTTTCTACTACCAGTACTTCAAATTTACTTAATGCTACAGGCAACCCTTCTGCTATTGGAATTGATTTTCTTGCCACTCCATGGAACGGTGGTAATGCCGGCGCTATAACCGGAAACAATTCTGGTGTTTACCCAGATGCGGTTATTCAAGATTATTTCTGGTTTGGTGCCTACGGTGCGCCAGAAACTGTTAACGTAAACCTTCGTGGATTATCAACCGCAGCTAAATATAATGTAACCGTATTTGGTAGCAGTGCCTGGACGGGACTTGGAAATAACGGAAGTACAAACTATACAATTAATGGTATTATAAAACCATTATATGTTGATAATAACCAACAAAATACGGTTACGTTCAGTTCGGTATCACCAGATACTACAGGCATCATCCAGTTAAACCTTAGCAAGGGTACTGGTGCTCCTTATGGAATGGTAAACGCCATTGTGCTAGAAAAATTATTTGATGATAGTACCACTCCAGTAATGCCAGGCAACTTTGCAGCACAACCATTAAGCGATGGTACAGTTAAATTAAGCTGGCTTGATATAGCTTATAATGAAAACAGGTATTTGGTATACAGGTCAACTAATGCGGCAGGGCCTTTTACGGTATTAAACCCTAATTCCTCCAATGCAAATGATACCACGTATATTGATGGAGCAGTTTTAAGCGGCACCACTTATTATTATCAGATAGAAGCCACCAACTCGTACGGATCTTCTGGCTTAACGGGTGTGGTTAGCGCATTAACAACAAATAAGGCTCCTGTGCTTACTGCAATAGCAGACCTGGCTGTAAAAGCAGGGGCAACAAGCATTGTAAATGTAGTGTCAACTGACGGGCCTGGTGAGGCTATAACTGTTACTGTAACTGGGCTGCCATCTTTTGCATCGTTTGCAAGTACAGGAAACGGAACAGGTACCATCACTATTTCACCAGCTGCATCTACAGAGCAAGGTATTTATAAAAACATAACGGTAACAAGCACAGATGCTTTAGGGGCAAGTTCTACGGTTACCTTTAATATTACGATTACTGAAGTTAACTTGCGCAATGTTTTTGTTAATTTTGGTGTACCAGGTGGTGCCACACAACCTGCGCCATGGAATAACTTTAACTTCTATCCAAGTGCCAATTCAACATTTAGCTCGTTAAAAGATGATGCAAATACTAACGCTGGCTTCAGCATCACCTTGCAGCAAGGATGGCAATCGAACTGGAGCCTTGGAATGATGACCGGCTATAACTCAGGGATTTTCCCTGACAATGTATTGCAAACAAGTATTGTATCGCCAGCAACTACTGCACTTGGCTTACAAATTAGCGGCTTAAACCCTGGCAATAAGTATAATGTAGTGTTTGTAAGCAGCTTGAATGCAGGGAAATCTCAAAAGATTACATTTACAAGCGGCACGCAATCTGTTGTACAAGAAGCAAGGTATAATACAAATGTGTCCGTACAGCTTAATGGCCTTATCCCATCTGCTTCGGGTACATTAGTGGTAACTGCTTTAAAAGATTCCACTGCTGCTTACGTTAACCTAAACGCAATGGTTATACAAGAGTACATCCCCGGAACCCCTTTAATTAAGCCTTACTACTTGTTCGCTGAATCTATACTTGATAGCAATAAGGTAAAGCTTACCTGGGCAGACAGGTCGGATAATGAATCAGGCTTCCAGATTTACCGGTCTGCATCACTGCAAGGGACTTATAGCTTGGTAACAACTACTGCAGCTAATGTTACTAGTTTTATTGATAGCGGGCTTACTTCAAATACCAGGTACTACTATCAGGTAAATGCAATCAATGCAAATGAAACCAGCGGATACTCTAATATTGCCTCTTTGGTTATGCCTTATAAAATAGTTTTCGTGGACTTAAATTCAAGTGGTTCACAAATTAGCGGCGCACAGTGGAATAATACCTTTGGCCAAACAACAGCAGGCTCGTTATTTCCCAACCTAAAAGACAATACACTTACACCAAGCGGCATTGATATGACGATTACAAAAGATTTTAATGCGCCTGGTTATGCCGGCGTAACTACACAGGGTGTTTTTCCTGGCGTTGTAATGTCAAGCAATTATTGGACGGATGCAGGAATGGTATCTGAAGTTAAATTCAGCAACCTTGATATCAGGAAGAAATACAAGATTGGTTGCTTTGGCAGCGCCATCCATTCTTCGTATTCAATAGGGGTTTATACCTGCAATGGTAAAGCAGTGCAGCTAAACAGTGTGTACAACGATTCTAAAATTGCTTACCTGAAAGATTTAACTTCTGCAGATGGTGATTTGGTAGTAACGGTAACTACTCTGCTTGGCCAGCCATATTCGTTTACAAGTGCATTTACTATTGAGTCTTATGATGACCCAATTCCTTTTATATCTACCTTAACTAATAGTTTGCCCAACACTAACCCTGCAGCAAGGGTTTATGTTAGCAATAATATTCAACCGTTTTACGTTGATAGGAAGGCTGGTTTATTGAATTCATTACTGTCGCCTGAGGATGTTGACAAACCAGGCGTAAGTGTTTATCCAAATCCATTTACTAATAAAATTGAGGTTTCGCTAGCCAATAAAAAAGCGGCGGCGGTAACTGTTTTGTTGTACGACCTTAGCGCTAATTTGGTTTACAAAACTGCAGAAATTATGCAACCAGCTGGCCAATCTACAATTACAATAAATATCCCTGCGGCAGCAACGCTTGCCCGTGGCGTTTATGTAGTAAACATTATAGTTGATGGAAAAATGACCAAATCAGTTAGATTAATAAAAGTGCAGTAAAGGATATTTAAACTATTAAAAAAAAATCTGGTATTATTATGATACCAGATTTTTTTAATTTTCAGAACTTAGATAATAAATTACTTATGGACCTCGTGTATTTTTTAAAAGTACTTTATAGAAAAAAATGGGTTATTATGGCCCTTTCTTTATTAGCCGTTATTACAACATTTTTATTGCTAATAAACAACAAATCGCAGTTTTCTTCAACTGCGCAATACTCTACAGGCTTTACATCTGAAAGGGTTAAATTGGCAGATGGTACCTCTACACTTGACTTGTACACTATCGACTTGAAGTTTGATAATGTAATTGAAACCATGAAATCGCCGGAAGTTATAAGCCGCATTTCATATTCTTTATTGATCCACGATCTTGCAAGCCCTTCATTATCGTATAAAAAGCTTTCTGAAAAAGAAAGAAAAATGATCGTGCTAAAAGTGATACTTATAGATACAGTAAAAAATGTCCTATCTCAAAAGCTGGCGTTAAATGAATTGCTTCGCCCGGGCGTTAAAACAGAAGAATATGTGCTGGAATATTTAAAGCTTTACGGATATGATTATAGAGCTATGCTGGAAAACCTTTTGGTAAACCGTGTTGCCCGTACCGATTACCTCGATATTTCATTTTCATCGATGAACTCCAATTTATCAGCTTTTGTAGTGAATTCAATTGGTGTTGAATTTTTAAATTATTATAAGGGCCTTAGCCAGCGGCGCACTGATGAAAATGCCCTCAATATAAAAGACCTGCTACGTAACCAACAAAATAAAGTGGATAGCCTTGGACAGTTAATGCTAGGTGAAAAAATAAGCCAGGGCACTATCGACCCGCTTAGCCGAACTACCAGCGCTATGGAAACGGTAACTGAATTAGAATCGAGGCTTGCTGATGAAAGGGGAAAATACAATGAGCATTTTAACCGGCACCAATACCTCAATACCAAATTAATATCGTTACAAGGTAGTTTATCCAGTGGCAACGGCAATAATAGTACCCTTACTTTAATTAATAAACGAAACGACCTGGTAGAGCAGCTTAATAGAAAGGGCGGCAGTGACGCTGAGCTGGAAAAGCAGATTAGTGATTTGCGTTTAGAGATAAACAGCAAGACATCCGGAGGTGGAAACAAGGTTAAAGCTAAAGAATCTATTGATGAATTAACCACACAAGTAAATGAGGAAAATGCTTTGATAAACGCCTCTAAATCAACCATAAAAGAATACGAGACAAGTATTGCCCGGTACATGGGCATGACCGATAGAAACCCGGGCAGCGAAATTAAAATTAAAGTAATACAGACGCAACTGGATATGGAGAATAAGCAATTAAGTAATTTGAAAGAAATATCTAATCAAATTGCCGGGCTTGCAAAAGATGACCCTACCTCTAACTTTCTACAGACCCGTATGGGGCAAGCCGCAATTGAACCTAATTCTAAAAGGATATTGCTAAAAATGGCTTTATCTGGTTTTTCAATTTTGTTTCTCTCCTCAGTTTTTTTCTTGTTTTTAGAAATATTCGATTCATCTGTTAAAACACCAGGCATATTTAACAAGCTTACCAAATTAAAAATTGCTACGGTAATTAATATGATAAACCTTAAACGTAAAAACGCAGCAACAATAATTCAGGATGAAGGGACAGGACGAAAGTTTATAAGAGAAAATATCTTTAAAAATAATATCCGCAAACTAAGGTTTGAATTACTAAATTCGGGCAACAAAGTTTTTCTATTCACTAGTGCCCAAAACGGTACCGGAAAATCTACTATTATAGAAGCATTGGCAACAAGCTTAACACATAGTAATAAAAAGGTGTTAATAATGGATATGAATTTTTCCAATAATTCGCTTACCCGGTTTTTTGAAACAAACGTGTACATTCAGGATGTAATGCCCCAGGATATCCAGCAATTAAATTTTGAGGACAACGAATTAGCCGGTAAAACGCCTTATACTAACATATACATTATAGGTTGCATTGAAAGAAATACTACGCCTTTTGAAATATTCAATAGCCACCAGCTAAATGCCTTTATAAGCCAGGTAAAAGATAAATACGATTTTATACTATTAGAAGGAGCCGCCTTAAACAACTATGCAGATAGCAAAGAATTGGCTTTGAGCGTAGACGCGGTGTTTACAGTTTTTTCTGCTGATAATGCCGTAACGCAAATAGATAAAATATCTAACCAGTTCATTGCTGAATTGAAAGGCAAACATTACGGAGTAATCCTTAATAAAGTATTGACTGAAAACATCAACTTATGATTTTATAAATAAGCTATCAATGAAGCCTGTAAGAGAAACATGGATTGATTATGCAAGGGGCATTGCAATTATTTTAGTTTTATACCGGCATGTTTTTGAAGGTATAAAAAATGCGGGTATTGCTGTTGAGCGCTATTTATTTATTGAGCATTTTAATATCATGTTTTTTAGTTTTAGGATGCCGTTGTTTTTTATAGTATCAGGTATTTTTATTGAAAGCAGCCTTAAAAAAAGAGGGCTTACAGGCTTTGTATCTACCAAAGTAAAAACAATATTATACCCGTTCTTGTTGTGGGGCATATTACAAATTACCTTACAGCTTATTTTAAGTAAATACGTAAATTCAAATAGGACTGCCTACAGCTACTTAGACCTTTTATATGCACCTCGTGCAATTGACCAGTTTTGGTATTTGTACGCGCTTTTTAATGTATCTGTATTATATGCAATGGGCGTTACAGTTTTTAAGCTAAAGCCAGTCGTAAATATTTTAATTGGCGCAGTGCTTTATTTTATTTCCACAGCAGCACATCAATATAACATTGGGCTGGGTTTTTTAGGAGATATTTTACATTACTATATTTTTTATTCGTTAGGTGATTTCTTCAGCAACGCCATTCGAAAAAAGAAAAACCGGCAGTACTTTGAATCCTGGAAATTATTGGGTTCACTTTTAGTTCCATTTTTTGCTACACAATATTATTTCCTTAAGCAAAATTTGTCGCATCCTTATCCCAGTTATGAATATGTAGAGTATTATCAACCAATATTATTTATTACGATAGCCTTGCTGGGATGCATGTTTGTATTGGCACTGAGCTTCTTTTTGCAAAAGCTTAAAGCAATACCCTGGCTGCATGTGTTAGGTAGCCATTCATTATATATTTACGTATCGCATGTTATTGTGCTTGCGGCTGTGCGGATATTTATAACGAAAGTGCTGGGCATTTATAACGTACCGTTATTGCTTATTTTGGGTATTGGCCTGGGGCTACTTATACCAGTTTTATTTTACAAAGCCGCCTGCCAATTTAATATGCGCTGGCTTTTTACCCTGGAACCTTACGGTAAAAAACATACGGACCCTACAATTTTGGCACGGGAACAAAGCATAAGCCGCTAAACACATGAAAATAGAAAAGAAAAATAAAGGGCTGCTGCTTGCAGGGGTATTTAATGGGATGCAAAAGCTATCCATACCAATATTTGGTGTTATCAGTACCATGATATTGGCACATATCGGCTTAACTAAAATTGATATGGGCGTATGGTCTTTATTTCTTGTAATTACCTCTTTTGTAGAAATCATACGGCAGTCGCTTGTAAAAACATCCCTTATAAAATTCCTGAACCACAGTGCTGACCAGGATCATAAATTGGTATTGTCTGCCGCTGTTTCTTTAAATATATTAGTTACAGCAGCGCTCCTTTTTATATTCGTGGCTTTTGCGCCATATTTTTCAGTGCTACTTAAAGCTCCGGCCTTACGATCAATGTTATACATCTTTTCTATTGGTATGGTATTACTAGTGCCTTTTTCACATTTTGAATGGATAATGTATAGCAAATCGCAATTTAAAGGCTTGTTTTGGACATTCATTTTCAGGCAGGGCATTAGCCTTGTGCTGATGATCGTATATCTTATTTTTAATGATAAGCTTTCGTTGAACCTGCTGGTAATTTTTTATTGCATAGGTATATTAACGGGCATCTTCATCGCTTATAAGTTTGTAAAAGAACATCTTGAAAATACTTTTATACTATCTACTGTATGGCTTAAGCAATTATGGCATTTTGGCAAGTACGTTTTTGGTACTGGAGTAAGTTCGTTAATTTTTGCAAATGCATCGCTGGTAATGCTCTCCCCCATTTTAGGAAGCACCGCATATACCGCATCGCAAAGCGTAGCTTCCAGGGTCATCAATCTTGCAGATATTCCCTCCCAGGTATTGGGCGACATGCTTTTTCCTAAAAGCTCTCGTAAAGAAAACGCTGGGAACAAGGATGTAATAAAATTTTTTTATGAGAAAGCAGTAGGCGCAACGCTCTGTTTCAATATACCGGTAATACTGGTTATTGTACTGTTTCCCAAACTCATTATTTTAATATTGGCTGGCCCAAAATATTATGATGCTATACCTTACCTTCAAATTATTAGTATCAGCGGCGTTTTTATGGCTTTCTTAAAACAATTCGGCGTAATAATGGATTCTACTGGCCATCCAAAAATCAACTTTTTTACAATGTCCATAATTGCCGTTGTACATCTTGTAATTACATATTATTTTATAAAATATTTTGGTTTTCTGGGTGCTGCATATGCATTAATACCATCACATATAATTGGATTTATTATAAGCCAGTTAATTCTAAATAGGTATTTTGGCATCAAGTTCTTATCTTGTTTTAGATATGCATTTAACTTTTATCCTGAACTTTTAAAAATGGTTTTAGACAAAGAACAATGGAAAACGGTTTAATTATAAATAGGGATGTAATAATGGTGGGCTTACAACCCTGGGACCTGGAAATTGGGAGCAACTTCAAAAATATGGCATTCCAGATTGCCCGCCAAAACCGCGTTTTGTACGTAAATAAACCGTTAGATAGAAAAACCGCTTTAACCAGCAAGCTCGACCCAAAAACAATTACCAGGCTTAAAAGTATTAAAAAAGGCGTGGGTGTTTTAGAAAAAGCCACAACAAACCTTTGGGTATTTAACCCACAAACCATGCTTGAATCTATCAACTGGCTTCCGCCAGGCAGGCTGTATAAAATATTTAATAAGCTCAATAATCGCAGGTTTGCCAAACAAATAAAGCATGCTTGTAATAAACTAGGGTTTAACCGCAGTTTACTAATTGTAGACAATGATTTTTTCAATTCTTTGTATCTTAAAGAATACCTTAAAATCGATTTTTCAATTTATTATTTAAGGGATTACCTTCTTTCTCAGCCCTATTTTTATAAACATGGCATTTTATCAGAACCAGAACTGATGCAAAAAGTTGATATTGTTACTACCAACTCCTTGTACCTTACTGAGTATGCACAAAAATACAATGCGAATTCGTTTTACATAGGGCAAGGCTGCGAGTTTGAGGTTTTTGAAAAAAAAACAGGCCATATACCTACGGATATTGCTGATATACCAAAACCCATCATCGGCTATTGCGGAGCACTGCTAAGTATACGCCTTGATATTGGCTTGTTGACATCGATTGCAAAGGAAAAGCCCCAATGGAGCATAGTTTTAATTGGGCCGGAAGATGAAGGATTCAAAAAATCCGGATTGCATCATTGTAAAAACGTGCATTTTCTAGGACATAAAGACCCTCATATACTGCCGGATTATGTACATTGCTTTGATGTTTGCCTTAACCCGCAGTTGGTAAATGAAATGACCATTGGTAATTATCCACGTAAAATAGATGAATACCTGGCTGCTGGCAAGCCCGTTGTGGCCACCGCAACAAAAGCAATGGAAGAGTTTGCAGCTTGCACCTATTTATGTTCCGGTTTAAGCGAATATTTACAAGCTCTTGAAGCCATATTGGCAAACCAGGAAGACTCCGGCCAGGCAGCCAAACGGATTGAAGTGGCAAAATCACATACCTGGCAAAATAGTATTATAAAATTATATACCGCTATCAACAACCACAAAAACAAACAATAGATGCAAGAACAATCATTTAACGAAGACGAACAAAAAATTGACTACTTTACTGAGTTTATATCAATCCTTTTTGTAACTGCTGTATTGGCTTTTTTATTTATAAAAATAATGTTCTACTAACCAAATTTGCCTACACAATCTATAAATATCATAAGTGCTTTTAACCTTTGGTTAAAAAAGGAATTTATTCAAAAAAAATTCCTTGGCCCCTGGGTTCTACTACCGTTAATTTTAATAGCGATAGCTGGGGGAGCATTAGCCGCATATAATCTTTTCTTTGTCCCTTTCGTTGTCGGTGCATCTTTATTGGGTATCATTGTTATTTTCTATTGCATAGTTTATCCGCTCAAAGGATTTTACATTATTAATTTTTTGGGATTTTTCGTTTTTTATCCCAATCATATTATTGGAAGAGATGTGTTGCCGCTTAATACCGTACTCGAAGTTTTGATATTATTTGTATTCTTTGGAACAGTGATTTCTAAAAGGTCAGGCATAATCAACGAACGAGGGCTTTCAAAAACGTTTATCTCAATTACATTGTCTTTGCTCACAGTCTATGTAGGGCTGCAGGCATTTAACCCCAATGTTTACGGGTTAGGTGGCTGGTTTGTAGCTTTTAAGCGTTCGCTAATATTTGTGCTGATTTACATCGCTGCTTACCGCCTTATTGATACAGAAAAAAAGTTTAATTATTTTGTCCGCTTTTGGATCATCATGTCGTTGGTTGCATCTTCGTATGGCTGTTTCCAGCAATGGTTTGGCTACCTAGCCTTCGAAATGAATTATATCAGGAATATCTCTGGCGCATTTGAAATTTTAAACCAGGGAGGGCAGCTGCGTAAATTTTCTTTTTTGGCAGATGTTGTCTCTTTTGGTGTATTAGCAGGATGTATGGCTTTGTTTACCCTCCTTCTTGCTATCAACGAAAAAAATACTGTTAAGAAAACCTGGCTGTTTTTATTTTCAATAATAATGGCTTTGGGAATGTCTTATTCAGGCACTAGGACTGTCACCATAATTATACCCACAGGCTTAACACTTTACTGCTTATTAAGGATAAAGCATAAAACAACTTTAGTCACGATATTCTTAGCAACCATAGGTGCGATAGCTGTATTATTTGTCCCTATTTATGATAATGCTACACTTAATCGGGTAAGGTCTACTTTTGATACGAAAGACCCATCGCTCGATGTTAGGAATATCAACCGGCATTATATTCAGCCCTACATGCAAAGTCACCCTTTAGGCGGAGGCATTGGCACTACCAACAATGCAGGCTTATACAATCACCCCGGCCATCAACTGGCAGGGTTTGCAACAGATAGCGGTTTTTTAAAAGCGGGGTTAGAAATTGGCTGGATTGGGCTGATACTTATAATATTGTTCAACTTATCCATTCTTTATCAGGGAATAAACTATTATTTTAAGATGAAGGATAAGCAATTAAAACTTTACGTAGTCGTTATCGTATGCACGTTGTTTGCTAACATTGTTACGCAATATGCTCAGGAAACGGTAGGGCAATTCCCCTTCGCTATTTTCTTTTTTTCTTCGTTATCTTTAATGAAAAGGTTATTTGAATTTGATAAAGAGAAAAGAAACAGCTTGCTTAACCAGAATGCATAAATAACGATTGTATTTTTAAAAACTTAAAAACACACTAATGAAGCGTTTGGCTTTAATGCTAATAATATTACAAATTTTAAGCACCACTTTAATTTCCCAGCAAACGCATGTTAGGGTTGAGCCAGGCAATATAAAAGAAAAAGTTGCAGGTGATAAGACTAATAGCAGGCCAAATGTTACCGTAAAAAAAGATGTAAACCTCGATAGCACTACCAAGAAGAAAACCTTTCTCGCCCCTGTAGTATTGAGCCAACGGGCGCAAGATGTGCTGAATGCCAAAAATGATTCTTTAATAAAAGTCAAGCTGGTGGTGCTTGCCATGAACAACCCTCAGCTAAAAATAGCAGATGCCTCCATACAGATTGCAAAATCTGATTTTTCAAGAGCTAAAAGCAGCTGGCTTAGCTCGGTAAATGCAAGTGCCAATATCAATGAATTTGTTGTTAACGGCTCATCAGGAGCACTTTACTACCCTAAATATAATTTCGGCTTATCTATCCCTTTTGATATTGCTTCCAAAACTAAAAACTTACAGAAAACTGCCAATGAAAATTTGATCATCAGCACGCAGTTAAAAAAAGATAAAATAGAAACAATAACAGCACAAGTGCTCATTGCTTATGAGAACTATAAAGAAGAAAGAGAACTAGTGTCAATTGAAAAAAGTTTTATAGAGTATAAGTTTGCGGCAGACGAAGCAGCACAGCAGTCGTTTACAGAAGGCGAAATTACCATGGATGAAATGAATAAAGCGCACCAGGCTTATCTACAGGAAAGAGAAAAATTAGTAACCAAACAAAGAGACCTCAATATTGCTGTAATTATGCTAGAGCAAATCATTGGGGTACCATTGGCTGAAGCAATCAAGCTTTAAAATAACCTAGTTAAATATGAATCGCAGAAAGGCAATTTTAGGTATTTTCCTATTAGGGAGCGGAGGGGTAATTAGTTACTCAGGGCTTATATGGTACCAGCAGGCTAAAGTTCCAGACTTCAAGTTCTTAGAAAATAATGAAGCCTTAATTGCAGATTTAGCGGAAGTAATAATTCCAGCAACTTCCACTCCAGGAGCGAAAGATGTGAAGGCACAGAAAGTGATTATAAGCCTAATAAAGAGTTGCGCAGACAGAAAAACTCAAAACAACTTCATTGATGGGCTAAAAGATGCAGTCAAATATACAGACAGTAAATTTGGAAAACCTTTTACTGCCTTGTCACCCTCCCAGCAAAACATTATTGTCGCACATTTTCAGGAAAAGGGCCGAAATTTTTCGGGCAAGCCAGGCAAAATAAAAAATAAATTGTTAGGTAAATCCTTTTTTGAAATTTTAAGGTATTACACCACAGTGGCGTTCTGTACTTCTCAAGGTGGTGCCAGTAATGCATTAGCTTACAACCTTATTCCGGGTAAATACCTTTCATGCATTAATCTTTCTCGGGGGCAAAAAGCCTGGGCTACTAAATAGAAGAAAATGGGACAAGACCAGCAACCTAAACTTATTAACATTACCGGCAAAGCAGGCGCAGAGATTACCTATGATGCCATAGTAATAGGCAGTGGCATTAGTGGCGGATGGGCTGCAAAAGAGCTATGTGAAAAAGGGTTGCGCACCTTATTGCTTGACCGCGGAAGAAATGTAGAGCATATCAAAGATTACCCCACTGCCATGATGAGTCCATGGGACTTTGAAAACAAGCTGGAGACTGAAGCTGCTTACAGAAATGAAAATCCTGTTCAAAGCAGCGTTTCCAATGATACAAATAAACACTTTTTTGTAAATGACAAAGAACATCCCTATATAGCATCTAAACCTTTTAACTGGATAAGAGGTTACCAGGTGGGTGGGCGTTCCTTAACCTGGGGCAGGCAAACCTACAGGCTAAGCGATTTGGATTTTGAGGCAAATTTAAAGGATGGCCATGGAACGGATTGGCCAATACGGTATAAAGACATTGCGCCCTGGTATGATTATGTAGAGTCTTACGTTGGTATTACGGGGCAGGCAGAAAACATCCCGCATTTACCAGATGGAATTTTTTTACCTCCAATGGAAATGAATTGCATTGAAAAGAACTTTTCTGAAAAAGTAAAAGCGCATTATAAGGATAGGCAAATTATTAATGGAAGGGCGGCTAACCTAAGTAAGGGCTGGCTCGGGAGAGGGCCTTGTCAATACCGGAACCTGTGTGACAGAGGTTGCCCTTTTGGAGGATATTTTAGCAGCAATTCAGCCACAATCCCTTCTGCTGCAGCTACCGGCAACCTTTCGCTGAGGCCCAACTCCATAGTTTCCCAGATTCTATACGACGAAAGTACTGGCAAAGCGAAAGGGGTAGTGATTATAGATGCCATTACAAAAGAGACCTTTGAATACCATTCAAAAATTATTTTCCTCAATGCGTCAACGGTAGCCACTGCTTCCATTTTACTGCAATCGGTTAGTAAAAGCTTTCCCAATGGATTAGGAAATTCAAGCGGGCAAATAGGTTTGAATCTAATGGACCATCATTCAGGAGCAGGGGCCGGCGGAGAACATGACCAATTTAAGGATAAATATTATTTTGGAAGGCGGCCGACGGGGATTTATGTTCCGCGGTTCAGGAACCTTCAAGGGCAATCTGGCAGTAAGGATTTTGTTCGTGGATATGCCTACCAGGCCCATGGTGAAAGGCGGGAGTGGAAAGATACATTAACTGTAACAAGCGAGGGATTTGGCAAATCTTATAAAGACCTGCTTACGCAACCCGGCCCATGGACAATGTGGATGGGTTATTGGGGCGAATGCCTACCCAGTGCTTCAAATACTGTTACACTTGATCATACGCAGAAAGACAATTGGGGCATGCCAATGGTTAAGATCGATTTTAGTTACGGTAAAAATGAACAGTTTATGCGACGGGACGCTATAGAGAGCGCTGCAGAAATGCTATCAGTTGGTGGCTTCAAAAACATAGAAACCTTTGACTATAACTTTCCCGGAGGCACTACCGTACATGAGATGGGCACGGCAAGAATGGGTTTAGATCCTAAGACCTCTGTGCTAAATAAGTTTAATCAAATGCACGACGTGAAAAATGTATTCATTACTGATGGAAGTTGTATGCCATCGGGAGGGTGCCAGAATCCATCGCTTACTTATATGGCACTTACAGCAAGGGCTTGCGACTATGCCGTGAGTGAATTTAAAAAAAATAATCTTTAAAAATATCTTTTGAAACTAAACCTTAAGAATTAATAAAGCGAAGTGCTTAAAAGTAAATACATATTTATATACTTTTTTAAGGATTACTTTTTGTAATGATAGCAAACTTATCTTTCATGTTAAGAAAGTATTTTTCAAAATAATGATAACTTCCTTTTGATAGCATTAATATTATTAAAAAAGCTAAAATACATCCCGCTAAATTAATAATCACAGATCCCATATCAAATCGCATTTTATGAAACATATGTTGCACAATTAAAATTACAAAAATCGCCGCCAATATAGTCCATATGTATAAATACCAAGTTTGCTAATTTTTTTAAAAGATGAAAATTTAAAAACAGACTTTTTTTGCGAAATTTTGCTCTGCAATAATAAAAGTAAAAAAAATGCCTAATATGGTTCTTTCAAATATTTCTAGTGAATCTATTCCGAATATATCTTTTTTAGATAGGGTGATAACTGATGTTGAACAGTATAAAAGAGAAATATGCAGCCTTGGCATGAATGTAATATATTTAAAATTTTATTTTCAAATGAACAGTAATATGCCATCAGGCCGCCTATAGCCATATCTCCAATCACAGAAAAAGTATGAAAATATCGTAATGCAAAGTCATGCTGATCATGCCATAAATGCATATAACGAAAAAACAAAGTAAATACTACAATACTTATAAAGATGTATTTATAAATCATAATTGAAAAATATTTAAGTATAATTGGCTATATTAAATAAAATTGTTCCATTACTGATATACACCATAATACAATAAACGGTAGTACATTAGGCATTTGTGGAAAGGTTTTAATTACATCAAAATTGGATACGAATCCTAGATAATAATAAATGCTTAATGAGTCTGTTATATAATTTATTGAGCCATAATTAGTATGTGCAAGAAAACGCTGTAACTCTTTACCATCCGGAGTTTCATCATAAATTTAGTTATGAACAACTGTTAGCAAGTGTTGATTTTGCTGCAATCCAGT
>Ga0123337_10003386_pt1 | contig 17064 bp, 15 predicted proteins | sample frozenSSSSmetaG_FD_89792 | JGI IMG/M metagenome (GOLD analysis project Ga0123337, IMG submission 89792) | Glacier valley bacterial and archeal communities from Borup Fiord, Nunavut, Canada, to study Microbial Dark Matter (Phase II) -... | ecosystem: Environmental > Aquatic > Freshwater > Ice >... | reverse complement strand
TGAAAGGACTTGGTGAATATATTTTCCAGGATTTCGAAAACAACAAACGCAAAAAAGTATAAGTATAAATAGATGAAGATAACAGACATTAACACACTCGGTGAATTAAAAAAAACAAAGTATGCCGGCAAATCCATCAAACAGGAATTGCGGGACAATCTGATAGAGAAGCTGAAAAAATCGGAAAAGGTATTTGATGGCATTATTGGATACGAAGACACTGTGATTCCCGATGTGGAACGAGCCATTCTATCTGGCCACAGCATCAATTTACTGGGACTTCGCGGACAAGCTAAAACCAGAATAGCGCGCAACATGGTGCATCTGCTTGATGAATATATTCCTGTGGTGGAAGGCAGTGAAATCAATGACGACCCTTTTCATCCGATTTCTCAATTTGCAAGAAACCTATTACATGAACTCGGTGACAATACACCCATTGCCTGGGTGCACAGAAATGACCGTTATGTAGAAAAACTGGCTACTCCGGATGTGTCTGTTGCTGATTTAATTGGCGATATAGACCCTGTAAAAGCTATTAATCTGAAACTGAGTTATTCCGATGAAAAATCCATACATTTTGGATTAATTCCGCGCAGCAACAGGAGCATTTTTGTGATTAATGAATTGCCCGATTTACAAGCGAGAATTCAGGTGGCTTTATTTAATATTTTGCAGGAAGGTGACATACAAATCAGGGGATTTAAACTGCGTTTACCATTGGATATTCAGTTTATTTTTACAGCTAACCCGGAAGATTACACCAATAGGGGAAGCATTGTGACACCTTTAAAGGATCGTATCGGCAGCCAGATTATTACACACTATCCCAAAACAGTGGAGATTGCAAAAACCATTACCCGCCAGGAAGCTAAACTGAAACCGGAGCAGGTAAAACAAATCAGCATTTCTCCGATTCTTGAAGACATTGTTGAACAAATAGTTTTTGAAGCGCGCAACAGTGAATTTGTGGATGCAAAGAGTGGTGTTTCTGCAAGGCTTAGCATTTCTGCCTACGAAAACCTTTTCAGTTCTGCAGAAAGAAGGTTGCTTATCAGTGGCGACAAAACCACATCGGTGCGTTTATCTGACCTTCAGGGTATAGTACCTGCCATTACCGGTAAGGTAGAGATGGTATACGAAGGTGAACAGGAAGGGCCCTATAATGTGGCGCAGAACTTAATCGGCAAATCCATCAAAACTATTTTTAATGCGACTTGTCCACCGCTGGAAAAACTGAAGAAAAAAGGTCAGGATAGCAGTAACCCTTACAAACATATTACCAACTGGTTTGACAGCGGAAAATATGTGGACCTGCCACATCTGAGTAGTGATAAGGATTTCAGAAAAGCGCTGGATTCTGTGGATTCATTAGCTGATTTCATAGAGTCTTATATGCCTAAGTCAGATCCAAAAGATAAATATCTATTAATGGAACTGGTTTTATTCGGGTTGAGCGAAAACAGCAAACTCAGTAAACAGGTTTTAGATAAATCTACAGTTTTTAAGGATTTGTTTGGCAGCATGCTGCAAGGGTTTGCAGATTAATTGCGGAGGAAGTTTATGGATTAGAGTATGGCAATTTTGCCTTACATCAGACTCAGTCCTAATAAAAAGAAACTTACGACAATCAGATTACTCATCAGGTTGACAACATCATTGCTGCACCAGATATAACCTTTCAACAAGTGATTATCGTCTGAACTATTTTCTTCTATTACCCCATTTCTATTGACATATTTTGCTTGTAAAAGACTGCCGAGTATACTGTCAAATAACATACCTGTAAAACTTAGGAGACAGACCACGAGTGCAAAACAAAGGGTGATGTCAAAACAAAAAAAGGAAATGGTGGCGCAAAATATACTTCCTGCGAGTCCACCCAATGTACCTTGAACGGAAATACCACCGGAAAGACCTGAGGCGATAGGTTTAAAACTTAGAATGTCAATGGTTTTTCCTTTAAAATATTTCCCCCTTTCACTGCTGAATGTATCGCATATACTGATAGAAAAAGACAAAAGATAGGCTAAGAGGAGCGGGCTCTGATATGTGTCATTGAAGTGCAATACATATAACAAAAGGCAAATAATTCCGATTAAACCGTTGGCAAGCACCTGCTTGGCATCCCGTCCTTGTTTATCTTCCGTTTCAGCATTCAGTTTGGACAATAAAGTCCCACCAAGCAACAACAGCAAAGGCAGATAAAATGTTCTGAGTCCTACAAGGATAAACACAACAGCCATCCCAAATGCAGCAACAGCACCCGAAAGTGTAAGCCAATGTTTTTTATAGGCTAAAAAACATAACAACAGGCAAACGCAGTATGGATAGAACTTTTGAATGATTGGTATCAGCATTTTTGATTCAATAAAATCAGTTACATTTGTTTGCAAATTAACTAAAAGAATTTGAAAGAACTGGAGGATTATGAATGGTTTCCGAAACTATGGCGTCGATACCAAACTGATTATATCGGTTTTGTGGTGGCAAAGTTTTTAATCTACAAAGCTTTTATCTCATATATTTCTACCAAAGAAAACCTATCAGAAAAAATGTTTGACCTATGCTCCGGAAGCGGAGAACCCGCCATAAGCATTTTCCAAAAGTCAGGAGTTTTTAAACATCTTACACTTTCAGATAAATTTCCGCAGCCCATGGAATCGAAAGCACATAACATCATTTATCTGAATACAAGCCACGACGTATTGCATGATACATTTGAATCCGGCAAAACTTACACCATGTTCAACGCCATCCATCATTTCAGTGACGTCCAAAAAACGGAGATGATAAGACATTTAACCGAAAGCGGTTCACGGGCTTATATCGTTGAAATACTGCAACCAGGCATCATTTGTTTTTTCAAGGTTTTTTTTGCTACCACTATCGGCACCCTGATACTGACACCTTTTATCCGACCTTTTTCATCCAAACGTTTATTCTTTACGTATATACTGCCTATTAACATTCTCACCATTACCTTTGACGGACTTGTTTCTGTCTGCAAATCACGAACCGTTAAACAATATCAACAACTATTTCAACCCATGAAGGACAAAACCAATGTTTTTAAATTAAAAAACGGTTTCAGCCCTTTAGTTGTTATAGAAGTTAAGCCCTTATGAAATCACTGCTAACACTCTGGAGATTCAGCCGCCCTCATACCATTATTGGCAGTGTTGTCAGTATCATTACACTTTATATCGCGGCATGTAACCATCAACACCTCAGTGCACATTTGCCCTTATTATTGATGGCTATCGTTACGGGCATTTGCTGCAACATCTTTATTGTGGGTATTAATCAGATAGAGGATGTTAAAATAGACATCATTAATAAACCTTACCTACCTATTGCTTCGGGCGAACTCAGCATCAAAAATGCCAACAGAATTATCATCATATCGATGATTATCAGCTTAAGTATAGCGGCTTATCTTTCTATTTATCTGTTTGGCATTATCGCTTTGTCATTATTGATAGGAACAGCGTATTCACTGCCGCCTTTATATCTTAAAAAGCACCATTTACCCGCTGCTCTTGCCATTACTACAGTGCGGGGCGTATTGGTCAATGTTGGAGGATTTCTTGTCTTTAACTGGCTTATCAACCATTCAACAGTGATGCCTGAAAACATCAGGATACTCACTATTTTTATCATCTCTTTCAGTATTGCCATTTCATGGTTTAAAGACCTTCCCGATGTTGCCGGGGACGCCAAATACAATATCAGGACATTTGCTATTCTTTATTCTCCAAAAATCGCCTTGATAGCCGGTAATACTTTAGTGATAGCCGCTTATTCCTACAGTATTTTTCGTCAATATATCCATTTCAAAACCAATGACAGCCCAAGTTCAGACAATCAAATTCTTTTATTCGGTCATATCATTTTATTGGTTTTATTTCTATTGAACACCTTGTTCTTAAAACTGAGTGAGCAAAAATCTATTAAAAAATTCTATATGCGTTTCTGGATATTCTTTTTCGCCGAATATCTATTGTATTTGATTGCATATATTTAAAAAAGAAAACATCGTCTTAATAGACAATTGAACATAAAGCAGACGGGTAATATTTTATTGCTTGAGGCAAAAAGAATGATCAGGTTCAAAACATACACTATGCTATCTCAAAACCACTAGGTTTACCTTGATCGCAGGTAGAAGGTTTTTCTATTGGCTATTAATCCTTCTTAGGCGGTTTAGAAAATGCATCGCGCATTTCTGTATCTGCCTTGATATTTTGCATTTTGTAATAATCCATGATACCCAGATTGCCATTTCTGAAGGCTTCTGCCATTGCTTTAGGAATTTCTGCTTCTGCTTCTATCACTTTTGCTCTTGCTTCCTGAGCTTTGGCTTTCATTTCCTGTTCTAATGCAATCGCCATAGCCCTTCTTTCCTCAGCCTTAGCCTGTGCGATATTTTTATCAGCCTCTGCCTGGTCCATCTGCAATTTAGCTCCAATATTTTCTCCAATATCAATATCTGCAATATCAATAGACAAGATTTCAAATGCGCTACCTGCATCCAGACCTTTGGCCAATACACCTTTCGAAATTTTATCCGGATTTTCAAGTACTTCTTTATGACTCATGGCAGAACCAATTGTGGTGACAATTCCCTCTCCTACCCTTGCCAATATGGTTTCTTCACCCGCACCACCTACCAATTGTGAAATATTGGCACGCACTGTCACTCTGGCTTTGGCAATCAACTGTATACCGTCTTTAGCCACTGCCGAAACCGGCGGAGTATCAATAACTTTTGGATTAACACTCATCTGAACCGCATCCAATACATCTCTGCCAGCAAGATCAATAGCTGTGGCTGCTCTAAAGTCTAGGGGAATATTTGCCTTATCTGCGCTGATTAATGCTGCAACTACTTTCATTACATTTCCTCCTGCAAGATAATGTGCCTCAAGTTGGTCACTATTAATAATAAGTCCTGCTTTGGTAGCATTTACAAGACCCTTAACGATAAGCTCCGGCGGCACTTTCCGCCAACGCATAAAAATTAAATCCAGCAGAGATATTTTCACTTTTGAAAGTATGGCAGAAAACCACAGTCCCAAAGGCACAAAATAAAGAAATATAAAAAAGACGATAACGATGATGATAACACCACCTACGCCAAAAAGAAAATCAGGTATGACTAATATGTTCATATACTTACTTGTTTAACTGTAATTTTATTGTTTTCAATTTTGATAATTTCTATGAACGCTCCGGTTTCTATCAGTTCACCCATTGAAGATGCTTCCAATTTCTGTTCGTTAATAACCGCACTACCATATGGCCTGAAAGCACTCAATGTATAACCGGTATCACCTACTTTCACATCAGGCATTTCATTGACTTTGCCTTCTATCTGTTGATGCAGTGATACTTTATCCCAAACTCCGCTTTTCACAGCAATAAAAATGCATGCCAGCAATAACATAATCAGTCCGCCTAAAGCCAGATGCCCTGAAGTATTGCCATATTGGGTATAAATTTTATATAAGGCATATAACCATGCTGAAGCGCCAAGCAATCCTGTAATAAAACCGGGTGTAACGAACAACTCCAGTAAAATCAATATCAGACCCAATACAATTAAAACAATGATTAGTCCAGTGGCCATAATGATAATTAATTTAAATTCTTGAGTACTGATTTAACCTCTTCCAGATTAGGCACATTACTTGCCGTTTCTAGCACTTCGGCATATTGTATTAGACCATCCTTGTCTACTACAAATGCAGAGCGTTTGGCCACGCCTTTCATTTCAAAAATAAAGGTGTCATATTGCGAGCCATAAGCTGCACATACTTCTTGATTAAAATCGCTTAAAAGGTCAAAATTCAGCCCTTGTTCGGCTTTGAATTTATTCAGGCAGAATAAGGAATCCACTGAAATTCCAAGCACAGTTGCATTCAGATGGCTGTATTGACTGATATCATCTCTGACACCACATAACTCGGCAGTGCAAGTAGAAGTAAATGCCAATGGAAAAAAAAGCAAGACCACATTCTTTCCCTTGAAATCTGACAATGAAATGGCTTGTTTGTCTGAATTAAATAATTTGAAATCCGGCGCTGAATCGCCAATTTGTAGACCTATCATGAATAAATTTATTGACTTAAGATTGCACGAATGTAATAATATTTAAGTTGATTTGTAAAAATATTTTGAACAATCGACAAAAAATATCACTGGGTATATTATTGATTTTTTCACTCCTGAATATCGTTAAATGGGGTACGCATTTTTATCAGAATCCATATCAACCTATCGATTTTCGCACCTATTACCTCAGTTCAAAATCTTTTTTTAATTTACAGAATCCATATAATGATTCAGTTCAGTCAGAACTTTGGCATCAAACAGCTGCTGAAAAACAAGGACATTGGAAACACAACACAGGATTCCCACATGCTGTAGCTGTATATGCACCGCAATTTGTGTGGTTTTTTGGCCTTTATAATCTTTTTGATTTTAACACGGGAAAATGGGTCCAATGGATACTCAACCTGCTGGCCTTGGTTTTGATTGTCTTCTGTATCAAACAGCTTCAACCTCAACTGAAACTTATTCTGATTGTCACGGGTATTTTGGCTTTCAGAGGCACCTGGTATGCCATGGATACGGGACAACCCCTAATACAGGTTCTGGCAATCTGTTTATGGTCTATTTATCTGATCGAAAAACAAAAAAAAGACATTTTAGCAGCGGTTTTGCTTGCTTTTGTCAGTTATAAATTCACATTACTTATCCCGGTCGTTTTTTACCTGCTGGTCAACAGACATTTCAGATTGTTTTCTATCTATTTTTTCTTCGTTTTGATCCTCAATACTTCAGCGCTAATTTTTGCGTACGCACCATTTGAACTTATTCATTCCTGGCGCGAAAACATTAGTCGTTTATGGTTATACACACATAGTTTCCAAACTTCCAACGGACTTAATATTATCTCAACATCCTTATCGGTGACACTTAAATATTTTTTTGATCTGCCACTCACCATCATTCAAATCATGAATACCTCTTTACTTTTGGGTGCTTATGCCTTCAGCCTCTATATAGGTTTCAGGCAATCTGCTCGGGCGGCTCTTTTACTGGCCTGCCTTACAGGCCTGTGTTTTGGACATCATCTGGTATACGATTTATTGGCGCTTATATGTTTTATACTGGTGGCAAAAGACGAAAAACTTATTCATCATTTTTCTTTTTATCTATTGGCCATTTTTATGCTGATTCCAATAGGCTCTGTGGCGGATTTTTCGCATCTGCCTTTCCTGAATTTCCTATTACCCATAATCGTTTTAATGTATGGGATAACGCTTGTGAAATATTATTTAACGAGAAGAAACAATCCGATATAAAACCCAAGTTGAATTAAATAAACAGGTAGTGATAATTTATTCCCCGGAATTTTAATCGACTTGCAGAAGATATATTGCATAATAATAGCAGAAACAAACCAGCCGATATAATTATGCATGGGTACTGTTCCGCCATTCCAAGACCAAAGCCCGTTTCTTACAGCAAATGGTTCTAAAAAATAATCCATCAGCACCATCAGTCCGGCAGCAACAATGCTGACAAGAAAGTTATCTTTAGCCACCATTTCGGCTACTTGCCGACTCGTATAGATGAGAATCACCCAATAAACAATCATCATGAGTGGGGTCTCCCACAATTTATAACCCAATGTGGCACCGTATTGAAAATAACCAAAAATATAGCCCGTTTTTACAGCAATCACATCAATAAAAAAACCGGTGCAGGCAATCAGCAGAATAGAAAAAACAAATTCCCTGCTCCACTTTTTATGAAAACTTAACAAGACAATCAGAGTGAAGGCAAGATTAGGCCAAATGAGTTGCCTCATAAAACCTCTTGTCTGAGGCACAAGAAAACAGACCATCATGCATATATGCACAATAGCCACCACCCAACCGGCAGTCATCGGCTTGATTTTTACTGCCATAGATTTATTTAATCACAAGATCGGTAATGGCTTCGTAGCCAAGCGCATCATTGATAAGTTTTACCGCCTTATCCTTATTATAGATAAATTCATTTTTCACTATGGAAGAATTAAAATACACCACTAGTTCTGTGCCTTTCAGATACATGGAAGTGGTATGTTTAGCAATAGTTTCACCCATAATATCTTTCCATTGCTGCTTGACCGCACTTTCCGTGAGACCTTTATTCATGCGCTTATCACCTGTCAATAACTGCAAGGCTTCGGCGATGGTAAACTGATGGTTGTTTTTCCTGTTCATGTCGTCGAATTATAACTCTACGAAATTGATACTTTTATTTCCATTTTCAAAATGTTTTCTTACACGATCAGAATGTGTATCCGTAATCACAATTTGCCCGAATTCATCCGTACAGACTAAATCTATCAGTTTTTGTGCGCGTTCTTCGTCAATTTTTTCAAACAGGTCATCCAGCAAAAGTATAGGTTTGGAACCCAGTGTTTCTGAAATAAAACGGTATTGTGCAAGTTTAAGTGCTATAATAAAAGACTTGCTCTGCCCTTGAGAACCAAATTTTTTCAAAGGATATCCGTCTATTTGAAATTCAATATCATCTCGGTGAATGCCTACTGAAGTGCGCTCTAAAACAAGATCTTTATCTATCGACTGAGCCAATAACACATCAAAATCCTGCTCATGCAAATCGCTTTCGTATTTAAACAGTACTTTCTCAGTACCTGAAGAAATACCGGGATAAATTTGGTTAAAATAGGTATTTAATTGTGCCAGCACCTGCACCCTTTTTTCATAAATATATTTACCTGCAGGAATCAGCTTGTGATTAAATCCTTCGATAATAATCTCATCATAGTGGCGATGTTGTGCAAACAATTTTAACTGCTTATTGCGCTGATCCAATACTTTTTGATATTCTGAAAGGCAATTCAGATACACTCTGTCAGTCTGGCTGATACAGATATCCAGAAATTTGCGTCTTACATCGCTATGTCCGAGCACCAGTTCAATATCATCGGGAGTAATCATGATCACATGAATCAAACCAATATGATCAATCAGTTTGTCATAAAACTTGTCATTTTTTTTGAGCTTTTTCTTTTTGCCCTGTTCTATCTGCAATTGCAGATCAATTTGTTGGCCGTTAGAGAATCTGGAATTGATGGCACAGACGGCAGCACCGTGCTGAATCAACTGATAGTCGATTGCATTAAAATAACTTTTGCAGGTACTCAATAGATAAACAGCATCCAGCACATTGGTTTTCCCGGCTCCGTTCTTCCCTGTAATACAGGTAATTTCAGCATCAAAATTTACTTTTAAATCGCTGTGATTTTTGAAGTTATGTAAAGATAAGGAGTTTATGCGCACTTTTTTGTTATGATAAATTTATTTGATTACTTTTGCCATCATTTTAAAAATAAAATATGGCGAAGGCTGCAAAAATAAATTTTAATAAGGAAACTTACCTCAAATGGTATGAAATAATGTTGCTGGTAAGAAAATTTGAAGAAAAATCAGCACAATTATACGGACAACAAAAAATAAAAGGTTTCTGCCATTTATATATCGGACAGGAAGCTATTGTAGCCGGAATGGTAAGCGCTACAACCAAAGACGATAAATTTATTACGGCATACCGCGACCATGGACATGCATTAGCTTTAGGCATGAGTGCCAATTCAGTTATGGCTGAATTATATGGTAAAAGCACGGGTTGTACCAAAGGCAAAGGCGGCAGTATGCACATGTTTAGCAAAGAACATAATTTTCTTGGCGGTCATGGTATCGTTGGTGGTCAAATTCCACTTGGAGCAGGTATTGCATTTGCTGAAAAATATAATGGAACCAAAAACCTGTGTGTCTGTTTTATGGGCGACGGCGCTGTAAGACAGGGAGCTTTGCACGAGGCTTTTAATATGGCTATGCTGTGGAAACTTCCGGTCATTTTTATCTGCGAAAACAACGATTACGCCATGGGTACATCTGTAGAGCGCACCACAAATGTGCTAGACATCTATAAAATTGGTTCAGCTTATGAAATGCCATCCTTTCAAGTGGACGGTATGAAATGTGAAACCGTACATGAAGCCATTGCTGAAGCCGCGGACAGAGCCAGAAAAGGCGATGGACCAACCTTTCTTGAAATCAAGACTTACAGATACAAAGGTCATAGCATGAGTGACCCTGCTAATTACAGAAGCAAAGAAGAAGTGGCGCGTTACAAGGATCAAGATCCTATAGAAACGACTAAAGCTTCTATTTTACAAAACAAATTTGCAACCGAAGAGGAATTGGAGCAAATGGAAGAAAAAATCATCGAAACAGTGAACCAATCGGTAGAATTTGCCGAGAATTCACCATATCCGGATCCTTCTGAACTATATACAGACGTTTACGAAGGAAATTATCCGTATATTATGGATTAATGATAAAAAGTATTATTTTCGCAACCTTTTTTTACAGATTTTAAACAAAATGAGCAATAACGACTTAAACGAGAACGAAGAAGAACAATTGGAATATAAGGAGCAGGAAGAAACCAGCAGTGCCCCTTCAGGCATGAGTCTCTTTGCCGACCGTATTAAAAGATGGTTAAACGCTCAAAACAAAACCTTGGTTTATGTGACTGTTGCGGCTATCGTATTAGTCGTTGGTTATTTGTGTTATTACAAGTTCTATAAACAGCCCAGAGAAATTGAGGCAATTAATGCAATTTATAAAGTTCAGGGATTTTTTGAATTGGATTCATTTAAACTCGTTTTAAAAGAAGCTCCAAAACTGGCAGACAAATTTAGCGGTACTAAAGGCGGTGAACTAGCGGCATACATGGCCGGAACGTCTTACCTGTATACCGGTGATTTCAAAAACGCCATCAAATATCTTGAAGATGTTAGTTTTAATGACCGTATCATGAAAGCGCAGGTGATAGGTTTGCTCGGTGATGCTTATGTTGAAAACAAAGACCTTGACAAAGGATTAAAACAATATGAGAAAGCTGCCAAGGCTTCTAAAACAGACTTTGCCTCAGTATGGTGGTATAAAAAGGCTGCAAGAGTCTATGAAAAGAAAAACGAGTGGAAAAAAGCGCTCGATATCTACGAAATCATAAAAAAACAATACAAGGATAACGACGGCGCCATGGATAACGATAAGTATATCGAAAGAGCCAAGGCGAAAATCGGCGAATATTAATAAAATGTCAAGCGTTTTAAACAATCTATCCGCGCACAATGCCGAGGATATTCACAATGCCGAAGACTCAGTCTTTGGCATTGTTGTTTCAGAATGGAACAGCGAAATCACCAATGCTTTGCTTAAAGGCGCTTTAGAAATATTACATAAAGCCGGAGCGACTGAAGAACAGATTATCATTAAATATGTACCAGGTACTTTTGAGCTTCCTTTTGGTGCACAAAAACTCATACGCGATCAATCTCCCAACGCTGTGATTTGCTTGGGTTGTGTTATTCAAGGAGAAACAAGGCATTTCGATTTTATCTGCGATGCCGCTGCTCATGGCATTATGAAAGTCAGTTTAGATCATCATACACCTGTAATTTTTGGTGTATTAACTACCAACACCTTAGAACAAGCCCAGGACCGCAGTGGTGGAAAACATGGGAATAAAGGGATTGAAGCTGCAGTAACTGCTTTGAGACTAATAAGTTACTGATATTTTTTATCATCTTTTCGTCATTTTTAAGTCATTATTATGTCATTTTTGGGACATAATAATTCAATAATTTTCATCAAACTTTGAATTATTGCATTGTTTTACTACATTTGGAATTTGAAAACCAACAATGTTATGGAAAAAAAATTCTACGCACTTTTGAGCTTTATTATGCTTGCCTCCTGTTATAAGGCGCATGCACAGACAAATCTCGCACCCTCAGCCACAGCCACGTGTAATACGACCAGTGGCAGTACGACCACTGGCGGAGGTTGGAACTGGAGTCAGATCAACAACAACACAATTTCAGGTTGTGGCAATCAGGAAGCTTTTATCTGGACACAATCACCTCCCGCCAGCAGCGATGAGATGACATGGACCTGGACATCTGCGAAAAGCATTAACAAAATTATTTTCTACAATGCGATGACCAGTAATCCGGGCAGAACCATGACGGGTTGTACGGTGCAATACTGGAATGGTAGTACCTGGGCGAATTGGTTAGTTACTGCAAACAATGCATTAAAAGAACAATGTATTGATTCACTCACATTTCCCACTGTAACTACCACAGCACTGAGGATTACCGCTATCAAAATGGTAACCAGCGGACAAAACTCCAATCCCAACTGGAGAGAAATACAAATTATCAGCGGCCCCAGTGTCAATAATGATGCTGGCGTTTCTGTCATCAGTCCGTTCAATATATGCACTTATACACAAGCCATTTCTGCGAGGGCTTTTAACTTCGGTAAATTCAAACTGGATAGTTTCCGTCTTCATTGGAGTATTAATAATGTGTTGCAAACGCCAAGATATATTACCTCAAGTCTGGGTTCTGCCAAAGACACATTAATTGTTTTAAATTCAGCATACACATTTACAAAAAACAGCATTTACACATTTAAAATGTGGACTTCCAAACCTAATGGAACGGTGGATTCAGTGGGTGCAAATGACACCCAAAAATATGTACTCTCTTTCCTTGGCAATCCAACTCCACCAACCACCAATAATTATATACAATGTGGGGTAGGTTCACCCATACTGAGTGCTACGCCGGCGGTTTCTACCGACTCCATAGCCTGGTATGATGCCTCCACCGGTGGCAAATTCCTTGGCATAGGCAAAAGTATCGTTGGTCCTTATCTAACACAATCTAAAACATTTTATGCTCAGGCTATCGGCATCTCGACACAAAAAAGCAATCTCCAAACAGCGCCACTAAACACAGTTGTAACATTTAGCTATGTAGATTGGAATGGCGCATTTGCCGATGTGACGCCAGCCAATAATATTCTTTTGGATAGTGTCACGATCAGAGTTTACAATAATTTACCAGCTACCAAGTTCAGGATATATTACAAGACAGGTACTTATTCAGGTTCTCAGACCAATGGCTCAAGCTGGACATTATTATTTGACGGGCAAGCCAATACTTCGCCCGCCCGCTATTTTATCAGCAATGGAGAATATTATGCGAGGGTTCCTGCCAAAATTTTATTAAACGGTTCACAGACCTATGGTTTTTATGTGACGATAGACCCTACCGGAGCCGGCAATACCATTTTTCTTGGCAACAGTGTAGCATCTAATACCGATTTAAGTATAACAGTTGGAGTTGCCAATATCGGATTATTTGGTTCTGTGCAATATACAGGATACACACCAAACCTTAATTTCCAATACACCAAAACTTGCGCTAATCCTACCAGAACATCCTTAAATGTCACAGTTAAACCACGCCCTACCGGAGCAGATGTGGCTAAGGGCAGCACCTTTCAGGGACAATTCAGACAGGGAAATACCTTTGCCCCTGATATTACGGAAGCCGGCAAAACCATTATTTATGATTTAGTTCCTCCAACAGGATTTACAAGTGCCGGGCACGGTTCCACATGGTTAGTAAACAGTATCATTGCAAAAACCAAATATGGAGTAACGGTACCTGCTACAGATTATTCTGTTATTGCGCCTTCCGGCACCGGACCCGGTACAGTTACCTTTATACCTAAATCTATCTACATTGATAGTTTAATTACTTTTTCAGTTCGATATTCAGATTTAGGTCCATATTTCTGCGATTCAACAATCAAAAGAACTGTAGTCGTTGCACCAACACCAAGACCTAACTTTAAATTCCCAAAATCCATCTGTTTAGGCGATGCCGTATTATTTGACAATACCACAACGATTCAATCAGGCAATGCATCTTATACCTGGTATTTTGGCAATGGTGACAGTTCTGATCTTCAAAGTCCCGTTTATGAATATAAATCTCCGGGCATGTATACAGTCAAACTTATAGCAAAAAGCTTCCCTTGGAATGTGCTGCACGACACCACCATTACACTGGAAGTTGGAGAATTGCCAACAACTAAATTCAGAGCAAACAATAAATGTGAAGGATTAGCCGTCACATTTCAGAATCAGACAGTAGTTGGAAACGGCGCCTTAACCTATGACTGGAACTTTGGCGATGGATCTGCGCATAGCACTGCCACAAACCCTTCTCACCTATACGCGGTTCCCGGTGGATATAAGGTAACATTAAAAGCATCGGCTAACGGATGTGTTTCCACTCTGGTTAAAAATGCGTATATGTTTGCCAGACCTGTAGCCAATTTTGCAGCACCTTTGGCACCTGTCTGTTCCAAATCAGTTGTCACTTTACCTAATACATCTACAATTGCCCTCGGCGAACAAGGTGCATACTGGACTTTTGGTGATGGTTCGGGTTCCACTCAATACCAAGGAGAACACACCTATAATAGTCCTGCCACTTACTCTGTAAAATTACTTGCTGTATCAGAATTTGACTGCAAAGATTCCATCACAAAAACAGTGATTATTAAGGCTGCTCCTTCACCTGACTTTAGCGGCAATCAGTTCTGTGGAAAAATCCCGACTGTATTTACCAACAAAACACTTGAGGCATTACCTAACCCCGTTTATAACTGGACTTTCAGCGACAACTATACATCAAGCCTTAAAAGCGTGACCCGCACATGGCCATATGAAGGACCTTTCACTGCCACGCTTAAAGCAACATACAGCAATGGATGTTCTGGCACCGTAAGTAAAGATTTTACAGTATTGATACAACCTAAGGCCGACTTTACTGTTGAGGATGTATGTTCAGGTGAAACTGCCAATTTTGTCAACCTTTCACAAGGCGATAGAAGCGGGATAGAATATAACTGGGATTTTGGCAACAGCACGACTTCCAGCCTTGCTGCACCGACCAAAATATACAGTCCTTTGAGCACTACAACCTATACAGTTACCATGGTGGCATCTTATCCCGGTGCTTGCAGCGATACCACAAGAAAAACAATTACAGTAAGTGAATCCCCTGTCTGTGATTTTACATTCAAAGACCTAGGTTTATTAAGTGTGAAATTCACTCCCGGCAACAGTACGTATTCTAAATATGAATGGTTCTTTGGAGAAGGCGGAACATCTACCTCTTCTGCACCTAATTATCAGTATAAATACAGTGGTAATTTCAAAGTGACCATGCATGCCACCAACCAGGCAGGTTGCAGTTGCGAAATCACCAAACGCATCAGTGCAACAACTAGTATCAATCCATTGTCAAGCATGAGTAATATTAGCATTTACCCAAATCCAAATAATGGCTTATTTACGATTAGCAATACAGAAGGGAAAAGCATGAAAATAGAAATCTATAGTGTGCTTGGTAGCCTGGTATACACCAGTGAATCAGAAAATAGCATTGTTCCGGTGGACTTGCATTTACAATCAAATGGGATTTATGTGGTAAAAGTAACAATTGACGGCATCGTTGAAAATCATAAAATCACATTGAATCACTAGGATTCTAAAAACAATAATTTCAACCTTAAAGGCCTCTGTAAGCGTACAGAGGCCTTTTTTGTGTCACAAATGTGTCACAAAACAGTAAAATATTTTACTTCATCCGAGCAATCTTATCAATTTTGCTTATATTTGGCGCTATAATATGCAACGAATATGAAAAGAAACATACCAAAACCACTATTATTAACATTAATTGTGTTCGCCTTTGCAATGACAGGAAGGGCACAAAATGTTAGCTACTCGGACTCTTTCACATCTAGTGCCGGGTACTCGTCAGGCTCATCACAATGGAACAACTGGGTTTCATTCAGGGCCTTATTAGACACCGTTAACAACAAGTTCCTGAAAGTGACCATGAAAGGCACTTTTGACCAGACAGGACGTACATGTAACAATCCAACCGCAGTAAGGCGACTTGCCATTGCGCTTAAAAATGGCGGAACGGAAAGCGTATCTTGTAACGGTTACACGTGGATGGTCGGAACCTGCGGTTCCGGACCTGAATTAGCCGTTGGTGCCAGCAGCATCTGCAATTGCAACAGCGGTTGGTCTATGCGTCCTTGTATCAATGCAGGCAACACTAACTGGGGTGGTATCAATAGCAATACATGCTCAGGACCTACCCAAAGAATGACAGTTATTTTCGAAAAACCTTCTAAACCAAATGAAATGGGTGTTTCCGGATTTACCAGCCCAAACCTTTGTACCAATTCACAATCATTAGTGGCCAGAATCTCTAACTATGGCACAAACTACGTTGACAGTTTCAGAGTTTATTGGTCTGTTAACAACGTTTTACAAACACCATTTTATATTACGAGTCACCTTAAATCAGGTCTTGATACCACCAAAGTGCTTAATTCTTCATTTAATTTTGTGAACAATACAAACTACAATTTTAAACTTTGGACTTCAAAACCGAACGGTTTGACTGATTCTATTCCTGCAAATGATACTTTAAGATTTAACTTTGCATTCTTGGGCAATCCGAGTCCACCTTCAACAACTAATTTTTCACAATGTGGAAATGGGAAACCTACGTTGTCTGCAACTCCTGCGGCTCCCTCTGATACAATTATGTGGTACAGCGCCGCCACAGGTGGCACATTGTTAGGCATAGGCAGAACAATTACTGGACCTTATATAACCGCTTCTAAAACTTTTTATGCTCAAGCACTGCGCTTCGGCGGTAGCGTGTCGTTTAATAACGGTATGAGCGGAACAACAATTTTATCCGGAAGTACAACAGATTACAACGGTGGTATGTTTAACGTTACCGCCATAAATCTTGTAAGTCTTGACAGTATCACCATCAGAACCTGGAATGTCAATGCCAATACACGTTTACGACTTTATTACAAAACCGGTACTTATAATGGCAATGAAACCAATGCAAGTGCATGGACATTATTATACAGCGGCTTAAGCAGAAACTTCTCTACCGGAGGAAAAAACTATGCCAAAGTGACTACCGGCGGATTAACGCTAACGGCGAGCCAGACTTATGCATTTTATGTGACTACTGACCCTGTTAGCGGTGGTGGCAAT
>Ga0123337_10003383_pt1 | contig 17076 bp, 15 predicted proteins | sample frozenSSSSmetaG_FD_89792 | JGI IMG/M metagenome (GOLD analysis project Ga0123337, IMG submission 89792) | Glacier valley bacterial and archeal communities from Borup Fiord, Nunavut, Canada, to study Microbial Dark Matter (Phase II) -... | ecosystem: Environmental > Aquatic > Freshwater > Ice >... | reverse complement strand
CTGATAGCTTTAAAAATATGCTGCATGCTTACGTTATAAATAATCATGCAGCCCTTAAGGTGTAACAACCACATGGCACCTTTGCTTGTTTTGTGATACTCCACCTCTATAGGTGGAGTTTTTATTTATTTTGAAATACTAAAATAACATCATCGCTGCATATCTATTTTAAAACAATCCGTAAAGCTGGGCGTCAATTTTATTGATGATCTCTCCGAAGTGCTCGCTATCATCCGCGAATTTATTTTTGTCAACATCAATAATAAGTAGCGGACCTTCTTTATAACCTTCAGTCCATTTATTATAATATTCGTTCAGTCGTTTCAGGTATTCAAGCCGGATATTTTCTTCGTAATCCCTGCCTCTTTTCTGTATCTGCGCTACCAGCGTAGGTACGGAAGCCCTCAGGTAAATCAACAGGTCGGGCGGCTGTACCATTTTTTTCAGCGTTTCAAAAAAATTAAAATAGTTGGAGAAATCGCGTTTACTCATCAGTCCCATTTCATGCAGGTTAGGAGCGAAGATGTGTGCGTCTTCATAAATAGTTCTATCCTGGATAACAGTCTCGGTACCTTCATTAATTTCCAGTAACTGGTTGAGCCGGTTATTTAAAAAAAATATCTGAAGGTTAAAACTCCAGCGCGGCATATCGTCATAAAAATCATTCAGGTAAGGATTGTGGTCCACATCTTCAAACTGTGGTATCCATCTGTAATGTTTACTAAGCATTTCAGTTAAGGTGGTTTTACCTGCGCCGATATTGCCTGCTACAGCGACGTGTTTCGGTTTTTTGTTTTTAACCATTCTTAAATATAAATAAGTAAATGGAAAATGAGGAATGATATTTATACAAATAAAGGAAGCACTTATACTTATAATTATTAAATATATTTCCTCTGTTCAACCGCATTTATTAAAAGTAATTTAATCCTATCGCCTGCCTTGCCAGTTGCATGGTTGCGTCAGCGCTGATCTTTGCTTTCTCTGCTCCCAGTAGCATAACGCTGTGCAGGTATTTTTCATCAGCAAGTATGCTGTTTACTTTTTCACGTATGGGTGAAATAAATTTCACCATGTCTTCGGCGAGTTGCTTCTTCATATCACCATAGCGGATCACACAGTTGTTGTAATCTTCTTCAAACTTATTTATTGTTATGGGTGAACTTACCAGTCGCATCAGCAAAAAAATATTTTCAATATAATAAGGTTTAACGGCATTAGGTACTTCAGGACCAGCATCGGTTTTAGCTTTCATCACTTTTTTTCGTATCAGGTCGTCTTCATCAGAGAGGTATAATGTTGCGTATTGATTTTCGCTTTTGCTCATCTTACCTTCCCCATCAAGGCTGGGTATTTTTACCAGTTCAGATCCGTAATTGAAGGCAGTGGGTTCAGGAAACACATTGCCATAGCGATGATTAAACCTGTTGGCAAATGTCCGTGCCATTTCAAGGTGTTGCTCCTGGTCCTTACCAACGGGTACCAATGATGCCCGGTGCAAAATGATATCGGCTGTCTGCAATACCGGGTAAGTCAGTAACCCGGCATTTACGTTCTGCGGTTGCAGACGCGCCTTGTCTTTGAAAGAAGCTGTTTTTTGCAGTTCTCCCGTGTAAGCCATCATGGTAAGATAAAGATAGAGCTCGGAAGTTTGAGGCACCTGGCTCTGGCAATACAATGCTACTTTTTCGGGATTCAAACCGCACCCTATATATTCAGCCAGTACCCGGTAAACATTTTTTTTAAGTGCCGATGTATCGGGATGCGTGGTAAGTGAATGCAGGTCGGCAATCATAAAGAAACATTCATATTCATCCTGCATGCGAATGTAATTGCGCAATGCGCCGAAGTAATTACCAAGGTGTAAATACCCGGTCGGCCTGATACCGCTCATTACTATTTGTTTCTTACTATTCATAAGGACGGCGAAGATAGCAATTGTTTATAGCTTTCAGCTGTCACCTGTCAGCCGTCAGCCGTCAGCAGAAAACATTTTAAATTAATGGCTTTCTATCAATGTTCAATAAAATTAACGGTCATTGCATCATCAATCTGATTGTAACGAAAATACTGATCACTGCTATCTAAAAGTTCCGATGACTGATAGCTGACGGCTGAAAGCTGATAGCTGACGGCTAAAAGCTGACAGTCTGAACTGGGTATTTAAAATTTAAAACACTTAACATAATCCATTATTTTTGTTATACTTAAAAAGTGCCCATGGAGATAACTGATGAAATGATAAAAAATCTTGCTGACCTTAGCCGGTTAAAATTCAACGATACCGAAAGAGAAGAGATAAAGAAAGACCTGCAGCGAATGATCAGTTTTGTGGAGAAATTAAATGAACTGGATACCACCGGTGTACAACCTTTACTGCACATGACAGATGCCGTTAATGTTTATCGTGAAGATATCGTTCAGGGCAGTATGTCAAAAGAAGATGCCTTAAGAAACGCTCCCATGGCTGATAACAACTATTTTAAAGTCCCGAAAGTTATTAAAAATCCTTCCGCATCAGCTCCTGTAAAAGAATAAATATGAGTGCAATCATCCATCTTGAGAATCTTATCAAAAGTTATTTTATGGGAAAGCAGGAAATCCCTGTGCTGAAAGGCATCTCAATGGATATCTTTAAAAACGAATATGTTGCGCTTATGGGACCTTCCGGGTCTGGTAAAAGCACTTTGATGAATATTGTGGGCTGCCTGGATTCTCCCACAGGAGGCACTTATATTTTAAATAACCATGATGTAAGTAAGATGATCGATGATGACCTTGCTGAAGTGAGGAACAAGGAAATTGGTTTCGTGTTCCAGCAATTCAACCTGCTGCCCCGCTTAACTGCCGCTGAAAATGTTGCGTTACCATTAATTTATGCAGGTGTTCAGAAAAAACTGCGGATACAAATGGCAATGGATGTGCTTGAAAAAGTTGGACTGGCAGACAGAAGTCACCACAAACCAAATGAACTAAGCGGCGGACAATGCCAGCGGGTAGCTATTGCCAGGGCGCTGATTAATACTCCTTCTATCATTTTGGCAGATGAACCAACCGGTAACCTCGACAGTAAAACTTCTATTGAGATCATGGATATTTTCAGCGCTATCCAGGCGGCGGGTAATACCGTTGTGCTGGTGACGCATGAAGAGGATATCGCCAACTATGCGCACCGTATTGTACGGTTACGGGATGGTGTTATTGAAAGTGATATGAAGAAAGTTTTAGAAACAATTTACAGTTAGTGCGATGGCAGGAAAAATTTATACAAAAACCGGCGACCTGGGTAAGACGAGCCTGATAGGTGGCACTAAAGTACCTAAGAGTCATCTTCGTATTGAGACATACGGTACTGTTGATGAACTCAATTCAACTATAGGCCTGCTGGGCGATCACCTCGATGATGCGCACGGTAAAATCATTCTTCGTGAAATACAGGACAGGCTTTTTACCATAGGCTCTTCTCTCGCCTGCGATCCTGACAAAGAACCATTAATGAAGATTCCGGATTTAAAGGATGAGGATATTACTTTGCTGGAGAGAGAGATAGATGCCATGCAGGATGTACTGCCGGTTATGAAATCTTTTATTCTTCCCGGCGGGCATGTTGCTGTATCAACTGCGCATGTAGTGCGCTGTGTATGCAGGCGCGCCGAACGGTTGTGCGTTAATATGCAGGAACATGAACTGTTCGTTGAACCACTTGTTATAAAGTACCTTAACAGGTTGAGTGATTATCTTTTTGTTTTGGCAAGATATACCGGGCATCTTCTCAATGTTCCTGAAATAGTGTGGAAGCCGAGGGTTTAAAGTTGGGGTTGTTTCACGCTTTTATACAACAGAGAAGTATCATAATCTAGCATTATGATACTCAACAGCGAACTTACTCATAAAATTATCGGCTATGCTATGGAAGTCCATACTAAACTAGGTCCGGGCTTACTTGAAAGCACTTACAAAGAATGTTTATATTATAAGATAGTTAAGTCTGGATTTTATGTGGAAAAAGAAAAACCGATGCGTTTGATTTATGAAGATGTAATACTGGAATGTGGTTATAGAATGGATTTATTTAAAGACAATCAACTTGTTATTGAAATAAAAAGTGTAGAAGCCTTAAATGATATTCACATGGCACAGGTGCTTACTTATATGAAACTGGGCAATTACAATCTCGGTCTATTATCAAATTTTAATGTTGTGCATTTTAAAAATGGAATAAGAAGAGTAGTTAATGGAAAGCCTTTATTTTTTTAACTACGGAGTAAGGAAGAGGTAACATGGAGGTTCAAGGAGATATCCCTCCGTGACTTCTGTGCTTCCTTCCTGGGGCAATTCTCCGTGGTTAAAAAAACTCACAGCGTCTTTAGGTACTCGAGAACCGCCGTACGCTCGGCTTCAGTGAGCTCATCCCCGAAGTAATGCCCGTAGTTACCATACCCCGCCAGCGTAGTATTGTAAACAGTATTGCCACCCGGTTTGTCAGGCGTTTGATACTGCCAGCCCACTTTATTATAATCATATCTTGGATTATTAAAATCCCTCTCCCAATACTGAGGACGCAGCTTGCTGTTAAGCACTGCTGCCAGCGTTGGTACAGAACCGTTATGAAAGAAAGGTGCGGTGATCCAGATACCATCAAGCGGCGGCGCGATGTATCCGTTATAAGGCTGCAACCTTGCCGGATGATCACCCTTTGTAAACCAGCTTTTATTAAACCAATCAATAAACTGGGGATCCTGGTAATTACTTTTAAACAATAGAGAGTCTGTCTTAATAACAGAAGCAGGTATTAATAAATTAGGGTAAGAAACTTTAGCACCATATTCGCCATGGCACTTAGCGCAACTGTTTATAAAGATTGCCTCACCATCACTCGCCAGCTCCTTATCTATAGCGTGCGGATACCGGGGCGGTTGAATAGACCTGATATAAGCGAGTACATTATTAATATGACTGTCAACCTCCCTCGATTCGGCAGTGTCGTTCACCGTTAGTAAATTAGAAGCCATCAGGAACTTTCCAAAGTCACCCCTTCCAAAGCCATTATAAAACATACCGTTTTTCTTTTTCAGTAACCACCAGGCAGGCGTATCGGTAGGCACAACTTCATCAGGGATTTTCATAACAGGCTGACCCGTCCATTTAAATGTTTCCGGATCACGGTGCGCCACCAGCACCCCGGCTAAACGATCCGCAGCATTTACTCCTCTAACTTTTGTTGTTAAATAAGGACCAATCGTTTTTGTCGCGGTAAGGAAAGGCAGCGCGGCAGCATATTTTTTTGGAGAGGAATTTTTCAGCATATTCTCCAGCATCATCATACCTTGAACATTCATCCGCTGGTTGTTGCTGAAATCTATGAAAGTATTTCCTAACCCGATATATAACACACTGTCAAATACCTGGGCGTGGCATTGCATACAATTGGGAGCCACAAGGTTTTCGCCGTTATCAGCTTTTACAACCGTGTAATCATAATTTACAGTAGAATTCAAGCCATCGCGTTGCAGGTAAGATTTTTTATTTTTCCCCATCCCTAACATAAAAAAATCATAAGGAATGCCACCCTTCACATAGTCGCCGGTAGTTAAATATTTATAGCCTGTTGCCGAATCACCGTCCCGCTGTTTACTGGGTGGGATGAATACCGGTTTCTCCTCCTGCAACCTGATGATGGTAGAGAAAGAAAAACAGCCAATGATCATCGCTGTTATTAAAAAAAATTTAGACATACAAATTTATAAACGGATAATTTACGGATAAAGTTCACATAAAGAAAGCACAGTTAATAGGTAAGTATTATTTTAACAGAAGTGTAGTAGCTTATTTACCGTAAGCCTGCAAAAGACTTTTCAGGTCTTCGAGCGTATTGATCTCGTCAGGTTTTTTATCTTTACGCCAACGACTGATACGCGGGAAACGCAATGCCACGCCCGACTTATGCCGATTGCTCGCCGCAATACCTTCAAAGGCGATTTCAAAAACCAGTTCCGGTTTAACAGTCCTTACAGGCCCGAATTTTTCTACCGAATTTCTTTTTACAAAAGCATCTACCTGGCCGAACTCTTTATCGGTAAGTCCGCTGTAAGCTTTTGTAAACGACACAAGTCTGTCGCCATCCTTCACGGCGAAAGTATAATCAGTATATAAGTTGCTTCTTCTGCCGGAGCCTTTCTGCGCATAGATCATAACCGCGTCAATAGTAAGCGCATCGATTTTCCATTTCCACCAGTCGCCCCGTTTTCTACCTACCTGGTAAATAGAATTTTTTCTTTTGAGCATCAGTCCTTCACTGTTCATCTCCCGTGCATTTGTTCTGAAGACAGTCAGTTCACCCCAGGAAGAAAATTCAATTATGGGCGATAACACAACTGTTTCATGATTTAATGTCTTTACCACTTCCTCCAGTTTCCGGCGCCGGTCGGTCATGGTTTTTGAACGCCAGTCTTCACCATTATATTCAAGCAGGTCGTAGGCGAAGAAAGAAATCGGCGCTTCCTGTAATTGTTTTCTAGTGATATTCTTTCTGCCGATTCTTGTTTGAAGAAGTGCGAATGGAAGAGGTTTACCGTCACGGCTTGGAATGATCTCACCATCCAGAGCAAGTCCTTCAGGCAATAATTCCTTTAACAAATGATACTCGGGAAATTTATCGGTCATTAACTCTTCCCCACGGCTCCAGACAAATATCTCGCCGTTACGTTTAATAAGCTGTCCCCTGATACCATCCCATTTCCATTCCGCCTGCCATTCAGCGGGATCGCCCAATGTTTCCAGTGCCTCTTCAAAAGCATAAGCAAGATAAAATGGATAAGGCTTTGAATGATCAACAGACAAAGTATTTTCCGTAAGCAGTTCTGCGAATGAAGTACTGACCGGATTCCAATTGCCGCTGATACGATGCGCTATAACGGATGGCGTTAAACTAACGGTTTTTGCCAGCGCATTGACCATAGCTTTTTGTGAAACACCTATCCTGAAATTACCGGTGATAAGTTTATTAAAAACAAATTGTTCATTCTGATTCATCCGGTCCCAGCTACCAAGAATAAATTTTTTGCGAATGGTTTCGTCGTACTTTTCTATCTCTATAAATTTCTCCAGGTAATAACTCAGGCTATATGATTCACCTGCTTCTTCGTTTCTACGCGAAGGCGGCGGCAGCAGTAAAGAAATTGTTTCAGCGAGATCGCCAACAGTATGATAACTTTCCGCGAACAGCCATGCGGGTATGCCGGCGATATCATTGCACCAGTTCCACAGCAGCGTGGAATTAACCACTCGCTTAGGCCTTCTGCCACTGAACAATGCTATCACCCAAACTTTATCTTTTCCGGGAGCGACTGCAAAATACTTAACAAGGGCATCCAGCTTATCATTGGTTTTAGTAGTGGAACTTATTTCAGCTACCAGGTCGGCAAAAAGTTCCATCCCGTTTTTTTCACTAAGGGAAGGAACGGCACTAACGGTATCCGACAGCTGCTCATTCATGTTCGGCTGATTTTTCATTTTCAATACCAATGTCTTCAGGGTTAGCTATCGCCTCTTCTTCACCACCGTATTCTGTTTTTACTTCTCCGGCTTCTATACCGTTCTCCTGCAGGTAACGACTAAAAGCTGCCTGGAAGCCATGAGTAACATATACCTTTTCCGCTTCTGTTTCTTTTACAGCCTGCAACAAACCTTTCCAGTCGGCATGATCGCTCATGGCGAAACCTGCGTCCACGTTCCTTCTCCGGGCATTACCTCTTACCTGCATCCATCCGCTGCATATACCCACCGAGTATGGTGCAAATCTTTTCATCCATGGCGAGCCATCGGCGCCGGGTGGAGCTATCACCACACTTCCCTTATATAATTCTTTAGGCGTATCAGGTGTTAATCTTTGAACACGCGGAAGATCCCATCCGGCACGAAGCAGTACTTCATGCATGTTCCAGATAGCGCCGTGAACAAATATATCCTGCACCGTTTCTTTCAGTCCATGTAAAATTCTTTGTGCTTTGCCCAGACTGTAAGCGATGAGTACGCTTGTTTTCGCATGCTCTTTATTGTATGCTATCCATTTAATCATCTCTTCAAATAGCTGTTGCTGTGGTTTCCAATGGTAGATAGGTAAGCCAAAAGTAGATTCGGAGATAAAAGTATTACACTTCACTGGTTCAAAGGCACCGCTTATACCATCATCTTCCAGTTTATAGTCTCCGCTCACTACCCATACCTCACCCTGATACTCAACCCTGATCTGTGCTGACCCAATGATATGACCCGCGGGATGCAAAGAAACTTTTACACCGTTTATAAAAACATTCTCATGCCATTCCGCTGTTTGAAAATGATGTTCACCGAGTCTTAGTTCGAGGATAGGTTTTGTGTATGTATGACAGAGGTAAGCATTACTGCCGGCTCTGGCATGATCGCTGTGGGCGTGTGTGATAACAGCCTTTTCTACCGGTTTCCAGGGATCTATATAGAAGTTACCCTGGCGGCAGTAAAGTCCTTTACCGGTAAATTCAATAAGAGCAGGCAAATTCAAATGTTTGATGTTGAATTATTTATACAGTTGGATTACTTAAAAGTTTAGGATGAAGGAAATCTGAAGATTTTATGATATTGTGTTGACTGTACTCTGATGTTTTGCTATCAGCCGTAAGCTATCAGAAGAATGATAATCAGGCATTGGTTTTCTGATAGCTGACGGCTGATAGCATAATGTCATTCATACTTAACACTACACTAGTGTACCGATTTTATCACTCCATCTAACATCTTCACAAAATAAATTTTACGGTTCTCAAAGTAATCAAGTGTAGGAGATGTTTTATTAAGGAACACCGGCTGAATATCAAAGTCAGTAAATACTTTATATTTCTTTTCACCAATACTGGAACCTAGATTAGCGCCCTTATCAACCAATAGCTTTCCAAAATGCAGCAGGCATTCATAACCCCTGAAAGCCATATCGGTAGGACGGGAGAATAAATTATTTTTAAAATAATTAGTGAGGGCAATGCTTACCTTATCAAGCTTGGCATTGTAAAACGGAGTGCTGTAAAAAATTTCCAGTCCACGATAATCTTTCTTTTCAAATTCAGTAAATATATCCCAGGTAGGCATTCCCATAACCTGAACAGGGTAATTATTATTGAGGTTTGCTAATTGTAAGGTTAACTGTTTGGCAAACTGATCATCGAGACTACCGGCAATGCACATGGTGACCCGGTTACTATCGAGGTATGGTTTCAGCTGCGCGGAGGAAAAATTATTGTTAAGCGTTACAAACTTAAGCTTCAGCGATACCGAACTTGTATTATTTTCTATCTCCTGAAAATATTTCTGAAGCACATCTTCCTGTACTCCTTTTTTTCTAAACACCACAACCGGAGTAGTGCCATAACTGCGTTGCAAAAATTTGTATATACCCTGGATATGGGTTCTCAGCGTAGAATTTAGAACAATGAGGCTGGGGTTATTGGTAACACCGCCGTCATTAGGGGCATTAGTATTTACAAAAGGAATATTTTTTTTCTTTGCGATATCTGCCAGGAGCCTTATTTCACCATAGCTAACCTGGCCTATAATAAGCTCTACCTGGCTGAACTCTGGCCGCTTTACAATTGCCGAAACAGGCATTTTCTCTGAGCGCGTATCATAAATCAATATATTGAGGGGAGCGGCCGTTTTATTCATAGAATCGGCGGCAAGCTGAAGACCTTCGTAAAACTCAAGTCCGGGATTAAGAAATTTAGGAAAACTCTTTCCGTAGGAATATTCGCCGGAAGCGTCAAAAGCCGAATCAAGATATAGAGGAAGGAAGACCGCGATGGTATGGCGACTAACCGTTAAGCCGGATTGAGCCAGTAAAGGAAAACGAATGAAAAGGGAATATAACAAACAACCTATCGCAATAAATACTTTATTAATCGTCATAATTCTTTTAAAATTTACCGGCCATTTATTCCCATTCAATGGTTGCAGGTGGCTTGCTGCTGATATCATAAACCACCCGGTTTATACCTCTTACATTGTTAATGATCTCATTAGAAATATTGGCTAGAAATTCATAGGGTAGATGTGCCCAATCAGCAGTCATTCCATCAACCGAAGTAACCGCTCTTAGTGCGATGGTAAATTCATACGTTCTTTCATCACCCATCACCCCGACACTTTTAACAGGAAGCAGGATAGCTCCTGCCTGCCAGACCGTGGCATACAAACCGGTCTCTTTCAGTGCAAGGGTAAACAGGTTATCAGCATCTTGCAATAACCGTACCTTTTCAGGGGTTACTTCACCCAGGATACGAATAGCTAAGCCGGGGCCTGGAAATGGATGCCGGGCGAGCATACCAGCAGGAAGTCCTAATTCGGTGCCAACCCTTCGAACTTCATCTTTAAATAATAGTCTTAAGGGTTCCACCAACCCCAGGTGCATTTTTTCCGGTAATCCACCAACGTTGTGATGCGATTTAATGGTAACCGACGGGCCGTGAACGGAAACACTTTCAATAACATCAGGATAAATTGTCCCTTGTCCCAGCATCCCAACACCTTCCACTTTTTTAGCCTCCTGCTGGAACACATCGATGAACGACTTTCCGATCGCTTTTCTTTTTTCTTCGGGATCACTCTTGCCGGCAAGGGAGTTATAAAACAGCTCTTTGGCGTCGACACCTCTTACATTCAACCCTATCTGTTTATAGTCATGAAGCACCTGCTCAAATTCATTTTTTCTTAACACACCGTTATCCACAAAAATACCATGCAGGTTTTCACCAATTGCTTTATGGATAAGGGTGGCTGCTACGGTACTGTCCACGCCACCACTTAAAGCCATGATAACTTTATTATTGCCTATTTGCTTTTTTAGCGTTTCAACGGTGTCGGTGATAAAATGGGCGGGGGTCCAGTCCTGTGTGCATCCGCAAATGCTTCCAAGAAAATTTTTCAGGATATTTTTCCCTTCTATTGAATGGTACACTTCGGGATGAAATTGCAATCCGTAAAGGGGATGCTTCGTGGCTAAAGATCGGAACGCAGCTACCGGGATGCTTTCCGTGGTGCCTAACAATTCAAATTCCGGTGGAAGCATACTTACGGTATCGCTATGACTCATCCATACCTGTGAGCCGGGGTTGATGCCTTTCAACAAAACATCCTCTTTTATTATGTTTAGTCTTGCGCGGCCATATTCTCTTTTGTCACTTTTTTCCACCCTTCCGCCAAAAATTTTCGCAGTGAGCTGTGCGCCGTAACAGATGCCCAGTACCGGCACCCTCTCCGCCATTATTTTAATATCAACCATCGGAGCATTCGCTTCATTCACTGAAAAAGGCGATCCCGAAAGGATGATACCTTTCAGGCCCGGGTCGTAATCAACAGCTTTGAAATATGGGATGATAGTACAAAACACATTTGCTTCCCTAACCGCCCTGGCTATCAATTGTGTGTATTGAGAGCCAAAATCGAGAATGATTATCTTTTCTGTCATGGTGCCGCGAAGGTAAGAAGAACAGCTCAGCCTTCGGCCATGAGCGAATAGCTACAGCAGATTTTCAAATTTTTATACGCTGACAGCTTCTTCTTACCTTCGCGGTCTTTTATATTGCATGGTGTTAGAATTTGAATTACAACATACCGATAAGCAATCCAGGGCCAGGGCGGGTAAGATGATCACTGATCATGGTGAGATCCTCACTCCTGTATTTATGCCGGTCGGAACGGCAGGCAGCGTAAAAGCTGTCACCCAGCAGCAATTAAAAAACGATGTAAAAGCGCAGGTAATATTAGGCAACACTTATCACCTTTTCCTGCGTCCCGGACTTGATGTGCTTGAAAAAGCCAGCGGCCTGCACAAATTTATCGGGTGGGATAAACCAATCTTAACAGACAGCGGCGGCTACCAGGTTTTCTCCCTTGCCAATAACCGGAAAATAACCGAACAAGGAGTGCTATTTCAATCTCATATCGACGGGTCGAAACATTTGTTTACCCCGGAGATCGTAATGGATATTGAAAGAACTATTGGCGGAGATATTATAATGGCTTTTGATGAATGTCCTCCTTACCCAAGTGAATATGACTATGCAAAAAAATCGATGGAACTTACACACCGCTGGCTTGACAGGTGTTTTGAAAGGGTCTCTGAACATACTTCTTCGCAACCTGATAAATACGGCTACAGCCAGGCACTGTTTCCTATTGTTCAGGGCAGCACTTTTGCCGATCTGCGACAGGCTTCCTGCGAGTATGTTAGCGCTAAAAATGCCGCCGGTAACGCTATCGGCGGACTAAGCGTTGGCGAGCCACATCCACTGATGTATGAAATTTGCGGACAGTGTTGTGAGTGGCTCCCTGTTCAAAAACCCCGGTACCTGATGGGTGTGGGCACTCCCTGGAATATTCTTGAGTGCATAGCGCTTGGGATTGATATGTTCGACTGCGTGATGCCTACCCGCAATGGCAGAAACGCCATGCTCTTCACTTCCAAAGGAATTATCAATATCGATAATTTGAAGTGGGCCACTGACTTTTCACCTGTTGACGATGGAATAGATTGCGAGGTGAGTAATTATTATAACAAAGCCTACCTGCGTCATTTATTTAAAAGCAACGAGTTTTTGGGGCTTACGATCGCCAGTGTGCATAACCTGGCATTTTATCTTCACCTGGTCACGGAAGCGCGTAAGCATATTTTTACCGGTGATTTTATGAGCTGGAAGGATGAACAGGTAAGAATATTACAGACAAGGTTGTGAGATTTTTAACCGCAGCAGGAAAGCCGGCTTCCTTGCTGCGGTTAAAAATCTAATCAACTAAAACAGCATTTCATTCGGTGGTGTTACCCCTTTCATCCTTATATAAATAGTGCATTGCCCGCGGTGATGCGTCTGATGTTCAAAAGCTTTGTTTATTACGGTGAGCCGGGAAATATTATTTTTACCTACTGTCACCATCTCCCCGAGTTTATCCGCATCAAGTCCTTTAACAGCATCGATAGCGTAATCATAACTTTCCATCACCACCTTAGTCAAAGCAGCCTTGGTTTTTAGCTCATCCATCTTTTCAAGGTTTTTACCTTCATATACTTTCGCTTTGCCGGTGCCGGAAGATAAAAGCCCGAAAGTAGCTGCGGATAAATGAAGCATTTGTTCCGCGAAGCTGCGGATCTCCGGTGTAGGCTTAAAAGAAACACCTTCTTCGGGCATCGCATCAAGATAAGCTTTGGTATAAATTTTTGCCCGCTCCCAGTCGCGCACCAACTGCGCCTTTACGCTGTCATTATTCAACGGAGGCACAAATAAACCTGCAGTTGCTGAATTTGATAATAAGACACAGAACAGGCAGAAAGCTGTTAGTGTTGAAGCAATCATAGATTTCATAATAGTTGTTTTAGAATTTATAAAATAAGGGAAAAATTTCAATTATGCAAGAGAGAGGGTGTTTATTATCATCCCGCTTTTTTGTTGTCAGCAGTCAGCCGTCAACTTTCACCATACTTGGACAACAAGGTGCACGCGTCGATATAAGTTTATTTTGCCCTCCGAAGATCCGAAGACAACAAGCAACAGAAGATTAAAAAAACCTTCGTGCTCCTTTGTGTCTTCGAGCCTTAGTGGCAAAAAACGCTTTGCCCCCCTGGTCAGCCACAACCGATACGTTCGCTAAAACGACTTCTGTACATCTGCTTTCCAGGTATTGTTAGCATTATTAGCATCCGGTAAACGATTATCGGGGTCGATTACAACAGATTCTATTTTACTGGTTGATGCGAAATTGAATTTCCAGGTTTTGCCATGCTGCCAGATTTCAACCGGCAATTTCACCCTGCTGATTTTACCATTAACTTCCTTTATTTCAACGGTCACAGGCATCGCCATTTTTTCCATATTTTCAATAGTAATTGTTGCCCCGTTGGTGCCGTTAGCCGTATCGGGCTTTATATATTCTACGCCAGAGACACCCTGGTCAAGTTTCCAGTTATTAAGGATCCAGCCACGCCAGAACCAGGCAAGGTCTTCACCGCTGGCATTTTCCATAGCATGAAAAAAGTCATAAGGGGTAGGATGCTTGTATGCCCAGTTATTTATATAATACCGGAAAGCATTGTCAAATCTTTCCTCGCCGAGGATTTCTTCGCGCAGCAATTCCAATCCCATACCTGGCTTTGCATAAGCTGTAATTCCCAGGTTACGCTGAGATACGACATCAGGCACTGTCATAATTCCTTCCATACTATCTCTTGTAAATATCGCACCGATAGCATGCCTGCTTTTTATAGCCCGGTAGAATTCACCGTTATTAAATTCCTTGTCAGCCACTGTATTTATAAATGTGTTAAACCCTTCGTCCATCCAGGGATACTTGCGTTCGTTGCTGCCAACGATCATCGGGAACCAGGTATGTCCGAATTCGTGACTGGTAACATTCCACAAGCCACCACCTCTGGCCCTGCTGCCACAAAATACGATTCCGGGATATTCCATTCCGCCAACTATCCCGGCAACATTGGTTGCTACAGGATACGGAAAAGTAAACCACTGTTTTGAATAATGCTCAATAGCGCCTTTGACAAATTCAGTGGAGCGTTTCCAGGCGCTGTCCTTCGCACTTTCAACAGGATATACTGACATCGCCAATCCTTTTTTACCACCGGGCAGGTTTGTTTTTGCAGCATCCCAGATAAATGCTTTCGATGAGGCCCAGGCTACATCCCTTGCGTTAAGGCATTTAAATTTCCAGGTAATCCTTTCTTTAGCAGGTCTTGAAGCAGCTTCTGTTATCTCGTTTTCGGAACGCAGCATAACCGTTTTATCGCTTTCCCTGGCTTTAGCCAGCCTTGTTATTTGTTCTTTTGTTAATACATCCGCCGGATTTTGCAGTGCACCCGAAGCAACAACAATGTGGGAAGCAGGTGTATTGATCGTAAAATCGAAGTTGCCGTACTCGAGGTAAAATTCACCCTGCCCAAGGTAGGGCAACGTGTTCCAACCATAAACATTATCGAATACGCACATGCGGGGATACCATTGCGCTATCTCGTAAATCCAGCCATTGGCAGTTTTTAATCGCCCCATACGATCGGTACCGTATTCAGGGATATTAAATGAATATTCTATTTTGAGTTTCACAGAATCACCACCGGCTTTTACCGGCTGAGGCAGCATGACCTGCATGCGGGTATCGGAAATAGTATAGACCGCCTTTTGCTCTTTACCTGCTTTGATCAGGTTAACACTTTTAATAGAATAACCCCCATCGAAATTCCTGTTTGCCCAGCGTCCGCCTGTAATAGCAGTGGCAGCAACGGAACGGGAAGTAAGACTATAAATATTCTGATCTAACTGTAACCAGAGGAAAGGTAATTTTTCGGGACTGTTATTTTTATACGTCACTATTACAGCACCGGTGATTGAATGTTTTTCATCATCCAGGGAGACATCAATTTTATAATCAGCTCCGTTCTGCCAGTATTTAGATCCTGGTGCGCCGCTTGCCGAGCGGAAATCATCTCCATAAGCCGGGTAAAATAAGGGGGCGAAAATTTCGTGCTGGTCAAACTTTGAAACGGTCTGGGCAGATAATTTTAATCCGGTTACTGGTAAGCAAATAATAAGTAATAAACAAAGGCTCTTATTCATGAATAGTATTTTTTTATCTGAATTTAAAGATAAGATTTTATGGATAGTAGAATAGAATCGTTCAATAATAATAGGGTTAGACAATTATTCCAATCAAATAAAAACAAGCGCCGGCATACATTTATTTTGCTCCGGGTTATGCATAAGACTGGCAACTGACTCCCGGGAGCGATCGCTTACTTTCACAAACACTTCACGCTGCTGCTAGTATAGTAGCTGTATTTTAAGCTACTTTTGGAACAAATAGAAAGGGCGCGATCATAGCTTATGAAGATTCTTGACTGGTATATATTAAAGAAATTTTTGGTAACATTTCTTTTCACCATCGTTACAATAACCATTATCGCTGTTGTTATTGACACCAGTGAAAAAACGGATGATTTTGTAAAATCCGGTCTTACTTTTTCACAGATCATCACCCAATACTATTTTGGTTTTGTTCCGGTTATTATTTCGATGATCTTTCCCCTGATCGTTTTTATCGCCGTTATTTTTTTTACTTCAAAGCTGGCAGCCCGTTCGGAAATTATCGCCATGTTAGCAAACGGTGTAAATTTTAACCGTTTGCTAAGACCTTATCTTGCTGGCAGTTTGATTCTCGGCGTTATTCTTTGGCTCGGGAACCAGTATGTGATACCAAAGGCAAACGAGATACGCAGCAATTTTCAAATTAAGGTTATTGATAAAAACAGTACCTATCTCGCGGGGATGAATAACAGCAACTTCTATTACCTGAGGGTAGACACCAATACTTTTGTCGGTCTTCGTTATTACGATACTACCTTAAAAACTGCTAATGGATTTTTTTTAGATAAGATAAAAGACAACCAGGTTTATTATAACCTACGATCGGAGAGTATAAAATGGGATACCGCCACCAGGAACTGGAAAGTAGAAAATGCTATTGAAAGAAAGATAAATGGATTACATGAAGAAATCAAACAAATCTCTTCGCTGCATATAAATTTGAAAGTGAAACCGAATGAATTAAGGAAAGATGACTACCTAAAGGATAAGCTCATTACTCCCGACCTCGATCATTATATCAGGATGGAAGAATTGCGGGGAGCGGAAGGGTTAAACACTTTAAAAGTAGAACGCTACAGGAGGGATGCCACACCGGTTTCTGTAATCATTCTTACTATCATCGGAGTAGCGGTGGCAGCAAGGAAACCCCGTGGTGGCAGTGGCTTACCACTTGCATTTGGAATTGTTGCCGCAGCGCTGTTTGTGGTGATGGATAAATTTTCAACCGTTTTCTCCACTAAAGGACATTTCTATCCGTTGCTGGCGGCATGGCTGCCAAATATAATATTCGCTGTCCTTGCTCTAAGAATGTACAGGAATTCTCAGAAATGATAAGTGTAAGCCTTACTGAATAGTGGTAATTTTTTTTTACCAAGGAAACACAGAATGCACGGCAGGATTTCTCTGT
>Ga0123337_10003379_pt1 | contig 17081 bp, 17 predicted proteins | sample frozenSSSSmetaG_FD_89792 | JGI IMG/M metagenome (GOLD analysis project Ga0123337, IMG submission 89792) | Glacier valley bacterial and archeal communities from Borup Fiord, Nunavut, Canada, to study Microbial Dark Matter (Phase II) -... | ecosystem: Environmental > Aquatic > Freshwater > Ice >... | reverse complement strand
CCGACGGCGTGGGGGATGTAGTTTTCGGAGAACTGCTCGAAGAGGACGTCGAAGGGCTTGCGAAGGATGTTGGCGAGGATGCTGAGGCGGCCGCGGTGGGCCATGCCCATGACGATTTCCTCAACGCCGAGTTCGGGACAGTATTCGATGAGGGCGTCAAAGGCGGCGATCATCGTTTCGCCGCCTTCGAGGGAGAAGCGTTTCTGGCCGACGAAGCGGGTGTGGAGAAATTTCTCGAAGAGCTCGGCCTTGAAGAGACGGCGGAGGATGCGGGTTTTCTGGCCGCGAGTGAAGGAGGGGCGGTTGTGCGAAGCCTCCATGCGGGCCTGAAGCCAATCGCGGGCGTCGAGGTCCTGCATGTGCAGGTATTCCACGCCGGTGTGGCCACAGTAGGTCTCGTTGAGGGCGGAGATGAGCGAGCGAAGCTTCATCTGGCCGCCGCCTTTGAAATTGCCGACGGCGAAGGAGAGATCGAGGTCGGCCTCGGTCAGGCCGAAGTGCTGGTAGTTAAGACGGGGAAAGGGCGCGGGGGGCGGGCTGAGCGGGTCGAGGTGCGCCTGCATGTGGCCGTGGGCGCGGTAGGCGTTGATCAGGCGGAGGACCTGGGCCTGCTTGGAGCTGTCGATGACGGAGGTGGCCGCGCTGCCGACTGCGGCGCTCAGGCCGGCGCCGTTGCTGCCGAGGCTGAAGCCTTGGAAGAAGGCGCGCCACGTGGGATCGACGGAATCGGGATTCTCAAGCCAGACGTTGTAGGCCGCCTCGATGACATCGGAGTTGGCGTGCGTGGGGAGGGTGAGGGAGTTCATGGAGACGAAAAGAAAAGCAAACCGGCACAACCTTAGGGGTGGAAGCGCACGGCTTGCTTAAGGACAGAATAATGATGAAAAGTTGCCCTTATCGTGGTTCATAACATTCCTTTACTCAAGCGCGTTCCCGCCGTTTGGCGGGCTGGGCGTGCGATGTGAAATTTTCTAACCCGCCGACAAGCAAACGTAATTAGTTATTATGATTCAGCTGGAAACAGAGATCAAAGCGTCGCTAATGGCCCTCTTGGCTGGTATTAAATCTTCTCATGGCGAAGTGATCGCCTCGGAGATGCGTCGGCTTGACGATTTTTTGGAGGCTGGGCGCAATACGCTTCATCCGCAACTCGTTCATTTTCTTGAGAAAAGGAGTTATCCGAAAGCGGTGATGTTCTTGGGTGGGGAGAGCGATATTCCGGTGGGAATTTGTGGCGGACGGGCCGGACACAAGGAGCCCTGAACAGGGTGTTCCGCATAAGATAAAACAGCGCGAAGCACGTTTTAGAACCATGAGCAAAGACAAGATTCCGACGGACGGCGGGCGAGACTTAGGGCATAATCCGTTCGCTGGATTGGGTGGTTTGGGGCTTTCCAACCTGCCTGCGGGTCCCGCTGCGCAGCCTCAGGCGAAGCCGGATGCAGTGGCTGCGCCGGCTAAAAATCGGGGGCGCGTGGATGTGTTGCGTTCCACAGCGGGGCGCGGCGGCAAGACGGTGACGGTGGCCAAAAACTTTGTGGGAATCGGTCTGCCGGAGAAGGAACAACTCGCCAAAAAAATGCAGAAGGCGTGTGGCTCGGGTGGCACGGTTAAAGACGGCCAGATCGAAATTCAGGGCGATCAGCGCGAGGTGGTGGCGCGGGTGCTGACCGAGGCGGGATTTCGTCCGGTCATGGCGGGCGGGTGAGCGGCTTGAAATGTAGGAGCCTGCTTGCAGGCGATTTTGATTCTCGCGAGCAAGCTCGCTCCCCCTTCAAACCATCGCCTGCAAGCAGGCTCCTACACTCAGGCGGACAACCCAGCGGCTAAGGCGAGGGCGCTTTTGGCGCGGTTCAGGATGTAGAGATGATAACCAGGCGCGCCGTGGGCGAGGAGGTCGCGGATCTGGGTGAGCGCCCAATCGATGCCGATGATCTCGACGACGTCGGGGTTCACTTCGGCGACTTCGAGGCGACGGGCGAGTTGCGCAGGCAACACCGAGCCGGAGAGCGTGGCGATGCGCTGGATTTGTTTCACCGAGAGGACCGGCATGAGTCCGGGGACGATGGGAACGGTTATGCCGACGGCGCGGCATTTATCGACGAAGCGGTGATAGATGGCGTTGTCGAAGAAGAGCTGCGTGGTGACGAATGCGGCGCCGGCATCGACCTTGCGCTTGAGGGCGTCGAGGTCTGCTTCGAGCGAAACGGCTTCGGGGTGTTTCTCGGGGTAGCCGCCGACGCCGAGGCAGAAGTCGGGGTGGCGGGTTTTGAGGAGCGTGACGAGTTCGCTGGCGTAGCGCAGGCCGTCGGGCGCGACGGTGAAGGTGGTCTCTCCTTTGGGTGGATCACCGCGGAGAGTCATGATGTTGCGGAATCCACCGTCATAAATCTGGTCGGCGAGCGCGATGAGCTCGGTGCGGCTATGGCCCACGCAGGTGAGGTGTGGCATCACGGTGAAACCGAGTTCGTTTTTCAGGAGGCGGCTTACTTGGGCGGTGCGTTCGCGGGTGGTTCCGCCGGCGCCGTAAGTTACCGAGACGAAATCCCATGGGATGGTCTTTAGCGCGGTCGCGGTCTGACGAAGCGCTTCGACGCCGGTGTCATCCTTGGGCGGGAAAAACTCCAGCGAGCGGAGGGGGCGGTTTTCGGCAAAGAGCGCGGAAATGGGCCGGTCGGGATTCATTACGTATCAATATATGCGCATTTGTTGATGCGTTTGCAAGCCGAGAGTCGTGAGTTCCTGTCGCGGCGCGATTTACTTTTGGGCGGTGAGCAGTTCACGAAGGCTAAGAACTCTGGGATCGGCTGATCGTCTTGCGTGAGGTTTGGGGCGGTAGACCGTGCGGAGGTCGAACGTCTTTTGGGCCTCCCATAGTTTCGCGTCATCCCATGATTGTCCGGCATAGCCAGGGTCTTCCTCCACTTCAAATATCGCGTAAATTTCACCCTTGGCTGCGCCCGGATAGCCAAGATCTAGCACATCTTGCGCGGAGAAAATCTTGTAGCCAGGATAACCGTCTTTGAGTCGCATCAGCCCCAGTCTTACATCGTTCCGGGTGTGCAGCAGGATATGGCGGGCCGATGCAAACTCCGGGGGCACGTGCCAAGTGCCCGGTCTGTCGCCCAACCGCACCAGCACTCTGCCTGTCTGCTCGGTCCATTTCAGTTGCTCCGCACTGTCATACCACGCGACGACGATGTGGTGCTCGGCGGGTGGGAGCGCCCGTCGGGTAGTGGAAAACTCATCAAGTTCATTCAGCACAAGATCGCCATAGGGAACAGGCGCCTCTTCGACGGCGTAGGACTCGGCGAGGTGGTAAGTGTTTCGCTCGCGGGCGGTGGTGCGGTTGGACAGATGCTTAATGACTTCATCGAGGAACTGCGACAGCGACGCCATTCCATCGGCGGTACCATCGGCCTTGGGTCGGATTGCAAAGGCACCGAGGCCCGGTAACACCTCGTGAAAACCTTGGAGGTTAAATTCCGCAAAGCTCTTATTGTCCCCATCGTTGCCGGGATAGAGCACGTAGGCACCGGCCGTGCGGCGGATGGCATCGCGGTAGGCGTGCATTTTGAGCAGGTCGGAATAGTTCGCGGCGGTCGGCTTGGCGGCGACGGACTCGGAGCGGTCGCTGATATTCTCGTCCTCTTCCCCCTTTTTTCCAAATAACGCATCGAGATTCTCCACCCAGTATTTTGCGTCGAAGTGAATATGCACCAAGGCCTCGCACTTCTCCGCCTCGTCCTTTTCAAACTCAGCCGGCCAGATGCTGAGGGAAGCCGCAGGTTAGCTCAACCGTCAGACCGCACGCGCCTCTTCGAAAAGAACAGCCGGCATCGGGTGCTCGAGCTCCCATACGACGGCGATGGGATGGTCGCCTTCGGCGGAGATCAACCGCTTTGCCTGACCCAAAAACAAGAATGGCGCAGTCTCGTCCTCGATACGCTTTTCCTGCCGGGCAAAGAATAGGATCGTGTAACCACGCTCTTGAAAGTGCAGGAGATTTTGTCCGGCTGGGCTGGCTTGTGATGTTCCCGACTGGCTTTCCCAGTGAAGCTCGGTGCGGTTGATCGGGTAGTCGCGATACTGAGTGGTGGGTGAAAAGTCCTCGTCAGATTTTCGAAATGTTACGAGGTGGATGTAGCACTTGAGATTTTCGGCATGAAGCACTCCCACGCCAGTGGGACCGGTTTTTTCAAGCGAGGCCAGACCAAGGGCTGCTTTGATCTCGGCTGAGCCGTAGGCGGCGTGCAGTTGGAGCGCGCACGGAAAGCGGAGCGCAATCTTGGTGGTGGGAAAGGCATGCTGGGTGCGTCGCCATGCCACCACCTCGCTCATGTCGCGTCTCGCGGTTTCGTTGCAGTGCCACTTGGCTAACGATTCTTCCAGGGTCGATACGCCCACTTCAGACCCCTTTTTGCCCCAAAGCAGGTAGTGGAGCCGGAGTCTATCGGTCGGGCCAAACTCGCGTAAGACGTCCTCGACGTGATCGCTCGCCGTTAGGTGTTCGAGCTGGTCAAGTGTGTTTGGATCGGTGCGCAGCAGCACTCGGCGGAGAGCCTGGCGACACGCATCAAGGTCGGGGTCAGTCGGAGTGGGTGTGTGCCGGGCGATTGCCTGCCACTCGGACCACGTTTTGGTTTTGAGCAGAGTAAGGGGTGAGATGCCGGTAGCTCGGATGAAGTTGCCAAAGTTAGCGGGCAGGCCGTGGTCCTGTTCAAAGGTCGCCAAAGTTTCGGTGACGAGGGTGGCGAGGTTGCGCAGGCTTTCGCGGATGTTGCCGAGGACATGTTCCCGGGCGATGCGCTCGAGCTGAATGTTACAGCCTGGAGGTAGGTGAGGGAAATCGTTCTCCACCTCTCGATCCATGCGCTGCCGGTCGCGGGTCATCAGCGCGGAAAATTTCCGGTCTAGTCTGTAGCGGCGGTGGCTCTGGCCAATGAAATCGAGAACGGTGAGGCAGTCTTTGTCGGCGTGATGCCGGAGCCCGCGTCCGAGTTGTTGAAGAAATACGGTGAGGCTTTCGGTCGGGCGCAGGAACATAACGAGGTTAATCTCCGGCACGTCCACACCCTCGCTGAAAACATCCACTGTGAAAACAAAGGGAATGCGACCGGCGCGAAAATCAACGACAAGGCGGCGGCGTTCGGCTGCAGGCGTCTCGCCGACGATAACGGCGGCGTGGAGGCCTTGCTGGTTAAACGCAGCAGCCATGAAGTGGGCGTGGGCCACGCTGGCGCAGAAACCGATCGCACGGGTGTTGCGCAAATCAGGTTGGTAGCGGCGCAGGCTGGTGACGATGATATCGAGGCGTTGGCGGGCGCGGAGGTCGTCACCGGTATAAACGTCGGTGAGCGCGGCTGTGTCATATTTCCCATTACGCCAGAAACGCTCGTCCGCGAGCGAAACCGGATCGGTGATGCCAAAGTAGTGAAAGGGGCAGGGGAGCTTTTCTTCGAGGGCTTCGGGGAGACGGATTTCGGCCGCGAAGGCTCCGCCAAAATCAGGCAGGATGGAGCTGCCATCCATGCGCTCTGGGGTGGCCGTCAGACCGAGCAGAATCTCGGGGCGGTAGTGTTGAAAAATGGGGCGATAACTACTGGCCGTGCTGTGGTGCGCTTCGTCTATGACGATAAACCGATAATGCTCGGATGAGAAGGTTTCCCAGGGACGGGCGGTGAGAAGACTTTGCACCGAGGCGAAGACCCAGGACCAATTCAGCGGGCGTTCGCCATCCACCAAGAGTTCACCAAAATTGGCGTCGCGCAAAATCGTGCGGAAGCACTCGCGGGCCTGTTCGAGGATCTCTTTACGGTGCGCGATGAAAAGCAGGTGCGGGCGGGAGGTTGCGGGAGGATTGGCTTTCGCGGCGCTGGCAGCGTAACGGGCGTAGTCAAAGGCAGCCATCACGGTCTTACCCGTGCCGGTGGCGGCAACGACCAAGTTTCGCATTTGGCCAGCGAGGCGAGCGGCGGTGAGCGCATCGAGAATACGCTCTTGGAAGGCGTGCGGGCGAATATCTGCGAAAAACCGTGGGCCGGTGTGATCTGCACCATTTTTGGCGTAATGGATCGCCTCTTTAAGGCGCTGAGCCTGGGTGGAATCGTAGGTCTCAAAATCGGGACTGCTCCAGTAGGTGGAAAACTCGGCAGTGAAGCGGTGCAAGATGTGCCGCAGATCGCGCTCGGTGACTTTAACCGTCCATTCGAGTCCGCTGGTCATTGCGGGACGCGACATGTTGGCGGAGCCAATGTAGGCGGTGGAGAAACCACTGTGGCGGTGGAAGTGATAAGCCTTGGCGTGGAGTCGCGTGCGGTCGGTATCGTAAGAGACTTTGACCGAAAACCCCGGACGGGCGGCGAGGGAGGCAATCGCATCGGGGTCCGAGGCTCCCATGTAGGAGGTGGTGACGATGCGAACGGGAATGCCGCGAGCAGCAAGGTTTTCAAAGGCGGGCTCGAGCAAGCGCAGTCCGCTCCATTTGATAAACGATACCAGAATATCGACCCGGTCGGCGGTGAGCATTTCTTGCCGCAGTTCGTGCTCAAGCTGAGGATCATGGCGCGCCCCGGTGAGCAGACTGCTGGTCGCGAGTGGTGTAGTCGGTCGAGGCAGGGGCGGCGGCGCTACATCGCCGGGTGCGGGTGTTTGCAGAGATAATAGAAGCGGCGACTGAGCAGCAATCAGTGTCTTGCGCTGCAGGTATTCGAGGCCATCGGAGGCGGCGATGAGTTCGATGAGGCGATTGACCAAGGGCAGCCGTTCCTCGGGTTTACGGGAGCGTAGAGCTTGGCTGATGAGATGTAGCAGAAATTGGCCGTATGTGTGCGGGGCCTCTTCGTCGTCGAGTTTACCTAAAATTGCCTTTAGTTCTGGCTGGGCCGCGAGTGCGTCCGATAGGTCAGCGTCGAGCAATCGCTCGTATAGGCCGACAGCTAATCGTGCGGGAGTGTGGTTACTCATGTCGGCATCATACGCCGTAGATACGCATCAAACAGCGGCACCGTAAACCCGGTGTCGCCGTGGGCGGGACTGTAAATCATGCCCTTGGAGATGAGCGATGAGCGCACCGGGGCGACGCTCCGCACCGGTGCTTTGAGTTTATCGGCGATCTCGCCGGAGCGGTGCGGGCCTGCTCCCAAGCTCGCCATGGCTCGCATATAATCTTTTTCCCGAGGGGTCAGGCGGTCGAAGCGAACACGGAAAAAGCCTTCGTCCAGGCGACCGAGCGAGGCCTCGGTGGCGCGGGCCACAACGGCGGCGTCGATTTTCGGTGTATTGGCTAAGTTCCACGCCTGATAACCCCACTCTTGCAGAAAATACGGGTAGCCTTGGGTCTGTGCGTAGATGGCGTCGATGGCCTTTTGCTGGAAGACCACACCCGCACGCTCGGCGGGCTCGACTAAGGCCAGACGAGCGTCGGCTGGCGAGAGCGGCCCGATCTCGGGATAGTCGAAAAGGCGTTCGGCGTAGGATTTGGATCGGCCGGCCAAGCCGACCACTTGAGGCAGGCCGGCACCGACCAGGAGGAGTGGCAGGCCTTTTTGCGCGATCTTGTGCAGCGCCATGATGAGCGCACTGAACTCGGATTCGGAAAGATACTGCAGCTCGTCGATGATGATGGCCACGGCGGTCTTACGAGCGCGGGCGGCTTCGCCCAAGGCAAGGAAGAGGGCAGGCAAGTCGGCCTCCAGGTCACCGCTATCGGCCACGCCCACCTCGGGGTCTATATCGAGACCGATCTCTACCTCGCCAAGCGTGACCTTGAGGCCCTTGGTGAAGCTCTTGAGCACGCGGATGCCGCGTTTGACCGCCGCCTCGACTTTTTCGCCTCGGTCCAAGTTGAGGAGGATGCGCCGCAACTCGGGCAAGAGGAGGGCGGGCAGGGATTTTTCCTCGTGGGCCTCGATGAGCGAGGTGAGGTAACCGGCCTCGCGGGCTTGATCCTCCACGCGGTTAAGAAGCACGGTTTTGCCAACGCCGCGTAGCCCGACCAAAATGAAACTCTTGGTGGAAAGTCCGTTGCGGGTGCGGGTGAGCGCGATACGAGCGGCCTCCAGCAGATTAGCGCGACCAGTGAGTTCGGGTGGCTGGGTGCCGGCACCGGGAGCGTAGGGATTAAGCGCGGGATCCATTAACGGGCGAAATCAAGAGAGGTTACTAAAGTATTCAAGTTAAACCGTAACATGTCGTAACATTCCTTGATTTGAGGAGTGGGGGATTGCTGGTCAGGCGCTGGCCAGCTCGCGATCTTTCTCGGTTTTGAGGCGGAGCTGGCCGCAGGCGGCGTCGATGTCGTGGCCTTTTTCGCGGCGGAGCGTTACGGAAATACGTGCGGCGCGGAGGACGTCGGCGAAGCGTTCCTGGCGGGTGATCGACGGGCGTTTCCACGGCAGGCCCTCGACGGTGTTGTAGGGGATCAGGTTGACGTGGGCGTGCAGGTCGCGGGCGATGTCGCGGAGTTTTTCGGCCTGATCGAGCATGTCGTTGACCTCTTCGATGAGGATAAACTCCAACGTGACCATGCGGCCGTGCTTTTCGTTAAAGGCCTTGATCGCGGGCAGGAGTTTTTCGAGCGGATAGGCCTTGTTGACGGGCATGATCTTCTCGCGGACTTCGTCGGTCGCACCGTGGAGAGAGATGGCGAGGCGGATGCCGAGGGGCTCCTCGGCGAGCTTGAGAATCTTTGGGACGAGCCCGCTGGTCGAAAGGGTGATGCGGCGGGCGCCGACCCCGAGGCCCCACTCGGCGTTTACGATGGTGAGGGCGCGGATGATGTTGTCGTAGTTGGCGAGGGGTTCGCCCATGCCCATGACCACGATGTTGTCGAAGGAGGCCAGCTCCATGCGTGCGCGTGGTGTGCGGGCGTCCTCGCGGTAGCAAACGTGGAGCAGCTGGGCGACGATCTCACCGGCGTTGAGGTCGCGCTTGAGTCCGGCGAGGCCGGAGGCGCAGAACACGCAGGCCATCGCGCAACCGACCTGAGTGGAGATACAGATGGTCTTGCGGGATTCATCGAGGCCGACGCCTTCTTGCGGGACGCGGATGATGACGGTTTCGATGAGGGACTTGTCGCCCATCTCAAGGAGGAGCTTGTCGGTGACGTCGGTGGATTGTTTGCCCGAGACGAGGAACGCGGGCATGAGTTCAAACGTCTCGTCGAGCCACGTGCGGAGCGGCTTGGAGAGGTTGGTCATGTCGTCCCAAGTGCGGGCACGCTTCTTGTAGACCCATTCGAGAATCTGTTTCGCGCGGAAAGCCGGCTCGCCCTTTTCGCGCAGGCGCGCGGTGAGGGAGTCGAGGGTCTCGCCGGTGAGCGGCGATTTGGCGGGCGTGTATTTCATCTGCGTCGAGGGAGGAGAGTTGAGGGCTCGCGAGCCGGACGGCAACGACCGAGTGCCTGCGTTTGGGCTTTCCTCTCAAGCGCCGGCTCTCAACTCTGATTTTCGTCCGATGAAAATCCTCCACCGCCATATCTTCGCGAGCGTGCTGTTCTCCTGCCTGGTGGCGGCGGGGTTGTTTGCCTTCGTGCTGATCGTGGGCAACGCCTTCAAGGATCTGCTCGGCTACATGCTGGCCGGGCAGCTTTCGGTCGAGGCCTTCATAAAGCTCACCGCGTTGCTGGCGCCCTATGTGGCGGTGCATGCGTTGCCGATGGGCATGTTGACGGCGGTGCTGCTGGTGCTCGGGCGCATGTCGGCGCAGCAGGAAATCACCGCGATGCGTGCGGCGGGACTGAGCCTGGGTTATGCGGCCCGCCCGATTTTCATGATCGCGGCTCTGGGGGTGGCGGTGGGGCTGGCCATCAATTGCTATTATATGCCCCTCGCTCGCACGGCTTACCGGGAAACCTTGAACGAGGCGGTGAGAAAAAATCCTCTGAGTTTCATCGTGCCGAAGACTTTCATCCGGAATTTTCCAGGAGTGGTGGTTTATGTTAACCGGAAAGACGGCGAGCAACTGAAGGACTTCTGGTTGTGGCAGCTCGACGATCAGAAGCGGGTAAAACTCTTTGCCCGCGCCCAGTCGGGCCATGTGGACTACGTGGAGTCGGAAAACAAGATGGTGCTAACCCTGTCCAATGTCTCGGTCGAAACCCGTGACGAGAAAAATCCGGAGGACTTCTCCACGCCTCATCCTATCGGCACGTCCGACCAGATGTCGGTGGACCTCAAGCTCGACAATGTTTTTGGAAAGCAGAGCTTTAATCAGAAGCTAAGTTGGCTGACCTTCGGCCAGTTGCTGGACGAGCGCAAACGTCTTGAGGCCGCGAAGGCTCCGTTGAAGCAGCGGATGCCGGTCTCGATCGCGCTGCATGAGAAGATCGCCAACGCGTTTACGATCCTGGCGTTCACGATCATCGCGATTCCGCTGGGCATAAAAGTCTCGCGCAAGGAAACCACCGCTAACCTCGGTTTGGCCCTGGGGCTGGCGTTGGGCTACTACTTCATGAACGTGATCGTGGGCTGGCTCGACAAGCAGCCTGCGCTCCGACCCGACTTGCTGCTTTGGGTTGCGCCCGTGCTGACCATTGCGCTGGGCACCTGGCTTTTCCGGCGGGTGGGGCGGGCGTAAGAAGCTTTTGGGGTTGCTTGGTTGGGAGCGAGCTTGCTCGCGATTTCGATCCTCGCGAGCAAGCTCGTTCCCACGTCAGGCGTCCAAGACCGGCACGTCATACTGCGCGATCACGGAATCGTGGGTGGCGAGCACGAGTCCTTCGACCAGTGCCTGGGCGATGAGCATGCGGTCAAACGGATCGCCGTGGGTCGCGGGCAGCGTGAGCGTGCGTGCGGCGTGGGCGGTCGTGACCGAGAGCGGCTCGAAGCCGTCGGCTTCAAGCAAGGCTACGAAATCACTGTCGATACGGAGCTTGCCCTTGCCGATCTTGAGGCCGATTTCCCAGATCGAGGCGGCGCTAAAATAAACCTCGTTGGCGGGATCGGCGATGGCCGCACGCGCGGGCAGGGCCACGCGCTGCGGGTTTTCCAACCACCACAACAAGACGTGAGAATCGGCGAGGATTCTCATTTAGGATCTTCGGCCACGCGCTGGACGGGTTGATCGCTGCCGATCGGATAAATTGACGTCTGGGTCATCTCGGTTTCTAGACCGGAATCCGGGGCCCAAGCGTCGGCTGTTTCGTGGATCAATCCCTTGAGCTGGCCTCCGACCCGTGGCTTTCGTGCCACGGCGTAGGGGATGATTTTGACGAGCGGCTTACCGGCCTTGGCGATCACAATCTCTTCGCCGGCAGCGGCTTGATCGACGAGACGCGAGAGATGCGTCTTGGCGGCTTGGATGTTTATCACCTTCATGATGACATCAGACCAGACTAAGTCTGGTCTGATGTCAAGAAGACGGGTTTTTGATTCAAATCCGACAAATGACAATTTGACAGCAAGCCATTAAACCAGCAAGCTGGCTTTATGAAAACGACACTCGATCTTCCCAGCGACTTGATCCGCGAGATCAAGTTGCGGGCGGTGTATCAGGATAGGAACGTGAAGGACGTTGCGGCGGAGTTGCTGCGTCTGGGTCTGGGTGCGGCGACCAACGCCCGTCAATCTGCTCCGACAAAGCCCGGGGTGGAGATTCAGGCCAATGGCCTCCCGATCATTCGCGGTTCGGCGGATGCATCCGCCAAGCACATGACGGCCGATCAACTGCTCGCGCTCGAAGCTGAAACTTTAACCCAGGAGGATCGTGAGCGACTCGGCCTGTCTCTATGATGCCAATATCTGGGTGGCGCTGACGTTTGCCGCCCACCCGCACCACGCGCAGGCGGTCGCGCACTTCGCGACGCGCACGCCTGAGTCGCCCGCGTATTTTTGTCGGGCGACACAGCAAAGCTTCCTCCGTCTCGCCTCCAGTCCGGCCATTTTGGAAGCCTACGGAGCAACGGGGCTGACCAACGCCGATGCCCTCCGCGTGCTTATCGCGTGGACCGCGCTCCCGCAGGTTCGCTACGTCGAAGAGCCCGCGGGGCTGGAACTTCGGTGGCACGAGCTGGCCGGAGTGAAAACGGCCTCGCCCAAAATCTGGATGGACGCCTACCTCGCCGCCTTCGCGATCACGCAAAACATCGAGTTGGTCACATTGGACCAAGGTTTCCGCAATTTCGAGCAACACGGGCTCAAGTTGCGACTGATACCATCGCCGTAACACGGGCCGCATGGGTGGAAGCGCGAGCGTTTCGTTTTGGTGAAAACGCAAACGCCCGCGCCGTTCCGGTGCGCGCCGTTTATGCCTTGGCCAGCGACCGGTTGAGCGCGCTGACGACGGCTTTGATCGAGGCGAGTTCGATGTTGGTGTCGATGCCGGCACCGAAGAACGTGTGTCCGCGCTCCGTTTTGATCTGGATGTAGGAAACCGCGCGCGCCTCGGCGCCGCTGCCGAGCGAGTGCTCGGAGTAGCTCAGGAGTTCGAACTTCGGCAGGCCGGCGGCGCGCAGCGATTGGACAAATGCGTCAATCGGACCGTTGCCGGTGCCGGTGACGATCCGTTCCTCACCGTAGGCGAGCAGGTCGGCCTGGCAGGTGACCGTGCTGGTGCGCTCGATCGTGCGGAATTCTTTCAGCGCGACCGGCGTGGAGCGTTCGATGTATTCGCGGACGAACACGTCGTGTATGTCCTGCGGAGTGAGCTCGGCGCCCTTCGAGTCGGCGAGGTCGTTGACGATCTTGCCAATCTCCTTGTGCATGAGCTTGGGCAACTGGTAGCCGAAGTCGTTTTCTAGGATGTAGGCGACGCCGCCTTTGCCGGACTGCGAATTGATGCGGATGATCGCCTTGTAGCTGCGGCCGATGTCGGCCGGATCGATGGGGATGTAGAGAACGTCCCAGGCGCGGTCGGGCTTTTGGAAGGGCCACGACTTCTTGATGGCGTCCTGATGGGAGCCGCTGAAGGCGGTGAACACCAGCTCGCCGGCGTAGGGATGGCGCGGGTGGATCTCCATGCGCGTGCAACGCTCGTAGGTCTCGCGGATGCCGTTGATGTCCGAGAAGTCGAGATTCGGGTGGATGCCGTGCGTGTAAAGGTTCAACGCGACCACGACCAAGTCGAGGTTGCCGGTGCGCTCGCCGTTGCCGAACAGCGTGCCCTCGACGCGGTCAGCGCCGGCGAGCATCGCCAGCTCGGTGGCGGCGACACCGGTGCCGCGGTCGTTGTGAGTGTGCAGCGAGATGATGGAGAGATCGCGGCGCGTGAGGTGCGTGCACATCCACTCGATCTGGTCGGCGTGGACGTTGGGCGTCGCATACTCGACGGTGGCGGGGAGGTTGAGGATGATCTTGTTGGTCTTGGTGGGCTGCCACGCATCGGTGACGGCCTCGCAAATCTCCAAGGCGAACTCCAGCTCGGTGCTCGTGAAGCTCTCGGGCGAATACTCCAGGCGCAGGCGCGTGCCAGCGTCGATGAGCGACTGGCCGTGCTTTTTGAGCAATGTGACGCCCTTGACGGCGATGGCCACAATGTCGGCCTTGGTCGCGCCGAAGACGTAGTCGCGCTGCTTGGGCGACGTGGAGTTATAGAGATGGAAGATGGCGTTCTTCGCGCCCTTCAAGGCCTCGAGCGAGCGCGTGATGAGCTCCTCGCGGCATTGGCAGAGGATTTGGATGGAGACGTCGTCGGGGACGCGGTTTTCCTCGATCAGGCGGCGGCAGAAATCGAATTCGATCTGGGAGGCGGACGGGAAGCCGACCTCGATTTCCTTGAAGCCGATCTTCACCAGCATGGCGAAGTATTCGAGTTTCTCCTCGACGCTCATGGGCTGGGCGAGGGCCTGGTTGCCGTCGCGGAGATCGACGCTGCACCAGATGGGGGCGTGTTTGAGGGCACGGCCGGGCCACTGGCGGTTGGGCAGGTCAACCGGAGGGAAAGGGCGGTATTTCTTAACGGGAGCGGGTTGCATGGGCAAAGCGATGAAACATTAAAACAGGATGGTTTACACAGTTAAAACCTCGCTGCCGACTGGGTCGGTAGCAGGCGCTGGACTTAACGGCGGACGCACAATCAGCCGCTACGCGGCCCTCTCGGATCGTGCGTCTAGATAAGTCGAAGCGTCTGAATGATGGCTTGCATCAAGAGTGACAGACATAGCCGCGCCCCGGCGGCGAAGTCAAGGAACGGGTTGTTGTAACCCTCCCGTCGCATCCACGTCTTGCCTGTTGTGTATGTTGCTTCTTCCATCGCCCCATGTCCTCTGACGACGAGTCGTTCGACCTCGCCGGCTGCCTCGAACGTGTTCGAGTCTCCGATCAGACGGCCGCGCGCGAGCTCGTCGAACACCTTCACCCCATGGTCATCCGTATCGTGCGCGCCCGCCTGCCGCGCCGGGTTGCCGAGGAAGACCTCACCCAGGAGATTTTTCTGAAAATGTTCACCCGCATATCCCAGTATCAAGGGAACGTGCCCTTCACCCATTGGGTGTCGCGTATCGCGGTGACGACCTGCATCGACCATCTGCGCGCGCAGAAACGTCGTCCCGAGTTTCGATGGGCTGACCTTTCTGAAAACGAGGCCGATGTGCTCGACGCCGTGCTCACGAGCGAGAATGACGTGACCGCCGGTGACGCGCTCGCCGCCCACGAACTGGTTCACAAGCTGCTTGACCAGCTCAAACCCGAGGACCGCATGGTTCTCCAACTGCTCGACCTCGAACAAAAAACCCTCGCCGAAGTGAAGGATATCACCGGCTGGAATATCACTCTCATCAAAGTCCGCGCTTTCCGTGCCCGTCGCAAACTGCAAAAACTGTTCATAGATCTAAAGAAAAAGGAACGCTCATGAACCCACTCAACTCCCTCTGGTTCCGCCTCGTAAAGGCCGCCCGGCTCGCGCCCACCGACGCGCGTGACGTCGCCGCTCCGTCCGGATTTTCCACGCGGGTGGCGGCGCTCGCGTTTGCTTCCGCGGAGGCTTCGTTCTCGGCGATGCTGGCGCGTCTTTCCTGGCGGGCGCTGACGGTGGCCGCCATCGTGATGGCGTTGACGATCGCGGCCAATTTCAAGCCGCTGCTCGCGTCACTGGACAAGGACGTTTCCTCCGCCTCGCTGAGCGATCCGGTAGGAGAATGGCTTAATCTTTCCTAAACGGTGAAACTCAACTGGAAAGTCTTCGTCGCCTTCGCGGGCATTTTTATCGCCGGTGCGATCACCGGCGGGTTTGTGGGCGTGCCGCTGGCGCATCGTTTCTGGTCGAAGCCGTCGGGTGGCGATCAATTTTGGCCGCAGCAGATGAAGAAGTTCACCGAGCAGCTTAATCTCACTCCGGAGCAGCGCGCCAAGATATGGCCGATCCTTCAGAAGGCGGCGGATGACGTGAAGCCCATCCGCAAGGAAGCTTTCAAGGCCACCAGTGACATCATGGAGCGCATGGAGGCGGACGTCGCCAAAGAGCTTACCGAGCCCCAGCGAGCCCGCCTCGCGGAAATTCAGACGCAGGAGCGGGAACGCCGCAAACAATGGGTCAACGACCGGGCCAAGCGCGGTGACCGTCCTCCTGGTTCCGGTGGTGACGAGCCGCCGCGCGCCCCGTCGCCGGATCGTCCGACCCCGCCGCCTGCGGCCACGCCCTGAGCGTGCTGCGGTGAGCGAGGGCTTGAGCTTGGGCTGATTTAAGGGTCGATTCTTCCGGAAATGGGAGGCCCTTCCGGACAACTTTTATATTTTGCCTACGGTGCAGATCTTCGGCGCGAAGATTTTGTGCGTCGTTGTCCCGGATCGGACTGGCTGGGACTGGCGAGGCTGGAAGGTCATCGTTTCGTGATCGGTCCGCAGGGTCTTGCGACGGTCAAGCCGGACAAGGATGCCACCGTATGGGGGGCGTTGTGGCTGGTGCCGGCCGGTGAGTTGGCGGCACTCGACACTCTTGCCGGCGTGCCCGAAGGCCGGAGTGAACGCACGACGCGACGGATTGTTTCGCCGGCCGGTCCGCGCACCGAGGCTATGATGTATGTAGGGCCGTCGGCTGGAGCCGCCGGCGCGAGCGCGGCGGGTTATCTGGCTGGCATCATTGCGGGAGCCGAGGAAAACAAGTTGCCGGTGGCCTACCTCAAGGAGTTGCAAACCTGGGTGAAAGCAAAGCACTGAAGGCCTTGCCGAATGGCGCAAAGATTCTCGTTGAATCGGTCTCCGCGCCGCCCACTGTCCGCGTTGGCCAGGTGCCATGCATGGGCAGGCGCGTGAACCCCGCCAGGACCGGAAGGTAGCAACGGTAACGACGTCCTCCTAGTGCCGTGGAGTGCCTGGCCACTTTATTTTCAGCCGTGATCACGGCTGCCGGCGACCGGCTGTGGGTCTACAGGAATTTCACGCAGACGGGTATTCCTACCGTGACACTCTGGCCGGTCGGGCTAAGTCGTCCGGTGTTTTGATCGATGGAGAAGATCAGGAGGTTATCGCTGTCCTGATTGGCGGCGATCAGCCAGCGGCCCGTCGGATCGATGGAGAAATTGCGCGGGTTTTTGCCCTGCGTGGAAACATCCTCGATGGGAGTGAGCTTTCCGCTGGCCGAATCGACGCCGAAGACCGCGATGCTGTCGTGACCGCGATTGGAACCATAAACGAAACGCCCCGAGGGATGCACCGCGACTTCGGCGGTCGTGTTGCTGCCGGTGAAACTGGCGGGCAGCGTCGTCACGGTTTGCAACGGAGTCATCGTGCCGGTGGAGGGATCGCGCGTGAGAACGGTGATGGTGTTCGCGAGCTCGTTGATGAGGTAGGCGTGTTGGTTGTCGGGATGCAGCGCGAGGTGGCGCGGACCGCTGCCGGGAGCGAGCGTTGTCTCGCCGGCGGGCGTGAGGGTGCCGGCGGCGGAATCCACGCGGCAGGTGTAGAGTTTGTCGGTGCCGAGATCGGCGGCGTAGGCGAAACGACTGTCCGGTGACAGGTTGATCGAGTGGGCGTAGGGCTGTTTCTGGCGTGTCGGGTGAACGCTGTGACCTTCGTGCTGGATCACGCTCGACGGCTCGCCCACGCCGCCGTCCGCCAACACGGGAAGCATGGCCACGGTGCCGCTGCTGTAATTGGCGACGAACACATCTTTGCCGTCGGGGGCGACGGTCAGGTGGCAGGGGCCTT